>OGLG01000070.1_pt1 | contig 99591 bp, 89 predicted proteins | sample 1572621 | NCBI WGS metagenome assembly OGLG01 (sample SAMEA2581912, study PRJEB24529) | metagenome | biome: Human gut stool | place: China | collected 2011 | reverse complement strand
TCTTTAATTTTCTCAAGTTGATTACTCATGTTCTTTATTTATGATTTATGATTTCGGAATTATTATTTCACGGGTTTCTGATTTATGCAGTATAAATCTTACTCTCCTTTTTCACAAAGCTCTGTCAATACACCGAGTGTGGATTTCGGGTGTAAGAATGCGATGTTCAATCCTTCAGCACCTTTACGGGGTGCTTTGTCGATAAGGCGAATACCTTTTTCTTCGATTTCGGCAAGTCCGTTAGCTACTCCGTCCTCTACGGCAAATGCTAAGTGATGCATACCGCCATTTCCATTGTTCTTCTCAATGAACTTTGCAATAGTACTTTCGGGTGAAGTGGGTTCCAACAATTCAATTTTCACGTCGCCTACTTTAAGGAAAGCAGTTCTTACTTTTTGATCCTCTACGGTTTCAATGTTGTAGCATTTCAAACCTAATACATTTTCGTAGTACGGAAGGGCTTCTTCTATGCTTTTTACAGCGATGCCCAAGTGTTCAATGTGTGAAATCTTCATAACTCTTTTTATTAATGTTGGTATTCTATTCTTAAATTAGGATATAAAACAGCACAAAGAAAGGGATTTCTGCTTGAATAAAGAAATTTTTCGCCAATTAATTATAAGAGGTTTTTTCTTAAAAATGATTTTATGATTAGTACAATCTTCTGTTATATTCTGAGTTTGTAGGAGTTGGTTTTTTGTGAAAAAGAGATTCAAAAGCATTTTTTGTTATATCTTTGTCAGTCGAAATACAATCAGACAAATATTATGTCACATTTAGCTCCCCTGATTGCCGATTTGGCATTGATACTGATTTGCGCCGGAATAATGACGCTTTTATTTAAAAAACTGAAACAGCCATTGGTTTTAGGTTATGTTGTTGCAGGTTTTTTGGCAAGCCCGCACATGGCTTATACTCCTTCGGTAATGGATACGGCAAATATACAGACTTGGGCGGATATTGGTGTTATTTTCTTACTGTTTGCCTTAGGGCTGGAGTTCAGTTTTAAGAAGATAGTGAAGGTAGGTGGCGCTGCTATTATTGCCGCTTGTACTATTATATTCTGTATGATATTGTTGGGTGTTGCAGTCGGTACGGCTTTCGGGTGGAAACGCATGGACTGCATTTTTTTGGGTGGTATGATAGCCATGTCCTCCACCACTATTATATATAAAGCTTTTGATGATTTAGGCATACGCAAAAAGCAGTTTACCGGTTTAGTGCTTAGCGTGCTGATCTTGGAGGATATTCTTGCCATTGTTTTGATGGTAATGTTGTCCACTATGGCAGTCAGTCATAATTTTGAAGGAACGGAAATGTTGGGCAGCATAGCGAAGTTGCTGTTTTTTCTGATATTATGGTTTGTGGTCGGTATCTATATAATTCCTGTCCTGCTGAAAAAATGCCGTAAGCTAATGAGTGAGGAAACCTTGCTGATTGTTTCGCTGGGCCTCTGTTTCGGCATGGTGGTTCTTGCCGCTCATACGGGATTCTCTGCGGCATTCGGTGCTTTTATTATGGGATCCATTCTTGCTGAGACGGTAGAGGCGGAGAGCATTGAACGTCTGGTCAAGCCGGTAAAAGATTTGTTTGGTGCAATCTTTTTTGTTTCTGTCGGTATGATGGTAGATCCCTTGATGATAGTGGAATATGGCGGTCCTATCATTGTAATCACTTTAGCGGTTATCATCGGACAGTCTTTGTTCGGTACGTTAGGAGTGTTGCTTGCCGGGCAGCCGTTAAAGACCGCCATGCAGTGTGGTTTCAGTTTGACACAGATTGGTGAATTTGCCTTTATTATCGCTTCTTTGGGAGTTTCTCTGCATGTGACAAGTCATTTCCTTTATCCTATTGTAGTGGCTGTGTCTGTGATTACTACTTTCCTTACTCCTTATATGATTCGCTTTGCCGAGCCTGCCTCTAATTTTGTTGATACGCATTTGCCGGAGAGATGGCAGACGTTTTTGTTGCATTATGCTTCCGGTTCGCAAACTGTGAATCACGAAAGTTTATGGAAAAAATTGATACTTGCTCTGTTGCGTATTACTGTGGTTTATTCCATTGTGAGTATAGCGGTGATAGCAGTTGCTTTCCGTTTTCTTGTGCCGTTTTTTAGAGAAAATCTACCGGGCATTTGGGGGCCTTTGTTGGCAGCTTTGGTCATTATTCTGTTTATTTCTCCTTTTCTCCGGGCCATTATGATTAAGAAGAATCATTCGGTGGAGTTTGTTACGTTGTGGCGTGATAGTCGGGGAAATCGCGCTCCGTTGGTGGCCACTATCGTACTTCGAATTCTGTTGGCGGTGTCTTTCGTAATGTTTGTCATAGCCGGGCTGTTTAAGCTGTCGGTCGGTTTAGTCTTTGGCGTAGCGGTATTATTGGTTGTGGTGATGATACTGTCCCGCCAGTTGAAACGCCAGTCTATAATGATTGAGCGTACTTTCTTTCAGAATCTGCGTTCGAGAGAACTGCGGGCTGAATATCTGGGTGAGAAGAAGCCGGAGTATGCCGGCCGTTTACTTTCCCGCGATTTGCATTTGACGGATTATGAGATACCGGGTGAATCGGCATGGGCAGGTAAGACACTGGCGGAGCTGAATTTTGGTAAACGTTATGGAGTGCATGTCGTTTCTATTCTTCGTGGACGCAAGCGGATAAATATTCCCGGAGCTTCGGTGCGTCTTTTCCCTCAGGACAAGATACAGGTTATTGCTACCGATGAAGAATTGACCGTGTTTGGAGAAGAAATGAATAAGATTTCAACGGTCGATGCCGATGCGATAGAAAAAAGTGAGACGATCTTGCGCCAGTTACGCATAGACGCAAATTCTCCTTTCTTGGGAAAAACCTTGAAAGAAGCAGGTATCCGGGAAAAATACCATTGTCTGATTGCCGGTGTGGAACGGGGAGAAGAAACGTTACACGCTCCTGATGTGCATGAGCCTTTTGTGGAGGGGGATGTGGTATGGATTGTTGGCGAAAGTGTTGATGTGTACAAATTGGTTGGTGAAAATGATGAAAATGTCGACCTATAATGTTAAAAGAACAATTATCTTTGTTCTGTAAATATAAACTAAAAAAGAATATCATGAAAAGCGATCCGAAAGAATGTCTGTATTGCCAGAATAATGAAACGTTGCATAATCTGATGATTGAGATTGCGCAACTCAGTGTGTCACGTGTTTTCCTTTTTAAGGAACAAACTTATCGCGGGCGTTGCCTTGTGGCTTATAAGGACCATGTAAATGACTTGAATGAGTTGAGTGATGAAGAGCGTAATGCCTTTATGTCAGATGTGGCCCGCGTGACTCGCGCTATGCAGAAAGCGTTTAATCCTGAGAAAATTAACTATGGCGCGTACTCGGATAAGTTGTCTCATCTCCATTTCCATTTAGCGCCGAAGTATGTCGATGGTCCTGATTATGGCGGTACTTTCCAAATGAATCCGGGAAAAGTGTATCTTACAGACCCTGAATACCAAGAACTGATTGAAGCGGTGAAGAGAAATCTTTGATGTGTGATCGGGATGTGTCCCAATGATAGCTGAATTTCATTGGGACAACTTTCTCATTATTCAAATCTTATTCAGAATCTTATCCATTACCCAGTTTGTCAGTGTTGCGCTTTCGCCGTCGCAACTACAAGTCGATTTGCCAAGCAGGTGGTCTACGACGGCTTGGATAAGTGGCTGCTGAACATAAACGGGGTTTTCAACGGGTATTTCTTCTCTTCCTTTTTCTGTGTGTAGTGCTATGGGGTCATAAGTAAACACAGAGAAGCATATCATACCTTTGTCTCCGATAATTTCGATGCGATCTTCTCGTGCAGATTCATGGGCGACGAAACACCATGAGCCACTGCCTACCAACCCGCTGTCAAATTGAAAACAGGCACTGAGGGTGTCTTCTGCAGGATAGAGCCCGCCGCGGTTGCTCTTATATCCGTTAGCTTCAAGAATATAGCCGAACATATCTTGCAGTATGTCTATCTGGTGCGGAGCTAAGTCGTAGAAATAGCCGCCACCGGCGATATCGGGTTGTACACGCCAAGGCAGGTTCTCCTTGTTGTAATCCAAATCGCGGGGAGGTTGGGCAAATCGGATTTGTATATTAATGATGTTTCCGATGGCTCCTTCTTCTACCAGTGACTTTACTTTCAGGAAATAAGGAAGGTAGCGGCGATAATAGGCCACAAAGCAGGGGACGCCGGTCTCTTGAGAAACGCGGTTGATACGGCAGCACTCCTCATAGGTCACTGCCATTGGCTTTTCTATGTATACGGGTTTGCCGGCTTTCATGGACATTATGGCGTATGTGGCATGGGAAGAGGGTGGGGTAGCGATATATACAGCATTCACCTCTTCGTCATTAATCAGCTCTTGTGCATCATTGTACCATTTGGCAATGCCTCTTTCCTTGGCATATGCCTTGGCTTTGGAAATGTCCCGGCTCATTACAGCCACTACTTCGGAGTGTTCAATCTTCTGAAAGGCAGGTCCGCTTTTGTATTTGGTTACCTCTCCACAACCGATAAATCCCCATTTTATTATTTTCTCATTCATACTTGTATTCTATTCTTCAAAGTCGAAATCAAAGTCAAAGTCGTCCATGAATTCCGGTGCGGTGAAATCTTCCAGTTCACGACGATCTTTTTTGGTGGGACGGCCTGTCCCTTTAGCGCGGTTGATAAAACCGCTGACCTTACTCATCTCCAATAATTCGTATTGATCCGGAGTCGTTATGTTTTCCATCATTTCGGGAACGAGTTTGGCTCCTACGCGCTTTTCGATGGTCTGCAATACTTTAAACGAATAGGTCACCGGAGGTTTTCGTACTTGTATTACGTCTCCCGGTTTTATTGTCCGGGCTGCCTTTGCCAATGCACCGTTGATGCTGATACGTCCTTTCTTGCAGGCTTCGGCAGCAATTGTACGTGTCTTGAATATGCGTACAGCCCACATCCATTTGTCTATTCTTGCTTCGCTCATTTTTTATTAAACTGATTCATTGTAATATCGATACCGGCAAGGCAGAAGCTTTTAATGATTTCGCCGGCCATTTTCAGACGTTCATCCATTGTTTTCCAGTCCTCATCTGTGAAATGTCCCAAGACAAAATCCACCTGTCCGCCGCGGGGAAAGTCGTTGCCGATGCCAAAACGCAGGCGGGCGTAGTTCTGAGTGCCCAATGTGGCTGCGATGTGCTTCAGACCGTTATGACCGGCATCGCTTCCTTTACCTTTCAGGCGTAGAGTGCCGAAAGGTAATGCCAGGTCGTCCACCACTATCAACACGTTCTCCAGTGGAATGTTTTCCTTTTGCATCCAGTAGCGCACCGCATTTCCGCTCAGGTTCATGAAAGTGGAGGGCTTCAGTAATATCAGTTGCCTGCCTTTGATTGACAATGTTGTGGTGAACCCGTAACGTCCGTCCTTAAAAGCTGTTCCGGCTTCTTTGGCTAAAGCGTCTGCTACCATGAAACCTATGTTGTGACGGGTTTCATGATATTCGGGACCGATATTGCCTAACCCTACGATTAGATATTTCATTGTTTCAGATTATTACTTTAATGATAAATTAAGATAAATGAGGAACGCGGATTATCGCAGTTGCCCGCGGATATGAAATCTGCGTCGTCTGCGTTAATCCGCGTTCCGGAATATCGTTCTTTCTTGCTAAGAAAGCACTGATTAGTTGTTTGCAGCAGCTGCCGCAGCACCTCTTGCTGCACGAGTCAGCTTTACAGCGCATACAACGGCTTCTTTAGCGTTCAACAGTTCCAATCCTTCATAGCTCAATTCGCCAACTTTTACTGTTTTACCCAATCCCAGGTGAGATACATTGACAACCAGTCTTTCCGGAATAGCGTTGTACAAAGCTCTAACTTTCAGCTTACGCATTTGCAGAGTCAGTTTACCACCGGCTTTCACACCTTCAGCCAGACCTTCCATTTGTACGGGAACTTCCATAACGATAGGCTTAGCTTCGTCAATCTGATAGAAGTCAACGTGCAGGATAGTATCTTTTACTGGGTGGAATTGGATATCTTTCAAGATAGCGTTTACTTTTTTGCCATCGATAACCAAGTCAACCACGTAGATGTGCGGAGTGTAGACCAAGTTGCGCAGACCTTCTGCCGGTACAGTGAAATGAACATTTTCACCTGCTCCGTAGAGTACGCAAGGTACACCGTTGTCTTTACGAATAGCTTTCAAAGCTCTTGCTTGTTCCGAAGAACGTTCTGCAATAGTTCTTGCAGTTCCTTTTACTTCAATTGATTTCATTTCTTAAAATTTTGTGTTACTCTAAATTAAGTAGATTATTGCTTAATTCACCATCACACGATGTGGTTCACCACACGATGTTGCAAAAAGCGGTGCAAAAGTACAGCTTCTTTTTGAATTATCAAAAGGTTGCCCTTTAAAAATCAATATCTATTTTAATTTCCCCGTCAAGTGGAGAGCCTTTTTCCTCCTGCTCTGTCGTTGGTTGTTCGCTGTCGGGTAAGTTTTCATTGTCATTATGACGTGCATAACTTCCTTGCTGCTCTTGAATGAAGCCAATGGCTTGCTGCAGACCGTTCATGAATTTCTCAAAATCTTCTTTGTACAAAAAGATTTTGTGTTTTTCGAAACTTACTTGCGAGTCATCTCCTTCACCCATTACTACTTTCTTGCTTTCGGTAATGGCAAGAAACATTTCATCCTTTCTGTTTTTCTTAACATCCAAATAATAGATGCGCTTACCTGCTTTGATGGATTGGGAAAATACAATCTCTTTGTCGTTCACATCCAGCCCACTTTTCTTTTTTAAGTCTTCCATATTTTAGCTATCTTGTTGTAATCGGGGTCAAAATTGACGATTTTTTTTAAACTGTCAAAAGAAAAAGCCCGGATAATGATTATCTGCATTAAAAAATGTGATTTATTTATGTAAACTCATTAAAAATATCTACTTTTGCCCCTCGTTAAAACATCAGTATTTACTTTAGTTATGATAAACAGAGTTCTTATTCGTCTTAAAATTATACAAATTGTATACGCTTATTATCAAAATGGCAGTAAAAATTTAGATGCTGCGGAGAAAGAATTATTCTTCAGCCTTTCCAAAGCATACGATCTTTACAATTATCTGCTTATGCTGATGATAGCATTGACGAACTACGCACAAAAGCGCCTTGATACGGCAAAAGCCAAGTTGGCTCCTACAGCCGAGGAGTTGTATCCGAATATGAAATTCGTTGAAAACAAATTTATTTCCCAATTAGAAGTAAACAAGCAACTGACGGAGTTTATCTCCAATCAGAAACGTACTTGGGCGAATGATGAGGATTTTGTCAAGGGACTGTATGAAAAGATTATAGCCTCCGATATATATAAGGAATATATGGCTTCTTCCGAAGATACGTATGAAGAAGATCGTGAATTATGGAGGAAGATTTATAAGACATTCATTTTCAATAACGAGGAACTCGATGTGCTGCTCGAAGACCAAAGCCTTTATTGGAACGATGATAAAGAGATTGTTGATACGTTCGTTTTGAAGACCATCAAACGCTTTGATGAGAAGAATGGCGCTAATCAACCCTTGTTGCCCGAATTTAAGGATGAGGAAGATCGGGATTTTGCCCGTCGCCTGTTCCGTCGTTCCATCCTGAATTGCGATTATTATCGTCATCTCATCAGTGAGAATACACGCAACTGGGATTTGGATCGTGTGGCTTTTATGGACGTAGTCATTATGCAATGTGCATTAGCCGAAATATTGAGTTTCCCAAACATTCCGGTCAGCGTTTCGTTGAATGAGTATGTGGATATTGCCAAAGTGTACAGCACCACTAAAAGCGGGAGCTTTGTCAATGGTACATTGGACGGAATAGTTAAGGAATTAAAAAAAGAGGGGAAGTTGTCGAAAAACTGATACCTTTGTTGAATAATAAAAACTAAAACGGAATATTTATGAATTTAATGACTGTATTCTTTCTGCAAGCTCCTGCTGCAGGCCCGGACGGAAGTATGATGTGGATTATGCTGATAGCCATGTTCGCTATCATGTATTTCTTTATGATTCGTCCGCAAAATAAGAAGCAAAAAGAAATAGCAAATTTTCGTAAGTCTCTTCAGGTGAACCAGAAGGTTATTACTGCCGGTGGTATTCATGGTATCATCAAGGAAATTAACGATAATGATGTAGTATTGGAAATCGCTTCTAACGTTAAAATCCATATTGACAAGAATTCTATTTTTGCCGCAGCTGCTGACGCAAACAGTAGCCAGGTTTCTAAATAAGTAGATGTGAGCCTATGTTTGATCGTAGGAACATAAGACGTATTTATTTGAATATAACAGAGAAAACAAAGGACTTTCTGCTCAGTGATAAGAGCAGGGAGTTCTTTGTTTTTTTATTTTTCTTCTTTGTAGCCGGAGGCTTTTGGCTGTTACAGACATTGAATAACGATTATGAAGCCGAGTTCTCCATCCCGGTACGTCTGCGTGGAGTGCCTAACAATACGATGATAACTTCAGAACCGGCTTCCGAACTCCGGATTAAGGTGAAGGATAAAGGAACGGTTCTCCTTAATTATATGTTGGGAAAAAGTTTCTATCCGATTTCCCTCGACTTCTCTGATTATAAAGATGCCGGCAATCATGTGCGGGTGTACGCTTCTCAATTTGAGAAGAAAGTGTTGAGCCAGTTGAGTGTTTCAACGCGCTTGCTTTCCATGAAGCCGGATACGCTGGAGTACATTTATGCAACCGGAGTGTCCAAGCTGGTCCCCGTAAAATTGGCGGGAACGGTCAGTGCCGGTCGCCAGTATTATTTGTCGGATACGGTTTTCAGTCCGGATTCGGTTCTGGCATATGCGCCGGAGGGCGTATTAGATACGATAACTGCTGCCTATACACAGCATGTTGAACTGGAGAATATTTCGGACACATTAAAGCAGCAGGTCTCTTTACTTACCCGGAGGGGAGTGAAATTTGTGCCGGCTTCTATTGAGATGATGCTTCCGGTAGATATTTATACTGAGAAGACGGTGGAGGTGCCGTTGCATGGCATAAACTTCCCGGCCGATAAAGTGTTGCGTGCTTTCCCGTCCAAGGTTCAGGTCACTTTTCAGGTGGGGCTTAGCCGCTTCCGTCAGATAACGGCGGATGATTTCCATATGAATGTTTCCTACGAGGAGTTGTTGCGGTTGGGTTCGGACAAGTACACAGTAAAGCTGAAGAATGTCCCTGACGGAGTGAGTCAGGTGCGCTTTAATCCGGAGCAAGTCGATTTTCTCATAGAACAGATTACTTCTCATTATGACCATTAGGATAGGTATAACCGGCGGCATTGGCAGCGGCAAAAGCGTTGTATCCCGACTGCTGGAAGTGATGGGAATACCTGTCTATATTTCCGATGTGGAGACCAAGCAACTTATGATGACTGACACTTGCATCCGCAGTGAGTTGACTTCCTTGTTGGGCAAAGAGGCATATGCCGGCGGAGCATTGAATAAACCCTTGCTCGCTTCCTATCTTTTCGGCAGTCCCGGGCATGCCCGGGAAATTAACGGAATTATTCATCCGCGTGTGAAAGAAGATTTCAGGCAATGGCTTCGGCGGCGTGCAACCTGTTCTATGGCAGGTATTGAGTCTGCTATTCTGATAGAGGCGGGATTTGCCGGTGAAGTGGATGTGGTTGTTATGGTCTATGCTCCCGAAGAAATACGGGTGCAACGCGCCATGAAACGGGATGCTTCCTCGCGTGAACTGATAGAAAAGCGTATCCGCAGCCAAATGAGTGATGAAGAAAAGCGCGGACAGGCAGATTTTGTGATAGTGAATGATGGTGAAACACCGTTAATTCCGCAGGTTTTAGCTTTAATCACTTTCCTGTCTCAAAATAATACCTATCTTTGCCCACCGAAAAAATAAACTACTAATTACAAAAACAGAATATACTATGTTGAAGACTATTTTGTCTATTTCCGGTAAACCGGGATTGTATAAGCTCATTTCCCAGGGAAAGAATATGTTGATTGTAGAGTCGCTCGTTGACAAGAAACGTTTCCCTGCCTACGGCAATGAAAAGATTATCTCTTTAGGTGATATCGCCATGTATACAGATGCAGATGAAGTGCCTTTGAAAGATGTGCTTCTTTCAATGAAGAAGAAAGAAAACGGCGCTGCTGTGGCATTGGATGTGAAAAAGGCTTCTGTAAAAGAACTTCAGGCCTATTTGGCAGAAGTGTTGCCTAACTTTGATCGCGACCGCGTATATGTATCGGATATTAAAAAACTGATTACTTGGTATAATCTGCTGGTAGCAAGCGGCATGACGGATTTTGAAGAAGTTGCCGAAGAAGCTGCGGAAAAAGAGGCTGCTGCCGAATAATTTGTTTCGGATTCCGACATCCGGCTTTTGTTTTTCTTACTCTCACCTCTCACTTTTTCGTATGCATTCCCCTTGTTTTCCGGGGAGGCGGGTGTTATGAGTGGAAACCAAATACTCCTAATAAGCCTGTTTCAGATGGCTTATTAGGAGTATTTGCAGTATTATACTTCGGGTGCTTATAATGCAAACTTAACTGCCGCCCAACGGTTCTTTTCCCGGTGATGTACAAAACGCAGCCCGTTACGTTCGGCTTCTGCTTGTATCACAGGTATGTCGTCTACGTAGAAGCCACTCATGTATAACTCTGATCCAGACCGCATGCAACGTACATATTGCTTCATGTCGTTCAGCAGGATATTACGGTTGATATTGGCGATGACCACATCAAAAGGCCCTTTTCCTTCCAGTGCGGAAGCATCTCCCTGGAATACGGAAATACGGTCTACGCCATTTAGCTCGATGTTTTCAAGTGAATTGCGTACGCACCATTCGTCTATGTCGATAGCTGTGCAGGGAGCAGCACCACGCATGCGTGCCAATATGGCGAGGATAGATGTGCCGCAGCCCATATCGAGCAAGGACTTGCCTTGAAGGTTGTTGTCCAGCAGTTCACCGATGATGAGGCTGGTGGTTTCGTGGTGGCCTGTACCGAATGCCATTTGAGGATTGATGACGATGTCGTAGTCAGCTTGCGGGATGTCATGGTGGAATGTGCTATGAATGACGCAGCGATCGCCAATGATAATGGGTTGGAAGAAATTCTTTTCCCATTCTTCATTCCAGTCTTTATCTTCTGCTTCCCGGTAGGTATATTCCACTTGTGTGTCGGAAAGAGGGAAATCAGCAATAGCTTCCTTGAGGGAAGATTCATTGTATAGATCTTTTTGGATGTAGGCGGCGATGCCGTCAGGTTGCTCTACAAAGCTCTCAAAGCCCACCTCGCCCAATACGGCGGACAAAACATCGTTGACAGTTTCTGTACATGGGGTGGTATGGAAGATAAATTCTAAATATTTCATCGGAATATAATTGTTTGTTAAATGCAAAAGGCAGGCGTAGGAGCGAAACCTATTTCTGCGTATATTTGTTTTGGATACAAAGATAAGGTGCATTTAGGGAAATCCCTATAAATCTTTGGGGAAAATCTTCTGCATGGGACAAATTACGGCGTTATCTTTGTGACATGGATAAAGTATAGAATTGTAAACCATAAACCAAATGAATATGAAAAAGATTGTTTTTTTATCGCTTTTGGTATTGTGCCTTCCAGGGGTGCTTTCCGCTCAAAGTATAGATGACGACCTTTACTACGTGCCTTCCAAGAAAAAAGAAGAGAAGGTGGAGAAAAAGAAGACTCCGGCTGCCGATGCAGTTGTAGTGAAGACAAATGCGCCGACTACGGTTTATGCGTCGCCGGGCAATACAACGATTGTGGTTAAGGATCGTAAAGGGAATATTCGTGATGTGGACGAGTACAACCGTCGGTATGACTCCAAGAACTATGAATTCTCGCAGGAGAATGATACGCTTTACATAGATGAGAAAGAGTATGACGGTCTGGATGGGGAATGGGTAAACGGCTTTGACGGCTCGGAAGATGATTATGAATATGCCACACGAATTATCCGTTTCCGCAACCCCCGCTATGCAATCAGTATCAGCAGCCCGTTGTACTGGGATGTTGTTTACGGATTGAACTCATGGGACTGGAACGTATATACGGACGGATTATATGCCTACGCATTTCCGACATTTACCAACCGCTTATGGTGGGATTGGCGGTATAACTCCTATGGCTGGGGTGGCTATCCCTATTATGGCTGGGGCTGGAACAGCTGGTACGGTCCGGGCTGGGGTTTTGGCTGGAGCGTAGGTTGGGGCGGCTGGTATGGTGGCTGGTGGGGACATCACCATCACTATCATCCCGGATATTATCCCGGTGGAGGACACTGGGGTGGGGGATATTGGCCACGTAATACGTATACGTACCGTCGTTCTTCGGGAGCAAGCAGTTACCGCAATTCTTCTTCAACAGTCCGCAGGTCAGGTTCAAGTGTAACTCGCAGGGATGCAGGTTCTGCTGTCCGTTCTTCAGGAACCTCCTCTTATAGAAGAAGCGGACAAAGCGGTACGACAACCAGACGCGTGGTGGGCACGCGCTCATCGGGCACACGCAGCGGGGTAACCACTCGTACGGATGCCTCTTCCACACGACGCAGTGTATATACCCGTCCAAGTAGTACAAGGGTAGGGACTTCATCCGTAGGGGAATCACGCAGAAGCGGAAGTGGTGTAAATGCCACAGGAACAAGACGCTCAGCAACAGGAAGCTCCTCTACCTATAATCGTGGTAGCTCCACATCGCCAACGCGCACTTATTCTACCGGAAACAGCAACCGTCGTTCCTATACACCTGTGCAAAACACCCCTACCCGCAGTTATTCTTCGGGCGGTGGCAGCAGCTCACGTAGCTATTCCAGCGGTGGCGGTTCTACCCGTTCATCCGGTGGTGGCTCTTCAAGAAGAAGATAGGTATTAGTATTAATAGAAAAAGATTAGTAGGATATGAAGAAAATAATAACTTTGGCTGCTTTGGGGTTGCTGATTGCAGCTCCAATGAGTGCACAGACTGTGTACGATGCTGCTAAGATAACTAATAAGGATTTAAACGGTACGGCACGCTTTGTTGGTATGGGCGGTGCCATGGGAGCACTGGGAGGTGACATCTCCACTATCGGCACAAACCCTGCCGGTATAGGTGTTTACCGCAGTAATGATGCAATGGTGTCATTCGGATTTTCTTCCTACGGTACGGAAAGTAACTATGTGGGAAACAAGATGAATTCCGATAAAATGAGGGCTTCATTTGATAATGCCGGTTTTGTGCTTTCTTCAAAGATAGGTAATGCTACGGCTTTGCGTTATGTGAATTTCGGCTTTAATTACCATAAGGCAAAATCTTTCTATAAGAATATGTCTATGGGTGGTAATCTGGGAGATTATACGCAGACCGACTACATGGCTGCACAAGCCGGAGGTATCAAGGATTGGTCCGGTGACATTTATACTGATCCGGAGGTGGGGTGGCTGTCTGCATTGGGATACGATGGTTATCTTATCACCGATCTTATTGCTCATAACGGACAGGGCGATGTTCCTTCCGGCTATGTCCCCTATATGGTAGGGGGTAAGCAGGTGAAAAACCTGAATGGTGATTTAGTATATATTACTCCGGGTGAATATGGAGGGATGTTTTGGGGAGGAAATGGAAGTTTCCGTTCGGAAGAGCGTGGCGGTATCGACCAGTATGATTTCAACATTTCATTTAATATCAACGACCGGGTATATTTAGGTGTGACTGTGGGAGCCTATGCCATAGATTATAGCAAATATACTTTTTATGATGAGAACTATCTGGATAAGGCAGGAAATGCTACCGGACAAGGCTATAATTTGCAGAGCTGGAACAAAATACATGGTTCCGGTTTTGATGTGAAATTCGGAGCCATTGTACGTCCTTTTGAATATTCTCCATTAAAAATCGGATTAGCCATCCATACGCCCACTTATTATAATCTGGACTATAAGACGAATGCCCGTCTGGAGTCGGACGTGCTGAATGATTTGGATATAGCCAATGAGTCGGAGGTGGGTAGTGGTGTGATAGGTCAGTATAATGTAGACACTTACGATATATTGAAAGGAGATATGGTGCGCCAGTTCCAGCTTCAGACGCCATGGACTTATAATGTAAGCTTGGGATATACCATCGGTAAGGATCTGGCATTAGGCGCTGAGTATGAATATCAGGACTATTCTTCTATGAAGTTTAAAGATCAGGAGGGCTACTCCGATACCTTTGGATACGAAAACAGCACCACTTCCATGCTGAAAGGGGTGAGCACCATTCGTCTGGGTGCTGAATATAAGGTTATTCCTCAGTTTGCTTTGCGTGCAGGCTATAATTATACGTCCGCTATCTTCAATAGTGATGCATATAAAGATCTGCCTTATAACTCTATTCAGACCGATACGGATTTTGCAAATACAAAAGCGCTGAGCAACTATACATTAGGTATCGGCTATCGCGGCTCTATGTTCTATGCTGATTTGGCCTATAAGTATTCTTCTTATAAAGAGGATTTCCACCCGTTCATCAATGCCTATATGGATGGAGAACAATTGGTGATAGGTTCTCCTGAAGCGACAAAAGTAAAGAATACTCGTAGTCAGGTATTGTTGACTTTAGGTCTGCGTTTCTAAAAAAGATTGTATTTCCATTGCAAATAATCTTTCATTGCATTTGAAGAAATCCCCGGTGCAGTTCATTGTACCGGGGATTTTTGCTAAAATAACTATATACTGCCTTACAGCAAAGCCCTCTATTAACAATTATAATGTTTATGGGGGGCTTATAATTTTAATATGCTTTACTGCTCTCTACTGCTAACAAGGATTCACACTGTAAGCAATATATAGTTACCTTTGCTAATAAAAAAGGGCTTGCAATCTGCAAGCCCTTTTAGACGGTATCTGTTCTTTCAGATTATTTCTTGAAATAACGATTGTACAGACCTTCGAAGCCTTTACCATGACGAGCTTCATCCTTAGCCATTTCATGAACTGTGTCATGGATAGCATCCAGGTTCAATGCTTTAGCGCGGGTAGCGATACGCTTTTTGTCTTCGCAAGCGCCTGATTCAGCGTTCATTCTCTTTTCAAGGTTGGTCTTAGTGTCCCATACACAGTCGCCCAGCAATTCAGCAAATTTGGAAGCGTGTTCTGCTTCTTCCCATGCATAACGCTTGAATGCTTCAGCTACTTCAGGATAACCTTCGCGGTCTGCCTGACGGCTCATTGCAAGGTACATACCAACTTCTGTACATTCGCCCATGAAGTGGTTGTTCAAATCCTTAATCATTTCGTCGTCGCAGCCTTTAGCTACACCGATAACATGTTCGTCGGCAAAAACCAACGGACCACCTGCCTGTGCTTCTTCTACTTCAACGAATTTGCTTGCAGGAGCTTTACACAGAGGACATTTCTCAGGAGCTGCGTCTCCTTCATATACGTAACCGCAGACAGTACATCTAAATTTTTTCATTTTACTTCAGATTTTAATTAGTTGAATTAGTTATTCGTTATTTTAGTTAACTGTTCACTTTCCAAACAATTCTTGCAGATACCTTTATAATAATAATGGATCTCCTGTACATCATGGCCGTCCATGTCCATATCTTCCACTTGCTTGATATTGGCATTATGTTCCAAATCGTATATTTTGCCGCATTGTTTACACAAGAAATGGGCATGAGGGCTGGTCTCTGCATCATAGCAGGTATTCCGTTCGTCAATTGTCAGTGTCTGTGCAGCACCTTGCTCGCTCAAAAGTTTCAAAGTGTTGTAGACAGTGGTCTTGGACAATGTGGGAATGGAAGGAGCAAGTGCCGTATAGATTTCGTCTACACTGGGATGTGTACGATGCTCCATCAGATAGCTCATAATGGCTATGCGCTGCACTGACGGTTTTATGTTGTGATTTTGCAATCGCTTTATTACATCCATATCATCTATAATTCAAACTTGTAATAATTACATTTTTAATTCTCTTGCAAAGATAGATACTTCTTTGATTTATCCAAAAAAAAATCTGAGTTTTTTTATATTGTTAATTAAAATGACCTGTTGTATTCTTAGATGGGATTGCAAGTATCTTGAAACGGAGAGTGAAAAGACTGATTATTTTGTGTTTATTTGATAAATTGCCGTATTTTTGTACCCTAATTTAATCAGATTCTTATGAATTACGGATATGTCAAAGTAGCGGCGGCTGTACCTCGTATTAAGGTAGCGGACTGTAAGTTCAATGCCGGACAAATTGAAAAAGAGATAATCATAGCTGACGGAAAAGGTGTACAAATTATAGTCTTTCCGGAGTTATGCATCACCGGATATACATGTGGAGATCTTTTTGCCCAGCAACTTTTGCTTGAAGAGGCCGAAATGGGGCTGATACAGATTTTGAATAATACGCGTCAGATGGACATTATATCCATTCTTGGCATGCCTGTACCCCTGAACGGTATGTTGCTGAATACCGCAGTGGTTATACAGAAAGGCAAAATCCTGGGCGTTGTTCCTAAGACATATCTTCCCAACTACAAAGAATTTTATGAGAAACGCTGGTTCGCTTCTGCCTGTGAGGTATCGGAGACTACTGCCCGCTTATGCGGACAGGTAGTGCCTATGGGTCGGAACCTGCTTTTTGAGACTGCGGATACGACTTTCGGAATTGAGATTTGCGAGGATCTGTGGGCTCCTATTCCGCCGAGTTCTTCATTGGCGTTGCAGGGGGCGGAAATCCTTTTCAACCTGTCGGCTGATAACGAAGGAATAGGTAAACATGCTTACCTTCGTTCGCTCATCAGTCAGCAGTCTGCCCGTTGTATTGCAGGGTATGTATTCAGTTCATGCGGTTTTGGCGAATCTACTACGGATGTGGTTTTTGCCGGCAATGGATTGATTTATGAGAATGGTACGCTGTTGGCCGGCAGTGAACGCTTCTCCTTTGAGGGGCAGTTGGTGGTTAGCGAAATTGATGTGGAGCATATACGTACGGAACGTCGGGTTAATACGACATTTGCGGCCTGCCACGCCAATTGTGCGCCTGAGATTCCGGTGCGCATATCCACAGAGTATGTCAATTCCGGTGATTTGAACCTGACCCGTACTTTCGAACCTCATCCGTTTGTTCCTCAAGGGCCGGTTTTGGACGAGCGTTGCGAGGAAGTATTTTCGATACAGGTATCAGGATTGGCACAGCGCTTGGTACATACCAATGCCAAGAGCGCAGTGGTAGGCATATCCGGTGGCTTGGACTCTACATTGGCATTATTGGTTTGTGTGAAAACCTTTGATAAGCTGGGTTGGGACCGTAAAGGCATTATCGGTGTGACTATGCCGGGATTCGGCACTACCGACCGTACGCATACCAATGCTGTCGACCTGATGACTTCATTGGGTGTGACAATGCGCGAAGTCTGCATAAAGGATGCCTGCATACAACACTTTAAGGATATAGACCATGACATAAACGTGCATGATGTGGTATATGAGAATTCGCAGGCGCGTGAACGTACGCAGATATTAATGGATATTGCCAACCAGACATGGGGAATGGTGGTTGGTACGGGCGATCTCTCGGAACTTGCTTTGGGCTGGGCCACGTATAACGGCGATCACATGTCTATGTACGGTGTCAACAGCAGTATTCCCAAAACGTTGGTGAAGCATCTGGTGAAGTGGGTTGCGGAAAATGATATGGACGAGGCTTCACGAGCCACATTGCTGGATATTGTGGATACTCCTATCAGTCCGGAACTTATACCGGCAGATGAGAATGGAAATATCAAGCAGATTACCGAGGATCTCGTAGGCCCGTATGAACTGCACGATTTCTTCCTTTATTATTTTCTGCGTTGCGGCTTCCGTCCTTCCAAAATCTTCTTCCTTGCAGCGCGTACGTTTAAGGATGTCTATGATGAAGAAACGATACGGAAATGGTTGCAGACCTTCTGTCGCCGCTTCTTTAACCAGCAGTTCAAGCGTTCTTGCCTGCCGGACGGCCCGAAGGTGGGAAGCATTTCCATAAGTCCGCGCGGAGATTGGCGCATGCCGAGTGATGCATCTGCGGAGATGTGGCTGAGGGAAGTGGAGACGTTGTAGAGGTTTGTGGTGAAGATTATATCATTTATAGTACTTTCTATAAATCTTCTTATATTCTTTCTTTGTCTTAAACCGTTCCAGCCAGCTGTTCAGGCTGTCCAGAAGTACCGGAGACTGCTTGCTCACTCCCCATGAGTAGAATTGAGTGAAGCTGATTGCGGTATTTATATCTATTTGCGGAAGGCTGTCGGCGGCGGAACGGGCGATGGCTTCGTCACATACTGCATAGTCGATATCGCCATGTGCCACGAGCGCGATGAGCTGTTCGGAGCCATATTTCTCTATTTCGTTAATATATATGGTGTCGCCTATTTCATTTCCTAAGTTGCGGATGCGCAGAATGGAAGGAGAGCCTTTAACCACATTCAGGGTTTTTCCCGCTAAATCGAGCTGGCTCCTGACGAATAGGGAGTCATCGGGGGAATCCATTTTGCGCTGAACCAATACTTGCCTGTTCAGAACGATAGGAGCGGTGAGGAGCAGGGAATCTTTTAATTCGCTGGTTGCCAAGAGACCGTAGGCGATGACGTCGTATCGGCCTTCTGCCAAACCTTCGAGCCGTTCATTAAAACTCATTTCGGGGGTTATGGCTACTTGCAGACTATGATCGCGGGCAAAAGCCTCTATCAGTTCGTAATGAAAGCCCGATAAAGTGTCTCCATCCACATAAAAGCTGATGGAATTGTACTCCGTAGCTGCACGAAGTGTTCCATTTGCCGCTATTTCGGCGTAATCGCGGGGATGCCCTTTGCGGCTCTCTCTTTTAGGCAGCATGAATGTGGCGACAAGTGCAGCCACTGCTCCCAGGATGATATACTTCAACAGTTTGGTCTTTTTCATGCTGAATGGAGGACAATGTTAGTCGTAGAAGTTCCATGAAATACCTATCTTGAACAAGCGCGGGTTGATGGGATAGTGGGGCACGAGGAAATAATTGCTTTGTCCCATTCCTGCGTTTACATGATACATCATGGCAAAGATACGGGTCCGCTTCAAGTGCAGATTGGCGTATACGTTTACAATCGGATAACCGCCGATTTCTACCTGGTCGTCCGCTGCCTGAAGATGGAATTGCTGGATGGCGGGAGTGTAGGCGGGTGCGTTGTATTTGGTGAAATATCTGACGTCGGCTCCAATCTGTACAGTCAGCACCTTCTTGGCTATTTTGGCAAGCAGGTACAGGTTATGGTATAGTGAGAGCTGTGGCAAAGGCAATACAGTTTCATTGCTCGATTTCTGCCAAGTCACTTCGTTGTCCAAATGCAGTATGCCCAAGCGGAAATCCTGCTTCAGAGTTGCGGACAATACTTGTATATTACCGCTTTCCTGCACAGGCATTGCGCTTTGATTAAAATAGGTGTAGTTCTTTATGTTTTCCACGCCGGCACGCAGATTTGTTTTCCAGCGTTGGATGTTCAGCTCGCCCTCCACACGTGTGCGAAATTCCTTATTCATATTGTCATTGTCCCAGTAATAATGGTTGGAGTGATAATGACGCATGTAGAAAGAGGGGAGAGTGTTGCTTACATAGCCTCTTGCATAGAAGTTTACGGTGTCTTTCCAAAGGCGGAAGTTCAGGTCGAGGTCGGCATTGACGCGAAATTGTCCGAGCGCCTTGTCCATGATGCCTATTTCACCATTTACGTTATAATGCAGCGTTTTGCCTTGGCGTTTGGCAAGTTCGCCGCCCACGAATAGTTCCTGTTCGTCGAAACGGGTACGCGACAAAGTATCCATTAATTCGTAACGGTTGAACTTGTGCGATATATAGGCTGTCAGTCCGGCTTTGGCATACTTGTTGAAGCCTTCGAGCAAAGCAATTCCAAACACGTTCTTTATGCTGAAGGCAGTGGTCGAATCCCGGCTGGCGACTTCATTGAAATACGCATTGGGATATTGTCCCTCCTTCTCTTGGGCAGAAGTGAACTGATGGCGGGCACGTTCCACTTTTATGGTGTGGATGAAGCTGGTGACGGGAACGAACTCTTCCGTTATAATGGTATCTTTGGGCAGGGGCACACTGTCATTGGCGGCAGTTATTCCGGAAGAACGGGCATCCTCTATGGTAGTAGTTTCTCGTGTAAAGCCGAGCCGGTAGCGCTGTGTGGCATATACGTAGAAATCTTTGTTACGGTTTGCCGTCTGTTCCAATTTTACGGGGATAGTGGTGGATTCATATTCCTTTTTCCCTTCCGACATATCTTCCGGGCGCGTAATGTAACGGTCGTCTTGAATACCTCCGTTTTCGTTCATCTTCATGGTGAAGTTGTTGTACACTGCCTGCATTTGGTATTTATCGCCGATGTAGCTGGCAAACACTCCGGCATTGAAGTGGGAGGTGGACTGGTTCTGATAGTATCCCCGTCCATACAGGTAATCTATGTTGAAACCAAAAGCCAGCCGCTTGTTTGCATTGACTGAAAAGTAGGACTTGAAGCGTTCTTCGCCATTGACTTTATTTCCGGCTTTGTAGTATGTCAGGTTGGTAAAAGGGATGTTGCTATTTGTGAATTTCACTTCGTCCGGGCGGACAAAGAAGCTGGAAAAAGGTTGCATGAAGATAGTCGGTTCGGCATCCTTGCGTTCAAAGAAGATGCGTGACATGCGCGGCGAACCCAAGTTACCCAGATAATTATAGTGCCCGTACATGCCTTCTACCAAGTTGGTATTCTGGAAGTTAAGATTGGCTGTATCGGCGGGAATAATGGTACGTTCGCCCAGTGTCTCACTCAGGCGCCACATATAAAGTTTGGGGGGAAGACTCTGAATTTCCGTATTGGTACTGTCTTCCAGATTATCCGGCAAGGTGTTGGGATCTACCTGATTGCCGAACTGGTCGCGGCCGGTTGTAGGATCCATACGGTTGAAAGGTGTCTGTGCCACAGCACCCAAGATACCTATAATAGACAGAAATAGATATGTCAGTACGATTCGTCTCATAATTAGGCGCAAAGATACAATAAAAAATTATTCACTTACGGAATTCCACCTTTTTTGCTTCTTTTAAAACTCTCGGCTCTTTATGGAAAAACAGTATTCGGGCAGTTGCAATGATGCAATTATTACCGCTTATGTGCCTGTATATTCAGCAGCTTTGCTATCTTTGCTACCGACTCTTTCGGGTAGGAAGCAACTTTTCGTTTCTAATATTATAATATCTGTTTATATGAGAACACTATCTTTTTGGCTATGCTTATTCTTGCTTTTTCCTCTGCTGCATGCTCAGGATGCCGAATTAAAAATGTATCAGGATGAGTTGGCTCGTGCCTTGAGACTGAAGAATCGGGATAGTATTGCAGCTGCTTATTGTCATTTAGGGGAATATTATGCCTATCGCCAGTCGGACAGTACCCGGTATTATTGTGATAAAGGTCTGGAATATGCCCGAAAGGATGTACCTGAACCTTATCTCACCTTATTGATAAACCGGGTGGAAACTTATAGTGCTTTGGGGGATATGGAGAGTGCAATTGACGGCTACCTTAAGGTACTCGATGAAGCCGAACGTTTTACCGGAGTTGAGGACCAAGTGATTACAACGCTCACTTCTCTTGGTGTGAATTATCGCAGAAAAGACATGCCTGATTCGGCACTGATATATTATAACAGGGCGTTGGAAAAACTTGAAGGGCGTAAATCCTACGATGAACGGGTGCACTTATTGACAAATATGGCTGTGCTTTATGCAAATACCTCGCGTTTGAAAGAGGCTGAAAACTATGTTCGGGCGGCGGTGGAAGAGTCAAAGAAGTGCGATGATATGGACATGGTCTTGTATGCAGCATCTACGGCGGGAGGTATCATGACATTACAGAAGAAATACGACGAAGCCGCTCAGATGCTCTATCCCGCACTTGCTATGGCACGCGAACAGAAGAAACCGAAATTTGTGTTGAAAAGTATAACATATCTGTTGAATGCCTATTTCAGAATGAACAATAACGATTCTATCAATCATTATATACGTGAGGCGGAAAAAATGATGGCCGAATTGCCTGAGTCTTCAGGGGAGGTACTGGGATATAAGGAAACCCTTTTCAAGATTCTCAACAAGATGGGGCGTTATCGGGAGAGTCTTTCCATTCAGCAACAGATGTTGAGAGCTATGGATGTCAATGCCCAGACCCCGATTGATAAGCTCTATTTGGAAATGGCACGCAATTATCATGGGCTGAAAGATTATCCGCATGCCGCCGATTACTATGAAAAAGCATACTGGACGTCTGATAGCCTGCATCAGACGGAGGTGGATGCGGAACTTTCCGAACTGTCCATGAAGTATGAAAATCAGGTAAAGGAACTTGAAATAGCGAGGCTGACTCAAGAGCAACTGGAGCAAAAGGCTAAGACGATGCAGTGGGGTATAGTGGCTGCTGTGGCTGTCTCCGCTTTTTTACTTTTGGTATTTTATTATATGTTCCGCCAGAAACGTGTCAAAAAAGAGGAAGAGTTGAAACTTGCCAAAAGCTATATTGACGGGTTGGAACGTGAACGCACCCGCTTGGCGAAAGAGTTGCATGACGGTGTCTGCAATGACTTGTTGGGGATTGGCATGCAGGTGCAATGTATGCCACCTTCGGCTGAGTCAAAACATGAGTTGCTGGATTTGTTGGAACAGGTTCGTGGTGAGGTGCGCTGTATTTCCCATGAACTGATGCCGCCAAAGTTCCAGTATGTTACATTGGCTGAAACGATAGAGGCATATATAGAACGTTTGGTCATTCCGGCATCCATGCAACTGGCTTTCAGTAAAGAAAATGACCATGCGGAATGGGGGCAAGTACCGGAGCAGACGGCTTATGAGGTCTATCGTATTTTGCAGGAGCTACTTTCTAATATACTGAAACATTCCGAAGCGACGGAAGTGAATATAAATCTCTCCTTAAGTAAGGAACTGTTGGTTTTACTCATCACAGACAATGGCAAGCCGTTTTCCGATTCAGGTGCTGCAATGGGCGGTATCGGCCTTAATACTACCCAAGAACGCGCCAAAGCCATAGGCGGGTCTCTTTCTGTAAACTGCAAGGGGAGTATCCAACAGTTTCAGCTTGAAATCCCTTTGTCCCTTTAGTAGAAAACCATGATGCCGGATACTAAAATCACTATTTTTGATGATGTCGGATATTGATAAATACTTTTTCTTTGCAGCATAATTCAGAACACAAAGCATAGATTGATGAAAGAAAAAGATATACGCATTTTGTTGGTAGATGACCATGATTTGGTGCTTCAAGGATTGAAGAGGATAGTAGAATGTTCGTTACCCGAAATCAAGACCGTATGTACAGCTTCATCGGGACGGGAGGCATTGCTTTTAATAGCTTCCCAATGCTTTAATCTTTTCTTGTTGGATATGGAATTGCCCGATTTGTCCGGTTTGGAAATAATCTCACGTATTCGGGAAAAAGACCCTCAGGCGCGTATTATCGTGAATACAATGCACGAGGAAATTTGGTTTATAAAGAATCTGATACAGTGTGATGTAGATAGTATTTTGTTTAAATCCGTTGACTCGAACAAGATAGTCGAGGCTATTCGTTGTGTACTCGATGGCGGGACTTACTACTGTACTTATGCCGAACAAGTACGCAACCAGATGAGGCGTTCGGACGAAGGGCGGCGTGAAGAACTCACACAGCGTGAGCTTGATGTGTTGAAGTGTATCTCTGAAGGCAAAAACACACAGGAAATAGCTCAGGATTTGTGTGTATCTACCAATACGGTAGATACACACCGGCGTCATCTGTTGGACAAACTTGATGCAAAGAATGTGGCGGACTTGATAATGACAGCAATCTCCAGAGGTATTATACCTATCCGTAAATGTTGATGACATTACTCATTTAAAACATATCATTGTTATGAAAAGGTTTACTATTACAATTATCTCCGCAATGCTTTGCGGACTGGTCGTATTGTCAGCATGTGGCGGTGCAAAGAAGAATGTTCAAGATGCCGAAGGTCAGGCGGAGGCCGGGGGGAATGCTCCGGGCGGTTACTTGATGCCTGCTATCTCAGCAAACAATTTTTGTGGTGATTTTACTACCATGACTCCCGATTACGGTTACCTGATGCCCGAAAAGGGCTTGTTCCTTAAGATGCATGACATTAGGGGCGCTTACGGTATTAATATTTATACTTATGTGATGGACGGTGACAACATACAATGTACACCGGGACATTTTGTGATGATAGTTCCGAGAGGCGGTGATAAACTGGAAATCACCATAAAGAAGAGTTCCATGAAGAATACTCCTTCCTTTACTTTTATACCTACTCCCGATTGCGAGAACTCCGCTTATGTGGCTACGGAGAAAGTTGCCGGTAAGTATTACTATCTCTGTGGTGATGCGGAAGCCCGTTATAAGTTCGAAGATTTGTTTGAGGACGAACGTTGTGCGGAGTTCAAAAACTTAGTGGATAATTATGGTAAATAATTGAATGATTACTGAAATGAAATATAATATATGATGAAGAAACTTTTTTTAGGCTTTCTGGTGGCGATAGCGCTGGGGGCATGTAGCAGTGAAGAAAATGAACCGGAAGGAGCTATTGTTTTAACTGGCGGTACTCAGACTTCACAAACGATATATGCGGACGAAACGCAAAAGTCGGAAGGTATTAAATTCACCGCCACAGAGCCTTGGACGGCAACCGTAACCGAAACAAAGACAAGAGCCGATGGAAGCAATGTGGACTGGTTGAAACTGAGCGCGTATAGCGGGGGCGCAGGTGAGTTCACCTTGAACCTTACACTTACACCGAACACCAGTGGAAAAAGCCGGAAAGCGGAAATACGCATTACGGCAGGTAAAACCGTACTGACCATTGCGGTGGAACAAAAAGCGGAAACGGAAAGTGGTACCGGAATACTGAAAACTATCAAGAAGATAGCTTGTAAAGAAGTGTTCAACTCTGATAAGGTTTATAATAGCTCTGATTACACCAGCGAATGGATCAGGACCTTTAGTTACGATGAGCAGGGACGTGTGGCGCGTATTGTACGTGACCACGTACAATCTAAAGGTAAAACTACAACGACTTTCGATTACACGATTGCCGGAGAGATAACCATGAATGAGAAAGAGGTTTATGATAGTAGCAGCAATATCTACGAAGATACCTACATTATCAAACTCAATGAACAAGGAAATGTAGCATCCATACAGGACGATGACAAGAATACCGGAACGTTCAGCGACTACATACGTTTCAGCTATACCGATGACAACCGCCTTGCGCAGTGGAAGGATGCCGATGCAGGCAGTGAAACCAGTTCGGGTACTTTCTCTTATGATAATGGAATGTTGTCAAAGTATGAATACGTTGAGGGTAAATCATTGGAAGATAGCAGGACAATCAGTGTGGATGTGAATAAAGCCTATACGCACCGTTATCCCAATAATCTTCCTGTTGATATGGTGGGACTCCTTTTATGTAATGACGATGATTTTGATTTCCTGTTCTATATCGGAAGAACGGGTAAGACGAGTGATTATCTGCCGGAAGTGTTCCCGGACTTTACTGCGCGTGATGAATGGGATAGAATAATGGAAAGTTATCAGACTCCGAACACAACAGTTGAAGAATATTACCATACGATTGTATGGTCTGATGACGAGTTAGTGATGAACTATACCTTCGACAAAGACAACTACCTGACCGGTATCCAGACTCAAAGAGGCTTCACTGTCATGAAAACAACTTATACCGTAGTAGTGGGTAATGAGCTTGTTGATCCGAATATTCCTGAAAAAGGTTATAAATACACCATAGAAAATAAAAAGACCGAGAAGGAAAAAGATGATGCGGATGTGTTTACTTGGACAATCGAATATTAGACTTTCTATATATATACGGCGCTAAAAAAACGGATGATGTGTTCACACTTGGAAACACATCATCCGTTTATAGTAAACGCATCATCCGTTGAGGGCAAACACATCATCTGTTTCGCCCAAACGGATGATGTGTTTTTTTATACCTCCTTAATCAGCTCCATACCCCGCTTGATGGCCTCTTCGTTCATCGGTATCAGGTGGTGGTGGCGTTCGGGAAGTGTTTTTTTCAATCCCTTGATAACGTTGTCCAATGTTACGATCGGAGCAATTTTCAACAGGCCGCCCAGCACAATCATGTTGAATGCTTTGGCATTTTTCATTTCGTTGGCGGCATCCATAGCATCGATGCGGTAAACGTGGATGTCTTTACGTGTCGGCGGGTTGATGATGCCGTAGCCGTCGTAGATAAGTACGCCGCCGGGCTTTACCTTGTTCTCGAACTTCTCCAGTGAGGGTTGGTTCAGGATGATAGCCGCATCATATTTGCTCAAAATTGGCGAGGAGATTTTCTCGTCACTCACAATTACGGTAACGTTTGCCGTACCGCCGCGTTGTTCCGGTCCGTAGGCGGGCATCCAGGTCACCTCTTTGCCTTCCATCAATCCGGAGTATGCCAAAATCTTTCCCATGGACAATACGCCTTGTCCGCCGAAGCCTGCTATAATGATTTCTTCTTTCATTGTTCTTCTGTTTTTAGCATCATTGTTTATCTTTCAAGTCACCCAGCGGATAGAAGGGGAACATGTTCTCCTGCATCCATTTGTTTGATTTCTCCGGAGACATCTTCCAACCGGAGTTACAGGTGGAGACGATTTCTACGAGGTTGGAGCCTTTGCCTGCCATGGAATTCTCAAACGCCTTGCGGATAGCTTTCTTTGCTTTGCGGATAGCGGGAACGGTCTCCACGCTCTGGCGGGTGACGTATGCCGTACCTTCCAGTTGGGCGGCAATGTCGGCAATCTTCAGGGGATAGCCATGCAAGTGCACGTCACGTCCGTAAGGACTGGTGGAGGTTTTCATGCCTACGAGGGTGGTGGGAGCCATTTGTCCGCCTGTCATACCGTAGATGGCGTTGTTGATGAAAATAATGGTTATATTTTCGCCGCGGTTCAGTGCGTGGATGGTTTCGGCGGTACCGATACATGCCAAGTCACCGTCTCCCTGATAGCTGAACACCAGACGGTCCGGCCAAAGGCGCTTGATGGCGGTGGCAAGGGCGGGAGCGCGTCCATGGGCGGCTTCCTGCCAATCAATGTCTATATAGTTGTAGATAAATACGGCACATCCCACAGGAGAGATGCCAATAGCTTTATCTTCCATTCCCATTTCTTCGATTACCTCGGCAATCAGTTTGTGAACCACGCCATGACTGCATCCCGGGCAATAATGCATGGGATTGTCGTTCATCAGAGTCGGTTTCTTGGCAACCAGGTTCTCAGGTTTGATAATATCTTCTTTTGTCATAATTACTTCTCCTTATCTGTTGGTGAACCGTATGAAAAACTCCATGAGCTTTACGAATATAGCCGCTCCGCAAACATATATAAACAGTTTGAAGTCGTCCCTTGCCGCGAAGTACACGATGATAGCTGCCAGAGCAAGTATCATGAAGAGAATATTCAGTACGTTTCTTATTTTATCAGGATTCATTTCTTAATCAGTTTTTCTTTCAGTGCAATTACGATTTCATCCGGGTCGGGGACGATGCCGCCGAGGCGTCCGAAATGTTCTACATTCACTTTGCCGTTCACAGCCAGCCGGACATCTTCAATCATCTGCCCGGCATTCAATTCGGTCACCAGCATGCCTTTTACCTTGTCGGCATAGGCGGCAATGGCTTTGGTTGGGAACGGCCACAGGGTGATAGGACGGAGCATCCCGACCTTGATGCCTTCTTCGCGGGCCATTTCCATGGCCTTCTGACCGATACGCGCCATGGAGCCGAAAGCTACAATCAGGTATTCGGCGTCTTCGCAGTGAATTTCCTCAAAACGCACCTCGTTCTCTTCGATTTTTTTATATTTGGCTTGGAAACGGATGTTGTTCTTCTCCATTTCTTCCGGCTTCAGCTCCAGTGAGGTGATGATATTGGGCTTGCGGCCATTGGTTCTGCCGGTGGTGGCCCAAGGGCATTGCTCAATGACTTCGGCATCCGTACGGCGCGGCTTTTGGGCAGGCAGAACCACCTTTTCCATCATCTGTCCGATGACACCGTCGGCAAGGATGATAGCCGGGTTGCGGTATTTGAAAGCGAGTTCGAAACCCAGGCTCACGAAGTCTGCCATTTCCTGTACGGAGGCAGGGGCAAGGGCTATGAGGCGATAGTCGCCATGACCGCCGCCTTTTACCGTCTGGAAATAGTCGGCCTGGCTTGGCTGAATGGTTCCGAGTCCGGGACCGCCACGCATTACGTTTACAATGAGGCATGGTAATTCGGCTCCCGCAATGTATGAAATTCCTTCCTGCTTGAGGCTGACACCGGGGCTGGAGGAGGAGGTCATTACCATTTTTCCGCTTCCGGCACCACCGTATACCATATTGATAGCCGCTACTTCACTTTCTGCCTGAAGCACCACCATGCCGGTCGTTTCCCAGGGTTTCAGTTCGGCAAGTGTTTCCAATACTTCTGATTGGGGAGTAATAGGATAACCGAAGTATCCGTCGGCACCGCAGCGGATGGCTGCATGGGCGATGGCTTCGTTTCCTTTCATTAATACAACTTCTTCTGCCATATTCTTCTTATTTATTCTACTTTTACTTTATAAACCGAAATACATCCGTCCGGACATACCGTTGCACACGAGCTACATCCGTTACAGGTATCTTCCAATATCTGGTGGGCATAGTTATACCCTTTTACATTCACCTCTTTGGTGAGGGCTATTACATTGAGCGGACAAGCCACGACACACAGGTTGCAGCCTTTGCAACGTTCGGTGTCCACTACGATTGCTCCTTTGATTTTTGCCATAATTACGTTCTTATTATTGATTGTACATATCTTTATGAAAGAAGTTCAGAATATCCATTACCATGTTGTAGGCTTGCCGGGCGGGACTGTCCGGATTGAGGTCAATGGCATAGCGGTAGTTGTTCAAAGCCTGCTGCCAGTTGCTCTGCTTGCGGTAAGCGTTCCCCCGGAGATAATAGGCTTCGTCTTTTCCGGGAAAATCGGTTTGAAGTATCTCGTCAAGCTGAAGGATAGCTTGCTCCACATTTCCCTGATTGATAAGCTCTTTTATGGTGTTTAATTGCTCCATATCATTCTGAGTTCCGGATTATTGATGTACAAAGATAGTTTTTATTTAAAGACAATGGATAACTCTACATAAAAAATCATCCCATGAGATGAAATAAATCGTCTCATGGGATGAAATAATTTGCCTTACGGGATGAATAAATCCGTCTCATAGGATGGATTTATTTGTCTTACCGGATGATTATTCTGTTACCGGTATCTTTTCCACTCTCCGTTGGTGACGTCCGCCTTCGAACGGGGTGGAGAAGAACTTGGTCATGATTTCGTCCGCCTCTTGGTTGGTGACGAAGCGTCCCGGCATCACGAGCACATTGGCATCGTTGTGCTGGCGGGCAAGTCCTGCTATTTCGGCTGTCCAGCACAATGCTGCGCGGATGCCCTGGTGTTTGTTCAGCGTCATATTTATGCCGTTTCCGCTACCGCAGATAGCGATGCCCGGATAACATTCCCCTGCTTCTACCGCCAGTGCCAGCGGGTGTGCAAAATCAGGATAATCCACGCTTTCGGGCGAGTAAGTGCCGAAGTCCTTGTATTCCCAGCCTTTGGTTTCAAGCCATTGCTTTACGTATTGTTTCAATGCGTATCCGGCATGGTCGGAGCAGATTCCTATTGTTTTCATAATAATTATTTTTTGTATGCGCCGATAGGCTGAAGGCATATCGGCGCATTGCTATATTACATCATTGCTTTTACTTGCTTGTATACGTTTTCTGCCGTAAAGCCCAGCTTTTCGTCCAGCACCTTGTAGGGAGCGGAGAAACCGAATGATTCCAGTCCCCAAACCTTGCCATGAGCACCGACAAGTCCTTCCAGCGTTACGGGCAATCCGGCTGTCAAACCGAATACTTTTGCGTTTGCCGGAATAATGCTTTCCTGATAGCCCGGAGCTTGGTTGCGGAACAAGCCTTCAGACGGGGCGGACACGATGCGCAGTTTGATGCCGTCTTTGCGCAGCAGTTCTGCACCGGCCACCAGTGTAGACACTTCCGAACCGGAAGCCACAAGGATAACGTCGGGATTTTCGTCCGAACCGGCTACGATGTAAGCGCCTTTGGCTGCCTGACTGTAATCGTTTCCGGCAGGCAGGTTCGTGATGTTCTGACGGGAGAAGATCAAAGCTGTCGGAGTAGAAATGTTCTCCATTGCAAGTTTCCATGCTACGGTTGTCTCTTCTGCATCGGCAGGACGGAGTACCAGCATAGAGTTGTGTCCCTTGTGGTTTTTCAGCTTTTCCATTAAGCGGATTTGTGCTTCCTGTTCCACCGGTTCGTGAGTAGGACCGTCTTCACCCACGCGGAATGCGTCGTGTGTCCAGATGAATTTCACAGGAACTTCCATAAGAGCGGCCATGCGTACGGCAGGTTTCATGTAGTCGGAGAATACGAAGAAAGTTCCGCAAGCAGGAATAACGCCGCCATGCAGTGCCATACCGATACAGCAGCATGCCATTGTCAGTTCCGATACGCCTGCTTGGAAGAATGCGCCGCTGAAATCGCCTTTCTTGAAAGCGTGTGTCTTTTTCAGGAAGCCGTCGGTCTTGTCGGAGTTGGACAAGTCGGCAGAAGCAACAACCATGTTTTCCACCTGAGTGGCAAGAGCGCCGAGCACAGTGGCCGATGCGGCACGTGTAGCCGAGTTGGCTTTCTGCTCGATAGCTGCCCAGTTCACTTCGGGTGCTTTGCCTGAGAAGAAGAATTCCAGTTTAGCGGCCTTTTCCGGATTGGCTTTTGCCCATGCAGCTTTTGCCGCATATTTCTCTGCCATGATTCCTTTCAGTTCGGCAGCGCGTTTGGCATAAAGTTCGGCTACTTCGGGGAAGATAGTGAACGGATTTTCAGGATTACCGCCCAGGTTCTTGATTGTATTTACATAAGCATCGCCGCCCAAAGGAGCGCCATGAGTAGCACAGTTGGCTTCGTAGCTGCTGCCGTCTGCCTTGCGTGCGCCTTTACCCATAACGGTGTGACCGATGATCAGTGTGGGACGTTCCGCTTCTGCTTTAGCTTCATTGAGCGCGCCACGAATAGCGTCGGCATCGTTACCGTCGATTTTGATAACTTTCCAGCCCCATGCTTCGTATTTTTTAGCGGTATCTTCGATTGTTACATCTTTTGTTTCGGTTGAGAGCTGGATGTCGTTTGCATCATAGAACATGATGAGGTTGTCCAAGCCCAGAGCGCCGGCAATACGGCCTGCACCTTGTGAAATCTCCTCCTGAACGCCACCGTCGGAAATATATGCATAGATTGTCTGGTTCATTACTTCCTCAAAACGGGCCTTCATGAACTTGGCTGCAATAGCTGCTCCAACGGCGAAAGTATGTCCTTGTCCCAACGGGCCGGAAGTGTTTTCGATGCCGCGCATCAGGTCGCGTTCGGGATGTCCCGGAGTGGGGCTGCCCCATTGGCGGAACTCTTTCAACTCATCCAATGTGAATTTGCCTGTCAGCGCCAATGTGGAGTAAAGCATCGGTGACATATGTCCCGGATCGAGGAAGAAACGGTCGCGGCCTTCCCAAGCGGGATTCTCAGGGTCGTATACTAAGAACTCGGAAAAGAGTACATTCACAAAGTCGGCGCCACCCATAGCACCGCCCGGGTGTCCGGAGTTGGCTTTTTCAACCATAGAAGCAGCAAGGATACGGATGTTGTCCGCTGCGAGGTTCATAAGTTTCTTGTCGTTCATATTATTAAAATATAGTTATGATTTGAATACTTTATTAGTGAGTTGATTTTCTTGCCTGTTGATTTTGACAGGGACAAAGATAGCTTTTTATGTGTAAATCCGCAACATAGAACCTATCTCTTTTTTCTTGCCCCTGTCACCCGCTTCTTGTTTTGATTACAATAAGTCTTTATTGATGGTTTACTGTAACTCAACAGTAACAATTGATTTGGCGGGGAGTTTTATTTTCAGGACTCCTTTATTGATTTTTACCTCTTTGAAAGGCACTAATTTTACTTTGTCGGGATTTTCAAAGGAATTATAATCCGTTACCTGTGCGGAAGTGAGCATTTCTCCTGCCGCTTTTGTAGCCTGTATTCCCGGAAGATTTACAATAACTTCCTGCTCGTTATCTACATCAACATTGGACAAGGAAATATGAATTTTCCCATCTTTGTTTTTGGATGCCGTAGCGCTGATGAGGGGCAATGTACGTTTGTCGCGCACGTTCATTTGCTGGCAGCTTATTTCAATGGGAAGGTAGGTAGCGTCCTGATGCACCTTGTACATCTTGAAAACGTAATAAGTGGGAGTCAGCACCATCTCTTTCCCTTTGGTCAGGATCATAGATTGCAGTACGTTGACAACCTGGGCTATGTTCGCCATTTTCAAGCGGTCGGTGTATTTGTGGAAGATGTCGAGCGACAGGGAAGCCACAAAGGCGTCACGCATGGTGTTCTGCTGGTAGAGGTGGCCTCTGACCGTACCGGGCTCTTCGTCCCACCATGTTCCCCATTCATCGAGCATGAGCGCTACGTTCTTGTCTTTGTCATATTCGTCCATAATGGCGCAGTGTCTGCGGATCACATCTTCTATTTCACGACATTTACCCATGGTCCAGTAATAGTCATCCTTGTCGAACCGGGTTGCAGAGCCTTTGCTGCCGGTCCATCCGCTAACGGTGTAGTAGTGGAGTGAGAGTCCGTTCATGCGGCTGCCCACGCGCTCCATGAGAACTTTTGTCCACTCGTAGTCGTAATCACTGGCGCCGCTGGCTATCTTGAACAGGCGGTTGTTGTCATAATTGCGGCAATAGGTTGAGTAACGGCGGTAAAGGTCGGCATAGTATTCGGGACGCATGCTGCCGCCGCAACCCCAGCTTTCGTTACCTACACCGAGGTATTTGACTTTCCATGCCTTGTCACGACCGTTTTTCCGGCGCAGATTCGCCATTGGGGAGTCACCGTCAGAGGTCATGTATTCCACCCATTTGGCAAGTTCCTCAACGGTTCCGCTTCCCACGTTGCCGCTGATGTAAGGTTCGCAACCCAGCATTTCGCAAAGGTTGAGGAACTCGTGTGTGCCGAAACTGTTGTCTTCGATAGTGCCGCCCCAGTTGTTATTCACCATTTTAGGACGATTCTCTTTGGGACCGATACCGTCCATCCAGTGATATTCGTCGGCAAAGCAGCCGCCCGGCCAGCGAAGAACGGGAACCTGGAGGTCTTTCAGGGCATTGAATACGTCGGTACGGTAACCTTTGACATTGGGTATATCGGAGTTCTCGCCCACCCAAAGGCCTCCGTAGATACAAGTACCCAGATGTTCGGCAAACTGGCCGTAAATTTCTTTGGGAATAATTTGCTTGCCTTGGTCGGCGTGAAGCGTGATTGTTGCACTTTGTTGTGCAGACAAGGATACAGATGCAGCTAATAGGACACTGCTGAATAATAACTTGTTTCTCATAATGTTTATTGGTAATAGATGTTTGTAATATGATGTAATCTCAATTCTGCTGGCGCTTTACCGGATATGAGGCTATTCAAGTAGACGGATTTCATAGATAGCCGGGGTCCATTCTGTGCCGTCCGGGCTGAACCGTATCGGATAATTACCGGCGCCTAACTTCTGGGGCAAAGGATAACAGAGTGTTACGAAACCCTCTTGATCCGCTTCGCTGATTGTGGGGCTGGCAGTCAGTCTCTCGTTGTTGAGAAGGATTGCAACCTTCATCGGATCGTTCTTTCGTGTAGTGATCATAAGCCGGCTTGCTTCCTTGCTTGTTTTCAGAGTGTAGCCGAACCAGCCTTTGGCGCGTCGGAAATGACGGTCTCTGTCGGTTCCGGTTTCCGCCTGTTCGTACCGGATGCCATGATCGGATTCCGGTTGTTGCTCTCCGGGGAAAATAATGTCTGCTGTCTGGTTGGCAAGTTCCATGGCTTTGCGCTCTTTCCGCTCCATTTCTTGACGGATGCTTTCCACCTCGGCTTCGCTCACCTGATGAAAGTAAATGGCATAACGGGAATCGTGCAGGCGGAAGAAAGGTATCAGCCGCAACGCTTCTTTCTGCGTAGGGTAGACGCTTCCGGTATAGCTGAATGATAACTGTTCGTCATCCGTTTTCCGAAGTGCTTGAGGCAATGATGTGGAAGAGCCTATCAACATCGGCATCTTTTCCAGAGAGACCAGCTTGCCATGAGCGATGTGCCCGCCACGACTGTCATCGGCATAGAGCCCGTCCATGTTTTCCGTACCGGTGGGGCTGGCAAGTACGATGGGACCGTACATGAAGGCATAGAAATGTTCTTGGTCGGGTATTTGCTCCAAAGTGACCTGCATCGGCAGGTTCAGCGTGATTTCGTCTCCGGCTTTCCATTTGCGGCGAACCGTCAGGTACTCGCCCGGTTGGGCGTTTATATCCTGCACTTTGCCATTGACGGAAACACTTGCTCCTTTTGCCCATGAGGGGTAACGGAACTTGAGGCTGAATGTTTTCTTATTGCTCTTTTCTATCCGGAATCTGATTTGCGCTTCATCGGGGAAACGGCTTTCTTGTACCAGTGTCAATTTCTGTTCTTTCCAGGTCAGGCGGGAGGGGATGAATAAGTTTACATACAAAGTGTCCTCTGCATGGGCATAAATGAACTCTCCGTATTTGGTGTGGTTCTCCAGCCCTGAACCTACGCAGCACCACATGGATGTTTCCGGTTGCGAATAAACACGATAGTGTCCCGAACGCATAGGGGTGAAGTAGACAAAACCGCCTTTTGCCGGTTGTTGTGAGGCAAGGATATGGTTGTATAGGGCGCGTTCGTAATAATCGGCAAAGCGGATGTCGGGAGAAGTCTGGAAAAGCATCTTCGTCAGGCGGAGCATATTGTAGGTGTTACAGGTTTCCGGACCTTGTACATCATTGAGCATGGATGTGAAATTGTCCGCAGGATGAAAATGCTCACGTACACTGTTGCCGCCGATACAGACGGAACGGTGATTGACAACCGTATTCCAGAAGAAACGTGTGGCCTGATCCCAAGCATCGTTTTGAGTGAGATCGGCGATGCGCTTGTAGCCGATGACTTTCGGTATTTGTGTATTGGCGTGCATACCTGTCAGATGGTCCTCGCCTCCGATAAGGGGCTCAAGAAGTGTCTTATGGGAGAATCTGCGTGCTAGTTCCAGATATTTTTTGTCGCCTGTGATGTCGGCTACGTCGGCAAATATTTCGTTCAGTCCTCCATGTTCGCTGCGCAGCATATCCTGCATCTGTTGTTCGGTGAGTCCCGACGTGATGCCTGCCATCCAATCGGTGAGGGCAATCAGCATTTGACGTGCAAGGTCACTTCCTGCATAGAGGTAAGCATCGCGAAGTCCGGCATAAGTCTTGTGTATGTTGTATAGGGGAACCCATTTGCCGTTAAGGCTGAAACTTTCGGGACGGATATTCCCTTCTTTTATTTCTTTCCAAAGTTGCAGGCTTCCGGGTGTTCCTCCGATGAATCCGTTACCTACGGCTTGTTGTGCGCGGTGCAATTCGTTCAGCATATAATTCAGCCGGTTGTATACGGTCGTGTCGCCGGTAGCGGCATACATCATGGAAAGTGCGGAAATGTAATGTCCGCCGATGTGTCCGTCCAATCCGGTGTTTTCCCAGTTGGTATAGCTTGGGGCTTTGGGAGCAAGTCCGGCTTCGCGTAGGAAAGGGGCGAGCAACCGGTCAGGATTCATAGCCATGATATAGTGCAAGTCGGTCTGCTGTGCCTGTAAAAAAGGACTTTCCAGCAGCTTGATATCTTGAAGGGGGAAATAGGACACTGCTTGTCTTGTTTGGGCTTTTCCGGCTAAGAGAAAGCAGAAAAGTAGTAGGCAGGTGAGTGGTGATTTCATTTGTGTCAGGTGTTTATAGTATGATGAATAACTTTATGTATGTAAACGTAGCGGGAGTAATTTCGATGCCAGTGTGTCAAAACTAACATTAACTATCATTTTACTCTGTCATTTAGAGCGAAGCGAAGAATCTACTCTCTGTGTGATTAGGAGAAGAGATGCCCCGCTACGATTACATGCATTATTGTTCCTAAGCCTTCACCTTTTATTCAGAATGAACTTCCTTAAGGCAACCGGCTAATCTTATAGGAATTATCTTTTGGAATTAACAGCAGCTTCTTCAACAGGCAGATTCGCCTTGTAATTTTCGATGTATGCGTTGAAGCCTTCTACATCTTCAGCTGTCGGTGACACCTCAATGCCGGCATCTCCTGCAAACACTTTTTCATCCAGAAAATCGGCAAGGGTTTGTTGCTTGTCGTTGTTCACAAGATAAGAGCCGAGTAGGGCAATACCCCATGCGCCACCTTCACCGGCTGTTTCCATAACGGAAATAGGCGAGTTTATGGCCGCAGCGAGAATTCTCTGGCCCACGCCTTTAGTCTTGAATAATCCTCCATGTCCTGTGATTCTGTCAACTTTGATTTTTTCTTCCTTGAACAGAATGTCATTACCGATTTTGAGAACTCCGACCGAAGCGTGCAGATGAGCCCTCATAAAGTTGGCAAGGTTGAACTTGTCATTTGCCGAACGTACAAACAGTGGACGCCCTTCTGCCAGCCCTGTTACGGGTTCGCCGGAAATATAGTTGTATGAAATAAGGCCGCCGCAATCTGTATTGCCGGTGAGTGCATGGTTATAGAGCTTGCCGTATATCTCATCCATATCTACGGGAATACCCAGCAATTCCTGATACTCTTTGAATAGGTTGACCCATGCATTGAGGTCGGAAGTGCAGTTGTTGCAATGTACCATAGCTACGAGGCTTCCGTCAGGAGTAGTCACCATATCGATCATTTCGTATGGTTTTGACAGGTCTTTCTCTAAAACAATCATGGAGAAGGAGGATGTGCCTGCCGATACGTTTCCTGTACGTTGCTTTACGGCATTGGTTGCAACCATGCCTGTGCCTGCGTCGCCTTCGGGCGGGCATACCGGTATTCCTGCTTTCAGGTGGCCTGATACGTCAAGTCTTTTGGCTCCTTCCGGCGTGAGGAATCCTGCATTCTTACCTGCCGGCAATACTTTGGGAAGAATATCCAGAAGTTTCCAGTCATAGCCTTTCGGGGCAACCAGATCATCGAACTTGGCTACCATTTCAGCCGAATAGTTCTTGGTGGCAGGATCTATGGGAAGCATACCTGATGCGTCACCTATACCCAACACCTTTTGACCTGTTATTTGCCAATGTACAAATCCGGCAAGGGTTGTCAGGTAGTCAATGTCTTTAACATGTTCCTCATTGTCCAGAATAGCTTGGTATAAGTGGGAAATACTCCATCTCAACGGAATGTTGTAGACAAACAGTTCGGATAAAGCCGCTGCTGCCTGGGCGGTATTGGTGTTTCTCCAAGTACGGAACGGAACGAGGATTTCTTCTTTTTTGTTGAATGCCATATAGCCATGCATCATGGCACTGACACCTATTGCAGCCAGAGACTCTATTTCTGTATCGTATAAGTTTTTTACGTTTGCACGAAGGTCTGCATAGCAATCCTGCAGCCCGTACCAGACAGCTTCGACGCTATATGTCCAAAGCCCGTCGACCAATTGGTTTTCCCAAGTGTGGCTTCCCTGAGCAATGGGTTTATTTTCTGGGTCAATCAAAACAGCTTTTATTCGTGTCGAACCGAATTCTATACCAAGAATGGCTTTACCGGCTTCAATTGTTGATTTTGGATCTGATTTCATGTGATTTAAGTAATTATAAAGGTAAAGGAGAGGTTAATTATAAATCACGAATTACTAATTACGCATACCGTAAAAGTAATCCGTAATTAGTAATTCGCAGTTATTCTTAGCAAAGCGCTTTGTTCAGCATATAATATACCTCATTCATGCGCAGTTCCTTTTTGAACTCGCTGATGGTGGTATTTTCATCGATAACAATCATTTCGATGCCGGCCATTTCCGCAAAGTCTCCCCAGTCTTCTACTGTAAGGTCGTAGGAGAAGCTGGTGTGGTGTGTACCACCTGCTAAAATCCATGCGGCTGCACCTACTTCGAGGTTAGGCATCGGAATCCATAATGCACTTGCAACAGGAAGTTTCGGAAGCGGTTTGCTCTTGATGCATTCCACTTTGTTTACGATGAGGCGGAAGCGGTTGCCCAAGTCTACGATAGTTGCGGCTACGCCTTTGCCTTGTTTGCTGGTGAATACGAGGCGTGCTGTTTCGCTGTCGATACCAATGCTCAAACGGTGTACTTCCAGTTTGGGCTTCTGTTCAGCTATCAACGGACAGACTTCCAGCATGTGAGCTTGCAGAATGGCGCTCTTTTCACCGTCGAAGTTCAGCGTGTAATCTTCAAGGAAAGAACATCCGTTGGGCATGCCCTGGCTCATGAACCAAGTAGTGCGGTAGAGTGCGGCAGTTTTCCAGTCGCCTTCTGCTCCGAAGCCATAGCCTTCTGCCATCAGTCGCTGAGATGCCAGACCGGGGATTTGGTCAAAGTCGCCCAAGTCGTTGAAGTTGGTGGTGAAGCCTTTAGCGCCAGTGTCTTTCAGCACGCGACGGATAGCAATTTCTGCTTTTGCAGAGTTCCATACTTTGGTATAGGCCTCTGTTCCCTCTTTTTCGAGTGCGGCATCATGGTCGTAGAGTTTGAAGTATTCGGCTACGAGAGCTTTCACATCAGCATCGTCAACTGCGTTATAGTAAGTCATGACGTCGTTGATGGGGTAGTAGTCCACATGGTAGCCCAATACTTGTTCGGCGCTGACCTTGTCACCGTCTGTTACGGCTACGTTGTTCATCTGGTCGCCGAAACGGATGATGAGCATATCTTGTGCGTCGGCCCATGCGGCAGCTACACGCATCCATGAAGCAATCTGCTTTTGTGCTTTTTCATCTTGCCAGTGTCCTACAACTACTTTGCGGTTCTTGCGCATGCGGGTAACGATGTGTCCGAACTCGCGATCGCCATGAGCGGACTGGTTCAGGTTCATGAAGTCCATGTCCATTGTGTCCCAGGGAATCTCTTTGTTGAATTGTGTGTGGAAATGCAGCAACGGCTTTTTCAGTTCTTGCAGGCCATGAATCCACATTTTGGCAGGAGAGAAAGTGTGCATCCAAGTGATGACACCGATACATTTTTCATCGTTGTTGGCAGCTTTGAAAGCGGCGGTTACTTCTTTGGAAGAGTTGACAGTGCCTTTATATACAATTTTTACAGGCAGACGGCCGGAGTCATTCAGACCCTTTACCATTTCGTTGCTGTGTGCGTCTACTGCGACAACTGCGTCACCTCCGTACAGAAGCTGTGCTCCTGTTACGAACCATACTTCATATTGATCAAATGCGTTCATACTGTTCTTCGTTTTAATTGTTTATATTTTATAATCTTATACTTTATGCTTGATTTTACTTTTGCCCATAATAAGCATTCGGGCCATGTTTACGGCTGAAATGCTTTTCTATAAGCAGCGGGTTCATCGTCAGTTGCGGATTAACCGCATAGGCTATTGAAGCCATTTTGGCTACCTGCTCCATTACTACGGCATTGTGCACTGCGTCGTGTGCATCTTTTCCCCAAGAGAAAGGACCATGATTCTTAACCAATACTCCGGGCGTATGAACCGGGTTCAATCCTTCAAAACGCTTCACGATGACATTGCCTGTCTCCAGCTCATAAGCTCCTTTTACCTCTTCTTCTGTCATATCGGTAGTGCAGGGAATGGCGTCATGGAAATAGTCGGCATGGGTAGTTCCTATATTGGGGATGTCACAACCGGCTTGCGCCCATGCAGTGGCATACGTGGAGTGTGTATGAACCACACCGCCGATTTCCGGAAACGCTTTGTAAAGCACTAAGTGGGTAGGAGTGTCGGAAGAGGGCTTCAAACTGCCTTCTACAACATTGCCGTCAAGGTCGACCACAACCATGTCTTCCGCTTTCATATCATCATAGCTAACTCCACTGGGCTTGATAACAACCAATCCCGTTGCCCGGTCAATGGCCGATACATTTCCCCATGTGAAGATGACGAGTCCATGCTTCACCAAATCAAGGTTGGCACGAAATACCTTTTCTTTCAGTTCTTCTAACATAATGTTTAATGGATTAATGTGCTAATATGGGCACATCAGCATGTTATTAAATTTTAAATTTAGGTGCTTTGCGATACGCCTTTTCATTGAATTTGTAGAGGGCGGCACCGCGTTTGGAACTTGTTTTATCGATTTTATCCGTTTTTTCTATGTAATCCATTTCGGCTATCCTTTTGCGGAAGTTCCGTTTGTCGATGTTTTCACCGTAAATGGCCTCGTATAGGCTCTGCAGTTGTGAGAGCGTAAACAGCTGGGGTAACAGGTTAAAACCGATAGGCTCAGTAGTCGTTTTTTGCTGCATCAATGCACGCGCTTTCTCCACCATTGCAGAATGGTCGAAGACTAGTGGGGGCAACTCATTGATATTTACCCAAAAAGCATTGTGCTGCTGTACCAGATCCCTGTCGTATTCATTGATGTTGACCAACGCATAGTAGGCAATGGAGATAACCCGTTCGCCCGGATCGCGGTCGATAGCTCCGAAAGAGCCGACCTGTTCCATATACACGTTGTCCAGTCCGGTCAGTTCTGCGAGAACCCGCTTGGCTGCATCGTCTACGCTTTCGCTTTCTTGAACAAATCCGCCCATTAGCGACCAGTTGCCCATTGCAGGCTCGAAGTTTCTTTTCAGCAACAACAGATTTAATTCACCTTCATTAAAGCCGAAAATGATGCAGTCGATACCTACATAGAATTTGGGATTGGAACTGTAGTAACTACTCATGTCTTTTGTTTTTATAATTAGAGGATTTTAGTTTGATGTACATGAAAAAAGTTTTTCATACGTATCAAAAATATTTTTCATGTACATCAAAAAAGTTTTTCACTATGCCCGGATTCTTACCAGAAATACCAGTAGAAAGCTGCGGTAATAGCCAGGATAATTACCGTATGGATAATATCCCAGTGGTTCCAGCTGGCACGTGTGGCAGCTTTTTGCTCAGGCGTAGATGTGCCGAATACCAAACCTTGTATCTTTTCGGCACTTGGAGCTTCGGTCATCAGGCTGACTACTATTACTACTACAATACAGAATAGGAACATCCAGCCGCAGAAGAATAACCAGTTCAGATCATAGAACAGATATTTAAACATTGAGCTGTCTGTAACCGCTGCATTGCTATAATATACTTTTGCGCCCAGACGGGTGAGACCGATGATCATACCGGCAATCAATCCCCACATACCACCTTTGGCGGAAGTGCGTTTCCAACAGATTCCCAATAGGAATGCAGCTGCGATACCGGGAGCCAATACAGATTGGACATCTTGCAGGTAAGTATAAAGAACATCACCCACACTACGCATGATAGGAATCCACAGGATACCCAGAATTACAATAACCACTGTTGCAATCTGTCCGATACCTACCAGTTTCTTTTCCGGAGTTTCCGGTTTGAAACGTTTGTAGAAGTCGATTGTGAAGAGCATGGCTGAAGAGTTGAACAGAGAAGCCAGTGAACTCATCAATGCAGCAAGAATACCGCAAACAACAAGGCCTTTTACTCCGGCAGGAAGAAGTTTGGCTACCAGTGTAGGGAAGGCGGCATCTGCGTTGGCAGTACCGTTGGCAAGCAGGGGAAGGAAACCTTCGCCACCGGCTCCGATATATTTCTGATGCAGGGCGAAAGCAATCATGCCCGGAATCAAGAACAGGAATACAGGCAACAGTTTCAGGTATGCACCGAAAATTGTACCGCGACGGGCTTCTTTTTCGTTTTTACCGGAAAGTACGCGTTGCACAATGAATTGGTCGGTACACCAGTACCAGAAACCGATAATGGCCGAACCAACCAGTGCACCCAGCCATGGGAAATTGGGATCATTGTTATTGCGGATAAGTTGGGTCATGGTGTCTCCATACTCATTGACTGTAACTGCACCGCATATGCTCATCATTTCATCCCAACCGCCCAATTCTTTAAAACCGAGGACGAGGATGATAAGCGAACCCAAAAGAAGGATAGGGGTTTGCAGTACCGAGGTATAAAGTACGGATTTCATTCCGCCGAATATTGTGTAAAGTGCTGTCAATACAACTAAACCAATTGCTGCAATCCAAAAGAAGTCTATTCCCCACAGTTCTTTGATACCGAACACCTGCTGGAATACAAGTCCACCGGCATATACGGTTACAGCTACTTTGGTCAGCACGTAGCTGATTAATGAAATGACAGAGAGAATAGTACGCGACTGCGGATTGTAACGGCGTTCCAGAAATTCGGGCATTGTGTATACCATGCTTCGTGAATAGAACGGCACGAATACCCATCCGAGAATCAAGATCATCCAACCTTGTATTTCCCAATGCGCCATTGCCATACCACTGGATGCACCGGCGCCGGCCAGTCCGATTAAGTGTTCCGAACCGATGTTGGATGCAAATATGGATGCACCTATGGCGAGCCATGTGGCATCACGTCCACCTAAAAAATAATCAGCCGAATCATTCTGCTTTTGTTTGACTACCCAAACAATAATACCTATCAGAGCCAGGAAGAAAATTCCAATGACTACCCAATCTAATGTTCCCACGATAATAATGATTTAAAAGTTATTATTTATTTTTCTACTGAGAATTTGAAAATACATTCGCTGTTGTAAGTCTGTCCCGGTTCCAGAATAACAGAAGGCCATTGTGGCTTATTGGGGCTGTCTGGATAATGTTGAGTTTCCAGACATACGGAAGCGCGTTGGTTGTAGACGATTCCTTTCTTTCCTTTTACAGTTCCGTCCAGGAAATTACCTGTATATACTTGGATACCCGGTTCGTCAGTGTATACTTCTAAGCTGATACCGCTTTCGGGAGAGGTGAGTTTGGCGGCAAGTTGTTTGACATCGCCATTGGTGTTCAATACCCAGTTATGGTCGTACCCGTTACCATATTTCAATTGTATGAAATCAAAGTTGGTAATGTCCCGGCCTACGGCTTTGGGGGTAGTAAAATCCATGGGAGTATCTTTTACCGGTACAATTTCTCCAGTAGTCATATAAGTCCGGTCTACGGGAGTGTAATTATCGGCATTGACATATAATATGTGGTCTGTGGCTGCTTTAGACGGATTGCCGGATAGGTTGAAGTAGGAATGGTTGGTCATGTTGATAACCGTTTTCTTATCGGTAGTTGCGCTATATTTGATATCTATGGCGTTGTCGTCCGTCAGCTTGAAAAGAACTTTGGCAGTTAAGTTGCCCGGAAAGTTTGCGTCTCCGTCCGGAGAGAAGCGAGTCAGCTCCAAAGTGGTTTCATCAATGGGGTTGGCTTCATACACCTGATATTGCCATCCTTTAGGACCGCCATGCAGGCAATGCCCGAAATTATTCTTCGGCAATTGGATCGTATCGCCGTCCAATACCATTTTGCCCTGGTTGATTCTGTTGGCGTAACGTCCGATAGATGCACCGAAATCGCTTGGAACGTTTATGTAGTCGGCTATACTGTCGAAGCCAAGGACAACATCTTTCATTTCTCCGTTTTTGTCAGGTACCATAATAGATACGATACGTCCGCCGAAGTTGGTGATGCATACTTCCATGCCCGCTTTATTCTTTAATGTGTAAAGACCTGTCTGGGCATCGTTCACTACAGTTTGAAATTTTGTCGGGTTAAGACCGGAAAGAGTAAGTTCCGTTTGACTTTTCTGAGCGCAGGAAGCTAACATTAATGTAGCTATTCCGGCAATAAGAATGTGATTCTTCATGGTGTTATTTAATTTGAAAATTAGATTCTTATCTTATTTCGGGTGTAAAAGTAACACTTTTATTTGGTGTAATATATACACTTTTGTATGTTATGTAACATAAAAGAAAAAAAACAGCTTTGAAATTGGTGTATCTCAAAGCTGTTTCAATGTGTGAAAGAACACTTATTTTACTTTTTTACCCCAATATGTCTTATGGTTACTTCCGTAAGCGGCATAGACAATGGTAGGTGTTCTGGGACTGGCTTCCCAGTCAACTTCCCGTTGCAAGTAAAGGTCTATTCCATTTGCTGTCAAAATTTGCTGTTCTGCATCATAGCTCCATGTGCCGCCTTTCCATGTTCCTTCGGTAATGGTGTGGTCGGCGGCCAGCGTCATGGTTGCAGATTCTTTTTGAACTCCGTAAGAGTAGGACAAGTCTATGTGTTCCCAGTTTCCTATGAGCTCTTCTTCGGTAATGGCCACTTGGGGTACGGCTCCGTAGCGTTCGGGCATAACCAAAGGCCAACCGTCTTTGGTCCAACGGATGCTGCGTACATGTCCTAGCATAATAGCGTTGTCCACGCTTTTGGGAAGACGTGCTTGTGAAGCGTAATACCAATTACCTTTGCCGTCGTTGAAGATGGTGCAATGTGAGAAGCCTACCCAGCCGTTGCTCTTGCCGAACTTGTACGGGTGTGTTACCACCGGCAGCATTTCCGCTCCTTCGGTGACATTGGCGCCATCGATGCCGATATAAGGGCCGGTGATGCTCTTGGAACGGCATACGCGTGTATTGTAAGGTATGTCCAGTGCGTCGTATGCTACGAACAGATAGTAGTAGCCTGTCTCGGCATTGTAGATGATTTCAGGGCCTTCGCTGGCTTGCCAACGGTTGTTGATGTCGCGGGTGGCTATCAGCTGTCCGTATTCCGCCGGAGCACTTCCTTCTGCCCAGGGTACACCTAAGTCTTGTTTAGGCATTCCTGTTTCGACATTCAACTCCATAGCAACGATGCCGCTATGCCATGAACCGTATATCAGCCAGTGGGTATTTTCAGGAGTAATGATGTAAGAGGGGTCGATGGCATTCCATTTGTAATAACAGTTGTCGTATTGGGTGCTGGGTATGTTGAAGTTCAATCCCTTGTCCGATGCGTTGGTCACTACATATCCTTTGTCCACCCAATCGCTGTTGTTGGCAGGGTTGCTGTTCTCCATCATGCCGATAAAGGCGCGTTCACTCCAGGCGGTTGCTCCGGTTCCGCCGTCCAGATAGCCGGGTACTACGATGGAGTAGTACATGCGATACAGTCCGTTTTTAACTTTCTGCACATTTGGCGCCCAGTATCCGAAGTCACTTTCTGCGGCAGCGCTTGCTTCCAATCCCATTGCTTTGCGTATCTCATTTAACTTCGGCATCACCCAGTCGGGAAGCTTCGGCATGGTTCCGCCCAGGTATTCCCAATTCACGAGGTCTTTGGAGCGTCTGGCGTGAAAGTGCCCATGTCCTGTATGTGCATTGCCGTAGGAGGCATCTGTCTGATACATATAGTAGTATCCGTCTTCGGCAAGCACTACGCTGGGATCGTGCACGTTTGCCAAGTTCCATTGAGTACGGTTGGACCAGCTTGCAATGCTCGCATAATTATCTTCGTATTCCGGAGCCACATAGTTCTTTAATTGTTCATTAATGTCTGTGATTTCTATGGTCGACGTGAATGTTTCCGAGTAAGTGTAGCGGCTGTTGCCATACACGTATGCGCGTATGTAGTAAGGGGTATTGATTTTCAATCCGGAGAGGGTAGCACTGAAATTCTCATCCGCTTCCACCACCATGTCTTTGATAGTAGGATTTGAAACATTTACACTATAGCAAAATCCCTTCTTGACTACGCTGCTCAGATTGCCGGTGATTGATGATTTAACGCTCAAGGAGGTGCCCGTTGCAGTTGCTTCGGGAGTGGCTAAAACTACATCGCTGTTTCTGTTGTATTCGATGTTGTCAAGCCCATCGGAACAAGCTGTGAAAACGAATACTGTCAGTAGGGATAGTAAGAAAAATGTTGTTTTTTTCATTTGGGTAAGTTTTTAAGATCCATATCGTTCCGTTGATAAAAAGGAACGATATGGATGATAAAGAATTTAATAGTTATTCTTAATTATTGAAGACGAGATGGCAACCGTCAACGGTTAGTGCGAAGTTCAAGTCATTGGAATTCACTTTGTTGATGCCTAAATAGTACTGGGTAGAAGTTGCATTTGTAGTACCCTCCATCACTGCTTGAACATCGGCGGTACCATTACCGCAGTTGGTTACGTAGACCGTTACTTTGGCTCCATTCATATCGGCAAGCCAAGTAAGCCAGTCGCCTTGTGTTCCGTTGTGAACGCAGGCGTCATATCCGTTGCCATCATCGGCTACTCCATCCCAACCATAGTTGTCGGCGCGAACTACTGCGTATTCTTTGGTAGTATCGGTTTCGCGGAGAACCACAATGAAATTGTTCCAATTATGACTCAGGTTGCTGTAGTTGGTGAAAGTGATAGACTTTGTTTGGCCCACAGGTACGTTGAAGTCATCTGAAAAGGCTCCAAAGAAGGCTGTTGAGTTGTCATTGGCTCCTACTATATTGGTACTGTTACTTACTGTAGAAACAGTAGATTTGGAGACTGTAATCCCTATCGTTGCGGTGACTCCTTTTTCAGCGGTAATGGTAACAGTCTGAGAACCGGTTTTCGCAGGAAGGGCAGAGAAACTGAGTTTAGCGTTGTCGATGACTTTTGAACTTCCGTTGGCATAAGTTGCCGTAACTACCATACCTGTTGGATCGAAAGCCATAGTCCGGTCTGCTAAAGTCTCGGTAGCTGCCGAAGTATAATAATAGTATTGCATATGCGAGGGTTGAGTAGTCACTTCGATGGATACAATTTTTTCCACAACTTCAAAGGTCGCGTTAGCCATAATTGGCTGTTCGCTGTTTTCACCTTTGAAAGTTTTGTTGTAGATAGCCACAAGACTTTTCATACCCGGTTGCTCCATGTCGGGGATAGCAGATATATGGAGTTCGGAAGCCGTTACGGTTTTAGTCACTCCCTCTTCAAAGGTTACAATGGCAGAGATGTTAGTCATGGCCTCTTCAAGCGAAGTACCCAAAGATATCTGTGCGGGTACATTCTGCAATACCATTGATACCGGATTCTTGTCTGCGGCAGATGTAAGCCCACCGACAGGAACGATGTTGGTTTGCAGGAAGTCGATGTAAGAGCCTTCGGGGACTAAGAAGCAGCGAATGTTGGTGTTGCTTGCATCTGCATTCAGGTTGGGTTCTTTATTCGGTTGTGCATAGGTCTTAGTAGCCACACCGTTGGTCATCTTGACGGTGAAAGCATTTTCGCTGGTGCGGTCTACGGTGAGCGTCACTTTGCCACCCAACTTTTGTACGTTCTCGTCTTTGTTATCAACGGGATCAAGAAGCAAGGTGCCCGATATGTACTGGAAGTCAATATGATCGCCCCACTGAGAGTTATAAGTTTCAGGGTTACCTGTAACATCAAAGCGGATAGCTCCATATTCGGTATATCCCTCACCGCCACGTTCCACATCATTGGTGATGATAAGGGCAAAGTTCTTATAATATGTGTTATCGGCAGGGTTGATGTTAAGATTGAACACCGCGTTCCATTTCTCGCCGTCAGGTATCACATAATACTTAGAAAAGGCAGCCCAGAAACCGGAGGTGAAATCCGTATTCCCGATGGTGTACACATCTTCCTGCATACCTTCGAGTACTTCATCTTCCGGTTCTTTCTTGGAGTCTTCTATTTCCTGTATTTTATCGGAAATCCATTCGGGAGCATTTACGTCATAGAGTTCGCCTCCTTCGCAGCTTGCCAGGGCCAGCATCCACAAGGCTGCTGCACAGCAGAAGAATGTTATTTTATAGAAATGTTTCATTTTCTTTATTTTTTAATAGGTAATGGTTTGAAACGTTCCCCGCCCTGCTCCGGTTGAGGCCGTAGGGCTGAGGGGAGTGTGTCTCTAAGTTTATTTACTTGCTTAACTCTACGACCGGACGTACTTTCCATCCGTTTTCCCGGAAGTAAGTGGAATTATCTGTACTGTGATTGGCAGAGTTTCCTGTCAGGTTCGGGTTGTTGTTCATCAACTGTTGTACGATAGGCAGGAACTCATGTCCCGGTCTGTAAGTATCGAAAGTACTCTTCAGTTCGGAGTCGCTTGCTATATCGCTGTACTTCACAGGATCCTTTACTCCATTTATGGAGCGGCGCACTGTGCCATGTTCTTTTAGTTGTTGCAGGCGTCCGCTGTCATAGAAGAATCCCCAGCGGATGAGGTCGAAGCCTCGTCCGAATTCACATCCGAATTCCTTAGGACGTTCCACATTGGCTATCTGTTCAAAGAGTTTGTCGGCAGAATTAAAGTCTTCAAGTTCCAGATCTGCCAGATTAGCGCGGTTACGCACTTCATTGATCCAGTCGATAGCCTGCTGTGTGGGACCGTTGACTTCGTTCTCGCACTCGGCAGCGCGTAGCAGTACATCGGAATAGCGCATCAGCCGCAGGTTGATACCATCGTGCAAGCCCGTAACCACAGTGCTATACAATCCGGTACGGAGATTCGTGAATTTGGCAATCGGCAGACCTCCGAAAGTATTGTTGGTTACGATATTATCAGTGGATTTAAGTGTATTTGTATAAGCCACATTGCCATACTCGAAGTTCTCCCAATCGGTTTCATAGGTACCAATGGTCCAATAGAGTCTGGGGTCGAGTTTTCCACCGGTGGTACGCTCTTCTTTAAAAAGCTGGTAGAGCCAAGGCGAAGCCGAGATGTCGGCCCATCCGCCGTAGACACCCGGAGCGAAGTTGCTCTCGACGGCCGAGCCTTGTGTGGCATTGGGGCTTGTGTTTACCGGTGTCCATTCGTCGTCGGTGCCTTGTGCTCCATAGTCGAGGAACTGTACTTCGAAGAGGCTCTCTGCGTTGTTCTCGTATGCCGAACCTTCGCGGAAGTTATCTCCGTAGTTATCCATCAGTTTATAAGTGCCATACTTTTTGCCGATGATGTCTTTCAATACCGGAAGTGCTTCGCTGTATTTTTGACGCATCATGAGGGCGCGGGCATAATAGCCGGCCGCAGCACCGCAGGTGGCACGTCCGCCGCTCCATTCACTGCCTTCATCGCGGGAGGGAAGCAATCCCATTGCTTCCTGAAAGTCTTTCTCTACTTGGTCGAGCACTGCATCGTAGGTGCTGTTGGCGCCATAAAGTCCGTTCAACGAAGAGTAGGTGGCATAATCCGTAATGAGAGGCGGATTCTGATAATAGCCCACTAAGTTGTAGTAGGATAGAGCGCGAAGGAAAAGCGCCTGTCCTTTGATGCGTTTCATTTTTTCGGTAAGCTGGCTGTTATCTTCACCGCAACGTGAAATGGTGAAGTTGCACACATTGATGGTATAGTACCACTCACGCCAGGGCCACCATGTGATGTCCGAAGTGACTTCAGCATTAAGATCATCAAAAGGCAGATACCACACTTGTGAAGAGTTCCAGGCTTCATCGCCACGACACACATCGATGGTGTAGCCTACACGAGCATAAGAACCTTCCATGCGGATGTGGTTGTAGGCGGCAATCACACATTCCTCCAAGTCGTCAGCATTAAAGCCGAATGTACTTGAGGTTTGCTGGTTGGGATTCAACAGTTCCAATCTGTCGTTGCAGGAAGTCAGCACGCCAAATCCCAAAATGAGAGCAAGTGAATATTTATTTAGTTTCATAAGATATGTTTTTAATTTAGGTACTAGAAAGTAACGATTAGAATGTAAAATGAACGCCACACATGAAAGTACGTGCAGTAGGATAAGAACAGAAATTGTATCCCGGAGTGAAAGTTCCTCCTGCGTAATCCACATTGTAACCATGATAGCCGGTGAATGTGTGGAGATTCTGTGCCGATACGTAGAAACGTACATCGGATACATATTTACCGAACCACTTATCCGGGAAGTTGTAGCCCAATTCTACATTGGCTATTTTCCAGTAGGCTGCATTCTGAATCTTGCGTGAACTGAAGAGGTCGTTCCAACCCAAGCTGGCACTGTTGGTGACATAGGTGCGTGGCACGTTGGAAAGGTAAGTGCTGCCGTCTTCGCTAAAGCGGTTGGCTTCGAGCATACCCACTTCTTTGTTTCCCCAGCCATAGCAAGAGTTGAGTGAGTTGTAGATGTCGTCGCTAACGTGATAGTTCAGTGCGCCGAACGTTGCGATGCTCAGGTCAAAGCGTTTGTATTCAAAACGGGCATTAAGGCCGAAATTGATTTTTGGCATGCCGCTGCCCAATACCACTTGATCTTCGGAGTCTACTTTACCGTCATTGTTTACATCTTTATAGAGGCAGTCACCAATTTGGGCGCCTTCTTGTGTGGCGTGGTTGTCAAGATCTTCTTGCGTGCGGGCGATACCTTCATAAACCCAACCGTAAAACTGACCGATTTCTTGGCCTACTTTAGTGATGTAAGAACCTGAGATATAAGAATCGGTACCGAAACCTAATGAGGTTACGCGGTTGCGTAATGTGCTAAGGTTGGCCGATACTTCATATTTGAAGTCATGGTCGCGGTTGCGATAGGTAGCGGAGAACTCAAAACCGGAGTTGTTCATCGAAGCGGCATTCATCGTTACGGTGGTGTTGGACACTCCGGCTTGTTCCGGAACAGGAACAGCATACAGCAGGTCTTCACTGGTATTCTTGTACCACTCAGCTGTAAACTCCAAACGATTGCGGAACAAAGCAAGATCGATACCCACATTGTAGGTCTTCTTTTTCTCCCATGCAAGGTTATTGTCCACGAAAGTGGAAACGGCAGAACCGGTCACTACGTTACCGTTGAAATTGTAAGTCATATTATTGCGTGACATGACGGCCTGATACATGTATTCACCGATATTCTCATTACCAAGCTCGCCATAGCTTGCACGAACTTTGAACATGTTCACGACGTCCGGATTGAAAGGGAAGAAGTTTTCTTTGTCAAAGCGCCAGCCCACAGAGACGGAAGGGAAAGTTCCCCAACGGATACTTCTGGTCAGGCGTGAGCTGCCATCCCGGCGTACTGTTGCCGATAATAAATATCTGTCATCGTAGTTGTAATTGATACGACCGATGTAGGACAAGATAGCATGCTTGTATTCGTAACTTTCGGAATACGTGTTGGCGGCATTCTGAAGTTGTAGGAAATAAGGTTCGGTGAAGTTGATTCCCCATCCGGTCAGCAGGTCGGTGTTTTCTTCCTCGTAAGACTGGCCTGCCACTACGTTGATGTGGTGTTTGCCTATCGTACCATCGTAAGTAAGCACATTCTCTATCAAGGCGTCCGAATAAATACGGGAACCCTTGGTCAACCGTTCATTACTCTTGGACAGATAGACGCGGTTACTCTGCACCCATGCCGGAATCCAAGTGAAGTCCTTGCAGAAGGTTTTGCTGTAAGAGAGGTTTATTTTATAGTTGAGTTTGTGGTTTTTGCTGTTGAAGCCGAACATATTGAAGATGTCTACGTCTGCCGAGCCTGTTCCCACGAAACGGTCCACACGTGTGTTGCGTTGCAGCAGGTTGTTTACCAGTAATGGATTGGAAGCGGAGATATCACCATGTATGGTATCGTAGTATACGCCATAGCCGTAAGCGTCATAATTGAAGTTGTTGGCAATTCCCACCAAATTGTCGAGCACCCATGTTGAAGAATCGTATGCTTTGATGGTGGGCTGCATCAGTAAGGTTCCGCGCAGAATGTTGGTTACGTCGCCATACAGGCCTTGAACGTATTCGGAAGCATTGGACAGGCCCATGTTGTCTTGGTCGGAGTGGGAGTAAACAAGGCTGGTCTGGAACTTTATGAACTTGGTGTCCATACTGTTGTTGACACGTGCGGTGTAACGTTCGTAGTTAGGACCGGCACCTTCGAGTGTTCCTTTTTGGTTGAAATAGTCTAATGCTATATTATAGGTGTTGTGAGCACCACCTCCGGAAAGGTTTACATTATGGTTTTGACGGATACCCGTTTTGAATACTTCGTCGAACCAGTTGGTATTGGTGTCATCTTGGAAATGGTATTTCCCGGTTTCGCTGTTGAGCTTGTATCCCGATGGTAGCGGAGTGTTGGAGTTTGCACAAGCCTGACCGATGTATTGGCTGTATTGGTCGGCATCCATTACATCATAGACTCCCTTAGGAATATAATCCATACCGAAATATCCATTGTAGTCCACTTTCAGCGGTTGGTCTTTTTGTCCGCGTTTGGTGGTGATGATAATCACACCGTTGGCAGCACGTGAACCGTAGATGGCGGCAGCCGAAGCATCCTTCAATACCTGGATGGTTTCAATATCGTTGGAAGAGAAATCGCGGATGGAAGTTCCCATGGGAACGCCGTCGATGACATAGAGGGGAGAAGTACTGCCGAAAGATCCTACACCACGAATACGTACGGTAGGATCGGCACCCGGCTGTCCGTCGGAGGTGACTTGTACGCCGGAAACCTTGCCTTCAAGCATGGTGGAGATGTTGGAGTTTGATGTCTGTTTCAAAGCTTCCGCATCTACTACGGCAACAGAACCGGTTAAGTCGGATTTCTTTTGTGTACCATAACCTACAACAACCACTTGTTCCAGCATCTGGTCATCAGCCTGTAATTGTATGGTATCAATAATGGCGCGGTTGCGAACTGCTACTTCGCGTTCCTTGAAACCCACATAGCTTATCAAAAGGATAGCGTTTCCGGGAACTTCCAACTGGAAGTTTCCATCCAGGTCGGTAATGGTTCCGCCTTGTCCGCCTTTAACTCTGACGGTAGCTCCTGGCATAGGTTCACCTTGTTCGTCGACAATTTGGCCACGAACCTTGATAGTCGGAGATTGTGTCACAGTAGCCATGGCAGGTGTAGGATACACCGTCATACCGCTAAAGGCACACAGACCAAGCATTACGGAAAGAAATAAATGTTTCCTCATTTTTAAAAGAATTAAGATTATTAAATTAATAGATTAGATCACCGTTAACTATATTATAATATTATATTGGTCAATATACGATCCTATATTGACCGCCGGGAGAGTCAGGTAACAGACTTCACAAAACTGGGGGAGGTTGAATTTAGCCAATGCCATCTACGATGGACAGCCGTTCTCTTGTCGTTCTTCATATTATTAATATTAAAATTAGATTTCCAATCATTGCTTTTCCTTGAGGGATTTCCTGAAGAAATAAGCAATGATTGTATGGCAAAAGTAGGGCTTATGGTGTAAATAGGGGTGGACAAATGGGTTTTAGAGGTGGATAAACGAATTTTAAGTGTAGAGAATACAGCTTATTATGTAGATTTATTGTTTTTTGCCGTAAGTAAGGGTTATTCTTCCTCATTAAGCAGTGAACTTGGCGTCGTATTGAAGTATTTGGTGAAGCATCTCGTGAAGTATTTAGGGTCATTAAATCCTACTTCATAGGCAATTTCCGCAATGTTCATGCTTTTATTTTCCCGGTTTTTCAGTAATAGTTCGCGGGCAATGTTCAGGCGGTAGTTGCGTATGAATTGTCCGGCAGACTGCCCGACGAGACTTTGTAGCTTTTTGTTCAACAGGCTTTTGCTCACACCTGCCGCTTCGCAGAAATCGCTCACCTCGAAATAGGAATTTTTGTAGTTCTCCTTAATGACATCCATGATGCGGTTGAGGAACTTCTTGTCGCCCGATTCTTCTTCCATATTCAAGGCATCCACATCCATGGCTATGGCAAACTTCTTTTGATAACGTTTACGGTTCTCAAGGATATTTTCGATGCGGGTAAGCAGTAATGTCTCGTCAAAAGGTTTCAGTAAATATTCGTCAACTCCTATGCGGTAGCTTTCCAGGCGTGATTCCTGCGATGTCTTGGCTGTCAGCATAAGGAAAGGGATATGGGAGATAGCGAAATTCTCTTTTACCCGGCGGGACAGTTCAATGCCATCCATTACGGGCATCATCAGGTCGCTGATGATGAAGTCTACCGAATGTGAGTTTAATATGTTCAAGGCTTCTGCTCCATGGGCAGCTTCGAATACATTGTATTTATCCCGTAGGATGGAACGGATATATCCACGCATATCCGCGTTGTCCTCGACCACCAGGATTGATAAACCTTTTCCGAAGGTATCGGATGGGGGTAGCGTATCGGAAGTCATAAGTTGCGGGGCGCTTTCGGCCAGTGTTTCCACCGTATTGCTTTCCGGTGTTATTGGTAGGAGGATGCGTAGTGAGCAGCCTGTCGTATGGTTGTTTTGCGCATGGATTTCACCTCCATGCATCTGTACAATGCGTTTACACAAGTAAAGTCCGATGCCGCTTCCGGCCTGTCCGTACATCGGATATTTGGTTTGTCCTTGCGACTGGTAGAAACGGTTGAATATTTTGATTGCGTCATCATCGGGAATACCGCTGCCTGTGTCGCTGACACAGATGTAAAGCATGGATTTGCGGTTATCGGCAGGAGGTAGCAGGGCTATGAACAGAGACACACTTCCGCCGTTGGGTGTAAATTTAATGGCATTGCTCAGCAGGTTCGTCAGCACTTTGTGCATCGCTTCTTCGTCGTAGGAGATTTCCGGTGAAGGCATCCGGAAATAACGTTTCACTGTGATGTCTCTTTCTTTGGCAAAGACTTCAAAAGGTATGATCAGTTCATTGGCAAATTTCAGAAAATTATTCCGGGATTTTACGATTTCCAGTTTGCCCGACTCCACTTTACGGAAGTCCATAAGCTGGTTGACAAGCGATAACAGGTATTTGGAATTGCGTTCCACGAAATGTAGCTGCTCGATGACTTGAGGGTTGTAGCTTAACTTTAATGCACGCTCTATCGGCCCTATGATCAGTGTGATTGGGGTGCGGAATTCGTGTGTGATATTGGTGAAGAATGCTATCTTGTCCAAGGTCAGCTCTTGTATCTTACGTGTCATTTTGGTAAGCTGCGCTTTCTGCCGGGTAATTTTCTCGTTTTGTTGCTTCAACATCCGGTTCTGACGGGACAACTCTTCGGTCTGTTCTTCCAGTAGTTGTTTCTGCTTTTTCAGTTCATGGGTGCGTTGTTCCACCTTTTGGTGTAATCTTGCTTTTTGCTCTTTCAGGCTTCGTATGCGCCATTGGTAGAATTGCCATGTAGCGAATGTGGCAAGGATTATTACAAGCAGTATAAACCAGGTTGTCTTGTAAAAATAGGGCTGGATTGTTATTTCCAGTTCCGTTATATTATCCTCTCCGGTTGGGGTGTAGGGCGTGTACTTCACTTGCAGCGTATAGTTTCCCGGAGACAGATTGGTGTAAGTAGCAAAACGCCGGCTGGCAGGCACGTGTATCCAACGGTTGTCAAAACCCAGTAGGCGGTAACTGTAAGTGGCGGTATTGTCGGACTCGTAGTTGAGTGCGGAAAATTCCAGTGAAAAAGATTTTTCACGTTCGTGGATGCGGATAGCCTTACTGACGGCAATATCGAGCGGCAAGTATTCGTTGCCGGGGAATATTTCCTCGTTTCCTACTTTCAAACGGGTGAACCGTACTTTGGAAGACTGGGTTGTAAGGGCAGGCAGGTTGCAATCTATGGCAACCAGTCCGGATACGGTGCCGAGGTAGAGCTTGCTGTATTGTGAACGGTGAGCAGCATTCCAGTAAAACTGGGTATCGGCAAGACCGTCTTGCCGGTTGTAGTTGATAAAGTGGTTTTCTGTGGGTTGGAAGCGCGACAGCCCATTGTTGGTTGCTATCCAGATACATCCTTTATCATCTTCCAGGATACTGCGGATACTGTTGTCTGGCAGACCATGAAGGGAGTTGTAACAGACGAACTGTTCTTCTCCATCTTCGTTCTGCATACGTTTATAAATGCCATAACCGTTGCTGCCCAACCACAGTGTGCCGTCCTGAGTTTCGTAAAAGCAACATATCTTTTCTATCAGTCCGGAAGACGGATCATCCAGTTTGTACTTCAGATGACGGTAACGGAATGTTCCCTCAGGCGATGAGACGGAGCGGGAGTGCAGGTCGATGATATAAACGCCGTCCAGACATCCCATCCATAATTGCCCGTCTTTGTCTATGATAGAGCCGATGCAACCTCGTATGTCCTCGGCAGCACGCTTGGCAAATGGTGAACAAAGCTGTTTATGCGTCAGGTCATAGAAAAATAATCCCTGGTTTGCTCCGATCCACATACCGTTGTTTATGGAGTCGTAGGCCAGTGCTCCGATAAAGTCTATGGGATAGTTGTCTTTATTTTGGGCTGTGATTGCTTCTATTCTGTGCTGTGGGTTTTGCGGGTTGATAAGGTTGATGCCGCCGCCCCATGTACCAATCCACAATCTTCCTTGCCCGTCGGCGGTGATGGCGCTGACAGAGTTGTGGGTAAGAGTGCCGCTTTCGTATGTATAATGGATGAAGCTGTCGCTTCCTACCGCCTTTTTATTCAGCCCCCCTTCTACGGTGCCTACCCATAAGTTTCCGCTATGATCTTCGTAAACGGCGTTCACCGGATTGTGGGAGATTGTTTGGAGATTCTTGTTATCATGCTGATAGTTCTGTATGGACAGACGCTTGGCGGTCATTTTATTGATGCCGCCACTTTCGGTCCCCACCCAGATATGCTGCCCTTCTACGATGATGCAGTTGATGAAATTGCTGTTCAGCAGCTTACTGCCGGTGTTGGATGCCTGATCGCTTATGCGTTCAAAGTTGTCCTTTATGGGATTGTATATGTTGATGCCTTTCAGGCTGGCAACCAGTAATTGTTTGTCGTTGGTTATGGCGAGACAGGTCAGGAAATTTTGTGAGAGGGAATGAGGATTGTCGGAGGCATGCACATATTGCTTCACTATACCTTCATTTTTATTATATCGGTACAGGCCTTTGTCGGTGGCGATCCATACTTCATTCTCTTTGGCTATGAAGTCTGTAAAATATAGATCCGGTGCAAAACTCAGGCAGTCGTCGATTAAGGTTTCCTCCAGTTTGCCTTGTGCAGTGATACCTACTTTGTATAGTGCACCATTGATGCCTATCCATACTTTTCCCTCATTTTCCACATCCTTAAAGACGATATCGTACCGGTAAGGATTGGGAACCTCCAGTGAATGAATACTTTCTATATCTCCATTGGTGCGGAAAGCAATACGGTGCAGGCTATTGCCGCAATACAGCCAAATACATCCGTTGGCATCTTGTGTAACCATGAATGCCGGTTGCTTAATGAGTGTCTCTAGCTTCTTTCGGGGATCATGAGGCAGTACGGACTGCATGGTTGTCAGGTCGATAATATCCGTTCCCCCTTCCGATACAACCCAAAGCCGCTGAAAGTTGTCTTCATGGACTTTGCGTATGAAGTTGCTCTTGAGCCGGCAATGTGGGGTAGCCGGAGTGAAGTTGACGAATTCATAACCGTCGTATCGGGATAGTCCGCCTCCCGACATGGAAATCCAAAGGAAGCCTTGCCGGTCTTTGTAGATATCATCGACAAAATTATTGGGAAGCCCTTCATTCATGGTTATGTAGATTGTGTTATACCGGTTGGTAAAAGACTCCTGAGCCCACAAAAAAGCGGGGCTTGCCAAAGCGATATATAATATAATAATGTGGAAAAACTTATGCATTGTTTTATCATTTGGTATTAGCACAAGCAAAGTTAATGGATTACTTGTGATGACAATAAAAAGTCTGCGGTCTTTTTTGTGAAGTTGGAAGATTGTCCACCTTAAAAGGTCATATATCCACCTCTACTGCTTTGGGCATGGCGTACATTTGCATTGTATTTTTAATTTGCTGATATTATGAGAAAAATGTTATGTGTGGCCGTCACGTCCATGGGAATTCTGTTTGCCGGTTGCAATTCTCCGGTTTTTACTCCCATAGCTTCGCCTAATCCCTGGCAGGATGACTACTCTTTTTTGTCCTCTATGGACAACTATCGCTCGTGGGGAACTTACAATGTACATGATCCGTCTTGCCGTAAATTGGGCGACTATTATTATATGTATTCCACCGATGCCATTTTGGGTGAGAACCGTCAAGAAGCCGAAGAAAAAAATGTTCCGTTGGGATACATACAAGTACGCCGTTCCAAGGACCTTGTCAAATGGGAGTTTGTCGGCTGGGCTTTTCCGGAAATACCGCAGGAAGCTGTGGAGTGGGTACGTTCACATGCCGGAGGTGAGGGAGCAACGAACATCTGGGCTCCTTATATAATCCCTTTCGGTGATAAATACAGACTCTACTATTGTGTATCGGCTTTTGGCCGCAAGACATCGTATATAGGTATGGCAGAGGCTGCATCGCCCGAAGGCCCTTGGACACAACGAGGTTGTGTTGTCAAGACCAATGAGGCTTCGGTAATGAATGCAATTGATCCGAGCGTCATGGCCGATCCTGTCACCGGAAAGTGGTGGATGCATTATGGATCATTCTTTGGAGGGTTGTACTGCGTAGAGTTGGATCCGGAAACCGGACTTCCCGTCGAGGAGGGAGATCAGGGGCATCTCACCGCACGCCGCGCCAATTATCAGAAAGATAATCTGGAAGCTCCCGAGATTATTTACAATCCTGATCTGAAACAGTATTATTTGTTTGTTTCATACGATCCGCTGATGACCACCTATAACGTGCGGGTAGGGCGTTCGGACAAAGCGGAAGGTCCGTTTGTTGATTTCTCCGGCGTGGAACTGAAAGACACTACTAATAATTTTCCTATTCTGACAGCTCCATACCGCTTTCATAATCATCCGGGTTGGGCAGGGACTGCACACTGCAGTGTATTCACCTCGGATGAAGGGCAATACTTTATGGCACATCAGGGACGCCTGTCACCCCATAACCAAATGATGGATCTTCATCTGAGGCAGGTCTTTTTTACGCCCGACGGATGGCCGGTGGTGTCGCCCGAACGTTATACAGGCAGTGTTTCCCGTAAATTCTCGGCAGAAGATATGGCAGGAGAGTGGGAAGTTATACGCATACAGGAACCTGCGTATGAACGCCGTTTGCAGGCAGGCCAGATCCTATGGGGGGAGGGACAGCTCAAAGAAGAGGAGTGGAACGTGTCTCATTTGCTGTCCTTGGAGAAGAACGGACATTTAGGTGAGAATAAGGGTAACTGGGAATTTTTGGAAGCAAAGCAATTATTGTCCCTGACTCTGGAAGGTGAAATTATAAATAATCTGATTATATTTGCCGGACACGATTGGGAAAACGAAAAGGAAACCGTTCTTTTCACAGGACTGGACAGTCGTGGCAGGTCTATATGGGGAAAGCGAATTAAGTAATCATATATACATTTTATACCATGAAAAAATACAAAGGTTTATTGGCGGTGCTGGCTCTTGCGGCAGGTTCGGCACTGCAAGCACAAACAAATGAATTGGTGATACAAGCCGGGAAACCGGGAGCGGAAATTCAGCCTACTATGTACGGTTTGTTTTTCGAAGATATCAACTATGCTGCCGACGGCGGTCTGTATGCCGAACTTGTGAAGAATCGTTCTTTTGAGTTTCCGCAACATTTTATGGGGTGGAAGACATTCGGTAAGGTGTCCCTGAAAGATGACGGCCCTTTTGAAAGAAACCCGCATTATGTGCGTTTGGCGTATGCCGGACATCCGCATAAACAGACCGGACTGGACAATGAAGGATTTTTCGGTATCGGAATAAAAAAAGGCGCTGAGTATCGTTTCTCTGTATGGGCACGTGTGGCAGAGGGGGAAACACCCGCTAAAATCCGCGTGGAGCTGGCCGATACGAAATCTATGGGCGAACAGCAGGCTTTTGCAACTGCCGATGTAACGGTTGATTCAAGGGAATGGAAAAAATATCAGGTGATACTAAAGCCGGAAATGACCAATCCGAAAGCTATTCTTCGTGTTTTCCTTGCTTCCCGGCAAACGGTGGATTTGGAACATATTTCCCTTTTCCCGGTAGATACCTGGCAAGGACATGAAAACGGGCTTCGTAAAGATTTGGCGCAGGCACTGGCAGATATAAAGCCGGGTGTATTCCGTTTTCCCGGCGGATGTATTGTAGAAGGTACTGATATTGCATCACGCTACGACTGGAAAAAGTCGGTAAGTATGGTGGAGAACCGTCCGCTGAATGAGAATCGTTGGCAATATACTTTCCCGCATCGGTTCTTTCCCGATTATTACCAAAGTTATGGTTTGGGATTTTATGAGTTCTTCCAGCTTTCCGAAGAAATCGGTGCGGAACCGTTGCCGGTGTTGAGTTGCGGTTTGGCTTGTCAGTTCCAAAACCCGAATATGGATGCGCATGTGCCTCTTTGCGACCTGGATAGTTATATTCAGGATGCGCTCGATCTGATAGAATTTGCAAATGGTGCAGTTGATACTCCCTGGGGAAAGGTACGTGCCGATATGGGACATCCCGCACCGTTCAATCTGAAATTTATAGGTATAGGTAACGAGCAGTGGGGAAAGGAATATCCCGAACATCTGGAACCCTTTGTCAAAGCCATTCGCAAGAAATACCCCGACATAAAGATTGTGGGTAGTTCCGGCCCTAATTCGGAAGGTGAGCAGTTCGACTATCTTTGGCCGGAAATGAAAAGACTGAAAGCCGATTTGGTGGACGAACATTTCTATCGTCCCGAAGCATGGTTCCTAAGCCAGGGAGCGCGTTATGACAATTACGACCGTAAAGGCCCGAAAGTTTTTGCCGGAGAATATGCCTGTCATGGCAAAGGAAAGAAGTGGAACCATTTCCATGCTTCATTGCTTGAGGCGGCCTTTATGACCGGACTGGAACGGAATGCGGATGTTGTGCATATGGCTACCTATGCACCGTTATTTGCTCATGTGGAAGGTTGGCAGTGGCGTCCGGACATGATATGGTTTGATAACTTGAATTCAGTGCGTACAGTGAGCTATTATGTACAGCAGCTTTTTGCAACGCATAAGGGAACGAACGTCCTTTCTCTGACTATGAATAAAAAGCCTGTAACGGGTGCCGAGGAACAGAACGGACTATTTGCGAGTGCCGTATGTGACAAAAATAAGAATGAGATCATAGTGAAAGTGGCCAATACCTCAGACAAAAAACAGCCTTTGTCTTTGATTTTTAACGGATTGAAGAAGAAAGAGGTTTTGTCGGGAGCACGTTGCATCAAACTCTCTTCCGCTGACATGGATAAGGACAATACTATTGAGAACCCATTGGCAATCATTCCGCAAGAAACATCTTTGGATGTGGATGGGCATACTTTGAACGTAGATCTGGAGCCTGCCACCTTTGCGGTATATATTTTGAAGTATTGATGTCTTGAGCTTTAAAGGAATATCATGATGAAAAATATATTTATTTTTTGGGTTAGTTCTTTGATGCTGGCAGTTCTGCAAGGGCTGTCGGCACAAAGTGACACTACTTTTGTTGCTGCGGGAAATCCGATAGTAAAGCATAAGTTTATTGCAGATCCGGCAGCGATGGTGCATGATGGAAAGATGTATATTTATGGCGGCCATGATGAGTGTCCTCCACCGGAAGAGCATTATGACCTGAAAGAATGGTGTGTCTTTTCCTCTTCCGACTTGAAAACGTGGACCGAACATGCCGTCCCTCTAAAGGCTAAGGACTTTTCTTGGGCAAAAGGCGAGGCTTGGGCAAGTCAGGTAATAGAACGTGATGGCAAATTCTATTGGTACGTAACGGTGGAGCATAAGACGATTCCCGGTAAGTCCATCGGTGTAGCCGTATCCGATTCACCGACAGGACCGTTTGTCGATGCCCGCGGTTCCGCCCTCATCACCAACGATATGACAACCGACCGTAGCAAAAGTTACTGGGATGATATAGATCCCACCGTTTTTATTGACGATGACGGGCAGGCATATCTCTACTGGGGCAACAGTCAGTGCTATTTCGCCAAACTGAAAAAGAATATGGTGGAATTGGACGGGTCGATTATTCCGGTTGACTTACCCCGTTTCACAGAAGCTCCCTGGATTCATAAAAGAGGCGATTGGTATTACCTTTCCTATGCTTCCGAATTCCCGGAGAAGATATGCTATGCCATGAGCCGTAGTATAACGGGCCCTTGGGAATACAAAGGGATTTTAAATGAATTGGCTGGAAATAGCAATACGAATCATCAAGCTATTATAGAGTTTAAGGATAATTGGTATTTTATCTATCATAACGGCGGCATTAATCCCACAGGAGGAAGTTTTCGCCGTTCGGTCTGCATGGAGCGTTTGTATTACAATGAAGACGGAACGATGAAGCGTATACAAATGACGACAGAAGGTATTTATTAAAAAAGAGTGATAGGTCAATTAAAGGTAACAAAAAATAGGGTGATATTGTGGAGAACCACTTTATCACCCTATTGCTTTTATCACGTTTTTATTTATTCCAGTCTTCGTGCACCGTCGCTGATTACGACATCGTAAATTTTCGGACTTCTGTTGAATTTCTTCTTGAATTCCTCTTTGGCTTTTTCAATGAATGTGCTGTATAATTCCTCTTTTACGAGGTTGATTGTACAACCGCCGAATCCGCCGCCCATTACGCGGGAGCCGGTTACACCGCAGTCAAAGGCAAGGTCGTTCAGGAAGTCGAGCTCTTCGCAGCTCACTTCATATAACTTGCTCATGCCATGATGTGTTTCGTACATTTTCTGGCCAACTGTTTCGTAATCGCCTTTTTCCAGAGCATCGCAAACATCGAGTACACGCTGAATCTCCTCAATCACGTATTCTGCACGCATAAAGTCTTCCGCACTGATATCGGCTTTAGCTTCTTCAAGCATTTCCATATTACAGTCGCGCAGGAATTCTACATGCGGGTGTTTCTTCTGGATGGCGGCAACAGCAGCTTCGCAGCTTTGGCGGCGTTTGTTGTATGCAGAAGAAGCAAGTTCGTGTTTTACTACGGAATCCACCAATACCAGACGGTAACCTTTCGGTTCGAACGGGAAATACTGGTATTCCAATGAACGGCAATCCAAACGGATGAGGCTGCCTTTTTTACCGAATACGGAAGCAAACTGATCCATAATGCCACAGTTCACACCGCAATAGTTGTGTTCTGTAGCCTGACCCACTTTGGCCAATTCAAACTTATCGATTTTATTGTCGCCGAACAGGTCGTTCAATGCGTAAGCGTAAGTGCTTTCCAATGCAGCAGAAGAGGACATACCTGCACCCAAAGGCACATCGCCAGCAAAAGCCGTATTGAATCCTTTCACTTCTACACCACGTTTAATCATTTCGCGGCATACACCGAATATGTATCTTGCCCAACTGGCGCGGGGAGCGTCTTCTTCATTCAGACCGAATTCTACATAATCTTTCAAATCAATGGAATAAGCTTTGACAGTGTTTGTTCCATTCGGCTTTACTTCTGCAATCATGCCTTTGTCGATTGCTCCGGGGAATACAAAACCACCGTTGTAGTCAGTATGTTCGCCGATTAGGTTGATTCGTCCCGGAGAAGCATAAACAGCTCCTGTTGTTCCGTCAAAATGCTTGATGAAACGGCTTCTTACGTATTCTATATCCATGATATTATTTTTTAAGGTGAATAAATCTATTACCTATATTGTTAGTTCTGTCTGTCAATCGACTTTAATGTCTTTGTTTACGTTTTTGCAACCAATCAGTCCATAGAACAACAGATATGCAAGAGCTGCAATGATCACCCAGTAGCTTGCCATGAAACCTGCCATGTCTGCAACGACTCCCTGAATAACGGGAAGAATACCACCGCCACATACCAAGACCATGAACAGTCCGGAAGCGGCTGCCAGATATTTACCCAAACCTTCCACTGCCAGGTTGAAGATGCCACCCCACATGATAGAAGTACACAGACCGACTAATACCAGATACATGGCATTGATGGGTACCTCTGCAAGTCCGAAGGATAAACCGCCGGTGGCACTCTGCTGAAGCACAGGCAGGTTTACGAAAGAATCGGTAGGTGAGAAAATGGCGAGGAACACCAGCAACAGGCCCAAAGCAGAAGTGAATGTAAGCATTGCCTTACTGGATACTTTAGCACCTAATGAGGCACCTGCCAGACGGCCTATCAACATGAGGAACCAATAAGTACCTACTACAAATCCGGAGATGGTGGATGCAATACCGGCACCGCCTTTTTCCACCGGGTCGGTCAGGAACAGGTTTAGTGTACCCGGTACGCCAACCTCAATACCTACGTATACAAAGATTGCAATAGCTCCCAGGATGAAATGACGGAATTTTAAAGCGCCGGACATCAGCTTGCCGATCGGTTCCGTTGTTGTAGCGGCATTGGGTTCCGGTATAGGAACGAACAACAGTACGAGGAATGCCAGTGCGAATACTGCCATCGCTGTGTACATCACAGGGAATATCTGAGAGATGGTAGCCTTTTCAATAGAACCGGCAATGAGGATACCTACGAACATCGGAGTGATAGTTGCCATTACGGAGTTGAAAGAACCGCCGATCTGGATTAACTGGTTACCTTTGTTTCCTTCACCGCCCAGCTTGTTCAGCATCGGGTTTACAACCGTATTCAGCAAGCACATAGAGAAACCTGCGATGAATGCACCGATCAGATATACGGCAAATGCCATTTCAGGGCTGGAATGTCCGGACAAGAATTGAACGCCCACGCCTATAAAACCGATAGCTACCGCGATAAGCGCTGTTTTTTTATATCCTACTTTCTGCAATAGAATACCACTTGGTATTCCCATTACTGCATAAGCAATGAAATTACCGAAATTGCCCAACATCCCTAAGGCATTGGATACGGAAAATTGATTTTTGAGTACAATTCCCATAGGAGCAGCCAGGTTGGTAACAAATGAGATCATACCAAAAAGGAAAATCATCGTTATGATTGCGATGAGTTTACCATTCTGTTTTTGTTGTGTCATGGTTAATAAAAATTTATAAATTTATAATTAGGTTAGTTAGTTTCTCGATTTTGACTATTTTTCTACACCAAACTTATAGATGGTGATTTGTTGGTATTCATCTCCGGGAAGCAATACTGCTGACGGGAAATGAGCTTTGTTGGGGGTATCAGGGAAACATTGCGCTTCAAAGCATACGGCACTTCTTGCCGGGAAAGTAGCCCCATGAGCACCGGTGAATCCATTCAACCAGTTTCCTGTATAAAGCTGTACGCCATTTTCAGTAGTATATACTTCCATGGTACGTCCGCTGACAGGATCGGTACAGGTAGCCGCGAGGCTTAACTCGCCACTTTCCGTTTTATTCAGTACATAGCAATGGTCGTATCCGGATCCGTTTATTAATTGTTGGAATTTGTCATTGATGCGTTCACCGATCGTGTGGGGAGTACGGAAGTCCATCGGAGTTCCTTCTACTTTTAGGATCTCTCCGGTGGGAATGGACACCTCATCAATAGGAGTATAGAAATCGGCATTAATGGTAATGATATTGTTCAAAACGCTGGGGGTGGGATTGGAAATACCTGCCAGGTTGAAGAAACCATGATTGGTTAGGTTGACCACTGTCGCTTTATCGGTGGTGGCTCTGTACTCTATCACTAAGGCATTTGTTTCGTCCTCCAGACGGTAGGTCATCTCTACTTCCAGATTGCCGGGGAAGCCCTCTTCGCCGTCGGCAGATGTGTAGTTGAAAATGACGGTCGACTCATTGGGCTGAACCGCATTCCATATACGGGTGTGAAAGCCGGTCGGCCCACCATGCAGTGAATTGGGACCGTTGTTGATGGCCAGTTGATGTTCTTCGCCGTATAAAGTAAATTTTCCATTGGCAATCCGGTTTCCGTAACGGCCTATTGTTGTGCTTAGAAATGGTTCCGGGCTGTTAATCACATGCTCTATGCTGTCGTGTCCTAAAACAACGTTGGCATATTTCCCGTTTTTATCGGGAACCATAATTGAAAGGAGTGCACACCCGTAATTGGTGACTGCCACTTCCATGCCCTGAGCATTTTTGAGGATGTATAAATCTGTCTGTTGATTGTTAATATTCTTCTGAAAAGCTTTTTTGTCCAGACCGGACAAATTGCTTTCTGTTGGAGTAGTGTCTATCATATTTCAATGGTATTATTTAATTTTCTTGCAAATAAAAAGAAATTCTTTTGTTCTCCCAAGCAAAAGGGAAGAAATGTGGAGAACATTTTATGAAAGTTTAGCGTTTAACAATTGGAATACAAATTGATATTTTTTGTATGTTTGTCGCGTTAATCTGAAAAGTATTATAACAGTATTGAATTGTACTAACTTAAAAACAACGAATGTATCCTTTAAAATTTGAGCCCATCCTAAAACAAACACTTTGGGGGGGCGACAAGATTATCCCATTCAAACATTTGAATGAAACCCTGCCGAACGTAGGCGAGAGCTGGGAGGTTTCAGCAGTAGAAGGCAGCGAGTCTGTAGTAGCCAATGGTGCGGACAAAGGGTATACTTTGCCCGAAATGGTTCGTAAATACAAGGATGAGCTGGTCGGTGAAGCAAATTACGCTCGGTTTGGAAGCAAATTTCCATTACTGATAAAGTTTATCGATGCCAAGTTGGATTTATCCATTCAGGTGCATCCGGATGATGAACTTGCCAAAAAACGTCATAACAGCTTCGGTAAAAACGAAATGTGGTATGTTATTGCTGCGGATAAAGGTGCGAAATTAATCTCCGGCTTTTCCGAGCAGATAACTCCGAAAGAATATAAAGACAGAGTGCATAACGGAACATTTGCCGAAGTGCTCCAGACCTGTGCCATAGAGCCAGGAGATGTGTTTTATGTGCCTGCCGGTCGTGTGCATGGTATCGGCGCCGGAGCATTCGTTGCCGAAATTCAACAGACATCCGATATAACATATCGTATTTTCGACTATAATCGCAAGGATAAAGACGGCAAATCCCGCGAATTGCACACAAGTCAGGCTATGGATGCCATTAACTTTACCGATGTGCAGGATGATTTCCGTACGGAATATGACCGTATACAAAATGAACCGGTCGAAATGGTGGCGAGTCCTTATTTCACCACATCCGTATATGACATGACGGAGGAAATCACTTGTGACTATTCGGAACTGGATTCTTTCGTAATCTTTATTTGTGTGGAAGGCGCTTGTCGTCTGACGGATGATAACCGGAACGAAATAACGATGTGTGCCGGTGAAACAGTGCTGTTGCCCGCCTCTACTCAGGAGGTAACGATTGTGCCGGAAGGAGAAAGGGTGAAGCTGCTTGAGACTTATGTATGATAAGTTAATACCATCGCTGTAATTAAGTTAACTAAACGGGATGTAATTAGTTAACATCTTCATATTAATGAAGTTAACATCGTGTAGCCAATGATGTTAACTTCATTTTTTGTCTTTGCTACTTCTTTTTCTTTGGTGTCAACAGCCTGATTTTTTCTTCTCTTTCACCAGTGCCGCAATCAGGTATTTCCCTTTGGCGACAATCTCGCCCCAGCGTGTGCTGTGTATCACCTGCCATACGTATCCTCTCAGCTTTCCGTAATCGGACAGCCGCAAAATTGCATTGACTTCTTCGGGATTGATAATTTTCATCTGTTGCAAGGTGAACATCAATCCGTCGTAGTTGTGTGTCTGCCTGTTGTGTGCATATCCCGGCGGTGTCAGAAATAAGCTCCCGACAGGACTTTCTTCCTCCTTAACTGCTATACTCTGCTCTACTTTACTTTGTTTTGAATTGTCTGCATTTTCGAGTGAAATGTTTGCAGACTGCATGTAATTCTTTTGATTTTGTATGCAACCGTCTTCTTTTTCCGGTTTATGATCAGCCTCTGCTTTGGTGTCATTCCCTTTCTCTATCAGCAGATAGGGTAGTGGCGTCAATTCTCTTTTTCTCCGCTTGGTGGCGTCCAGCCAAATTTTCTGAATTTCTGCAGAAGTCAGTACATGTCGCTCCTCGTAGCATCTTTTGTCGAAGAAATCTTTCTCCACCAGAATGTTGATGATGCCTTCCATACAACTTTTCTCAATTCCCGTTTTGTGTGAGAAGAGCGTGCATTGCTCTTCTCCCCACAACAGGTAATATCCCTTTTCCTTGTACATCTTGCATAGTAGTTTCATCACTGCCGCTTCTCCCACCAATCCGAATTTGGCTTCTATCAATTCTATCGGTGCGTCTTCAAAGAAATTCACATTCAATGGGAAATACATGATTCCCCCATACGTCATAGCCATAATCTTTTCTTTAATAATTAATTTTTTCAGCATATCGGTCTCCACTCCAGAAAATTCTCCAGTTGGAAATTTCTCCATGCCTGTTGTTCCACGTCCCAAAAGATGATGGTGCCTGTCACTCGGGTGATTTCGTAGTTTCTGTGGAATTCGTTTTCGTAATGTATCAGTGTTGCTTTCACCAGTTTGAATGTTCCGTCTTGTTTGTAGAATGCGATGAGAGCGTGCCCATATTGCATGTGGTCAATTAGGCTCTCAATTCTTTCTGCCATCCATTCTGCACATGTTTGGGTATAACCTTTTTCAAGCATGATACGTATTTTCCATAGTTTTCTCAGTGCTTCGTGAAGTGAAGCGTTCTTTGCCGACTTTTTCATTGTTTGTCTTTTATATTAATATTGTTTCTTGTTTAGCAGGTGTTGGAGTCATAATAAAAAGAAAGATGCCGTTCTTTTTGAAGAAGCGGCATCTTTTTTTGATATATGGCTTGATCTTTGCTAAAGTGCCGGCAAAGATATAAGCTTCATGCACAAGTTGTATGTCGTTAATTATTTACTGTTTTTTGTTATTATTTTTTCTTTTTGTTATTGGTTATTTTTCTTAGAAATTCTTTGAGAATCTCAGTGAAATCATCCTTTATGGTATTGAATGATAGAGGTTTACCGCTCTTTGTAACAAATATCTTCCGTTCGGCTATGAAACGCTCCAATGTGGCTAATCCTGCCTTTGGATCGACCCCCATGTCTCCTTCCATGAACATCTCCAAAAGGAGCATTTCCAATACATCCCTTTTCAGGTAAACTCCTTGAATATCTTCTCCTCTCTTTACTCCTCTCTTTTTCTTAACGATTTGTGTTAAAGCAACTTTGCTGTTGTTGTTATTCCCTTTTGCAGTTTTTTTTATTCTGCGCTTTTATTCTTTTATCGTACATAATAATTCTTGTTTTAATGCAAATAATTAACGACGGAAAAATGTCATGAATGGCGAAGTTAGCTTTTCATGTGGAAGTGGGCAAGTCCTAAATGGAATTAAATAGTGGAAAATATATGTAATTGTTGGCAATTATTTGTGTATCAGAAAAATATGTGGATGTAAAAAAGTGTTTTTTAAACGTTCGTTTAATGGACACAAAGATAACCTGTATTTTTGAAACGAACAAAATGTTCAATAAAAATATTTTCATAAATTATTGAGTATAGGCATAAAGCATTGTCTATTAGCTTATTGAGCCAAACTTTATTCATCTTTATTTTTTGCAAATTTCTAAGTGTTTTTTCCCTTTTACTTTTCTAAAATATTGACGTCCATTAAACGAACGTCTAAAAAACATTCTTTGTTTTTAATGTCTTCGTTTTCAGCTTTTTATGAGCGAATAACTAACATAACTGTTTTTCTACTTCTTTTTTCCGCGATGGTAGGAAGTTCTAAAACAAGATGGATGCTAACTAAACTGTTGAAAATAACTGCATTACATAAATTGATCGGAAGTGCTTCAGTACTCCGGTGTCCCTAAAGAACGCCCTTTTCATTAGGATTTAATCACTTTATACTCTACAATTATTATTATAATGTCTCGTTCCTCAGTAAAGACATCTTCTGCTGTACAGTGCAATTCTGGTACTCAACCGTCGACTGTTAATCCTCAATCGGATATGAATTGGTTTGCAATTCGGGTTTCTTACAGTCGTGAGTTGGCTTTGAAAGCGATTTTGGATGCTGAGAAAATTGAGAATTTCATTCCGATGCGTTATGAATATGTCATAAAGTCTGGTAAGCGTGTTCGTAGATTACTTCCGGCTATTCATAACCTTGTTTTTGTTCACTCTACTCGTAAACGTATAGATGCTTTGAAAGATGAATTGGAATCTTCTATGCCTATACGTTTTATCATGAATCGTGAGTTTTGCCGACCTGTAGTTATCCCCGATGCGCAGATGCGTAGTTTTATTCTTGTGGCAGGTAGCCACGAGGAAGCTATTCTTTATGTGGAGCCTGCCGAATTACATTTGGCAAAAGGGCAAAAAGTACGTATTACGGGTGGTGTATTCGAGGGGGTAATAGGTGAATTTGTCCGTATTCGCCACGATCGTCGTGTAGTGGTCAATATTGAAGGTGTCATGGCTGTTGCTACTACTTTTATTTCGCCATCACTCGTTGAACCTGTTGAATAATTTTCTATTTGTAATTCATAATTTATCAATCATAAACCATACTTAGTCAATGGATTCATTATTTTCCTTAGCCCATAATCTTCTTGTTTATGGGTTGGACGGAAGTCCCATCTACGTTGACCAGTTCACACGTTTGAATCGTGATGTTTACGAGCAGGCTCTTGATCTTTACGGTACTCGAGGCAAGACTGTAGAAGCGGAAGCCGAACTCTGTCTTGGTCTTTTAGTGGCTTTTACCGCTACAATTTACGATAACGGTCATAAGCAAGAATACATTCAGAATGTATTGGACCGTAGTTGGGAAGTTCTTCCTAAACTACCGGCATCATTGCTCAAAGTTCGACTTTTGACTTATTGTTATAGCGAAGTTTATGATAAGGAATTAGCTCAAGAAGCACATGTTATTATCAATACGTGGGATCAGTCACAGTTGACGTTGGAGCAAGTTGATATAATTGAGGATCTGAAGAATTTTGAAGAAAATCAGTATCCTTACGAGGTAGTAGAATAAAGACTCAATACTGGTATTTCTTTGTCTGAATCATTAAAAAATAAAGCCATTAAAGGTGTTGGCTGGAGCTTTGTAGATAATATAGCAAATTCTGGCATTACATTTTTAGTTGGATTAATCTTAGCTCGTTTACTAAGTCCAAGTGAATATGGAATTATGGCTATGATTACCATATTTATAGCTATTTCTAATTCTATTATTGATAGTGGTTTCTCTAATGCTTTAATCCGTAAAGTTGAAATAAAACGAATTGATTATAACACTGCTTTCTTATTTAACTTAGTTATTAGTTTCTTTTTATACATTGTTTTATTTTTTGCCTCACCGCTGATTGCTTCCTTTTTTGAAGAATCTATTTTAGTAGAGGTTATACGAGTAATAGGATTTGTATTGATAATTAATGCATTATCTATTATTCCACGTACAATATTTGTGCGAGAAGTCAATTTCAAGACACAAGCGAAGGTTTCATTAATTTCGTCTATATTGAGTGGGTTTGTCGGTATAAGTATGGCCATATATGGAATGGGAGTATGGAGTTTAGTTGGACAGCAAATGGCGAGACAGCTTCTTAATACTGTGTTTTTATGGACTTATAGTAGATGGCGTCCCATATTGGAATTTTCAAAAAGTAGTTTTCAAGAGATGTTCGGATTTGGTTCAAAACTATTACTTTCTGGGTTAATTGATACCATATATAAAAATATATATTATCTTATAATAGGTCGTTTCTATACTGCTACACAATTAGGGCAATATACTCGTGCTGAACAATTTAATGTTATATTTTCCAGTAATCTAACATCGGTTGTTCAGCGTGTTAGCTATCCTGTTTTGAGCTCTATTCAGGATGAATCGGAACGTTTGCGAGAAGCTTATCGTAAGGTTATAAAAACTACAATGCTGCTAACTTTTTCCTGTATGTTGGGTTTAGCTGCAATAGCAAAGCCTCTAATTATTATTTTGATTGGTGATGTATGGTTGCCCGCCGCCTATCTTTTACAAATTATTTGTTTTAGCGGTATGCTCTATCCGCTTCATGCTATTAATCTAAATATTCTTCAAGTAAAAGGACGTTCTGATTTATTTTTGAAGTTGGAGATTATAAAAAAGATAATAGCTGTTGGACCTATTGTGCTTGGTATCTTTTGTGGCATTAAATATATGCTTTGGGGAAGTGTTGTTACTTCACTTATTGCTTATTTTCTAAATAGTTATTATTCGGCTGTTTTGATTTGTTATCCTACAAAAGAGCAAATTAAAGATGTACTCCCTTCTTTTATTATTTCTGCTTTAATAGCGGCGATAATGTGGGGAATTTCTTTTTGGGATATATCCGTATATCTCCTATTAATGATTCAAATATTAGTAGGAATATTATTAGCCTTATTTATTTATCAAAGAATACAGCTTGAAGAATATCAGATTATTAGCGGTATTGTGCTCTCTGCGTTAAAACGCAAATAAATTTAGAAATCAATTAATTTACAATAAAATGAAAAATAAAGTAATAACGGTTACTTCTCCTTTACTTCCTTCCCTTGATGACTTTATACCTTATCTTCAGGATATATGGAATCGTAGGTGGTTGACTAATAATGGCTATTATCACCACGAATTAGAAAAGGCTTTATGTGAATACTTGAAGGTGCCTTATGTTAGTCTTTTCACAAATGGAACTTTACCTTTGATATGTGCTTTGCAAGCATTGCGCATCACAGGTGAAGTGATAACTACTCCCTATAGTTTTGTCGCTACTACTCATTCATTGTGGTGGAATGGTATAAAACCAGTATTTGTTGATATAGATCCGATGACTTGTAATATAGATCCGGATAAGATTGAGGCTGCAATCACTCCTAAAACAACGGCTATTATGCCGGTACATGTATATGGTAAGCCTTGTGATACAAAGCGCATTCAAGAAATAGCTGATAAATATGGGCTGAAGGTGATTTATGATGCTGCTCATGCCTTTGGAGTAGAAATAAAAGGTAAATCTATACTAGAAGCAGGTGATATTTCTACTTTGAGTTTTCATGCAACAAAAGTTTATAATACGATTGAAGGAGGTGCTTTAATTTGCCATGATGAAAAGACAAAGAAGCGCATTGACTATTTGAAAAATTTTGGTTTTGCTGGAGAAATAGAAATAGTAGCTCCAGGTATTAATGGTAAAATGGATGAGGTGCGTAGTGCTTATGGTTTGATAAATTTGAAGCAAGTAGATAGTGCTATCGAAGCTCGTCATCAGATAGCTATTCGATATCGTGAATCATTAAAGTATGTGGATGGGATTAGTTATATGGAAGATATGCCAGATATTCGTCATAATTATTCTTATTTCCCTATTTTTATAGATGCGAAAAAGTATGGTATGACACGTGATGAACTTTACTTTAAAATGAAGGAACAAAATATTTTGGGTAGAAGGTATTTTTATCCTTTAATAAGTGAATTTTCTACATATCGAGGATTAGAGTCCGCTAAAATGGAACGTCTCCCTATTGCACATAAAGTTGCTAATAGTGTAATCTGCCTACCTATGCACCATGATTTGTCTGTGGAAGAAGTTGAACGAATATTAAAATTAATCCAAAAATGAAAATAGGAATAATGCAACCTTACTTTATGCCTTACATAGGCTATTTTCAACTGATTAAAGCTGTTGATAAGTATGTTGTTTATGATGATGTAAATTATATTAAAGGGGGGTGGGTTAGTCGTAATAATATTTTGATTAATGGTGAGAGGAAAATGTTTACTATCACTTTAAGTGGTGCCAGTCCTAATAAATTTTTTAATGAAATAGAAATTAGTGATAATTTTAAAAAACTGGTGAAGACACTTCAACTTAATTATTCGAAAGCCCCTAATTTTGTACATACAATGGATTTGTTAGAACGAATCATCTCTTATCCTAATAAACAACTTGCTCTTTTTATAGCAAATAGTATTCGGGAAGTGTTATCTTACTTATCTATTGATACGGAAATTCTTATATCTTCGGATCTATGCAAAAATAACTCGCTAAAAGGGCAAGATAAAGTTATTAATATTTGCAATATATTAGGTGCTGATACATATTATAATGCCATTGGGGGACAAAAGTTATATAGTAAGGAAGCTTTTGAACAACATGGTATTAGATTGAATTTTATAGAAACACAAGCTAAAAGTTATCCTCAGAATGCGCCGAACTTTATTCCGAATTTATCATTGATTGATGTTTTAATGAATAATTCAAATGAAGAAATTAACATGCTCTTGGATAGTTATAATATAATATAATGGAAACTATAATTGTATTTGGTGCAACTGGTAGTGTAGGAGTTTATACGACATTACATTTAAAAAAAATAGGATATAATGTGATTGCTGTTGGTCATAGAAAAGATGATAATGGTTTCTTTTCTGATCATTGTATCTCCTATTACTCTATAGACATTGCAGAAAAAGGAGATTTCAAGTTGTTACCGCAATTTGGCGTTTCCCAAATAGTACATTTTGCTGGTGCTATGCCTGCTAGGATGGAGGGGTATGACCCTCATAAGTATATAAATTCTATTATAACAGGGACTCTGAATATCTTGGAATATATGTGCGGCTGCGGATGTAATAAAATTATTTTTGCTCAGTCAATAGCAGATGTGTTATATAAATTTGGCACAACGGTTCCGATAGCTGATGATTCAGAACGAAAGTTCCCATTAGCTACCGACCACTCTGTATATTCTATATCAAAGAATGCAGCTGTTAATTTGATAGAACATTACCATGCTCAGTATGGATTTAAATACTTTATACTTAGGCTACCGACTATCTATGTTTATCATCCAAATCCTTATTACTATATTGATGGTAAGAAAAACTGGATGGGATATAGATATATTATAGATCAGGCCATAAAGGGGAATACTTTGGAGATATGGGGTAATCCAAAAGCAAAAAAAGAGATGGTATATGTAAAAGATTTTGTTCAAATAGTGCAAAAGTGTGTTGAAAGTTCTCTAGAAGGAGGGGTATACAATGTTGGTTGTGGAAATCCTATATCTATAGAAGACCAAATACGGGATATTGCTAATGTGTTTGCCGCGGATAAGAAGATAAATATTGTATATTTACCTGATAAAGTGTCTTCTCCACAGTTTACATTAAGTATAGACAAAGCAAAGTCTGAATTAGGATATTATCCCTGCTATGATTTTCATAAACTTTTATTAGATTTTAAATCAGAAATGGATAATGAACCTTTTTCAAAATTATGGGGGAAAAAGGAGGATTTTGTTTGATTAATTCTTTATTTGTAGTTTTTTAAAATATCATTTGCATATGATTTATCATTTTTTTAAAGGGAATATATTACATCTATCTCCTTCTATAATCGAAAGCATTCTGAAAAATGCAAAAGATACAAATAAGGGTGGAATGCAAGAACATTTTTTTTATATTTCTCAATTTGATTCGAAGATGCTTTATAAGTATGATATAAATCCTTATGAAGAAGTTTTTAAACGTTATGGTACAGAAAAATATAAATATATAAAAAGTAAATTGCAGTTTATATATATAATTCTATCATTATCATCTAATGATAGAATTTTTTTTCATGGTAGTTCATCCCCTTATATGTTACAGTTATTTATATATAGTATTTTATACATGTTTAGGTTGAAGAAGAAAGCTGGTATAATTACTATGGTTAGCTGGGGGGAATCAGATTTTTATTATCATGGTCGTAAATACATTTCGTATATAGTTCAGTCATTGTTTCATCATGTATTTCCTCTTCTACGATATTTGCTTACAATATCTCCTGGCGATACAAAGTTAGCAATGTCTTTGTATCCTAATGTTAATGTATTGCAAGTGCCGTATATACCTAATAGAGAAGTAATACGTATTCCAAGAGTTGCTAAAACATTAAATATAATGATTTCTCATAGTGGATGGCCTCATAATAATCATTTGCATTCATTTGATCTGATAGCCCAATTCGCTCATGAAGATATCTTAGTAATATGTCCATTGTGTTATGGAGATCCTGAGTATATAAAAACTGTTATAGCAAAAGGTAAAGAAGTTTTTGGTAACAAATTTACTTATTTTACAGATCTAAAGCCGGAATCGGAATATACTGATTTTCTAAGGACTGTTGATGTGTATGTTACTACTGCACCTATTCAAACTGGATTATTTGCATTAATGACAGTCGTTGTCAATGGAGGACGTGTTTATGTGACAGGAAATCTATTATATTCTATGAAAGAATATGGTTTTCACATAAATGATATTGATGAAATAAAAGGAATGTCTTTTAAAGAATTCTCATTAAAGCCAACAGAAGAAGAATATCAGCATAATATATCTATTTACTGTAGTAAATATTCTAATATGAGTGAGTTGCAGCAAAAGTGGAACTATGTGTATTCAAATTGAAATGATAGCTATTCTAATCTTAGGTTTTCTCTCAATATCTTGCGCGTATTTAGCAAAAAATCAAAAATTTCATGTTGCTTTTTTATTTTCATTTATTTTCATTGCTGTGTTTCTTGCTATAAGGTATGATTTTGGTAATGATTATATGGCCTATTTAAAAATGCATAAAGAAATACAGCAGGATACTATATTAGGTTCATATTATGAAATAGGGTGGGTGGTACTAAATAAAATAGTTACAAATTTCTTTTTCTTGATAATCTCTCTTTCCGTCCTTAATTGTTTAATTTATTTTCGTTTCATTAATATTTACGTTCCTTCTGAATATTGGTGGTTAGCAGTTTTTATTTATGTGTTTAACACTAATTTTATGTTGATACAATCATCGACAATGAGGCAAACTGTAGCAATACTGATATTTATTTATTCTATAAGGTATATAATTAATAGACGTTTTCTTCCTTTTATAGCATGTTGCTGTTTGGCTTTTTCTTTCCACTCTTCCGCCCTTATTCTCTTTCTTGTATATTGGTGTACTTACATAAAGTTAGAACATGTTTTCATTAAAATATTTATAGTTTTTTTGTTCGTATTTATATATATAGCTGGCAAATATTTAATCTCTTTTGCGCATGAGGCTATCATGCTAGTATTTACCGGAAGATATGATCATTTTTTAGATGAAGTTTCGCAAGGAGGATTTTTTAATATTTCAGTTTACACATCTTTGCTGATATTGATTTTAATTATGGACAAGAAAGCTTCTTATATTACTAAGATATTTAATAAATTATCAATATTAGCTTTATTTTCATTCCCTATAGCAACCATGGTTCCAATGGCAGCTAGAATAGGTTACTATTTTTTTCCGGCTACTTTGATTACCTATACTTTTATAGCTAAAAATTTTTCTAGTATCCAACGTTCTATTTTTATATTGCTATTGATAAGTATTATAATAGTTCGTTTTATATCAGTTGTTTTTTCGGATATATGGAGAGAACATTTCATTAATTATAAAACAATATATAATATATAAAAATGTATTTTTTTATTGGTGGATTATTTCCAGATAAGAACTATTATTGCCAAGTAATAAAAAATTCCAATGGAATTATTCAGAATGCGGCAAATGTGCTGCAACAAGCATTAGTAAGAGGGTTCGATGATTGTGACCAACCTATAAATATATTATCCTTACCTTTTGTTGGTACATTTTATCGAAATTACAAATGCTTGTTTGTAAAAAGAATGAGATTTTCTCATGAGAAATCAAGTGTAATGAGAGATGTTGTTCTTAATTTTAATACATTACCTGTTTTAGGACTCTTTTCCAAATATAAGGCTTTAAAGAATGAATTGAATAAAGTTTGCCATACAAATGATATATTAATTATATATTCTATTCATACTCCATTTTTGCTTTCAGCAGTTAGATTAAAGAGGAAAAAGAAAGTACATATTTGTCTGATTGTACCAGACTTACCACAGTATATGTCCGAAACTCATAATCCATTATTTTTATTGTTGAAAAAGATAGATTCATTTATAATTCGTGCGGCTATACGTTTTGTTGATTCTTTTGTTTTATTAAGTGATTATATGGCTGAATCTTTAAAGATTGGTGAACGTCCCTGGATTAGAATAGAAGGTATTTATTTACCTCAAAGCGAATATATACAGACTAAAAAAGAAGATGATTTTGTTTTTGCTTATACTGGAACTTTGGATTTTAGGTATGGAATATTAGATTTGTTAGATGCTTTTATGAAGATAAAGAGAAATGATATTAGACTATGGATTTGTGGAAGGGGAAATTCAGAGGTTCAAGTGAGAAAAGCGATATCTATTGATTGCAGGATTACTTATTGGGGACAGTTACCTCATGAGAAGGTTTTAAAATTACAACAAAGAGCTACTGTTCTTGTAAATCCTAGAACCGCAGAAGGTGCATATACAAAATATTCTTTTCCTTCTAAAACAATAGAATACATGGCCTCTGGAACACCTTGTATTATGTATCCTTTACCAGCCTTACCAATAGAATATCAAAATTATTTATTTATTGTAAAAGAAAACGGATTAGAAAACTCAATGAGAGAAGTCCTGTCGTTGTCTAAGACTGAATTATATAAAAAGGGAATAAAAGCAAAAGAATTTCTTGAAAAATATAAAAATCCTCAATATCAAGTGCAAAAAATCATACAAATGATAGAAAGTAATGTTTAGAGACAAAATTTTATTAATTACTGGCGGTACAGGTTCCTTCGGTAATGCAGTTTTGCGTCGTTTTCTTGATTCTGATATCAAGGAAATCCGTATCTTCTCTCGTGATGAGAAAAAGCAAGATGATATGCGTCATCATTTGCTAAGTTCTAAAGTAAAATTCTACATCGGTGATGTTCGTGATAAGCGCTCTGTAGATGGAGTTATGTCTGGTGTAGATTATGTCTTTCATGCTGCGGCTTTGAAACAAGTTCCTTCTTGTGAGTTTTTTCCAACACAGGCAGTACGTACTAATGTACTTGGTACGGAAAATGTACTTGATTCTGCTATTCAACATGGAGTGAAAAACGTAGTAGTGCTTTCCACTGACAAGGCAGCTTATCCCATCAATGCGATGGGTATCAGCAAAGCCATGATGGAAAAGGTGGCAATAGCCAAAGGTCGTGCTTTGGGTGAGGATGCGCAGACTACCATTTGTTGTACCCGTTACGGCAATGTGATGGCAAGTCGCGGTTCTGTTATCCCCCTGTGGGTGGAGCAGATAAAAAACGGCAAACCCATTACGATAACGGATCCTAATATGACCCGCTTCATGATGACTCTGGATGATGCCGTGGATTTAGTAATTTATGCGTTTGAACATGGGCATAACGGAGATCTTTTTGTGCAGAAAGCTCCGGCCGCTACCTTGGATGTTCTTGCCCGGGCCCTAAAGGAAACATATGCACAGATAAATCCCGTTTATGGAACCACAGAAGTGAAAACCATAGGTACCCGTCATGGTGAAAAGCTGTATGAGACTTTAGTGACACGTGAAGAAATGGCAAAGGCGATTGATATGGGCGGCTATTATCGTATCCCTTGCGATACCCGAGATTTGAATTATGATAAATTCTTTACGGAAGGTAATGAAAACATAGCCCAGATAGAAGACTACCATTCTCATAATACGGTCCGTCTGGATGTGGAAGGCATGAAAACATTGTTACTGAAACTTCGTTTTATACGTGAAGACCTTGGACTGGAGGGGAAAGCTAAAACAACGGAGATAAAGAGTGAATAAGCATTATATAAGTTAATATAGCAGGAAATAAAGTGAATAGCGCCATTTTTTCAGAAAAAAGTTTTATCTTTGTTTTAAAACTAAGGTAAACGAGATATGGCAGCGACAGTATTAAATCCGGTTCAACAACATCTATTGAAGATGTTCGCTTTTGATGGTTCGGAAGAAAGATTGATGGAAGTGAAAGAGGTGCTGACAAAGTATTTTTCTCAGAAGTTAGATGACCGTTTGAATGAATTATGGGATTCTGGAATATTAAATCAAGAGAAACTTGATGAATTAAGAAAGATTGATGTCCGTACTCTTTTAAAGAAAGATGAGTAGAATAGTCTTGGATACAAACAGCTTGGTGCAATGCATCTCTCCTAAAAGCAAATATCGTAAAATTTGGGACTGCTTTCTGGATGGAACAAACCTTTTGTGTGTATCTAATGAGATACTCAATGAGTATGAAGAAATCTTAGAACGATTGGCTGGCAAGGAAACAGCCAAAATATTTATAGAACTTATTCTAAACTCTTCTTATACGTTATTTTTTACTCCATATTATAATTTCAATCTGATAAAATCCGATCCGGATGATAATAAGTTTGTGGATTGTGCAATTGTGGCCAATGCCAAATTTATTGTGACAGAGGATCATCATTTTCATATCCTTAAGCAATATAGTTTCCCTAAAGTGGATTTTATCGGGCTGGATGATTTCTACAAACTATTGTAATCTTTCCTTTTTTCTGCGATAAACAGAATTATACCATTTATGAAAATCTTAGTAACCGGCGCCAAAGGGTTTGTCGGTCGAAACCTCGTATCCCAACTGCATAACATTCAATCGGGGAAAGCCCGCAATTATGGAATGGAAGGGAAGGAGTTGACTGTGTTTGAGTATGACGTGAACAGTGACGCCTCGGAGTTGGACGTTTATTGTCGTCAGGCGGATTTTGTGTTCAACCTTGCAGGCGTGAACCGTCCGAAAGAATCGTCGGAATTCATGAAGGGGAATTTTGGCTTTGCCTCCACATTGCTTGATACATTGAAAAAATACGGCAATACGTGCCCTGTGATGCTCTCTTCTTCCACGCAGGCTGCTCAGGATAATCCTTACGGTGAGTCGAAGCGGGCAGGAGAACAACTGATGTTTGATTATAGTAAAGAAACTGGCGCAAAAGTGCTGGTCTATCGTTTTCCGAATGTATTTGGTAAGTGGTGTCGCCCCAACTATAACAGTGCGGTGGCTACATTCTGCCATAATATAGCCCATGATTTGCCCATTCAGGTGAACGATCCTGATGTAGTGATGAACTTGGTATATGTGGATGATGTTGTGGATGAATTGATTGCAGCGTTGAACGGCAGGGAACATCGTAAAGGGGATTATTGTGAAGTGCCTGTGGTGCATACTATAACCCTCGGTAGCATTGCAGTGTTGATAAAGTCTTTCAGGCGGATGTCTGAGAACTTGGATGTTCCTGATTTAAGTGACGCTTTTACCAAGAAACTCTATTCCACTTATCTCTCATATTTACCGGTTGAAAAGTTTTGTTATCCTCTGAAGATGAACGTAGATGAACGCGGCAGCTTTACTGAGATTATTCGTACGGCAGACCGCGGGCAATTTTCTGTGAATATCTCCAAACCGGGTATCACCAAAGGTCAGCATTGGCACCATACCAAAAATGAGAAATTTGTGGTGGTAAGCGGGCATGGTTTGATTCAGCTTCGTAAGATAGGCTGTGAAGAAATCATAGAGTTTGAGGTCAGCGGTGACAGGATTGAAGCAGTGGAAATGATTCCGGGTTATACGCATAATATTATCAACCTGAGCGAAACGGAGGATTTGGTGACTGTGATGTGGTGCAACGAGTGCTTCAATCCGGAACGTCCGGATACTTATTTTGAGAAAGTTTGAGGAGAATAAGAACAAAGGGACAACATAAAAAATGGAAATTAGATTGAATTATTCAGATATCAAGTTTCAGGAGAACGGACGCTTGAAACTCTTGATTATAGTAGGTACCCGCCCGGAAATTATTCGTCTGGCGGCAGTTATCAACAAATGCCGGGAGTATTTTGATTGCCTTTTGGCTCATACAGGTCAGAACTATGATTATAACCTGAATGGTATCTTCTTTCGTGACCTTAAGCTGAACGATCCTGATGTTTATATGGATGCTGTGGGCGATGACTTGGGGGCTACAATGGGCAACATCATCAATGCGGGCTATAAGCTGATGGTACAGACGCGGCCGGATGCTGTGTTGGTGTTGGGTGATACCAATTCCTGCCTTAGCGTAATAGGTGCTAAACGGCTTCATATTCCGATTTTTCATATGGAAGCAGGCAACCGATGTTTTGATGAATGTCTGCCGGAAGAGACGAACCGCCGTATTGTGGATATAATTTCCGATGTGAATCTTTGTTATTCAGAACATGCAAGGAGATACCTGAACGCTTCGGGGGTTGCAAAGGAACGGACTTATGTTACAGGCTCTCCGATGGCTGAGGTGTTGCATGAGAATTTGTCTGCAATCGAATCTTCGGATATTCATCATAGACTGGGCCTTCAAAAAGGCAGGTATATTCTTTTGTCTGCCCATAGGGAGGAGAATATTGATACGGAAAAGAATTTTCTTTCGTTGTTTAAGGCAGTCAATGCTATGGCAAAGAAATATGACATGCCAGTTCTCTACAGTTGTCATCCTCGCAGCAGGAAGCGTCTGGAGGCAAGTGGCTTTGAACTTGACAGCCGCGTGGTGCAGCATGAACCTCTCGGTTTCCATGATTACAACTGCTTGCAGATGAATGCGTATGCTGTGGTGAGTGATAGCGGTACGCTGCCTGAGGAAAGTTCTTTCTTTACTTCTGTGGGACATCCTTTCCCGGCGATATGTATCCGTACGAGTACAGAACGTCCCGAGGCTTTGGACAAGGGCGTCTTTGTTTTGGCGGGTATTGATGAGAGCTCACTGTTGCAGGCGGTGGATACTGCCGTAGCAATGAATGCTAACGGTGATTATGGTATTCCAGTTCCGACTTACTGTGATGAGAATGTATCGACTAAAGTTGTGAAGCTGATACAGAGCTATACAGGGGTGGTGAATAAAATGGTTTGGAGAAAATAAAAGAGCATGTCTAAAAAAATCTTGATACATAGCTTGATTTTTAGTCCGGATGGGGTGTCAACAGCATATCTCTATAATGATATTGCTTTGAAATTTCAAGAAAACGGTTATGAAGTAGTGGTGTTGACAACTACTCCCCATTATAATATTGTAAAATCACAGTTAGCTGCACAGCCGTTGAAATGGAAAATATTGGGAATTTGTAAAGAAAGTAATTTTCATGGAATTAGGGTTCTTCATGTGCCACAGAAGAAGTTTAAATGTACTTTTCTACGAATATTAGGATTTACTTATTGGCATGTTGTGTCTTTTTTTATTTGTTTGTTTCAGAAAGATATAGATGTCATATTGTCTCCTTCTCCTCCATTGACTATCGGTGTAATAAACCTTTGGCTGGCGAAAATTAAAGGTTGTAAGACGATCTATAATGTACAGGAAATATATCCAGATATTTTAAAGAGAAAAGGAGGCCTCGTTATAGAGCTTTTACATAAAATGGAACGATATGTTTATAGCCATTCTACAGCTGTTACAACAATAGATCAAGTCTTTTATAATGTAATAGTAGAGAGGTTTAGGGATAAATCCAAACTTCATATTATACCTAACTTTGTAGATACAGAATTGTATAATCCTCACTCTGGAAATATAAGTTTATTAGATTCTAATTTGTTTCCAACCACAGCTTCTTTGAAACTACTTTATGCAGGAAATATTGGCTTTGCACAAGATTGGGAACCTTTAATCCGTTTAGCAGAAAGAACTAAGGGATGTCCATTTGAGTATTTTATAATTGGTGAAGGAGTTATGAAGACATATCTTGAAGAAAAAGTATGTGAATTAGGTTTGACTAATGTACATATTTTGCCATATCAACCAAGGTCTTTAATGCCATCTATCCTTGCCTACTCAGATCTTCAGTTTATTTTTATGAATCCTGATATGGAAATGCAAGGATTCCCTTCCAAAGTTTATACAATTATGGCATGTGGGAGACCTTTATTGGTTTGCTCTGGAAATGATACACCTATCGTTAAATTCTTGCAGGAACATAATTGTGCAAAGTTGATCACAGAAAAGAATATGGATGACAAAGTCGAAAAAATGATGAGCTGGTTAAATACGGTTTCTAGCGATGAATTGACTTCTTTGGGGCATAATGGAGTGGAGGTAATTGAAAAAATGTATACTAAAGATGTAATTACTCGGGAATATATGAATTTGGTTGATTCTTTATGACTATATGTATTCATAGAACACTATAAATACTATATTTATGAATATACTAATTACTGGAATCCATGGTTTTGTGGGTTCCAATCTTGTAATGTCTCTAAAGGGGCATTACAGCCTTTATGGACTGGATATTATTGCTCCTGAAAAAGAGGGGGTAATAAAGACTTTCTTTTGGGAAGATATTAATCCGACTTTTTGTCCAATGCAGAATCTACCTAAATTTGATGCGATTATTCATTTGGCAGGTAAAGCACATGATACGAAAAATAAGTCTGCTTCTCAAGTTTATTTTGATATTAATACGGGATTGACGCAGAGAATTTTTGATTTTTTTTTAGAATCAACTGCTAAGAAGTTCATCTTTTTTAGTTCGGTAAAAGCTGCTGCTGACAGTGTAGTAGGGGACATACTGACAGAGAACGTGATACCTATGCCGATAGGGCCTTATGGAGAGAGTAAGATTAAAGCAGAAAACTATATTCTTTCGAAATTGGGAACTAATAATGAAGATTTAAAACAATGTGATAAAAAAGGAAAACAGGTATATATTTTGCGCCCTTGTATGATTCATGGACCCGGTAATAAAGGCAACTTAAATTTGCTTTATAATGTGGTGAAGAAAGGTATTCCTTGGCCTTTGGGTGATTTTGAAAATAAGAGGTCTTTTACTTCAATAGATAATCTTTGTTATGTCATAGAAGGTTTACTTACTAAGAATGTCGCAAGCGGTATTTATCATATGAGTGATGATGAAGCTTTATCAACGAATGAATTGATTACTTTGATATGTGGAGTTTTAGGGAGTAAGCCACATCTCTGGAAGATAAATAAACGTATCATGGAAGGATGTGCTTATGTTGGTACATGGTTACGGCTTCCGTTGAATATAGAGCGTTTACGAAAATTAACAGAAAATTATGTAGTAAGTAATGCTAAAATAAAGGCTGCCCTGGAGATTGAAAAAATGCCTGTACGGGCACAGGAGGGGATAGAGAAAACAATCAAGTCATTTATTTAAAATAGATTATATGTATTATTTGATAGTCTTAGTTCTGCTATTTTTAGCAGAACTTTTTTATTTTAAAGTCGCGGATAAGTATAATATCATTGACAAACCTAATGAGCGTAGCAGTCATACACGAGTAACCCTGCGTGGTGGGGGAGTTGTCTTTTATTTCGGAGCATTGGTATATTTTCTGACGAGTGGATTTGAGTATCCATGGTTTATGCTAGCACTGACTTTTGTGGCTATTATTAGTTTCATAGATGATATTCGTTCCACATCTCAGAAATTAAGATTGGTGTTTCATTTTTCGGCTATGGCTTTGATGTTCTATCAATGGGGATTATTTTCTTTATCTTGGTGGTGGATAATTATAGCTTTGATAATATGTACAGGTATTATTAATGCTTATAACTTTATGGATGGTATTAACGGGATAACTGGAGGTTATTCATTGGTAGTTTTGCTGTCTTTGGCTTATATCAATGAGGAAATTACTCCGTTTGTGGAACAAGACCTGATTTATACAGTAATAATGTCAGTACTGGTTTTTTGTTTCTTCAACTTCAGAAAGAAAGCACGATGTTTTGCAGGTGATGTGGGGTCGGTAAGTATTGCTTTTATTTTATTATTCTTGCTAGGAAAGCTGATTATCCAAACAGGGGATTTTAGTTGGATTATATTGCTGTCAGTATATGGAGTGGATAGCGTATTGACAATTTTTCACAGGTTGATGTTGCATGAGAACATAGGCTTACCGCATCGTAAGCATTTATATCAGTTAATGGCTAATGAACTAAGGATACCTCATGTGGCGGTGTCTGTTATCTATATGGTATTGCAATTTTTGATAGTGGCAGGATTATTGTGGCTACCGGTAGATCATTGGGTGTATTTTTTTACGGTTATTGGTGGTTTAGCCGTAATTTACATTATTTGTATGTACAGATATTATCCTTTGCACGAGACTTACTTGAAACAACAAAATATAATAAAGTGATATTTGGGATATAGTTGCTTTATTCAATATGAATAAAAACGTTTTTGTTCAAATTGTAGGATTTTTTGGCCTTTTTGTTAATTGGGAATTGAAAATATTGCTTGTTATGTTGTATTATTTCTATCTTTGCACCCCGAATTTTTAAATTATAAACAGACATGAAAAAAATTGTTGCAAGTTTGGTATTGTGCATGGCTGTTATTGCAGCTAATGCGCAGAAAGCAGTAGAAGGAAACAAGTTTACAGATAATTGGTCGGTAGGCTTTAATGCTGGTGGAACTACTCCGCTTACTCATAGCGCTTTTTTCAAAAATATGCGGGCTGTATTGGGAGTAGGACTGGACAAGCAGGTAACTCCGGTATTAGGTTTGGGATTTGAAGCAATGACAAGCATCAATACTACGCCAAGTCGGACAGCATTTGATAATACGAACCTGAGTGTGCTGGGTACATTGAACTTAAGCAATCTGTTTGGCGGTTATGCCGGTGCACCGAGACTTTTTGAGGTAGAGACTGTTGCCGGTATCGGTTGGCTGCATTATGCTGTAAATGGTGAAAGTGACCTTAACAGTATGTCAAGCAAATTGGGACTTAACTTCAACTTCAATCTGGGAGAAGAGAAAGCATGGACTTTGGCTTTCAAACCGGCTTTGGTATATGACATGAGTGCAGACGGAACTGACAATGTATGTTTCAATGCCAATCGTGCCGCATGGGAGTTTACAGCCGGATTGAAGTATCACTTCAGTTGCAGTAACGGTAAACATTACTTCACCATTGTGAAACCGTATAATCAATCGGAAATAGATGCTTTGAACGATCAAATCAACAATATGCGCCGGGAAGCTGATGATAATGCTGCTGCGTTGAAGAATGCCAACCAGAAAGCTGCTGATTTGGAAAAAGCACTGAATGATTGTAAAAATCAGGCTCCGAAAGTAATTACAGAGACTGTTACCAACAATAAGAAGACTTTGGAATCTGTTGTTACATTCCGTCAAGGCGGTACTTCTGTAGAGTCTTCACAAACTCCTAATGTAGAGCGTATCGCTACTTATTTGAAGAATCATAAAAATGCAACCGTATCTATCAAGGGATATGCTTCTCCGGAAGGAAATGCTGATGTAAATGCTCGTATCGCTAAACAACGTGCAGAATCAGTGAAGAATATGCTTATCAACAGATACAAGATTGCTGCAAATCGTATAACTGCCGAAGGTCAGGGTGTAGGTAATATGTTTGAAGAACCTGATTGGAACCGCGTCAGCATCTGTACAATCAATGAAGATTAATTTGCATCTGTCTATAATAGACAACTAATCAACGGTATCATAATCTATTTTCAGAAAACAGCTCCAATGGGGCTGTTTTCTTTGTTTATACCTGTGTTTTTGCTAATTATTTCAAAACTTATAAACGAAAAAACGTATATTTGCATATGGCTTCTAAAAAAGAATAGAATGGAACAAATGCGCAAATTGCCAATAGGCATACAAACTTTTGAGGAAATACGTAAGGAGAATTATCTTTATGTGGATAAAACTGCTATGGTGTATCAGCTCGCAAATGTCGGTAAACCTTATTTTTTGAGTCGTCCACGTCGTTTCGGAAAAAGCCTGCTTATTTCCACTTTTGAGGCTTACTTTCAAGGACGTAAGGACTTGTTTGAAGGACTTGCGATAGAAAAATTGGAAACCGAATGGAAAGAATATCCGGTATTTCATTTGGATTTGAACGCCGAAAAATATGATAGTAAGGAAGCACTGGAACAGGTGCTTTCTCGTAATCTAAGTCTGTGGGAAGATCGATGGGGAAAGGATGCGGCAGAAGATACACTTGCTTCTCGTTTTGCAGGAGTACTTAGGCGTACTTACGAACAAACCGGCAAACAAGCAGTAGTACTGATTGATGAGTATGACAAGCCATTGCTTCAGGCTATTCTTGATGAGCCGTTGTTGGAAGAATACCGCCGTACGCTGAAAGCTTTTTACGGCGTGTTGAAAAGTGCGGACCGTTATCTTCGTTTTGTATTCTTGACAGGAGTCACCAAGTTTGCACAGGTCAGTGTGTTCAGTGACTTGAACCAGTTGAACGATATCAGTATGAAACCAGCTTATGCCACTGTTTGTGGTATTACGAAGGATGAATTGGTGGAAACGTTTACTCCCGAAATTGATAATTTGGGAGAGAAGAACGGACTTACTTTTGACGAAACCGTATGTCGTTTGACGGCCTTATATGATGGCTATCATTTTGAAGAATCGGCAGAAGGTGTTTTTAATCCCTTTAGCCTGTTAAATGTTTTTGATAGTTATAAGTTTGATAATTATTGGTTTCAGACGGGTACACCTACCTATCTCGTTGACTTGCTGAAACAGAGTGATTATGATTTGCGCCTGTTGATTGATGGGATAGAAGTACAGGCATCTGCTTTTTCGGAATATCGTGCGGAGATAAGAAACCCGCTTCCTATGATTTATCAGAGTGGTTATCTCACAATCAAGGGATATGATAAAGAGGTCAGTCTTTATACTTTGGGTTTTCCTAATGACGAGGTTCGCTATGGCTTTTTGAATTTCCTGATACCCTATTATACAGAAGTGTCTGATGCGGAGACCGGTTTTTATATTGTAAAATTCATGCGTGAGTTGAGGAGCGGTAATGTAGATGCTTTCATGGAGCGCCTGAAGGTGTTTTTTGCAGGTATGCCTTATGAACTGAGTGAGAATACTGAGCGTCATTATCAGGCGATTTTCTATGTTGTCTTCACCCTGATGGGACAATTTGTAGAAACGGAAGTTCGTAGTGCTCGTGGTCGTGCCGATGCAGTTGTGAAAACAAAAGACTTTATTTTTGTTTTTGAATTCAAACTGAATGGAACTGCCGAAGAAGCGCTGAAGCAGATAGATGAAAAAGGGTATCTGATACCTTATACTTTAGATGGGAGAAAGTTGGTGAAAGTAGGGGTGAACTTTAGTAAGGAGAAGCGTAATATAGACTGTTATGTTATAGGCTGATTTCTTTATTTATGCCTGTGTTTTACTAATTTTATCAGAGACAGATGAAAAGCTGTATAATTGCATATGGCTTCTAAAAAAGAATAGAATGGAACAAATGCGCAAATTGCCGATAGGCATACAAACTTTTGAGGAAATACGTAAGGAGAATTATCTTTATGTGGATAAAACTGCTATGGTGTATCAGCTCGCAAATGTCGGTAAACCTTATTTCTTGAGTCGTCCGCGTCGTTTCGGCAAGAGTTTGCTTATTTCTACTTTTGAAGCCTATTTTCAGGGTCGGAAAGATCTGTTCGAAGGACTTGCTGTTACGAATCTGGAGACTGAATGGGAGAGGTATCCGGTGCTACATTTGGACTTGAACGCCAAGAAGTATGAGACATCCGATGACTTGACTGCAATGCTTAATCAGTATTTAGAAAAATGGGAGCAAAAATATGGAAATGAGAAGCGTAATCGTAGTTCTGAAGAACGTTTTGCTTATATAATAGAGCAGGCATATATCCAGACCGGTAAGCAGGTTGTAGTACTGATTGATGAGTATGACAAGCCATTGCTTCAGGCTATCCTTGATGAGCCGTTGTTGGAAGAATACCGCCGTACGCTGAAAGCTTTTTACGGCGTGTTGAAAAGTGCGGACCGTTATCTTCGTTTTGTATTCCTGACAGGGGTAACCAAGTTTGCTCAGGTCAGTGTGTTCAGTGACTTGAATCAGTTGAATGATATCAGTATGGATTATGCCTATAATTCATTGTGTGGCATCACGAAAGAGGAACTGTCAAGTAACTTTGTGCCTGAGATAAAGAATCTGGGTGAGTTTCTGGGCCTGACGTTTGAGGAAATTGTTGATCGTCTTGAGAAGCAGTATGACGGTTATCATTTCTGTGAGGATACTACTGTCGGGCTTTTTAATCCGTTCAGTGTGCTGAATGCTTTGCAGAAGTTGAAGCTTGGTAACTACTGGTTTCAGACAGGTACACCCACTTACCTGGTTGATTTGTTGAAGCAAAGTGATTACGATCTCCGTCTTTTAATAAACGGCATCGAAACAACTAATTCCGCTTTCAGCGAGTACCGGGCGGAAGCGAATAATCCTCTTCCTATGATTTATCAGAGCGGGTATCTGACTATAAAGCATTATGATAAAGAAGTAGACCTTTATACTTTGAAATTTCCTAATGATGAGGTCTGTTACGGCTTTTTGAATTTTTTGGTACCTTATTATACCAATGTTTCTGATGATGAAACGGGTTTTCATATCGCCAAGTTTATCCGGGAGCTTCGTTCGGGAGATATTGAAGCCTTTATGGAGCGCCTGAAGGTGTTTTTTGCAGGTATGCCTTATGAATTGAGTGAGAATACTGAGCGTCATTATCAGGCGATTTTCTATGTTGTCTTCACCCTGATGGGACAATTTGTAGAAACGGAAGTTCGTAGTGCTCGTGGTCGTGCCGATGCAGTTGTGAAAACAAAAGACTTTATTTTTGTTTTTGAATTCAAACTGAATGGAACTGCCGAAGAAGCGCTGAAGCAGATAGATGAAAAAGGGTATCTGATACCTTATACTTTAGATGGGAGAAAGTTGGTGAAAGTAGGGGTGAACTTTAGTAAGGAGAAGCGCAATATAGACTGTTATGTTATAGGCTGAATCAGTGCAAACGTAACTGTCATGAAATGAAAGTTTTATAAAGTATTTCTAAGAAACAGCTCCGGTGGGGCTGTTTTCTTTGTTTATGCCTGTGTATATTCTCACCTTTGCATCGTTGATCAACGAAATGAAAATTTAAAGAAAGTCTAATTTAAAATGTAAAGGAGAGATAATATGCCTCTATTTTATTATGCGAGACAGTCGCAGATTGCAACGAAAGAGGGTGTAAAGACATGGCACCTGAGTTTGAAGAAAGTAGGAAAAGTTGTGGATACGCAGTTGCTGGCGGAGAGTATTGCCGAAAAATCGTCATTGACGCCGGGTGATGTGCAGAACGTAATTCGTAACTTGATGTCGACGATGCGGATGCATCTGTTGAATAGTCGTACAGTACGTCTGAATGGTCTGGGTACATTCACCATGAAGGCCCGTACGCGTGGTAAGGGGACGGAAAAAGCAGAAGATGTAAACCCGAATCAAGTTACGGCGTTGCGTTGCCAGTTTACCCCGGAATATACGCGTCCGGCGGCTATTGGTACTACTCGCGCTTTGTTGCAGGGCGTGGAGTTTGAAAAATGGCTGGAAGCAGCCGTTGATGGTGGAACTTCCGGCGGTGGCGAATCGGATGGCGGAGAGGAAGAAGATCCGTTGGGATGAGAAGAGTTATGATTTATCGAGTAATAATTTAAAATTTAGGGACAATGAGTATAAAAGTATCAGTTTGGGATAAGATTCTGAAAGTGATTATTGCAGTGGCAAGCGCTATTGCAGGTGTAATTGGCGGACAAGCAATAGGTATTTAGGAATTTCCGGTCCGAATATGGAAACACTCCCGGCAAGCTGTGTGGAGCACGCATGCCGGGAGTGTTCGTTGTTATGGGGTGATTTGTTAATGTCTGAATATTTTTCTGATTTTTCTCATTAGCTTTATTCCAAGCATTGCTCCGTCGAAGACTGCCATTCCGGTGTTAAATGCCCGCATGATAGCGGTTCCTTTATCTGCTGCTGGGGCAATCGGAGCAAATAAGTTTCGGGCTGTGTCGGACATGACCTGTTTCTGAGTACGCAATTCTTCTAATGCTTCTGCTCTTCGCTGTTGGAGGTCTTCTAATGTAAGGATCTCTGTATTGGAAATATCATTCATATTCATGATATTTTAGTTCTTGTTGTTATCTATGAATAATCCTGCAATAAATCTGGTCATTGGATTAATAATGATTTTTTTGCGGAATATGACAATCAGTGCAATCAATAAGATGTGGAAACAACTTATCATGGCGAAACTTACCATGAGTCCGCCCACTATCGGGTCTAATATATAGGCCAGCGTAAAAGAAAGATAGAACAAAGCCACCATGCCAAGAATGACGACCAACAATACAAGTATAAGTGTGGAAAGCAATATGGTTAGCTTCTCCGCTACTTCCAGCTGGGTATATTTCTTTTGTAATTCCAGATACTTCTTGAATTCCAAAAATAATTGCTGAATATTCTCAATACTGTTGTCGTCTGCAAACATAGTGGCTTTGTTTTGAAATGTGGTTTGATTTATTCGTTTGCTTCGCCTTTAATTTCTGCGGCAATCTCGTCAACGAGGTTCTCCATTTCATTACGGTTCAACCGGATACCTTTCTTACGGAGAATCTCTGCAATCTTTTGACGCGTGTCTTCTCCTTTTTCCGGGGCAAACAAAATACCGATGGCGGCACCTACTGCTGCACCACCTAAAAATGCTGCTAAAACATTTAATCCTTTCATAATAATACTCCTTTCTTTTTATTAGGTCTAATGTAACAAAGCTAACAATTTTTTTTGAATGATTGTTCAACAGTTCTTGTTTTTTAGAAATATATACCATGAAAACCAACAAAATGTACATTTTAATTATATTTAACTGCATCGGAGAGCATAAGATAAGCGGTTCGGCGTACTTTTGCTCCATAAATTAAAAAGAGGTATATGAAAAAATTGTTGAATGGGACAATTCTATTACTTTTGATGTGTGCAGTATCGGGATTGACGTCTTGTATGAATGACGGAGGTTCCGATTGGGTTGGAAAATGGCAGTTGCGTGAATATCAGTATCCCGACGGTAAGGTGCAGAAAGTGGACAGCATCTTTTATGGCTTTCAAAAAGGTAGCTTTTTGGCATATTGTATGAATAAAAGTGGAAGCTATGAAGGTTTTTATGGCTATTATAAGTTGAAAGATGATGAAATTTCTATAACTTTGTGGCCGGATAATAGTTCCGGAAATGAGGCAGCGCACGAGGAACTGGTGAATTCTGCAAGTTATAAGAATTTCTTTGGCTGGGGAGATACCGGTGAAAGGACATTCAAGGTTGAAGAACTGACCGACAAGAAGATGCGATTGAACTATGAGGGAACGAAATATGTTTTCCGTAAGTATTGAGTGTAGTTTTGGAATAGACATAGTTACTAACAAAAAATAAAAGAAAAAGATGAAAAAACTGGCAGTATTAGGAATGGGAGTATGTATTGTACTGGCATTCTCTTCTTGTAAATCAAGTGAAAGTGCTTACAAGAAGGCATATGAAAAGGCTAAACAGCAGGAATTGGCTGAACCACAAACTACCACACCGGTAGAGGAAGTGGCTCCTGTGGTTAGCGCTCCTGTAGAAGCAAAAGTTGTGGAAAGTGCACCGGTAGGTACGATTCGTGAAGAAAAAGTAACGGTTGTGTCCGGTGTTGACGGACTGAAAGATTATAGTGTTGTATGCGGTAGTTTCGGTGTGAAGGCTAATGCAGAGAACCTGAAAAACTTCTTGGACAAGGAGGGTTACAATGCTGTGATTGCATTTAATGCAGATGCTGCTATGTACCGCGTGATTGTGAGCACATACGCCGATAGAAATTCTGCTGCTAATGCTCGTGATGCTTTCAAGGCCAAATATCCTAACCGTCAGGATTTTCAGGGTGCTTGGCTGCTGTATCGCATTAATTAATTTGAATTCTTTTTGGTAATTCATAGGAAAGGGGTATCTTCCTCCTTTCAAGATAGGGCAGTAACTGGGAAGTTACTGCCTTTTTCATAATGTGTTGGAAATGATAATGAAAACTCTGTTTTTTGAGATTGTGAAAAGTGCTTATAAATTTCTCTTTTTCGTTTAAAAGAAGTTATAAAACAAAATTAAAAACTTTTTGCGGTGGAAAAGTTTTTAATTTTGCACCTTATATATTTTTAGAATACATATGGGACGACAATATATACTTGATGCGATTGATGCAGCACTGTGCGCCGGTGCAGATATTCTCTCTATTTATAATGATCCGGCATCAGACTTTCAAATAGAAAAGAAAGCGGATAATTCCCCTTTGACGATTGCTGACAGAAAAGCGCATGAAACCATTGCAGGATATCTAAAGAATACCCCTTACCCATTATTGAGCGAAGAAGGAAAGCATTTATCTTATGCCGAGAGAAGTACGTGGGACACTCTATGGATTGTGGATCCTTTGGACGGAACGAAGGAGTTCATAAAACGGAATGGAGAATTTACTGTTAACATCGCTTTGGTGCATAACTCTGTTCCTGTAATGGGAGTTATCTATCTTCCGGTGAAAAAAGAACTTTATTTTGCCGAAGAGACTTTGGGGGCTTACAAGCTTTCCGGTTTCACCACTCGTGGCGAGGCGTCGTTGGAAGAATTGATGGCAGAAGCCGTTCGTTTGCCTGTGAAGGACAAACATTCCGGGTTTGTGATTGTGGCATCCCGTTCCCATTTGTCTCCGGAAACCGAAAGCTATATTGAAAAGATGAAGTGTTGTCATTCGGATGTGGAATTGGTTTCAAGTGGCAGTTCTATCAAGATATGCTTGGTTGCGGAGGGAAAAGCGGATGTATATCCCCGTTTTGCTCCGACAATGGAGTGGGATACTGCGGCTGGACACGCCATTGCACGCGCAGCCGGTATGGAGGTATATCAGGCTGAAAAGGAAGAGCCTTTGCAATATAATAAAGAAGATTTGCTGAACCCTTGGTTTATAGTAGAGCCCAGGCGTAACTAAATAATGACTCGTATATATGACCTTTGAAATCATATTTGTGCTTTTGGCACTGGTGGGTATGGTGATAGCCCTGATTTTGGACAAGATGCGTCCGGGAATGGTGCTTTTCTCGGTTGTGGTGTTGTTCCTTTGTGCGGGAATCCTGACACCTAAAGAAATGTTGGAAGGATTCAGTAATAAGGGGATGATTACCGTAGCCATGCTGTTTTTAGTCAGCGAAGGTATACGCCAGTCAGGTGCATTGGGACAGCTTATAAAGAAACTGCTTCCGCAGGGTAAAACTACGGTTTTCAAGGCTCAACTTCGAATGTTGCCGATAATTTCCTTTATTTCCGCTTTCTTGAACAATACTCCTGTTGTTGTAATTTTTGCCCCGATAATAAAGCGCTGGGCAGAGTCGGTAAAACTTCCGGCAACGAAATTCCTGATACCTCTTTCATATGTCACGATTCTGGGAGGTATATGTACATTGATCGGTACTTCTACAAACCTGGTGGTGCATGGCATGATATTGGAAGCCGGGTATGAAGGCTTTACCATGTTTGAACTTGGAAAGGTGGGGATTTTTGTGGCGGTAGTTGGTATCCTCTATCTATTTCTGTTTTCATCCAAACTGCTGCCGGATGTACGCAAAGATGCTGTGAAATTGGATGAAGAACCGGAAGAGCATAGTGATTTGCATCGTGTAGAGGCTGTTTTGGGCGCTCGTTTTCCCGGTATTAACAAGAAGTTGAAGGATTTCAACTTTAAACGTCATTACGGAGCTGAAGTAAAAGAAATAAAACGTAATGGCCAGAGTTATACGCAGGATTTGGAGAATGAATATTTTCGGGAAGGTGATACATTGGTTGTAATGGCTGACGACTCCTTTGTGCAGACTTGGGGAGAATCTTCTGTGTTCGTAATGTTGGCTAACGGTAAGGATACGGAACCTGTTGCAAGCAGAGGCAAACGCTGGTTTGCACTTATTCTGTTGTTATTGATGATTACCGGAGCAACAGTCGGTGAACTTCCTGCTGTGAAAGAAGCTTTTCCGAATATAAAGCTGGATATGTTCTTCTTCGTTTCGGTGACGACCATTATAATGGCGTGGACAAAAATCTTTCCTGCACGTAAATATACAAAATATATATCATGGGATATCCTGATAACGATTGCTTGTGCTTTCGCCATCAGTAAGGCAATGGTGAATTCCGGGGTGGCGGATGCTGTGGCTAAATATATTATCGGCCTTACGGAGCATTATGGACCTACGGTATTACTGGCTGTCATGTTTATCATTACAAACCTGTTTACCGAACTGATAACGAATAACGCCGCCGCTGCACTCGCTTTCCCATTGGCGCTTTCCATTTCATCACAGTTGGGAGTGAGCCCGACACCTTTTTTTGTGGTGATTTGCATGGCTGCATCGGCAAGTTTTTCAACACCCATCGGTTATCAGACCAATCTGATAGTACAGGGTATCGGTAATTATAAGTTTACTGATTTTGTCCGTATCGGACTGCCGTTGAATATTATCACTTTTCTTATATCCATATTCCTTATTCCCCTAATTTGGCCATTTTGATTGAATTATGACAGAGAATAATATATATCCTATTTTTGACAGAATGTTGTCGAGGCAAGACAAAGAAGAGCTTTTGAAACAACATAGCGTGATGATTTGGTTTACCGGACTAAGCGGTTCGGGTAAGAGTACGATAGCTATCGCCTTAGAGCGTGAGTTGCATAAGCGGGGACTGCTTTGCCGTATTCTGGATGGAGACAATATCCGTAGCGGTATTAATAATAATCTGGGTTTTACGGAAGCCGACCGTATAGAAAATATTCGTCGCATAGCTGAGGTTTCCAAACTTTTTGTAGATACGGGTATCATAACGATTGCCGCCTTCATCAGCCCCAGTAATGATATTCGCGAAATGGCGGCTAATATTATCGGAAAAGATGATTTTCTGGAAGTGTACGTCAGTACGCCCATCGAAGAATGTGAACGCCGGGATGTAAAAGGTCTGTATGCAAAGGCGCGTCGGGGGGAGATTAAGAACTTCACCGGTATTTCCGCCCCTTTCGAGGCACCTGCTCAGCCTGCGTTGGTGTTGGATACGTCTGCATTGAGTCTGGAAGAGTCTGTCAATAAGCTATTGGAATTAATTTTACCGAGAATTCAGAAGAAATAATATATAATGAAAGAAGAATATAAACTGAGCCATTTGAAAGAACTCGAAGCAGAGTCTATTCATATTATCCGCGAGGTGGCTGCGGAATTTGAGAATCCGGTGATGCTTTATAGTATCGGTAAGGATTCATCGGTTATGGTACGTCTAGCTGAAAAGGCTTTTGCACCGGGTAAAGTGCCTTTCCCGCTGATGCATATCGACTCAAAGTGGAAGTTTAAGGAAATGATCCAATTTCGTGACGAGTATGCCAAAAAGTATGGTTGGAATCTGATTGTGGAAAGTAATATGGAAGCATTCCAAGCCGGTGTTGGACCTTTTACGCATGGCAGTAAGGTACACACCGATTTGATGAAGACTCAGGCTCTGCTGCACGCATTGGACAAGTATAAGTTTGATGCCGCTTTTGGCGGCGCCCGTCGCGACGAGGAAAAATCGCGTGCGAAGGAACGTATTTTCTCTTTCCGCGATAAATTCCACCAATGGGATCCTAAGAACCAGCGCCCTGAATTGTGGGATATATATAATGCACGTGTCCATAAAGGGGAGAGCATCCGCGTGTTCCCGCTGAGTAATTGGACAGAATTGGATATCTGGCAATACATTCGTCTGGAGAATATTCCTATCGTACCTCTGTACTTTGCCAAAGAACGTCCTTGTGTGGAAATTGACGGTAATCTGATTATGGCTGATGACGACCGCCTGCCGGAACAATATCGTGAAAAGATAGAGATGCGTATGGTGCGTTTCCGTACGTTGGGCTGCTGGCCGTTGACCGGAGCTGTGGAAAGTAATGCCGATACAATAGAGAAGATTGTAGAGGAAATGATGACTACCACCAAGAGTGAACGTACTACCCGCGTCATCGACTTCGATCAGGAAGCAAGTATGGAGCAGAAAAAACGTGAAGGATATTTCTAAGGAATTAAGAATTAAAATTGAGAATTAAGAAATGAATGATTCAAGACTTGATATAAAGGCTTTCCTTGATAAAGATGAACAGAAAGATTTGCTTCGTTTCCTTACTGCAGGTTCGGTAGACGACGGAAAGTCCACACTTATCGGACGCCTGTTGTTCGATAGTAAGAAGTTGTACGAAGATCAGTTGGATGCGTTGGAACGCGACAGCAAGCGTATGGGCAATGCCGGCGACCACATTGATTATGCATTGCTACTGGATGGCTTGAAAGCGGAACGTGAACAAGGCATTACGATTGACGTAGCCTACCGTTATTTCTCTACAAATAATCGTAAATTCATTATTGCCGATACTCCGGGACACGAACAGTATACGCGTAATATGATTACCGGCGGCTCCACCGCTAACTTGGCAATCATTCTGGTAGACGCCCGAATGGGAGTCATTACACAGACACGCCGCCATACTTTCCTTGTTTCTTTGTTGGGTATCAAGCATGTAGTGCTTGCTGTCAATAAGATGGATTTGGTGGGATTTTCCGAAGAACGCTTTAATGAAATAGTAGGGGAGTATAAGAAATTTATAGCTCCGCTGGGTATTCCCGATGTGACTTGCATCCCACTTTCTGCACTGGATGGTGATAATGTAGTGGAGAAGTCGGACCGTACTCCTTGGTACAAGGGCGTTTCTCTGCTTGACTTCCTTGAAACTGTGCCTATTGACAATGACCACAACCTGAAAGATTTCCGTTTTCCGGTGCAATATGTGCTGCGCCCTAATCTTGACTTCCGCGGTTTCTGCGGTAAAGTGGCTTCGGGCATTATCCGTAAGGGCGATGAAGTTATGGCGTTGCCGTCGGGAAAGAAGTCCCGTATCAAGAGTATCGTGACTTACGAAGGTGAACTGGATTATGCTTTCCCGCCACAGTCCGTTACGCTGACACTGGAAGACGAGATCGACGTTTCGCGTGGGGAAATGCTGGTGCATCCTGATAATCTTCCGATGATGGAGCGTAATTTTGAAGCTATGGTGGTGTGGATGGATGAAGAACCGATGGACGTAAATAAATCTTTCTTCATCAAGCAGACTACTAATTTGAGCCGTACGCGCATTGATAGTATCAAGTATAAGGTAGATGTCAACACAATGGAGAAGCTTTCCATTGATAATGGCCGGTTGACGAAAGAAACTATGCCACTGCAGCTGAATCAGATTGCCCGCATGGTGTTGACTACTGCTAAAGAGTTGTTCTTTGACCCGTACAGGGCTAACAAAGCCACCGGTTCGTTTATCTTGATAGACCCGATAACCAATAATACCAGCGCCGTAGGTATGATTATCGACCGGGTGGAAGATAAGGACATGCACCTTTCCGAGGAACTTCCCGTATTGGATTTGCCGAAATTGGGAATTCTCCCCGGACAGTATGAGGCTGTGGAAAAGGCTGTGAAAGAACTGGAACGCCAGGGAATAGCAGTGATAATCAAGAAGTGAAAAGTTAAGAATTAAACAAAATGGGTCTATTAGAATTCAATAAATTGCCGATTAATACGCTTGTCGGTGCAGACTGGAAAACGTTTAATGCCATTACAAAGGGGCGTGAAATAGATGCTGCATACAAAGGGAAATATCGATTGACGAAAGCTGTATGCCGTCTGCTTGCTACACTGGCTCCTTTGCAGGACAAGCGTTATGAGAAGTTATTGGCTGCCAAGCCGCTGGAACATGATCCGGTTTTTATCCTCGGGCACTGGCGCAGCGGAACAACTTTCGTGCATAATGTGTTCTCTTGTGATAAGCACTTTGGCTATAACACAACTTATCAGACCGTATTTCCGCATCTGATGATGTGGGGACAGCCTT
>OGLG01000051.1_pt1 | contig 110963 bp, 85 predicted proteins | sample 1572621 | NCBI WGS metagenome assembly OGLG01 (sample SAMEA2581912, study PRJEB24529) | metagenome | biome: Human gut stool | place: China | collected 2011 | reverse complement strand
GCTATAGCGGTACCGATTCATGCGCTATGATGGTACCGTTTCGCCGATACTATCAGATAGGGATGCTTATACGTCCTTCTGAATACATATATTTACTGTACTCTTTATATTCCTTTTCAGCCTTGACACGATCTTGTTCGGGATATTTAGAGAGATACTCCAGTCTTACCACTGTGTTCTCTACTTCCGCATCCAGCATGATAAAATCAGTGATGCCCGTTTTTTTACGGTATATGAATACTTCCTTGTTCTCACCCTCCATAATCTGAGTCGAATTGTAACTGTCACCATACCACCGCAAGTCTACTACGATGCGTTCGTTTTCGCGGATGACATCTCTCACTAAAGCCGAATCTCTCAAAGTTTTCTCTTCTTTCTTGTCGACAGTAGTGTAGTAAAGCACCTTCCCTACCTCTGTACAACAATATTGAGCAGCAACAGGTACTATTTTAAATAAAAATAAAAAAAACAAGGCAGTTTTCATAGCTGTTTAAATAAAATTTAATATCTAATTCAAAGATAATTAAAAAACAAACAGCTATGAAAAATTTGTTGGCGAAAACCTTATTTACTGTTATGATTGCAGGGCTTATAAGAAATTAAAAAAACACACTTAATCATCTTCGGATTACCCAGCGGCTTATATTATATCTGTCAAAATTTTCTTTTTTTTATTTTATAGTAACCATCGTTGCTCCGAAACCATACTCCTGAAAAGAAGCATCTTGCGTTTTGCAAGCCGAATATTTCCGTTTCATCTCATCCAACAATGCCTTGCGGAGTACGCCGTCTCCCTTTCCATGAATAAAGACGATGCGCTGCTCACGTTTATTCTTGTACTGTTCCATTACTTCACGAAACTTGTCCAACTGGTAGTTCAGCATCTCCCTATTGCTCATGCCATGCGTATCATCCAGCAACTCACCGATGTGCAAATCCACTTCGATAATCTCATTTTTCCCTCCCCGCTTAACGATAGTCCGGGGGGCGGAAGGATGTTCTACTGTTTTCTTTTTCATCAGGGCATCCTGCAAATCCTCGGCCGAGACATAGACCTGCTTGGCGGGAAGATCATTCTTCACCACATCGTACATCAGCGCCGGAGTCTCAAAGAAATCAGTCTGCCGGAAAGTATGCAGTTTATAGAACTTCACCGTATCAATACGAATCTCCACATTGACAGCCGGCTTCATGGCAAAAGCACGATTATCCTTGAAAGCGACCAACTGCACAGCCACGTGCTCCCTGTCATTCAGTTCCGACTTCTCGAACTCCTCCAACAGGAACTTCGTATTCGGTTCCAACAGTCCATGAGAACGAGTAGTCCACGATTTACCCTCAGCACTCAAATACGTATAATACATATAATAATTGCTATCATTCACCAGATAAGCCTCGAACGGGGTAGTGCTCACCGCTTTGATATCTTCCGGAACAAATGCAAGATAAACATTCAGCACATCGCCGCCTTTCATTTCCGGTTGCCGGTAAACGGACACTTGCGGCTTCACCGGATGCTCTGCTTTCCACCCGGAACTAAGAGCGGAAGAGGAGGCTTCCGCTGTTGCGGCATCCGTACGCGCCGCCGATTGATTCTCCAATCTTTTCTTGGCGGCCCTGGCAGCCGGAGTGGGAACATTATAGTCGTCTGTTTCAATCACCACACACTCACGCACCGGCATCGGGATGTCAAAGCCGTCGGTATCTTCCACCAATACAATGTCTTTTCCCTGAAATCCCGTCACAACACCGCCACCTACTTCGCTGAGGAAGCGCACTTTATCTCCGATTTTCATAATCTCCTATATCTGTTTTTCATTATACATTATCCGGAGGATACCTCAAAACCATGACAGGCATACTGTCGCGGCATCCTCTGTTATCTCTCGCAAAGTTAGGAATTATTTAATGATTACACGCAAACATACTTTTTTTGTATTGCAAAGTTTTCATTCTTGCTACGCAGTCTAAGAATCAAAGCTTTATTCGTAGGAATTAAAGTTCTGTTTCTAAGAATTAAACTTTAATTCCTACGAATAAAGCTTTGATTTTAAGACTTCATAGTAACCCGGCAAACTATCCGGGCGCTTCGGCTGAACAATCATTAATTGTCCGCTCATCATCCGAATCTTGCCAAATATCCGTACCTTTGCAGTCTCTAATTCAAGAAAGATATGAAAGAAGATCCCAGACATATTAGAATCAGTGAATTCAACTATCCGCTGCCGGATGAACGCATCGCCAAATTCCCGCTGCCGGTGCGCGACCAGTCCAAGCTGCTGTTATACCGGCATGGCGAGGTTTCCGAAGATGTGTTCACATCCCTGCCCGACTACCTGCCGGCAGACAGCCTGATGATTTTCAATAACACCAAAGTCATCCAGGCACGCCTGCACTTCCATAAAGAGACGGGGGCGCTTATCGAGGTGTTCTGTCTCGAACCTATCCGTCCCAATGACTATGCCCTCAATTTCCAGCAAACGGAACATGCCGCCTGGCTTTGCATGATAGGAAATCTGAAGAAATGGAAAGAAGGAGTGCTGAAACGTGAGATGGTCGTAAAAGGCAAGCCGCTTACGCTGACCGCCGAGCGCGGGGCCTGTCATGGAGCCAGCCATTGGGTGGATTTCCGCTGGAACAATCCGGAAATAACATTTGCCGATATTCTCGAAGTGTTCGGAGAACTGCCCATCCCCCCCTACCTGAACCGGGAGACGCAGGAGAGTGACAAGGAGACCTACCAGACCGTTTACTCCAAAATTAAAGGCTCGGTGGCCGCCCCGACAGCCGGACTTCACTTCACGCCACGCGTTCTGGACGCCTTGCGCAAGAAAGGTGTGGAACTGGAAGAACTGACCCTGCACGTAGGAGCCGGAACCTTCAAGCCGGTCAAAAGTGAAGAGATAGAAGGGCACGAGATGCACACAGAATACATATCCGTCAGCCGCAACACGCTGGAAAAGCTGATAGCCCATGAGGGAAAAGCCGTTGCAGTGGGAACGACCTCCGTACGTACTCTGGAGAGCCTCTACCACATAGGCGTCACTCTTTTAAACAGTCCCGACGCCACAGAAGAGGAATTGCACGTAAAGCAATGGCAACCCTATGAGCTGACTCCCGAAATGGCGTCCGTTTCGCCCGTCGATGCCCTGCAAGCGATTGTGGCCTACCTCAACCGGCACAATATGGAAACCCTGCACACCAGCACGCAAATCATCATTGCCCCGGGGTACGAATATAAAATCGTAAAAGCCATAGTGACAAACTTCCACCAGCCGCAAAGCACATTGCTGCTGCTTGTCTCGGCATTCCTGCGCGGAGACTGGCGAAAGATTTACGACTATGCGCTCGCTCATGACTTCCGGTTCTTGAGCTACGGCGACTCATCCTTATTAATACCCTAACAAAATGAACAGTGACAATAATCAGGAAATGTTTCCCCTTGTCGATGAACAAGGAAACATCATAGGCGCAGCCACCCGCGGCGAGTGCCACAGCGGAAGCAAACTTTTGCATCCCGTAGTACACCTGCATGTATTCAACTCACAAGGAGAATTATACCTGCAAAAACGTCCTGAATGGAAAGACATACAACCCGGCAAATGGGATACGTCAGTGGGCGGACACGTGGACTTAGGCGAAAGCGTGGAAATGGCATTGAAACGGGAAGTGCGTGAAGAGCTGGGAATCACCGGCTTCACCCCGGAGGCGGTCACCCGTTATGTCTTTGAATCCGCACGCGAGAAAGAGCTTGTCTTTGTGCACAAAACCGTATATGACGGAGAAGTACGCCCCAGTGACGAACTGGACGGCGGACGCTTCTGGAGCATGGAGGAGATTAAAGAAAATATAGGCAAAGGGATATTCACTCCCAACTTCGAGGGAGAGATAGAGAAAGTCGTCAGGCTGTAAGAGAAAGGAAATACCTATGCCGGTTGCAAACCGCCCCGGCAAGCAGCCGCTGAAGAAGACACATGAAAAAAAAGAGGGGGGGCTGCGTCAAAACTCAGCCCCCTCCGTTATAATATATCTTTAAGCAACCGGCCTATTTCGCCAAGTCCTCAATTACTTTCATAATCTGCCGGCCGATCTCTTCGGCAGCTTCCGGTGTGGCAGCTTCACTATAAACACGAATAATCGGTTCGGTATTGCTCTTGCGCAGATGCACCCACTTGTCGGGGAAGTCAATCTTTACGCCGTCAATATCATTGATTTCTTCATTCTTATAGATTTCCTTTACTTTTGCGAGAATAGCATCAACGTCCGTCTCCGGTGTCAGATCTACGCGGTTCTTCGCCATGAAATAAGCCGGATAAGTGGCACGCAGCTCGCTTACCTTCTTGCCCTCATGCGCCAAATGGCTCAGGAAAAGCGCGATACCCACCAAAGCATCACGTCCGTAGTGGCTGGCAGGATAGATCACTCCGCCATTGCCTTCGCCACCGATGACGGCGCCCACTTCTTTCATCTTGGTGGTTACATTCACTTCGCCTACGGCAGAAGCATAATATTCCCGGCCGTATTTGCGGGTCACATCACGCAGTGCACGAGTGGAACTCAAATTGGAAACCGTATTGCCCGGAGTGTGCTTCAGCACATAGTCGGCTACGGTGACCAACGTATATTCTTCGCCATACATCTTGCCGTCTTCGCAAATCATGGCCAGACGATCCACATCCGGATCAACGACAAAAGCTACATCGGCTTTACCGCCTTTCATCAGCTCCATAATGTCGCCCAAGTTCTTCTCCAAAGGTTCGGGATTATGCTGGAAGTTACCGGTGGGCTCGCAGTAGAGTTTCTCCACATGCTGCACTCCAAGTTGCTCCAACAGTTGCGGAAGAATGATTCCTCCGACAGAATTGACACAGTCAATGGCTACGCGGAAACCGGCTTTCCTGATGGCTTCCACATCCACCAAGTCGAGTGCCAGCACACTGTCGATATGTTTCTGATTATAGGTCAGGTCTTTGCGATAGGAGCCGAGTTTATCCACTTCGGCAAAGTCAAAGGCTTCGGCCTCAGCGATACGGAGCACCTCATTCCCTTCCTCCTTATTCAGGAATTCCCCCTTTTCATTCAGGAGTTTCAAGGCATTCCATTGCTTGGGGTTGTGGGAAGCGGTCAGTATGATACCCCCGCTGGCTCCTTCCATGGTCACTGCCAGTTCTGTGGTAGGAGTGGATGCCAAGTCAATGTCCACAACATCCCAGCCCATACCCATAAGAGTACCCACTACTACGTTCTTCACCATTTCGCCCGAGATGCGGGCATCGCGGCCCACTACGATTTTGTTGCTTTTTACGGTACACGTTTTGCGGATAAGAGTGGCGTATGCCGAAGTGAATTTCACGATGTCGAGCGGATTCAATCCCTCGCCTGCACTGCCGCCAATGGTTCCGCGGATTCCAGAGATAGATTTGATTAGAGTCATAGGTTAATAATTTAAATTTTGGTTAGTTATTTCCAGATCTGATATTTCCGGATATCGTAATAATAAGGATAGACATACTGCATGGCCGTCTGGTGTCCCATTTTGGAAGGAACAATCAGTCGCACATGAGCCATATCACGAACATAGCTTAACGGCACGAGCCACCCTGCCGGAACGGCCGGCGAAGAGTAATAGGTCATCATATATCCTTGCAGGAAAGTCCCCGCAATGGATGATGAGGTCACCGTATAGCGGAACTCGTCTACCGTCTCTGCGGCAGCCAGATTGGACAATGTGGTGTCTTTGTCAAGAATGCTATATTCCATGAAGCGCACCAGCACCTGGTCGTTGCTCTTCACCGTATCAGCCTTGTTTTCCGATCCCTTATCAACAATCTGCATGTACACCCCGCTGGTGAGCTGCACATACTCATCCACAGCATCTCCCCTGTCCTTGCACTTTGTCGTGGAATCTTGCCCGTAGAACTCCGACTGCGAGATCACCTTTATGTTCCGGTCTTTGATAAAATCATTTATACCGTCTTTTTCCTCTTCCAGCATCTCTGCATAGGTTTTGCTGTTGTCACAGGCCTGAAAGCCCAAACTGAGTGCCAATAAGGACAAAAAGAATAAAGTAAGTTTCTTCATTTCTGCTATTTAGTAATTTCGTAAAAATGTACGGTCCGGTTCACGTACAGATTATCTGCACACTCATAACGTTTATTTCAAACCGCACTTATGTAATCTGAGTTAAAACGTGGCAAAGATAATATTTCTTTTTTATCTGACGGTATTTCCTTACAAATTCTTCCGACAGTTTACAAAAGCTTAAATTTAGATTACAATTGATTGGCAAAAGTTACTTTTATTCACTATTCAACCCTCCACCGCCCAACGCCGGACACTTCATCACAGAGAGAAGCGATGCAGATTATTACAGTCGTAATGGGAGCCCGTTTCAGTCGTATTGGGAATGCGGTTCGGTCGTATTGGGAACCCCTTTCACTTGTATTGGGAACATGGTTCCCTCGCATACTAAAGACAGCGGGAGTTATAGTCCCAGCATATGAAAAGTAGATGGGACTACCTTGCTGCTGTCACACAAGCACTTAGCTTAGGATTAAAAACACAAGGAACGCTGTGCATCACCTTCAGCTGGCAAGCCTACCGTTATCATGTCCCGAAAAAGGGCAGGCAGAGCAAGCGAACAACTATTTACGTAAACCATTACGTGCTTTTTCAGGAGTGTCCAAGGGCGACCCGGTTCATTTACTGCATACATTTGTCGCATAATCTTAAAACACAAAGTTATGCAATACCATGAAATTGGAAAAACAGGGATGAAAGTTTCTTCCCTCAGTTTCGGAGCTTCTTCTTTGGGAGGGGTTTTCCACGATATCAAAGAAAAAGAAGGCATCACAGCCGTATTCACAGCAATCGAATCAGGCATCAACTTCATCGATGTATCCCCTTACTACGGACACTACAAAGCCGAGACTGTTTTGGGAAAAGCCTTGAAAGACATTCCACGCGACCGCTACTATCTTTCAACCAAAGTGGGACGATACGGGAAAGACGGAGTCAATACCTGGGACTATTCCGCCAAACGCGCAACGGAAAGCGTCTACGAAAGCATGGAACGGCTGAACATCGACTTCATCGACCTGATTAACGTGCACGACATTGAGTTTGCCGACCTGAATCAGGTGGTCAGCGAAACCCTGCCGGCATTGGTGGAACTGCGTGAGAAAGGAGTCGTAGGGCATGTCGGCATCACAGATTTGCAACTGGAGAATCTGAAATGGGTGATAGACCATTCCCCCGCCGGAACGGTGGAGTCCGTACTCAACTTCTGCCATTACTGCCTGTGCGATGACAAGTTGGTGGACTTTCTGGATTATTTCGAGGAAAAAGGAATCGGCATAATAAACGCTTCCCCGCTCTCCATGGGACTACTGACCGAACGCGGCGCTCCTGCCTGGCATCCGGCTCCCAAGTCGTTGGCCGCCGCCTGCCGGAAAGCGGTGCAGCATTGCAAGGCAAAGAACTATCCGATAGAAAAGCTCGCCATGCAATTCTCCGTCAGCAACCCGCGTATAGCAACCACCCTGTTCAGCACCGCCAATCCTCAAAATGTGAAGAACAACATCGCATTCATCGAAGCTCCGATGGACGAGGAACTGGTGCGCGAAGTCAGAGAGATTATCGGAGACCAGCAACGGGTAAGTTGGGCAAACTCTTAATACAGGCTCATCATGAACTACACAATCATCGATGCACATGCCCACTTGTGGCTGCGACAGGACACAACAGTGGATGGCCTCCCCATTCGGACGCTGGAGAACGGCCGTTCCCTGTTCATGGGCGAAATACGCCAAATGCTTCCCCCTTTCATGGTGGACGGGGTGAACAGCGCAGAGGTTTTCCTCTCAAACATGGACTATGCGCAAGTATCCGCCGCAGTAATCACGCAAGAATTCATCGACGGCATACAAAATGACTATCTCAAGGAGGTTGCTACCCGCTATCCCGACCGCTTTTTCGTCTGCGGCATGTGCGAGTTCCGCAAGCCCGGCTATTTTAAACAAGCCGAACAGCTGATAGACAACAACTTCAAGGCCATCAAGATTCCTGCACACCGCCTGTTGCTCAAAGAGGGACGGGTGATGCTGAACTGCGAAGAAATGATGCAGATGTTCGGATTGATGGAAGAACGGAACATCATCCTGTCCATAGACCTCGCGGAAGGAAGCACCCAGATTGCCGAAATGGAGGAGATCATCGCACAATATCCCCGCCTGAAGATTGCAATCGGACACTTTGGCATGGTCACCCTGCCCGAATGGAAACAGCAGATCCTGCTGGCACGCCATCCCAACGTAATGATCGAATCGGGCGGCATCACATGGCTTTTCAACGAAGAGTTCTATCCCTTCAAAGGAGCAGTGAAGGCCATCCGCGAAGCAGCCGACCTGGTAGGAATGGAGAAACTGATGTGGGGGTCGGACTATCCGCGCACGATTACCGCCATCACCTACAAAATGTCTTACGATTTCATCACGAAATCTCCCGAACTGACAGAGTCGGAGAAAGCCCTCTTCTTAGGAGAGAACGCCCGTAACTTTTACGGCTTCAGCAACTTGCACACTCTGCCTTATATCAAGAACATGTCCGAGTAAATAAAAGTAATACCATGAAAAAAAATAAATACATCGTTCCACTCATACTGGTTTTCAGCCTCTTCTTCCTGTGGGCCATCAGCAGCAACCTGCTGCCTACCATGATCCGGCAATTGATGAAAACCTGCGAACTGAACACGTTCGAAGCATCGTTCACCGAAACCGCCTATTGGCTGGCCTATTTCATATTCCCCATACCGATTGCCATGTTTATGAAGAAATACAGCTACAAAGCCGGTATCATATTCGGACTGCTCCTGGCAGCAGGCGGCGGACTGCTCTTTTTCCCGGCAGCCATGCTGAAAGAATACTGGGCCTATCTCTGTATTTTCTTTATCATCGCCACCGGAATGTGCTTCCTCGAAACGGCTGCCAACCCGTATGTAACCGCGTTGGGAGACCCGAAAACAGCCCCCCGCCGCCTGAACCTGGCACAGTCGTTCAACGGACTCGGAGCATTCATCTCCGCCATGTTCCTGAGCAAACTCATTCTCAGCGGAACGCATTACACGCGTGAGACGCTTCCAATGGATTATCCGGGCGGCTGGCAAGCCTATATACAGGTGGAAACAGACGCCATGAAATTCCCCTATCTGGTACTGGCCCTGTTACTGATTGCCATAGCCGTAATATTCGTGTTCTCCAAACTGCCGAAAATAGGCGACGAAGAGAACAAGGCAAACGCATCCGGGGAGAAACTGATTGACTTCGGAGTGTTGAAACATTCGCATCTGCGCTGGGGTGTCATCGCACAATTCTTCTATAACGGAGGACAGACGGCTATCAACAGTCTTTTTCTGGTGTACTGCTGCTCCTATGCCGGACTGGAGGAAGATACCGCCACCACATTCTTCGGGCTTTATATGCTCGCCTTCCTGCTGGGACGGTGGATAGGCACAGGACTCATGGTGAAATTCCGTCCTCAGGACATGTTGGCGGTCTATGCCGTAATCAACATCATATTATGCGGGGTGGTGGCAATCTTCGGCGGTATGGTAGGACTATATGCCATGTTGCTCATCTCCTTCTTCATGTCCATTATGTATCCCACACAGTTCTCGCTGGCACTTACCGGACTCGGCAACCAGACCAAAAGCGGTTCCGCCTTTCTGGTAATGTCCATCGTAGGCAACGCATGCCTGCCCCAGCTGACCGCCTACTTCATGCACGTAAATGAAGAGGTCTATCACCTGGCATATGTCATCCCTATGCTGTGCTTCGTATTCTGCGCATACTACGGATGGAAGAAATACAAGGTTGTTGACTGAAAAGTTAAGCAGTGTCTGATTATTACTTAATTACAGTGTCTAATTATTACTATATAATAAAATGAAAGCAGTTCAAATTACAGCCCCTTCTGAGATGAGGGTGGTTGAGGTAGAAAAACCGGCGGTAAGTGCCGGAGAAGTATTAGTAAAAATAAAATATGTGGGCTTTTGCGGCTCGGACCTGAATACATTTGCCGGACGCAACCCTATGGTAAAGCTCCCCGTCATTCCGGGACACGAAGTAGGCGCTATCATCGAAGAGGTGGGACCGGGCGTTCCCGCGGAATTAAAGAAAGGCATGAATGTGACCCTGAATCCCTACACCAACTGCGGAAAATGTGCTTCCTGCCGTTCGGGACGCGTCAATGCCTGCGAGCATAACGAAACACTGGGAGTACAGCGCAACGGAGTAATGTGCGAATACGCAGTATTGCCTTGGAGCAAAATTATCCCGGCAGGTGATATCACTCCTCGCGATTGTGCATTGATAGAGCCGATGAGCGTAGGCTTCCATGCCGTATCCAGAGGACAAATCACAGACAATGAGTATGTCATGGTTATCGGCTGCGGCATGATCGGCATCGGCGCCATTGTTCGCGCAGCTCTGAGGGGAGCAAAAGTCATCGCAGTGGACTTGGACAATGAAAAACTCGAACTCGCCAAAAGGGTGGGCGCTTCTTATGTCATCAACTCCAAAACAGAGAATGTGCACGAACGCATGCTGGACATAACAGAAGGTTTTGGCGCTGACGTAGTCATAGAAGCTGTCGGAAGCCCTGTGACATACGTAATGGCAGTGGATGAAGTCGCTTTCACAGGAAGGGTAGTCTGCATCGGTTATGCCAAAAGCGAAGTTGCTTTCCAGACTAAGTACTTCGTCCAAAAGGAGATTGATATTCGCGGTTCACGCAATGCATTGCCGGCAGACTTCCGCGCAGTAATCAACTATATGAAATCGGGAAACTGTCCGATAGAAGAACTGATTTCTAAAATCGTACCCCCCGAAGACGCATTGAATGCAATGGAAGAATGGGCAGCAGCTCCCGGAAAGGTGTTCCGGATATTGGTTCAATTATAATCTCTTTAAGAAACCGTTTTGAATTTTCTCTTTCTCTCTAAAAAAATAAAATTCAAAACGGTTTCTAAGTCCCTTGATTTGCTTTTTCCTGTACAAATAGGAAGTTAAATCAAGGGATTTTAATCTTTTCACTTAAAAAATTCGTTTCAAACTTCTAAGAACAGTATATTTGTCTACATTTTCATGTAATAATCTAATCGAAAGACATCAATGAAGCATGTTACCATAAAGGATGTAGCCAAGGCATTAAACGTATCCATATCCACAATATCCAGAGCTTTCAACGACAAATACGACATACACCCGGATACTAAAAACATGATTCTTGAGAAAGCCAAGGAAATGGGTTACTCCCCCAACCCTATCGCCCAACGGCTGACCCAACATAAATCATCATTGATAGGAGTCGTCGTACCGGAATTTGTAAACGCCTTTTTCCCAAAAATCATTATGGCCATCCAAAGGGTCATGGACGAAAACGGCTATCAGGTTCTCATCATGTCCTCGGAAGAGTCAGCAGGCAAAGAACTGAAAAACATCCGCACACTTGAGAAGAACATGGTAGACGGTCTCATCATCTCTTTGACCCAAGAAACCAGAGATGTCAGTTATTTCCAGCATTTGTTGAATAAAAATATCCCTATCGTACAGTTCAACAGAGTAAGCCAGAAGCTGGCAACCCCCAAAATCATACTTGATGATACCACATCAGCTTCTTATGCCACTGAGCATCTTGTGCAACAGGGCTATCGCCGCATCTATCATCTGTCCGGTCCCAACAATCTGATTATATCCCATAACCGTATCAAAGGGTTTACAGAGACACTTAAAAAACATGGACTGCCCGTTACGGAAAATAAAATCATAGAAGCCGGAATCTTCATTGAAGACGGGAAGAGAATAGCAACCAGGCTCATTGAAAACGGAGATATTCCGGAAGCCCTATTTTGCTTCAACGACCCCGTAGCCATTGGAGCGATGGAAGTGTTCAAGGCACACAACTATCGGATTCCCGAAGATATAGCATTTATGGGCTTTACGGAATCACGCATAGCCACTCATCTTACTCCGGCATTATCCAGTGTGGAACAGCCTACCGATGAATTCGGAAAGATAGCTGCCCGGTCTTTACTTGATATCATCAACGAAAAAAATCATATCTCCGACAAGACAATAATATTAAGCGGAAAGCTGAATATACGGGCATCTTCCATCCGACATAAATGATATTGATTTACTCATATAAATAAAACATACGTTCCATCATCTGCCACTTTTCATCCGAAGTGGCATCGGACTTGCATTGCTGGAACATAGACATATAGGCTTCCCATTCTTCCTGACGGGGCAAAGTTGCAAGTTTGGTCATAGCCTTGTCCCAATCGAAGTCAAGGGGAGTTTCCACAATCATGAACAATCTTGATCCTCTGATGTATATCTCCATTTCGAGTATGCCGACAGCGCGGATACCCTCCCGGATTTCGGGCCAGGCTTCCGCCCGGCTATGACGTTTCACGTACTCTTTTATCAACTCCGGCTCATCTTTCAAATCGAGTGTCTGGCAATACCTTTTTACAGGCTGTCCATATTCTTTTACTCTATACCCTTCATTCATAATTTCACATTTAAAGTTATCGTTTGTTGATTTCTCCACACTACAATCTGCTGCATACCCTTCCGGGCTGTCATCTCTTTAAGATCATCCACAGAGCAAATCTTCTTTCCGGCATACTCCAAAATCACATCATTAACACAAAGAGTGCGGCTGAAAGGAGAATTATAAGCAACCGAAACTATAAGGACACCATTCCTATCCGATAATCCCACAGCAGACTGCTCGCCCAATGTATCTATATTCTTTATCTGCACCCTGTTCCAGTTCAATAATTCACTTCCCGAATCACTCTGCTGCTCCATAATAAGAATAGGCAGGACAGGCTGCTTGGCTATATTACGCAACCGGGCAGAAACTACGCCAAAATTCATTGGAAAGTTTTTAAACCCGATCTTTAGAGCCGGTGAACCGGGTTCAACCTGATAATTACCGGATTTGGGGTCAACAAAAAGAGGATTGCCCGATGCAGAATGCATATCACAATCATTCCGGACAAAAGCAGTCCTGTCCTTTTCATGGATAAAGAAGTTATAATCAATTTCTTTTCCCCACTTGCCATCCGAAGCAATGCACATGTTCATACCGGCAGGAAGGTAGGAACGGAAGAATATATTATTCTTTACCACATCTCCGCTATTTCCATACCAGACATGAGGCTGTACAGTATTATTCAATAGTATATTATTGGTTACTACCCGTCCATAACCTTCGCGTAACTTCAATCCACCATTCAGCAAAACGTTGTTATATATGGTATAGTAGCTGGACCCGTCATCCAAATCAATATCCCAGCCATAATCGCAACGCCAGCGGCTATTGCGGAGTATATTAGGTTCCAGCATATCCAGTCGTGGCAATATCGTATCTTTCCGCACCTCACTTTCCGTTACTTTGCAATCGGGTGTCCAATAACGGTCGCGTCCCCATGAATTAAAACTGCCATGATCTCCGGTCTCCAGTACTGTATTAAAAATATCACAATGCTCAACAACGTGTCCTCCAAACGTACCGTCACAAATATTAATTCCGGCACGAGGTACATCATAGATAGAGCAGTGACTGATCATGATGCGATAAGACATTGAAATTTGTATGGGAGCAGTCTGTTTCTCATAACGTCCCGTACGGGTAATCAAACAATCTTCCACTTTACAATTCTGGGGAAAATCATTGCCCAACGTACCCGGGGTGCGATCCATACCCTCGTAGTCCTGTTCTCCATACCTGAAAAGAGGGCTGCGAACCATTTTAGGATTACCTACAAAAGCAAATCCGTTTGCTCCGCTTTCAAACACATAACATCCTTTGAAATGCAACCGGGCATTATAATTATCCACAAATACCGCATTGCCGCCTACCCGATCAAAATCACAATCCAGCATTTTACAGTCAGCCGCATTATTGAAGTAGACAGCTCCACCTCTGTAAGTTGTCCAGTCACTGCGAAGCAACGGTTCCTTATTCTGCATAAATGTACGGGCAGCATGTCTGAAAGTGATTCCTTCAAAATTAATATGAGATACCGTTCTTTCGGCATCACCGGTCAGCGCAACCAGATTGTCCAAAACAACAACTTCCACCGTAGCATCCTTCAAGTCTTTATTTTGTTCCGGATAATAGTAAAGCGTACGTTGCGAATAATCATAAAACCATTCTCCCGGTGAGTCCAGCTCTTCAAACACATTCTCAATGAAACGATAAGTCCCATGCATTTTCGACGGGCGGTTGTTCTGCCAGCCCCCCATCATATCCAAAGTACCGTCCGCTTTCTTACCCGATACCTTCCAGTGCATATCTCCCCACAAGGAGATATGCATCGCATGGAGATACGCACCTGCAGGATTTTTCCACGATTGAACCCGTTCTCTATCCAAAGCATCTCTTTTCTCCGGCATTTCTTCGAGATTCCAAACGTCAAAGATATGCTTCCCTTCTATCACATTTGGATAACGCGCCATTCGCTGCCGTTCACCATTGATATAGAGCTGGTCTATTTCCCGAAGTTCTTCCGTAACAACAGCCTTATAAATTCCATCTTTATACGGCTGCCAGTTTAACTGCAATCTTTTCCCGCCGCTGAGTACCGCTTTCTGCGGGTGCAAAGCCATAAAGATTACCGGATGTTCTTCGCTTCCCGAATACTCCGGTGTCAGTTTCAAGGGGGCCGGCAAATAATAAACGCCGTCGTTCAATATAAAACGGATTGTATTCTTGCCATAATAAGGAGCGGCCAAAGACAGAGCACGTTCCAAAGTACGTACAGGCTTGTCAATGCTTCCTTTGTCCGAATCATTTCCCGAAGGAGAAACATATAAAGTTACATCTTTTCCCAACAATTGTACAGCCAATAGGACAAACCATCCCAATGCCATTATTCTTTTTCCCATAAATAGTTTTCCTGTTTATTTAGAAAGTAATGTAGACGTCATGCAAACCTATGTACAACCCCTATCACTTTCAAAGCGTTTATTCAATTCGTTTCAATACAACATTTTCTATTTTCCCCTTTCCTATATTTTCGACTATGATATAATCGAAGACTGCGCGGTTTATGCTTACACGTTCCGGCTTTCCATTCACCGTATAGCTTAATTCATAAAACGAACCATCACGTGCCGATGAGCATACAAAAGCCGCATTATCTCCCTGACGAATAACCCCATGAACTTGGGCAGCACCTGTAGCCACATTTGTGGAAGGAACCACCTCTTTCATTTCACTCCATACAGTAGATTGATATTTTCCGGCAAACTGAATAGTGCTGGCTATTTGAAAATAATACTTCTCTCCGTTGTTCAATCCGGGAACCCGGCACATCCCCAAATTCCTATTTTGGGCGTATTTCCAGGAACTTTCATCCTGTGGAGTAGTGGTATAACGGATAACATAATAGTAATCATGATAATAATACCCTTGCCCTACAAAAAAGCCCTGATTGCAAGGTTGCACCTGCCAGATGACGGGTGGCAATTGTTCATAGCCATAACGGGGAACAACAGTCTGCTTCTCCGACTCCGTTTCTCCGGCTCCATTTACTGCCACAAGAGAAAATTCGATAGGAACGTTGTGTGATTGTTTCGGCAAATCTATATAATGGTCAATAGTAGGCTTTGTCTTCTTCTGAACTCCATTTACCGAATATTTTAAATAATATTCATCCGCAAATTCACTCTTCTCGAAAACGATACGGAAATTATTGGAAGCCTGCAATACCTGAAACTCAGGAACCGCCGGTGCACTGATATCCATACGTTTATCCGCTACATTATATCCCGTAGGAGAGACTAAAGCCACCTTCAAATAAGCAGTTTCCCGGTCGGCCTTCCATTGTATCGGATATGTCAATTGCTTGCTGCCCGGCATGATACGCGGCAATTCAAACAAACCACCCTGCACCACTTCATTCTTTTCATTACGGACTTCCCACACCAAAGAATATCCTTCCAACTCAAAGGAAGGTATGTCCAGAATATCACGTGGAGTAATTGTTATCACAGAACAGACATCACCCGTTTCTCCTTTCTTAGTGATTTCCAAAGACTTCACCGGAGCATAAAATTCACGTAACTGCTTATAAGACCTTTTCTTATTGCGGTATGAGTCCACAATCCCCCATTGGCGGTTTTGATGCAAAGGAGTAGCCGATGCCACCAATGGTGACTGGTAAAGACTGCGGTAGTCATTGAATGTCCAAATGGAAAAACCGAACACATGCTCCATTCCCAATGCACAATCCACCATCATGCTCGAACATGAACTGTTATTCGGAGTGTCATAAATAACATTTATACCATATCCGCCATATTCGGATACAAACACCGGCTTGTCAGGATATCTTTCTTGCAGACTTCTCAGCCCTTTCTCATAGTTACCATATTTATTTATCATGATAAAATCACAATATTGGGCAGCATCATTATCCTGCCAGTCGGCCGTATTGGACACATAGAGTACAAAACGGGTGGAATCCAGTTCTTGTTTGACATACTTGATTATAGCATCGACATAGGCGTTCGTTTCCACATGTTCCTTCCAGTTTCCCATTTCATTGCCCACACTCCAACCTATAACGGAAGGATGATTATATTGCTGCCAAATCAGTTTTCGCGCAAATACCCTGGGCTCTTCCGCCCGGGGATTATAATAAGGCTGCCAATTATTAAACTCAGAAACAGTAAGGAAACCAACCTCATCCAGATAATCCATTACATCCTCAGGCAACGGACGGTGTGAGAGGCGTGCCATATTAGCACCGGCCTGTTTCATACGGTCAATATCTTCTTTGTACCTCCAGGCAGGCAACGTATTACCGGAAGTGCGGTCATCGGCCACCCAATTATAACCGGCCAAACGCATCGGTTTGCCGTTCAGCAGAAACTGTTTTCCGCGAAACTCCACCTTCCTGATACCAAACCTGTCGGAATAAGTGTTCAATATTTCACCTTTATCTGACAGGGAAATATTTGATACATACAGGTTAGGACGATCGATATCCCACAATTTTGTCTGCCGTTTGCTTAATACATAATTAAAAGTTTCAGCAACCACAGCATTTGCAGGGATGGTGACCGTACGTTTCTTATCGGCAACCTTCTTACCTTCTTTATAAGCTATTTCAGACAAAACTTCCACAGTCTGCGGTACAGACAAAGTGTTCTCAAGATAAGTTTTCACAGAAATCGTGGAACCTCCTTTCTTCAAATCCGGAACAGACACAACTTCCTGACGCAAAGTACGAACCGGCTTGGTCACACACACATGAACAGGCCGACGAATACCGCCCCAATTACAATAAGCTCCCCAAACCACTGAATTATCCACCATCACCGCCAGCACATTCTTTTCTGACTTATTCAAAAAAGGAGTTATATCAAAACGTTCTATATAATTACCGACAGCCTCCTCCGCTACAAACTTTCCGTTCACATAGACCTGATAGTTCATACTTACCGCCTCAAATTCCAAAAGAACCGTTTGTCCCGCACTATATTCCGGTGTCTCAAAACACGTCCGATACCATGCTTTTCCTATATAATTCGAATAAGGGTTTGTCAGTTCCCAGCTGCCCGGTACCTCCATTTGCTCCCAACAAGCATCATCCAAGGAGACGCTGTACCAATTCTGCGAAACGCCGATATCTTCCGGGTCGCTCTTGAATTGCCAGTATCCGGAGATATTCACCCGTTTCTCACCATAAACAGTGTTCCCGGCAAAGAGCTGGGAAAAACTAAAAAACATACAGACAAGTAACAACCATCCTCTATTCATATCAGTCAGGCTAAAGTATTTCATATAAAAACATTTCTATTTCAAAGGAATATGAACATTGAAAGAATGTCCGTTCTCAGCATATTCACCCAGATCCTTAGACAAGGTATCGGCTGCAAGAAAAAGCATTATCGGCTCGCCGTCCTCAATCAGAAGTTGCGGACGTTCCAGATGTTGGAGTTTCATCAGGTTTCCGTCCTTCCAACGTATTTCAGGGACGGATACCAATGGCTGTTTAACCGGTTTCCAATCCAGCCCGTCCGATGAACAGAACAAAGCCAGTGAACGTCCCGCATCCGTAAAACTGCCATGCATATCTTTTACTATTGCATAATAAGCTCCTTCCTGACACCATATATAGGGATCTTCCGCCGGGAACGGAGAATCGGCAGATGTAAAAATCGGATCGGGATACTTCTCAAACGGGCCGACCGGAGATTTGGAAGTAGCGCACAAGTGCACCACCGGTCCTCCCCATACCCCCGGGTTCTTCTTTCCTACCGCCTTATAGACCATTAAATAAGTACCGTCGGACTTTTGCAGAATAGAAGGGTTAGAAACCATCAAGGCATCATGCGCCAAACTGTCGGGAGAGACATCTATCAGCGGCTTGTCGAAGCGTTCCCAAGGTCCATAAGGAGATTCGGCCACCGCAACCCCTATCCGCTGATTATTACGATGAACAACATTCAAGCGGTCTTTCCGGTACTCCCCTTCACCCGTAGTCCCCATATAGTACAAGTAATATTTCCCGTCGAAATAATGGATAGTAGGGTTATGTGTAGTCAATCCGTCCCAGTACTTGCTCCCGCGTGCAGGTAAAACAAGGTCATTAAAGACATAAGGCCCTCCGGCCGCATCGGCTACGGCATGAGCTATTTCCGAATGTGTAACCCATGCCAAAAAGCCATGTTCTTTTTTCCAACGTGAATAATACAGATGATATTTCCCATCCGTACCCTTTATGGGAGATCCGCCCCATGTGTAATATTCCGGCGATTGAAGCACAGAGCACTCATCCACCGGCTGTAAAGTCAGCCTCATATCTGCCGGTTCTTTCACAGTACATCTTGCACAAACAGACAGCATTATCACAAACAGTATATATATAGTCGCCCTATTCATTCCTTATTTTTTCTTCGCATGTTTAGCCTTATAAATACAAAATCCCCCTATCCCTATCAAAATTGCCGCAAGCGTGCAGACCAGCAAACGTCCGTTCTCATTCAGCAGGCCAAGCGCCATAATCAAAGCGCCGGAAGCAGCTATGCCATAACCCAGTACCTTCAAGCTCTGTGTATTATCGGATGTTGCTTTTATAGGAGCCTGCATCTCCTGTTGCTTTTCTATGACCTTACACTGTTGATGTTTAGGATCTTCAATGTTCTTCCATGATGCATAGACTTCCCATAAAAGCAGTATTATGACAGGAAAGAGTACACCGGTAGCCATTTCCTCCGCCCGGGTAAACGAGAAATCAAATGCATAAGGAGTTACAAACTTAAAGAAAGCGTTCAATCCCAACGAAACCAATGTAGCGGTTTTTACAGAGAAAGCCGTCTGACGTTTAGAGAACAGCGTCCAGATAATAGGCAGATAAAGCGGCACTCCGGTAAGGGCGGCCACACTGATCACCACATTTACAATGCCCCCCATTAAAGGAATCAGCAAAGCTATAATAATCGCGAATATTCCAAAGCCGATAGTTGAAAAACGGGCAATCTTCATCAACTGCACCTCACTTGTGTGCGGAAATATACGTTTGTATATGTCATTAGTGAATACTCCGGCAGAAATATTCAACGTTCCATTCAAGGAGCTTGCGGTTGCAAAAATCATTCCTCCCAGCATAAGCCCCAATAATCCGGTCGGCAATACTTCCTTACACATCAACAGATAAGCGCCTTCATCCGCCAGTCCTGTCAACTCGGGATTTAATGCGCGATACACCATTGGCGGAATCATCCACAATACGGGGCAGATAACATATAAAGAACCGAACAACCATCCCACCTTTTTGGCATCCTTACGGGTTTTCACTGTTGTGTACCGCTGTATATACGACCAGTTTCCTCCCAGGAAGAAAAGATTATAGAAAGTAAACGCTATAATGAAGAGTACCGTATATTCACCGTTGAAGACAGAGAAGAAACCATCCGGAACCTTCTCCAGAAAGGCGGAAACTCCTCCCACTTCATCAAAAGACAGCGGTACCACAATCAAGACAGCTACCGTAAGAATGACAAACTGCAATACGTCCGTCACAACTACCGCCCACAAGCCCCCTACCGTTACATACAGGATGCTTATTCCTCCTAACAGCAGGATACTGCTTTGAAGAGGAAAACCGGTGGATACCTCTACTATCTTTGCCACCGGATACAGAAAAGATCCGGTGGTGAACATGGAAATCAACAAAAACAGATAGGTGTACATCTTCTGTACACTTATTCCCAAACGGCGGCTGATATACTCAGCAGCTGTCATGACCCCTGTCGCCCTCCACTTGGGAGCGATAAAGAAACCGACACCGAACCCGGCAAGACACATGGCTGTCTGAATGGTAATTGCCACCCATCCGTAAGAATAAGCAATCGAGCCCCACACCACGAAAGTTCCCGCAGAAAAGAACCCCATGAAAAGCGACAGTCCGTTAATGGCCCAGGGAACCTGTCCGTCGGCCGCAAAAAAACTTTTCATATTCTTTCCGCTTTTCGAGAACGAAAGTCCGGCAATGAGAATACCTAAAGTGAATAAACCTATCGTTATATAATCAAGTAACTGCATGTCTATTGTGTTTTATTGTTTGTAAACGCGGACATAATCCACTTCCATGAATTTACCGTCAATGTCTTCGGGAACAACCGCACCACCCCACTTAATAATGGCAAGACTCAACCAAAGTGATGCAGGACCGTTACACCATTTATTTTCTACCTTACGGATTATTTTATGATCAAAATAATAAATCAGTTCTTCCTCATTCCACTCGAGACCATATATATGATACTGGCCTAAATTATCGTCAGCCATACTATCCCGAGCATCCATGGAAGAAAAAACAGCCCATTTTTGTCCGTCCCAGTATTCCAATTTATAGTTATCCACTAAATTATCATACGTTCCATCCTCTTTGATATAGCCGTTCAAGAACTGCACATTACCAATCTCCTGCTCCTCGCTCCAAACAAATTCTATGTATTTATCTCCTTCCTTTTGAGAAACAAACCTTGTTTTAATATCATCATCACAGAGATTAGCCTCAGATTTCTCAAATCCTTTATAATATCCGCTTACTGTAATTTTAGCCGTTTTCGCCAGATTGTTCAATCCCAATTCGGCCTCTTTCTCTACTACATTTGTCTCCAGTTCCTCCGGATATCCCGCTGTGTTATTCTTATAGATACGGAATTCACGCATGTGAAAATGCTCTTTCTTCTCCGTACTGAAACGTATCTTCTTGGTTTTTATAGGAGCCGCCATATCGAAAGAGTAGGAATATGCGCTTTTAACTTGCGGATTATAAGTCCAGCTCGCACCGTCACTCCTTTTAGGATTTGATACATGGTCATGAACATTCATACCTACGATATTCGGATATTTTCCCTCATTAATATCTATTTCGAACGTAACAGGTGAAGTGAACATCCAAAAGGAGTTATTGGTACCTTCCACTTCCGCATACCTGTAACGACATTCAAAATATCCATATTTAAACGTCTCTTTTGTGAATATACTTCCTGCCGAATATTGCTTACCGGCATCCTCCTCGTGCTTGGCAACCAATTTCAGAGTACCTTCTCCGGACAGTTTCACATTTTCCGGCCTGCGAGTGGACAAAATACTGCTGCTACCATTATTATCTTCAATATCCCATTTTTCTTTTAAACTCTCCCGATCCGTTCCGTTAAAGTTTTCTTCCCAAACCAGTTCCCACTTACTGAGGTCAATATCCACATCTTCTTCCTCTTCATCATCCGGATTCTCAGGATTGTCCCCATTTCCACCACCGGTTTGGTTATGCACCGGATTATAGACAGGTTGTTCATCATCTATGCATGAGGTCATTCCCAATACGCTTATTATAACAACCATATATTTAGCAAAACTAATCAGTCTCATCATGATTTTTATTTAAAAATTACTCAACTCTTATACAACGCACATAACATCCTTGCGCCATCTCTACCGAATTTACTCCAATCAAGGCTCCCGGAGCGGCATTCAATTGCAGAACTGCATATTTCGCACCTCCGTTTGAATTCTTCACCTCCATATCAATTCCCCAAATATATCCCCATTGATCATCTTTATAGGCACCGCTACCTGCTGTGCGCCAACGATAAGTAGCTCCCAATTTCAGCACAGGTCTATTTTCATTCATTATAGACAGTTCAGCTTTTGTAGGTATACGATAACCTTCCGGACATGGGTTATTCTTTCCACCGGTGGCAGTCCACAAGTTTGACGAGTTATGAACATCCGGATTCACCCACGCCCAGCTCTTTGAGTTTGCTACAAATCTAAGAGATGCCGCCATAGCTTTATCAAAATCTGCCATTGTCTGGAATGAACCGTTCAAAGAAGCAGTCTGCGCAACAGGTGATTCATACAACTGATGCCCATCCGCACTTCTGCCATGCTGGAAAAGCCAACCCATATCTTTATAACTTTCGGAACCTGCTCCTGTTTCAAATGCCATAGTCGCTCCCAAATTCCGGTCAAGGAAATAATATTTCTTCCCATTCGACTCTATCGGTCCTAATTCCAGATAAATCAAATCTTTGTCATCCTTGTTCTTACCTTGAATGCCCGCCATGAATTCATAATATTCATCCGGCTCCAAAGATTCCTCATTTTCAGCGTTGACCGCATACATATAAATAGTATGCTTTTCACCCATCTTCAAATCATTGAACGGAACTTCAAGCACCTCACCTTTTTTAGGAGAAGTTTCGGCTGTCAGATTTTCCTTAAGGATATGTCTGGTGCCTGCCTCCATATCATAATAGCCGTATTCTTTTATGTATTGGTCTCCGACGGATTCTACAGTCACCGACAGGACAACCTTGTCCTTAGAAACCTTACGGTCTGTGATTGCCAGCTTGGCATAGGCTTTGGCTTTCTTCACCTCCAGCTTTACGACTGCGCCTTTAGCTTCTCCTTTTTCATTGACAGCATAAGGCTGGCAATAAAAGAAATCTCCGATTTTCAATCCTTGTCCCGACACGTCTACCTTATATTCTCCTTGATGATTCACGATATCCGGTACTTTAGCAGCCTTTAACTTTACGTTCAAGGCTTCTTCAGAAAGCCCCATATAGAGACCGCATTCCGTTACAGCAAAATGTCCGTCATGTACGATTTGCGACTTCACTTCCAATACATCAATATAATTCTCCGTCAGGATTTTGGTCTCCGGAGCCCGGGGATGCTTGATGGTTGTAAAACAGTTAGCATCTACACATTCCGAATAGCTGACTCCTTTGGCATGCTTCACAAAGTAACGAAAATAATAAGTCACATCATCTTTCAATCCGTCCAATTTTACCGAATAACAGTCTTCCGGGAAGTTTTCCAGCTGTCCCCGGTTATCGCCTGTATATTCCACAGCCTGCGACAGACTGAATCCGGGCAATTCACTCAGCAGTACCCCATAGCTTTCAATCTTCACCTCATCCGGATTAGCAATACTACCTACGATTTCCACACTATGGCATCTCAAAGATTCCTTCAATTTCTGCTTTCCGGCCTCAGACAGTTCCGATGAGACCCTCACATTGCCGGCAACGACTCCCTGCTGTTGCGAAAGTATCAATTCACTCTCATCACAAGCACTTACCATGCACATTGCGAATAACAAGTAAGTTAACAAGTTTATATATTTCATAGCTACAAATCTAATTATTCTTTACTTCTTTCTATCATTACCAACCGGGATTTTGTGTCAATACACCACCCGACTTATCAACCTCCTCCTGCGGAATAGGATAAAAATACATTTTCGACTCATCAAACTGCCGTTGTTCCACAACCATCGGTTCGTACCCTCTCCATGAAACAGAGACTCCGCGTATGTCTTTATTCAACTCCTGTCCGCGCTTCCAGCGTCTCACATCCCACCAACGGGCATTTTCAAAAGCCAATTCAACTCTCCGTTCCGCATATACCTTTTCGCGAAAGACATCCTTATCTCCTTTTCCACCGGTGTATTCGGGCATTTTAGCGCGTAGCCTCACTCTATTCAATGCGGCACGTGCCGTCAGTTTCAAATCATCCGCTTTCGCATCCGGACCGTAGGCTTCATTCATAGCCTCTGCATAGTAAAGATAGAAATCAGCCATACGCATCAAGACCCATGTCTTATAACCTTTCTGATCGTTCTTCAGATTCAACGAAGGATTCACGTATTTCTTCAGATAATATCCGGTTTTCGTAGCATGATACAAAGGTGCACCGGAGTTACCATTGAGTTTCACATTTAGTTTTATCGGATTCACCTTTTCATCATACAAATCACCATGCTTATAAACGGTAGCTTCCAAACGGGGATCACGTCCGCTATACGGATTTTCCTTATGCGCATTATTATTCCAGTCAAAGGGAACCGCTACATTGCCCGTTATCACTTCATAAGCATCAACCAGATTCTGACTCGGACAGATTCCGGTGTTTCCTCCCTCAATGGAAATCGGATAATTAGCCCTCTCAAAAGCATTCTCCGCACCGACTTTCCGGACAAACAGGAACTCCTTGTTCCAATTATTCATGCTGCTGAACAAGGAAGCGTAGTCTTTTGCCAGTCCATAAGATTCTTCCGGTAAGTCCAGAACCTTCTTACAGGCTACCGCCGCCGCTTTCCACCGTTCCACATCCTGTTCCGGATTGAACAAAGGACTTGCATAATAAACCAACGCTTTAGCTTTCAACGCATAGGCTGAAGCCCGGGTTGCACGTCCTAGATATTGAGCCAAATCTCCGGTAGAGGGATAGGCTATATCCAATGTATCCCGATAAGGGACATCCAGCAGTTTCTTACCGTTTTCTGTACGTTCCGCTATTTCCTCTTCCGACAAATAATATTCTCCTTCCCTGCACACAATATCACATTCTTTCGAAATGAAAGCTACAATATCCGCTAACGGAGCACGCGGATACAAACTGAGGTCTACATTACCGCCTGTCATATCCACTTTATCCGTAATCAATGGAACCTCCCCATATCTTTTCATCAGTTCCAAATACAGATATGCACGAATAAAATGCGCTTCAGCACGTCCGGTATTCAAATCGCGCATCAAAGTAGTATATTTCGCCGGATTGTAATATTTATAATAGGAATAAGTGATCGTATCGGTTTCTGCCAAAAAGTCGCACGCAATACGTATGCCCTTATAACAAGATTCCCAAACATCATCCGGATTACTGTATTGGTTCCAGTTACCCAGATTAAAATCCTGCATGGTTTCACTATCGTCCACCAACTCAGCCTCATCCGTAGCGGCAGACATTCCCAACCCTGTTTGTTGAGGGATACACCCATACATACCGGCAGACATTTTACTGACATACTCGGTTGTTTCATACAACAGGTCTTTGGATACTACCCCGTATTCATTCGGAGAGAGATAGTCATCGCAAGCATTCAGCAGCATCAGGGCGCTACCTGCCATCAGCCAATTTATGATTTTATATTTCATGATATATTCATATTAAAAGGTTATGTTTACACCTACATTATAGGATTTCATTACGGGATATCCTTCCAGCACTTCCGGATCATATCCTTCAATATGGTCCCATGTGAAGAGGTTCATTCCGCGTAAATAAATACCCGCATTCTGCATACGCAGATGTTTTATCCATTTCTTAGGAAATTGATAACCGATTTCCAAACTTCTCAACCTGATGAAATCGCCATTCTTCATAAAGAATGAAGATTGCTGGAATGTATTATTCGCATTTTCAATACTCAGACTCGGGAAGTCAATCGCAGCAGCCAATGCAGGATCTGCCGCAGCTTCCGCCGTCCAAGGCTGCTTGATGTAAGTAGAAATGTTCCTGTCATCATATAACGGAGAAGTCGCATAAGGAGCAGCACTCCTCATATTGACATCGCGTCCCATGCAAGCCTGAAAAAAAGCATTGGCATAAAGGCCTCTGAAATTGATGCCGAGATTTACTCCCATTTCCCATTCCGGTACATCCGCATTTTTACCAATCAACACTTTGTCGTTCGTATCTACTATTTTATCTCCGTCGATATCCGCATACTTCAAACTGCCCGGAATGACTTTGCCGAAAGTCTGTTGCACGTCACGTTCCGTAACGTCTTCGGCGGAATAGTAGCCTTCGGCCAAATAACCGTACTGAGCGCCGATCGCATTACCTTGCTTATAAAGATACTCATAGCGTTGCGGAGTTTCTCCCATTTTCAATATCTTGTTCTTCTGATGTGTCAGATTAACTCCGGCGTTAAATCCCCATGAACGATATTGCTTTTCAAAGGAAACCATCGCTTCAATACCTTGTGATTGCACTTCGCCATAATTAAGATAGCCAAAAGAAGCCCCCATATATCCGGGAAACATATTATCACCGGAATTCAATATATCGGTTCTGTATTCATGAAAATAGGTAAAACCCAATGAGAGATTCTTCCATAACACCATATCGAACCCTGCATCTATTTTCAATGCTTTCTCCCACGTCAGGTAAGGATTGGCAACGGCAGCCTCTGCATAACCGCCGCCATAACCGCCATTATTGGTTCCAACACCCCAGCCGCCTCCGGTGGGACGATATTCGTTGCGATAGCCATAAGTACGTCCGCCCACGTTCTGATTGCCTACGAGACCACCGGAAACGCGAAGTTTCAACAAATCGATAGCAGAAATGCTTTTCATAAAGTTCTCATTCGAAATCACCCATGCAGCAGATGCGGCCGGAAAGAAACCGTAACGCTCACCCTCCATAAAGAAACCGCTTGCGCCACACGTAGCCACCGCTTCCAGGAAATACGTTTTCCGATAATCATAAGACAGTTTCAAGCCAGCAGTCACCCGACGGTCGGGAGAGCTCTTCAAATCATCAGACGACAAATACTGACTTTGACTGTGTGCATGGAATAGTGCAAAAGCCCCTAATGAGTGCTCTTCTATCCGGCGTTCATAACTTGCCCAGAATTCATAGGCTTCCATTTTCTTCTCCTGCTCATTCTCCGGTCCGAATGCCGTCAGCGCCGTATTCTTACCGTAAAGCGAGCTCAATTGATAAGTCTGTGTTTTTTCATCGTATCCCAAAGTTTTCATCACACCGAACGTTTTGGAATAGCCGTTGTCCGCAGAATAATAGTTATCAAAAGCAGCACGTAATCCTAAGCTCAGTCCTTTCATGATGCCGGAAAAATCATATTGCGCGCCTATGCTCATCTGCAGCAAACGACGGTGCGTATGCCGGTATCCCATATCATTGATATAGGCCAGAGGATTATCCCGGTAAATATTGTTACCGCCCCACACACCCGGAGCCGCATAAATCGGAGCGGCATTGGGATGATACGTATAAAGATTGCCCCAGATATTATCCATTGTATTATACGGAGCGTTCAAGTTCTCCAAACGTCCGGCTATATCGGCATTCATACGCAAGCCTTTCACGATATCGACATCTATATTAGATCGGAAATTAAAACGACTCAGGCTATTATTGGAGTCATAAGTCTTGTTGCCTATCTCCTTAAAGATTCCCTCAGTTCCGGTATACCCCAGATTGACATAATAACGGGCAACCTCATTTCCTCCTTTCACATCCACCGCATAACTCTGGGTAGGCGTCATCTCACGCACAGCCGCCTCCACCCAGTTCACATCCGGATAAAGCTGGCTGTCATATCCGGTTTTATATCTTTCCAAATCTTCCTGGGAATATCTGAAAGAGGTCTTGCCGTCATTTCTTTCAGCCATATTATAGAAGTTCGCATAATCATAAGAACCGTAAAACTCCGGCAATTCAGTAGGAAGCATCATTCCCAGTTCCGCTTTGAATGAGATTTGCGGTTTTCCGATAACGCCCCTTTTAGTTGTCACCAAGATAATACCGTTAGCGCCATCCACTCCATAAAGAGCCGTAGCCGCCGCATCTTTCAAGACCGATACGCTTTCCACTTCTTCCAACGACAAAGTATTCAGATCTCTCGGCAATCCGTCTATCAGAACCAGCGGAGCGTTCGAACCCGTATAGGTATGCTTGCCACGGATATAGAGTGTAGGAGCATCCTCACCCGGCACTCCACTGGATTGTTGTACAAACAATCCGGGTATGCGCCCATACAGCACGTTTCCAAAAGACACAACCGAATTGGAAGTAACAGACTTGCTGTCCAAAGTCGATACGGAAGAAGACAGTTCATGTTCCGGCTTGCTACCATACAAAACCTGAACCTCACTTACCGGCACATCCAATGAATCTTCCGGAAGCTGCGCATTCACAGAGTTTACTCCGCCAAACAATAAAGCGCATATCATCATGGAAAGTGCCGATGTCCTTTTATTATTTATCATAGTAATATTCATATTAGCTTTTCAATTTTAAATTACCAACCCGGATTCTGGATAAGACCGTAAAACTTGTTTATTTCATTTTGAGGGAAGGGATTCATATACATTTTGTTATCCCACCAACGGTCCATATAAGGAACTTTCTCGTAGGTTATCTTATAAGGCCAGTTGTCTTTTTCCGTTTTATACCACTTCCTGATTTGCAGTTTATAGATAGTAACCGGAATGTCATCTTCGGATTGCAAGGTGCGGCGCAAATCAAACCAGCGCTGGTCTTCATAAAACATCTCAATATTACGTTCATGAGCGATAATCTCCCTCATTTCTTTCTGATCGGTAGTTTGTTTCACATTGCACATGCCCGAACGCGTACGAATCAGGTTCAAGTCATCATATACTTGCTGTGAAGGACCGGCATATTCATTCAAAGCCTCGGCGCGGATCAGGTAAAGTTCCGCCATGCGCATATAGATGTTCAGTGGAAATAAAGATGCTTCGCGTCCTTCATATCCACGAGTAAACTTACGGACATAATGCAGGACTTTCACCTTTTGTTTTCCCTCTGAAGAGTTGCCATGTTTTCCGGAAAGAGCTTTCGGTTCACCACCGTCTATGGGATCGGCATAAGCGTCCGCCATATCAATCTCATTCTGTTCGCCCCATATTCCATAATCCGCAACCCCATTATATGCTACGGAAGCATAAAAACGCGGATCGAGTTTTACCTCCTCATAAGGTTTACGGGCAGCTTCTGCTAACATTTTTTTAGCATTTTCCGCTTTCTCCGTCGGTGATATTCCTGTTTCATAGCTGCGTACGCCCTCCCATGACAAATATTGCCCCGGTACGTTATCATCATCTATCTCATATCGTTCCACCTGATTGAGCGGTACAAGATTGGCTGCATATCCCCATGAATAAACACCTACGTTCGGAAGGCCGCGAATAATGGTATAGTTCTGCATATTATATGCACCACCTGCCTGTGGCCCCTTATCCATTATTACTCCCCAAATGACTTCCGTATTGCCTTTCGACGGATATTCTATATTGGCACAAGTGTAGTTCATGCCGTCTTCGCGGCCTGTCGGATCATCCACCAATCCGTAACCGTTCTGCATACAGAAATTAATGGCTTCCGTTGCAGCATCAGCAGCCTCTTTCCACAATTCCTTATTTTCACTCATGAAGCAAATCAAGTTGGATTTCTCACCCAACGCACGACTGTAAGGAGTAGCCGTATTGTACAACGGACTTGCAGCATACAATTTGACACGTGCTTTCAACGCATAGGCAAATGCAAGCGGAAAGCGTCCGAATTCTGCCGGAATGTCCGTATAATTAGCCGGAATGTAATCTTTATAATCCGTCAACACCTCATCCAGAAGACCAATGATAAACTTATAAGTTTCTTCCAAAGAGGAGCGTCCCAGATTGATTTCCTCCTCGCTCTCCGAACCGGTAAAAGATTTTGTTATGATTGGAACGCCACCGTATCGTTTGAACATCTCAAAATAAACGGTAGCTATCATCAGCTTGGCTTCGCCTTTGATCCGCATCTTCTGCTCTTCAGTAGCATCCGGTACCCGATCTATATTTTCAAGCAGTATATATGCCTTACGGATCGTGGTCCATTTGGCAAGATAGTCATCTTCTCCATGATAATCACCCTTCCATGAAGCTGAATATCCGGCATCCACATTACCGGTGTAGTACATCTGTACCTGATAACCGCTCTGCACATCAAAAGCCTGTCCCTCGTCCGTCAGCGCACTGGCAAAGGAGCCACCGTTCAGACGTGTCCCGTCCGTTCCGAAAGAGCGCGTATCGAAGTTCAAAGGAACCGGATAGCTATACATATCATATACCAATCTTTCCACATTCGTATATTTGGCAAATACGGAGTCCCTGTTGAACTCGGCTGCCGGCGGAAACTCCATAAAGTCATTACAGGCAGAGAATACCGTAAACAGGAACAACACTCCGATATATAGTAACTTTCTCATTGTTTGTATTTTTATAGGATTTAAAAATTAAGCGATAATCCCAAGTTATAGATTCTCAACTGAGGATATTTAAACTGATCGGTAGTCTTTGCTTCAGGATCCACGTATTTCAGTTTATCCCATGTAAAGAGATTCTGCCCTGTCACATACACTCTCAGCGAGTTCAAGGGTATTCCGAATATTTTCTTCAGTTGGTCGGCAGTGAAAGTATACGAAAGCTCCACATTTCTCAGCTTCAAGTAGTCACCGCTACGAGTCCACAAAGTAGAGTTTTCATAACTCATGCTGTTGTATCGCGTAGTCAGTTTGGGACGTACGGCCGTTTCTGCCGTTTCCGGTGTCCAACGCTCGTCCACTACGAAAGAAGGCATACCCTGATTGGCATAAAACGGACGACGGAAGACACCGTCCAACAATTTGGTGGAATGTGCTGCTCCCTGAAACAGGCAGGAAACAGCAAAACCTTTGTAAGAAGCTCCCAGCGAAAAGCCGTAGTTGATCTCCGGTACTTCAGCATACCCCATCGGAACCATATCATTCGTATCAAGTACCCCATCACGATTAATATCCACATAACGAGCCTCCCCAAGGGAAGGAGTTCCCAAATGAGGTCCTTCAGCAAGTTCCTCTTCCGTATTATAGAAGCCGGCAAAGCGATATCCCCACTCCACTCCGACAGAATGTCCCGCACGCCACAGGTGTGGATTATCAGGATCCTGAATTTCTCCGTTCTCAATGATTTCGTTTCGTGCAAAGGAGTAATTTCCCGAAACAAAGTAACCCAGTCCGTTCTCCAACTCATCGCTCCAGCGGACATCGATTTCACATCCCTGATTCTTTACACGTCCTATGTTGTAAACATCCTGACCGGAAATGGCCAAATGCCCCGGTTCTGTTGCCCGGGTGGCAAGAATATCCTTACGGTCGTCATGGAAATATTCCGCTGTCAACGAAAGCCGGCCGTCGAACATGCCCAAATCAATACCATAATTCTGCTTGGAAGCCGTTTCCCAAGTTACGGCCGTATTTCCTTGCTTTCCTTCCAGATAGCCGGGATGTAACTGTTGTACGGATGAGCCCAAGTAAGCTCCACCGCCCGAAGTGTATTCTCCGGTGAGATACATAAACCGTCTGCCGTCCGTATTGTCATTACCCGTCAATCCATACGAGGCGCGCAGCTTCAACCTTGAAATCCATTTGGGGTCAATCGCATTCTTGAAGAACTTTTCTTCCGCCAAGTTCCAACCCACCGATACGGCAGGGAACCATGCAAAACGTTTACCTTCGGCAAAATTCTCCGAACCGTTGTATCCCACATTGAACTCCACCAGATAGCGTGATTGGTAGTCATAGGCCACACGTCCCACCAAGCCCATATAACTGACAGGGACTGTGATGTATTGCTTAAAAGCACTGCTTTCGCTATACTTCCACCATTTCTTGTCCAGTGTACCCAGAAACAATGCGTTCACGTTGTGTCCGCCAAACTCCCGCTTGTATTCAAGAGCAGCTTCGGCGTGCATACTCTGACGACGATCCCACGATTCCGAAGGAACCTTGATAGCGCCCTCATTCAAGCTGTAAAGTTCCAGTGCCTTTATCGGGTTGCCCGCTTCATCCTGTGCATCTATCAAGTAATAGGTGCTAAGCTGCTCACCCTTAGTCAATGTATGAATATATTGGCTGTCATAGGAAGCAAGTGCGCGGAAAGACAATCCTTTGGTTATGAAATCCAGCTTCTGATTGAAAGTTATGGAAGCATTAATCGTATTATTGGATGTTTCGCGTACATCTTTCAGCAAATCGCCAAGTGGACTGCCACCGAAGGAAGTATATTTATTATGTACGAATTTATGGTCGTAGATATAAGGCGAACCGTTGGAAGAAGCCTGCAACAACTGCGTAAAAGTATCTTTGGGAGCATTCTTCTTACCGATGATACCACCCAGTTGAATACCCAGTTTAGTGGTGGAAGTAAGATCCACATCTATATTCGAACGTAAGTTCACACGTTGATATTTGTTGTTATGATCATAAATCAGCCCGTCCACATCCGAAGCCACATCTTCCATCACACCGTCCTGGTCAAGAAAACTTAATGACACATAATATTTCGTATTGGGAGTTCCGCCGCTTACCGAAAGATTATAACGCTGTTGGAACGCTATATTCTTCAGCAGGTACTCTTTCCAATTAATATTGGGATAGGCCAGGGGATCTGAGCCATTGGCATATTTCTCATAAGCCGCTTCACCGAAATACGGGCCGGCCGTAGGATCATCATTCATAATCGCCTCGTCATACATCTTTGCCGTAGTCACCGCATCGGCGCTGTCCGGCACGCGAATAGGCTGTTGCAAAGCCCAGTTTGCCGAGAAAGATACTTTGGCAGGGCCTTCCTTTCCTTTTTTAGTAGTAATGATGATTACGCCGTTGGCACCGCGAATACCAAATACCGCCGTCGATGCGGCATCTTTCAAGATAGACATGCTCTCCACCTCACTGGGGTCTATCTGACTGAAACTACGTTCCACGCCATCCACCAGAACCAGCGGAGACGCATCATTCAAAGTACCCACCCCGCGGATGCGTATCGTTACATCATCTTCGCCCGGCGCGCCTGAATTCTGGGTGGTACTGACTCCCGCTGCACGTCCGGTAAGCGCTTGTCCCATATTGGCAACCGGAGACTTTGTCAGTTCCGCAGCCTTCACCTGGGAAATAGCCCCCGTAAGCGTTTCTTTCTTTTGGCTTCCATACGCCACAACGACCACTTCACCCAGCATCTGCGTATCGTCCTGCATCACAATCTTGGCATTCTTCAATATTGCAGCAGGTTTTTCCACGCTCTTGTATCCGATAAACGAGAATACAATTGTCGCATTCTTAGATACTTTCAGTCTGAAATTACCGTCCAAGTCGGTGATAGCTCCCGTAGATGCGCCTTTTGCCATTACGGTCACTCCAATCATGGGTTCCCCCAGATTGTCTGTCACCACACCCGATATTTCCACTTCTCCCTGAGCGTATGCAGGTGTAGCTGCCAGCAACAGGTATCCGAAGACAAGTGCAAGAGGATAGAGAAACCTCCATCGTTTTTGTTTGCTATTTGTTATCATAAGCAAAAGATATTAAGATTATAATTTTTATTTACTCAACTGGCTTCTATCTCGAATACAGAGACAGGAATATGTCTGCATTTCCGCTTGAAGACAAAACGCAACGAAGCTGTCTTAATCGCAGGTGAAAAGTTTATGACATTCATAGTCTGGTAGTTTCCGCTGACCGAAGCGAGTTGCATACCCTTATCGTCATACACTTCGTAACCGGACAGGCAGAACGGTATTTCAGATTCGGGATGTCCCCATTGAATGGTTTCCATCGGATGGTCGTAGTCCGTATCAAAGAACAACCGCAGTTGATGAAGCTCTTCCGTCTTCCGGAACGTGACCTTCAATTCAGGCGCATCATCGTCCCAACCGGCAATCCAAGCATTGGCGCAAAGATAGGGACGAACAAAACCATTTACCAAATTTTCAGGCGTAAAACAGTCAACAACCGGAGAGAGGTTAAACGCCAGATTCTCGCCGCCGGGTCTTCTCTCCGGTGTAAAGAACTCAAAGCTTTCAAAACCACTGTTCTCCGGTGGGGTTTGTATCCCCCAATTATTGACTGCCTTATTAAACCTATTGAAAACCGATAAGACACCGGTCATTCGCCGGGTCGATAAACGAATACAAACATGTTCGTTATGCCTGAAAACAATAAACACATACTGATCTGCCGGTATCGTTTCTCCCGAAGCTACACACAGCCTTTGTTTTCCTATATTTAATTCATGAGTTTCCGAACTTATCACGCAATCGGGCGTGTAGTTGAACGGTTTGGATGATACGACCCAGTCCACCGTCAGCTTCGTAGCCTCGTCCGCATCCACTTCCACTTCCATATTATAGCAGTTACCGCCTTTCAACGGGAGCAACTGGGCAACGGAAGTATCCAGTCTCCTCCAGTCTCCGTCAAAAGGAAACCCGCCAAAGCACAAGGACGAAGACGCTTTGATTTCAGCATCCTTCAACAGATTTCCCGAAGGGTCTATTGCCACGTGAGGAATGCTTTGTCCGTTCAGATTGAGTGTATATTGCAAATCCTTCATCCGGTCGTTTTGCAACAGGTCTGCCGGCATACACTGATATTTCACGCATTTCGCGGCTGCCGTACCGACTACTTGTCCGCCATGCGCACACGTTATCATTACACGTGTAGAACCGAACGCCACATGCGAGCTGCTTATCAAACGCCCCGCCAGGAAAAGGTTCTTCACGTCTTTGGATACAAACACACGATACGGAATGCTGTAAATTCCTTTGGAGTGGTATTGGTTGCAACTGGGAGCAGAAGAGTAGACACCTTCCGCCGGATGCAGGTCAATCGCCCATCCGCCATAAGACACGGCATCGTCGAACCTGCGCTGCTCCACAATATCCTGCTGGCTCAACATGTACAGACCTTGAAAACGACGGCTTTCCCGCTTACCGGGAATCACACCAATCCATTCCAATGTCATGTTCTCCGCTTCAGGATAACGGCCGGAATTCTTGATATGGTCCCATACGCCGTAAATCACTTTCCACAACTCTTTCTTTATCTCTTCCGAGTCGTGGACGGTGTCTTTGGAACCACCATACTCAAACCACCAATAATTACATCCTGATTGGTCGGGAGTGGCCTGATGCAGTTTAGGGATACGGTCCATATCCTTCAACGCAAACGTAGGAGCCACATATTTCACCGGAGCATCCATCTTCTTGGGATAGAAGAAAATGGTATGCCCCAAGAATTCGCCATATTGTTCCGAAGGGGAAAATCCTTCACCGAACTCGGCGGCATCTTCCGCGCCTGCACGATAAGAAGCGCCAGCCATATAGCTCACGATACCATCACCGGAAGCATCACAAAAGTAAGTTCCCGTAAAACGGTAGGAAGTGGCGTTTTGAGGATTGAATGCCGTAACAACAGATATACGGTCATCTTCTTTCTCCACGTCATACACCACCGTATTCAGATAAAGTGTTATATTCGGCTCGCTCATCACCTTGTCGAGCAGCAGGGCATCAAAAAGCAGTGGATTACCCTCTTTGTTACGGTGCAGGTTCTCCACCATGATTTCATCGATAATCCCACCTTCACGCGCCCACCGGTTGTTGTTGCCCATGTGGGATGTAGCTCCCAAGGCCCATACACGTATCTCACTGGAAGCGTTTCCTCCCAGCACCGGACGGTCTTGTATCAGCGAGACTTTAATGCCGTTTCTTGCAGCAGCGATAGCGCAGCATACGCCACTCAGCCCACCGCCCACAATCACTAAATCCGATTGGTGTTCTTCCAGCTTATTAGCCCGCTTTTCCGTTTTGTTTTGTAGTAACATATTGAATAGTGTTTTTCCTTGAATATTCTAATATGCAAGTATAGCGTTTTATTAAAAGATAGAGGGAATAGGTAAAATGCTATATTTTTCGGAAACGTTTTTATTTTGCGGAAACGTTTCCGATTATAGAACATTGAACTTAAGAGAGACGTGCCAATAGGTTGTAGATAAATCAAGAATAGAATGAAGCAACGATCAAGAAAAACAAAGAATTGGTCGTCACTCGTCACTTTTTATCGCTATCCCCTTGTCTAAAGGCGATACAGGAGTGGCGACAAGGGTGATGATGAGTGACGAGAAGCTGTTGGTCGTCACTGATTTTTTCGTATTTTCAGCCTCTATTCCTAATTAATTTCCTCATAATATGATGTTTAATCAATGATTACTCGTTTTTTATATTTTTGCTGAATTTCACTCATTTCAGGCAGTAAAAGCTACTTAATTCTTTCCTAAACAAAATGCGCAAGAGGGAAAAGCATTCGGCTACATAAGGGGAATACAGTTTCCTTTGCCGGTATTTAAAGTACCAATAGTTGGTACTCTTAATACCAACCGTTGAAACTCTTAGTACCAACCGTTGGTACTCCCAATACCAATGATTGGTACTCGGAATACCAACCGTTGGTATTATTAAATGCCAATAGACAAATTATCAAATGTCAATAGGCGAAAAGAAATGAGACAATAGTTCCTTTCTTGCTTTCAACGAAAAGAAAAGCATTAGCCTACATAAGATGCAAAAAAGAGCCCGTTCCTACGAATAGAAACGAGCTCTAAACCTTAAGAGATCTAATCTATGACTAAAACACAACTATTCTGCAGGTATTGCTTCGATATTCTCAAATTGTCCTGTCCACATATCCTTTGTCTTATAAGTCTCAAGTAAATTTGCAGGAACTTGTAATGTACCCAATTTAGTAACACCACCGAAAGACTTAGCATGTACACTGACAACTGCATTACCGCTACATACGACCTTTGAGAATGCTATTGGGGCATTTTGTGTATTTGCCACAAAAGCTCTATCATCAAGGTAAGTTTTAGCAGCAATAACTAATGTACTATTAGCCAAACCTGTACATCCTCTAAACGCTACTACTCCGATTTTAGTAACTCCTACCGGAATAACAAACTCACCATCTACTGCTTTTAATACAGTACATCCCTCAAATGCATAATTATCGATTGTTAAACCTCCTTCTGCTGTAAAAGACTCCGGCATAGTTATCTTTAAAAGAGAAGCAGATTTGTAAAAAGCATATGTACCAATCGTTTTAAGGGTGGCAGGTAATCCAATATCTGCCAGCTTACTTTCATAAAACGCTTTTGAACTAATGATAACCAAGTTATTTGGTAACTTTATAGCCGTGAGTTTTGCAGCTCCTCTAAAGGCTTCAGTCGGTATCTCCGTATTAGTCACCTTCGAAATATCCAAACTTGCTAATTCTTTACTTGTTGCCATGGTCTTCAATGTTACCCAATCTGCTTCTGCCAACGTTCCTCTAACTTCCAATGAAGATGCTGTATTCATCTTATCTCCCAATAAAGAAGCCAAAGGGTTATCCGCAGATACTTCATAATAGCTTGGAGCTGCTTTCTTTTGGGTAATAGTGAATACTTGCTTGAGATCTGTATTTATCTTATCGCTAATAGTGACAGTAGCGGTACGGTCTTCGGTAGAAGTATTGGGCTGCACTGTAAACGTTAAAGTTTTAGCAACCAATTCCGCTCTTGTTATAGCATTTGCTGTATTTTGAGTCAACCAACCTTGTGATGTACCTGTATAACCAATAGTTACCACCAAGTTTTCGTCTTTAATATCCGTATTATAGTTAAGCGTCACAGAAGTCGCCTCAGCCTCCAGGGTCTGATTATCACTGTTATCTGTTACTTCGATTGCAGTTCCTCCTGTACCGTCCGCACGAAAGCTGATAGTGCGCATAATGGTGCGTTGGTCGCCATCGGAGACAAAAACCAATACACTTCCGGCTGTCCATTGACTTGGTGCTGTAATCGTAATCTTCTTAGCGGCAGCATCCACAGAAGCCGTATATCCGTCTTTACCAATTACTTCTACAACAGGAATCTGTTCGGGATACATACCTTGTACATCATAAGTAATCTCATAACTATCACCACCGTTACTACTTGCGGCTACAAAGGAATTACCGGTAACACTGCCATAAGTAAATGCTATCGTCAGCGGAATATACTTGGGTATATCAATGGAACTGCCGTTAATGGTAAACACATAATAAGAGCCTTTATCTTCATAACTAACTGCAGTGCTGGCAGTTCCTCCTGCGGTAGCTCCCTCCACCGGTGTATAAGTGGCACCATTGTCATAAGAAACCATCCACGTATTGTTCTCTATCTTCAGTTTAGGAGTAATGGCATCCGTACCATTCTTACCCTCTGCAAGGACTTTCTTTCCGTCCACTTCCAGAAACTCTCCGTTCAGTGTCCAGTAGAAAAGGTTGTCCGCATCTTTTTTCACGCTAATGGTCGGGGCGTCATCACCATCCACTCCATTCACACCATTCACTCCATTATATATGGTGATAGGGTCGGAATCCTTAAAATTGATTTTGAATCCGGTACGCCCTGCGGCATCGGTAACGTCTTCAATGGAAGTAATGTGATTTCTGTCGGCAGCTTCCAATAGCTGCTGGATAGCCGTAATCTGGTCTTGCAACGTTTCCAGGACTTCCATTCGTTTCTCCAGTCCGTTCAATCCGGCCTGAAGTTCATCTTCGCGACTATCGTTCTCGCACGAAGCAAAGGCAAACGCCACTATCGTCACTAAGATACAACGTAAAAATGTAAGGTTTTTCATGTTTAGTATTTTTTGTCTTCCGGACTCCGCACAGAAGAATTTACATAAAAAGGAGAAGCCGGAGCCAAAATGCCTCTCAATAGTTATATAATCAGAATTAAAATCTGCTTTCGTCTTGATTGATGTTACAATATTAAATGTTTTCAAGTTACCAAAGGATAAAGAAAAATGAAAAAGAAATTCGGAAACGTTTCCGAAGGACGGAAACGTTTCCGAAAATCATCCTTCAACCAATCAATAACGCATTTCCTTATTGTATATGCTTACTTTACTCAAAGTTCCACGAAAATATTTATAGTTTCGTCCGCTCTTAAAGCCTTCTCGCTCAACCACTACATCGTTGGCTGCATCCAATTTATAGTCCACAGACCCCATACGCCCCGGAGCGGTTTTGTCTGCTGTATCATGCATAATGCCGTCCTGCTCCTTCACTAACTTTCCACCGACATACACCGAAGCAGTCCCCCGATTGTAGACACAACGGACAGAACATTCTTTTCCTTTCTTATATACTCCGGAAACGGCAACATCGGTATGGTCGGACAAGCTGCCTATCTCGAATATCAATCCGCCCTCCCTTGTCAGGCACACCGCCCAACCCGACTTTCCTTGTTGGGGCATACGAGAAATGGGTATCATATCTTCACATACATCCGCATTCAGCGTAAAGTCAATGGTGACAGCATCTCCCAATCCCACACATCTATCAAAGAAATAGAAATTACCATTTCCGGTGAAATGTACCGGATACTTATTCCCGATGCTCCAGATTGCATCCTTAAAAAGGGTGAATGGCTTCTGTTCCGTCTGCTCCATTACCGCAGGTTTCATAAAATTAATGTCATCGAACTCAAGCCACTGTCCGGCCTCGGCTATCGTACTTAATTCAATTGTCACCCTATTTCCCGTTACACAAACAGGAAGCACCACTTTTGTCCAATCGTCCGAGGCCTGTACAAGCGCTTTTTCCCGTTTTTCACCGGAACAGGCTGCTATTTCCGCCACCTGCTGCCCACCGGACGAACGCACCATAGCAGAAAGAAGATATTCACCGTCCATGATGTAAGTCAGTTCCTGAATAAGCTTTGATTGATAGTCTTTTTCCGAAAAGAAACGCACTTTGTAATTATCCCTGCTTGCATTTCCATACACCACCTTTACGGTTTTAGGGGTTCCTTCCACCTTCCAACACTTCGGAATATAAGGATCGGACAAATCCTGATTGAATTCAAAGCTGCCATTAGGCAAACGGTTCACCCCCGGATAGTCCTTGGTGTAATAGCGGAAATAATCGAATGCGGAATAGCCCGGCTGCTTGTCTTCCTCCACCTTTCCACATCCGTTCAAAGTGGAAAGCCACACTTGCTGGGCTGCATTCAGTTCGGGCCATTCACACTGCGCCACAATCTTGCCATTGTCATAAAACGTAATACCTTCAGGAGTGTACTCATAAGCGTCTACCCACCAGCCGTCTTGATCCGTAGCAAACTTTATGCTTGCCCGGTGCGGCCAAGGTACGCGAGTCTGTTCTTTATTCCCAAGGTTTACATAGAGATTATTGGCAGCTCCATACGATTTCGAGTCGATCTCGTAAGAGTCTATCTCAAATACCATACTGTTAGGATATGCTCCGCCAAACTGCCAGAAAGAAGTATGCACTCCCCTACCTTCCATGAAAGGTCTGGACTTACACTCATAATAACCATAGCCGAAATTGGCGTTGGAGATGATTCCGCCACCTGTATATTCTTTCTTCCCGTCTATCTGTTCGGTACGGCAATCCATATAAAGAATACCATCCCGTACCCGGACATTCTCTTTAAAATTCAGCCCATTGATGTAAGTTCCGGCAGTACGGCGTCCTTCACGAAAGTGCCAGTGTGCGGAATTTATGCTGTCACCGTCAAAATTATCCTCGAAAAGCAGTTGATAACCTTTGCCCGCAGGCGGCTGGGCAGCTATTTCTACTAAAGGGAACATAGCGGCCAGACATAAAGCCATAATTTGTTTCATAATAGCATAGTGTTTGTTTCACAATATAAGAGTAAAACAAAGAAAAACAAAAGGACAGAATAACCGTCCCAAAACAAAACGTCCTTACTTTCGGAAACGTTTTTATTCATCGGAAACGTTTCCGTAAGCAAGGACAGCAGTATAATGTTTCTCGGCTTTCAGCCTTTGGCGTTAAGCAGCGGTTTGAACTTCTCCAAGGCAAGTTCCAATACTTTTTTAGCCTCCTCCAGCGTTCCATAAAATTCCCCGCCGGAAGCGTTCAAGTGTCCACCGCCGTTAAAAAATTCAGCTGCTAACCGGTTGCAAGGGAAACTTCCAACCGAACGCAAGGATACCTTTATCATAGGTTTCTCCGTATCTTCACGCAAGAAACAAGAGAAAACGACGTTCTTGATGCTCAATGGAATGTTCACAAACCCCTCACTGTCTCCGCGAATATAATTGAAATGACTCTGTTCTTTCTTTGTCAGCGTAATCAAAGCTGCACGATGGTCCGGATACACCTTCATCTGCGACAGCACATGTCCCATGAGACGCAAGCGGCTCTCGGAATAAGTATTATATACCTTCCGGTAAATATCATCCTTATCAATGCCTTTTGACAACAACTCACTGATTATAAAGTATATTTCACGATTATTGGAGTTGTAGGTGAAACCACCCGTATCGGTCATCATACCGGTATAGATACACTCCGCCCCCGACTTCGTGATATCATCGAAATATCCCATACGGCAAATCAAACGGAAAACAAGCTCCGAAGTGGAAGATATTTCGGGATGGGAAATGATAATTCTGCAGAAGTCTTCCGGGTTCAAATGATGATCGATCAGAATCTTGCGAGCCGGAGAAGCCAGTACGGCCTCAGCCATAGCATCAATACGACTGATAGCATTGAAGTCCAGACAACATATCACGTCCGCTTCCGCTATCAACTTATCGGCAAACTCTTTATAACGATCATACAAAAGTATGTCTTTACTACCGGGCATCCAACGCAAGAAATCAGGGAAAGCATTGGGGACAATGATGTTCACATCCTTGTCCTGCGTATTGAGGAAATGCCATAATCCCAAAGAGGAACCGATTGCATCTCCATCGGGGCCCACATGAGCAACAATTACAATTTTATCCGCACGCTCCATCCACTTGGCAAAGTGGTCTATCTTAGATTGCTCTATTACTTTTGTCAACATATAGTTTATCTGCTACTTTACGATTTTACGTTCAGAACAAACGGAAAAGTTCCGATTATCCATAACAATTGGAAAGGCAAAAGTACGAAAAAGTTTATGATTTATAATAATATACGGACAGAACCTTTTTCCGAAAGAAGAAGATAAGGAATTCCCAAACTGATGCAATCATCAATCAGCCTGTTCCGATAATAACCGGAAAGAGATGAATCGGCCACTACCGTACCCACGTCAAATAAAGAAACAAACTCTCTTATGCTTCCTTTATATCCTTGGGACACATGCAGATAGTCAATGGTGACTGTTGCACCGGACACTTTATTGCGCCAACGGTCATCGCACAGCAAACAGATGCGTTTTCCGGCATAAAAGACTATCCGGTTACGAACGGAAATATCCGGAGCCGAATAATCCCCTGCAATAACGGCAGGGCACTCCAGATGCAGGCGATTCCAATAGGGAGAAAGTGCACGCTGCAAATAGGACGTATCGGACAAGCTGTCGGCGCAGACCAGCCATGAACGGGAATTATCCGCCAGGCAATGTACGGAAGGACATCCGCGGACATTATAAAAAACAATACTGCGTCGGGGAGCATCCGCTACGGATGAATACGAATGATAAGCAGCGCCAAGCAGCAAGCCTGACAAAGCAATGTAAACATTCAGCGCCGTACGCCTTGCCCAAACACGACAGACCAGCAACAGGCAAAAATAAAACAGAACGACGTCCCACATATCAACCCAAACATGATCAATAGAAGCCCAAGGGAGTTGCTCGATCCAACGGAGCGACAGATTCTGCACCCGAACCAATCCTTCCACCATATCCGCAACAACTTGTTGCAAACCGGGAAAAGGAGTCAGTGCAAGCAGTACGACAGCTGCATATACAATCAATGACACCAACGGGATCACCCAAAGGTTAGTCAAAAGAAAATGAGTAGAGAATCGAGAGAAATAGAACATAACCAAAGGCGCCGTCCCTACCTGAGCAGCAACAGAAACAGTTGCCAGCCCCCATATTTTCCGTAGAACCGTATTCTTGACCGACACCAATCCGTACAGTCCGGGTTGCAGAAGCAAGATTGCCGCAACAGCCGAAAAAGACAGTTGAAAACCTACATCAAACAACCATACGGGCTTGAACAACAACATCAGAAAAGCCGTAGCCCCCAATGTGTTCAAAGCCATCTTGCCGCAAGCTGAAAAAAGAGTGGAGAGCAACCAGAACGAACACATGATAACGGCACGTATCACAGAAGAAGACAACCCCGTAAGAAAGGCAAATCCCCATAAGAATACGATTACCATTAACAGCAGAAGCGGTTTCAAGCCCCGCCATCTGTTCCACAATGGAGAAAGGAAAAACAGCAGCAAGGCGGAAATGAAGCCAATATGCAGTCCGGAAAGCGCCAGTACATGACTGGCTCCGGCAACCGAGTAGGTTTCAATTATATGCTCACTCAATTCCTCCTTATCGCCCACTGTCAGTGCAGAAAGTACGGCCAGTTCATCTCCTTGCAAACCCATATCCCGATATAAACCGGCTACCCTGTCCCGACAGTCCAAAGCCTGTTGACGAAAAGTAGAAGAGCTGTCACAACCAATCACCCGCCATCGCCCGGCATGCACATAAGCAGTTCCGCACACTCCCTTCCGAAGCAAATAGCGGGCATAATCAAACTCATCCGGATTTCCATTGCTTACCGGTGCAGACAAACGAGTGCGTACCAGCAGCTCGTCCCCTCTCTTCAGGGAATCCGCCGCCGAATCTTTAGGAAAATAGAATAAGAAGACCTTTTCAGAAGAAGTGTGCAAAAGTGTATCGTCCCGCACTTCTCCTTTCAAGACTGCACGAAACAAAATGCTGTTTGCCTTGATTTCAGGTTTCGCAGCAAGAGAAACCTGATAGACGGAAAGGGTTTCCGTATCCGGAAACTGGTATTCAGCCTGTTTTAACTGCAAGCTGACTAAAGCCCCTCCCAAGACAAAAAGAGAAAAGAACACGACAACTCCATAAAACCGGCAAAGGACATAATACCTCCGGCTAAGGATATACGCCCCTATCAACAATAAAGCTCCTGCCACCCACAAGCCGACAGGTAATATATAAGGATATTTGTCCCCATATACTATTCCACCCGCCAACGGCATCAGGAGTCGCAGGAAAGGATGCCGCTGTAAGCTGTCTGTTATCAATAAATATTACAGATTTCTCAAAGCATGGATAGCTTCTACCGGGTCGGGAGCAGAGAAAATAGCATTACCGGCCACCAAAACATCAGCTCCGGCCGCTACCAGACGGGCGCCGGTCTCCAAGTTTACACCTCCGTCAACCTCTATCAGAGCTTCCGAACCGGTCACCGTTATCAATTCACGCAATTCACGTACCTTATCAATGGTATGCTCAATAAACTTCTGACCGCCAAATCCCGGATTCACACTCATCACCAACACCATATAGACATCATTTATGATATCTCTTAACATAGCCACCGGAGTAGCCGGGTTGATAGTAACCGCAGGCAACATTCCCGCTTCACGAATCTGCTGCACCACCCGGTGAAGATGCGGGCAGGCCTCATAGTGTACATTCATTATACGCGCACCCAAAGCCTTTACTTCAGGAATGAACTTCTCCGGCTGTACTATCATCAGATGTACATCCAACGGCTTTTCCGCCAGCTTTGCCACATATTTCAGCACAGGGAAACCGAAAGATATGTTGGGCACAAACACACCGTCCATAATGTCGATGTGTACCCAGCCGGCTTCACTACCGTTAATCATTTCAATATCATTTGCCAAATATGCAAAGTTGGCAGACAGTATGGAAGGCGATATTATAGGTTTCATAACAGTTATACTCTATCAGGTTACATGAATTACAACAAACAAATATAGCGAAAAGATTTCAGATAAGTAATTAACGCACCTTGTAATCTTCGGTCAATTTAAAGCCACGCAACAGTTCGTCGGTTTTCAGCCGTTTCTTGCCGGGAAGCTGCAATGCACGCACACTAATCCAGCCGTCCGTACCGGATATGCGGATGTATGTCTTACCGTCGGTCTGCAAAGTTCCCGGAGAAAACCGATGCGGCTGTTCCATTTTCTCCGTCTCAAAGATTTTCAGTACCACCACCGTTCCGTCCGGTTGCACCAGTTCCGTCCATGCAGCCGGGTAAGGAGACAAACCGCGGATAAAATCATAAATCCGTTTGACAGGCATGTTCCAATCAATACGGCAAGTGTCCTTGAATATTTTGGGAGCCGGACGCAACTCGCCCACTACCGCCATTTCCTCCTGCGGAACAGGTTTCACCTTACCGGCAATAATGGCATCCACCGTCTCCACAACCAAACGACCGCCAAGCATCATCAACTTATCATGCACAATACCCACATTGTCCGTATCGACAATCGGCACGCGCACCTGCTGAATGACCTCGCCCGTATCTATTTCATGCTTCAAGAAAAAAGTAGTGATACCCGTTTCCGTATCACCATTGATCACCGCCCAATTGATAGGTGCAGCCCCCCGGTACTGCGGCAACAACGAAGCATGCAAATTGAAAGTCCCCAGCCGCGGCATATTCCATACCACCTCCGGCAACATCCTGAAAGCGACCACAATCTGCAAATCCGCATTCAAGGCACGCAAAGCCTCAACAAAGGTTTCATCCTTCAGTTTCTCCGGCTGGAGAAGCGGCAGGCCATGCTCCAGTGCATATTGTTTCACCGGGGAAAATTGTACCTTATGCCCACGTCCTGCCGGTTTGTCGGGCATGGTAATCACTCCTGCTATATTATATCCTCCTTCTACGAGACAACGCAAAGGTTCCACCGCAAACTCAGGAGTACCCATATATACAATCCGCAAATCTTCTTTTCTCATAACCATCTCTTTATTAATCTTCTGAAAAATGCACCAGTACCTGACGGTACGAATTGAATATCTTTGACTTGGAAACGAATCCGAGATATTTGCCTTCCGTATCTACTACCGGCAAGTTCCAAACTTTCGTATCATCGAAAGTACGCATCACCTGCTCCATGCTGTCCGTATCATAAAGACGTGCCGGAACAGAAGTCATCAGCTTACCTACCGTAAAGCGATGATACAATTCCTGCCGGAACATGATATTTCGTATATCGTCCAGCAAGACGATACCTATCAGCTTATCTTCCTTATCCGTCACCGGAAAAATATTACGGTGCGAAGCGGAGATCGCTTTCACCAATTCGGCAAGATCCATTTCCGGATGTACCGCCACAAAGTCTTTCTCCACCACGTTTTCCATTTTCATCAGTGTCAGCACCGCCTTATCCTTATGGTGCGTCAGCAACTCTCCTTTCTTTGCCAGACGCATAGAGTAGATGCTATGTGGTTCGAAAACAATAATCGTCAGATAGGAACTGACCGCAACGATCATCAACGGAAGGAACAAATCGTAGCCTCCCGTCAGCTCGGCAATCAGGAATACTCCCGTCAACGGTGCGTGCATGACACCACTCATCACCCCTGCCATGCCCAACAGTGCGAAATTCTTTTCGGGCAAGAAAGCGGTCATCTCAAAATCATTGCTAAAGTGGGAGAATACGAATCCGGCAATACATCCCAAGTACAGAGAAGGCGCAAAAATACCGCCGCAACCGCCACCGCCATTTGTCGCACTCGATGCGAATACCTTAAATAAGATTATCAGTATCAGATACAACAACAGCAATTGGCTATGTCCGTAGAAGAAGGAGTTGTTCATCACTGTATCCCACTCCACATTGCTGGTACCGTTCAACAGCAGTTCTATCGTGTCATAGCCTTCACCATAAAGCGGTGGGAAAAGGAATATCAGGATACTCAACATGGAACCGCCTACCAACAGTTTCTTATAAGGGAGTTTCAATTTGCCGAACAACCCTTCCACCGAATTCATGGCACGAGTAAAGTAGAGAGAAACCAGTCCGCAGAAAATTCCCAGCATAATCACATACGGAATACGCTCCAATTCAAAAGCCTGATCGAGATGAAACTTAAACATAGCTTCCGTACCTGTCACGATATAGGAGACAGTTGCCGCCGTCACCGCCGAAATCAGCAGCGGAAGCAGTGAAGACATGGTCAAATCGATCATCAGCACTTCCAGCGTAAACACAAGTCCCGCAATCGGAGCTTTAAAGATGCCCGCCACAGCGCCGGCAGCGCCACACCCCACCAACAACATAAGCGTGCGATGCTCCATCCTGAACAAACTTCCCAGATTGGAACCGATAGCCGAACCGGTGAGCACAATCGGTGCCTCTGCCCCGACCGAACCACCGAACCCGATTGTTATGGAACTGGCTATAATGGACGACCACGTATTATGCCGCTTGATGCGCCCTTGCCTACGGGATATGGCATACAGTATTTTGGTGACCCCATGACTGATATCATCTTTTACGACATAGCGCACAAACAGCCCTGCCAAAAAGATTCCTACCACCGGATATATCAGATACTGGTAATTAGCTTCCGTCGTATCAAAGTTCTCCGTAAGAAAATTCTGTATCCAGTGTATCAACACTTTCAATATCAATGCGGCAAATGCCGTAAAGATGCCAACTAAGAAACTAAGGAGCAGGATAAACCGTTTCTCCTTAATATTCCTCTCACGCCAAATGATAAAGCGTTGCAACCACCCTCTTTCTTCTCCAACCATCTTCTTTATTCGCGGATTATTTTAATCACACCACCCTTATCCAACTTTATTATGCTGGAGGGCTTCGGATTACTCATCTCTTCCTGACGATAGCCCACAATATAATCTACCGCCGACTTGACTTCCTCACTTATCTCACTGAAATTTCTCGGAGAGGGCTGCCCGCTTATATTAGCTGAGGTGGAAACAACAGCTTTGCGGAACTGTTGACAAAGGCGTTTCGAGAAATCTTCGTTTGTCACCCTGATGCCCACACTGCCGTCTTCCGCCAGCAAGTTTGCCGCCAGATTACGTGCACCCGAATAAATAATAGTCAACGGTTTGTCTGCCAAGTCTATCAAGTCCCACGCCACTTCCGGCACATCCTGAACGTAGAAATCCACTTTTACGGAAGAATCCACCAACACAAGCATCGCCTTGCTGTCCTGACGTTGCTTTATTTCATATACACGACGCACCGCATCTTCATTGGTAGCGTCACAACCGATTCCCCAAATGGTATCGGTGGGATATAAAATCACCCCGCCCTCCCGCATCACTTGGCAGGCTTTTTTAATGTCTTCTATCATTTCTTGATATATAAATACAGTGATTAATACGCAAAAGTAGTATTTTTTATTTTGCTATTACCTATCAAACACCTATTTAATTTAGAAAGGAGACAAAACCAACAAACAAACGGCCCCTCCCAACGGAGCAGGCCGCTTTCCATGAAACTAACCATTCATGCTGTGACTCAACGAGCTTTACGGCATGGAGGCGTTAAATTTAATCTTATAGGTTTTCACCAAACCCTTATAATCAAATTTCACAACAGCTGTCTTTGAGTTCGAATCGGCCTGTGTAATCGTTGTTTTCACACTCTTATCCGTTGCCGTAGCCGACACTTTCGGCAAACCGGCTGCATTTGACGGAAGTTCATAAACCGTTTCGTACAGGTCATATCCCAAAATACCGTTGCTTTCAGTAGAACGTACGGGAGTTGCCGGCAACTCAATCTGTTTCCCATTAACAGCTATGTTCACTTCGGGAACAACCGGACGGGCTATATCTTTCTTTTTTGAACTAAACCCTAAACCGATCAGATCAAAAAGTTCTTCTCCCCCTTCGCCTTCGGCAACAAGGAAAATGGCATGTTTCTTATCCAGGTGGTCGACGAACTTAGATACATCAACCGTAAACCGGGTTATCTCCTGTGCCGAATTACCCGGAACGCTTATCTCACCTATTTTTGTTCCTTTCCAAACCGCATTGCTCCATGGGCCATCCAACCATACGTTAACCTTGAACGCTTTTGATGTTTTCGGTGTGAGGAAAAGATTAAATGCGGTCTTATTCCCTTTTTGAGTCCCCTTAAACGCTTTCAAGCCCAACTTATCTTTATCCAAGCCGCCGAACCCGAAATATTTGTATCCTATTATATTACCATTCTTTACATTTGTGATGGATGCATGGTTATTCCAAATATCCCATGCATCTTGCTGAAGAGCTACATCGGAAAGATAACATGCAAATCCTGCCGAATAATATTGATAAGGATCAAGGCCGAAAATATGGAATCCTTCCGAAGTGACTTCTGCACCCTTATATTCGTTTCCCTGCGCATCCTTAGCTGTCCAAATGCCATCTTTTGCATACGGGTCATACCCCTTGATAGAGACTTTTCCTCCTTCCGACACAGCCTTTTCATCCCATTCCACATGGATCGGAGCCACCATTGCCTGGCGTGCATTTCCGAATCCCCGGGGTGGGCGGTGATAAAACACATACCACTGTCCGTTGATCTGCTCTATACTGCCATGGGTATTATGAGCGGCATTGCTTGTTTCCAAATGGGTGCCGTCCTGATTCAGCACCGGTGCGCGTGAATCCACCAATACTCCCCCGCTTTTCCAGGGGCCCAACGGTGAATCGCCATAGGCATAGCGCAAAGTGGAGTTGGTCATGCCCAGTCCATATTCGCGTCCGGAATATCCGCTGTAAATCGTGACATACTTATTCCCGATCTTACGGATGGAAGAAGCCTCAAAGAAGTTAAATGCTCCAAGATCTTCCCCCGGATAAATGTGCGGATATGAAATCGAATCGCGCACCATTCCGTTTCTGCGGCCTGCCGGCATAAAATATGGAATGACATCAGTGCCGGGACGTACGGAATACATTGTCTTTTGGTCCAACTGCGCTGCCAACGAACGTTGGAATCCCCAGTAGCCGTATGCCCTAAAACCGATTTCATAGTCAGGATCATCCGGATCCGTAACATATTCAATGTAAACAGAAGGGTCAAAACCCATGATACTTCCGGGCAAAGTCTTCGTTCCGTCGGCTGTCAGGTTGATAGGAGTGAAAGGTCCGTCGGGACGCTCTCCCTTAGCGACCATCGCTTCCCGGTGCCTGCCGCGGCTATGAGGATACAGATAATATTCCTTCTTACCGTCTTTTCTTCTCACCTCAACAAGATCGGGTGCATACATTACATCCCACTTCCCGCCTATCTGATACGTAAAAATCGGTCCTTCGTCACGCCAAGCGGACAAGTCCTCCACAGGTGCCGACCACATTCTTATATCAGCCCCGCAATAGCTCTTAAAGCGGACATCATGCGAACCGATGATATAAGCGCGGTATTTTCCCGGATTATCGGGATCTTCAAAAACGCGCGGCTCGCCATCAGGCAGATGTTCCCACAACGGCAGATACGGATTGCCCGTTCCCCGGTAAATGAAATTAGAGGTGTTTGCCCCCTCGTCATTAGCTACTGCTTTTGCCTCCGTGAGTCCGCATATAGCCAAAAATAAAAGCAATATTACCGATTTGTTTTTCATGATAATTAATAAGTATGTAAATATTATGTCGCAAATGTACGGCATTACCCCTTATCGGTTTAAGGATCATGTTACACATTTATTTCCCGTTGTTACATCATTCACTAAATATGCTTAAAAACCGGCAAATAAACGCTTCTTTCCCATTTCATAGAAGGGAGAGCGGTATAGACAAACCTTTATCCGCACGCACAAATGACAAAAGCCCAAGCAGCTAATATTTTTTGGTTCCCACAGATATAATTACTCACAAAAAAGCTCTATCTTTGCTCAAAATTAGCAATATGCTTTTGCCGTCTTTTTAAGACATTGATTATTTCTATTTTCGCAAACGGCAAACTTTGCCTTTTGCACAACAGGTATGACAAACAAGGTTTAAGAGAAAACAATGGAAGAAGAGATTAAATTTAACCACACATTACCCATACAACTGCGCTTTAACGACGTCGACAAATTCGGTCATGTCAACAATACCGTTTACTTCTCTTTCTACGATTTAGGCAAGACAGAATATTTTGCTTCCGTATGCCCGCACGTCGATTGGCAGAAAGACGGAATTGTCGTAGTCCATATAGAAGCTGATTTTCTTGCACAGATTTACGGTTCCGACCACATTGCCGTACAGACTGCTGTGACTAAGATCGGCACAAAGAGTTTCAATCTTGCGCAACGCGTTATCGATACAGAGACGCAGGAAGTGAAATGCACCTGCACCTCCGTCATGGTGACTTACGACCTTAGCAAACACGAATCCAAACCGCTGACGGAAGAATGGATTGAGGCTATCTGCAAATACGAAGGGCGAGATTTGCGCAAAAAATCATAACAGCGGAATCTTATCCCGGCGTAAACAGCAAATGATCGTCCGTACTGCGTTTTTCATCGAAAGCAAAGCCTTCCCATGAAAAGCCCCTCAAACCTTCGGGAGAATCCACACGCTCTTTAATTATATAGCGCACCATTTCTCCCCGGCACATCTTTGCATAAATGACAACGGTCTTCAGCCCGCCATCTTTCCAAATCCGGAACTCAGGAGTGACAACCCGCACTTCCTTTTCCATCCGTTTCCAATCAAACAAATCTTTCATCTCGCCACTTGCCAGATTCACCAGCACACCTCCCTGACGCTTGATTTCCGCAATGAAACAGTCTGTCAACAGCGGTTTCCAATAATCGAACATGGACACTCCCCCTTTTTCGGGCAGACACACATCACCCTCCAGGCGATAAGGCTTGATACCGTCCAACGGACGAAGCAAACCATAAAGAAAAGAAGTTATACGGAGATGTTCCTGCGCATAACGAAAATCATCGGCAGTAAAATCTTTCGGCAAAATACGTTTGAAGACAGCCCCCGTATACGCGCCGATTGCCGGCATGGGACGATTGTCTTCCGAGCAGAAGTCATGAAAACGCAGTCTGTTTTCCGCTGCAATCTTTGCGTTCACCCTCAAGATTTTTTCCAGTTCCGCAACAGGCATCTGCGACATTTCCAACACATTCCGCACAGCTTCCGCCTCAAAATGCGGAACCGTCATTTCGGGTACATCCAAAGAGCAACGCGATGCCATGGTTTTGGCACAAGAGATAAAAGTGAGCATAGGCATATTTATTTACTTCAGAACCTGTTGGGATTTCATCCGGCATTATCTTGAAAGCAAGTTTGGAGAAAAGTTCAGACAGGCTCTTAGACAATACAAAAATAAAAGGTTTTTGGGAGAGAATACACATCGTTAAGAATATTTTCTATATAATTCACGCCGATTTCAAGAGTTTTTCATACCTTTACAGCTTGTTGGAGAAATAGCATATAGCAAGCGGATAGCGAAAATCCCCTTTCATTCTCCGGCATTTTGCGATAGAAAAAGAAAAAATAATATATAAAATGACTCACAAATGGAATTATTTACCCATTACATCCGAACAGACAGAAGCAAGCCAACGACTGGCCCAAGAATTAGGGATTAGCCCGATACTTGGGGAATTGCTGGTGGAACGGGGAATAACGACAGCTGCTGCTGCCAAGAAGTTTTTCCGCCCGCAACTACCGGATTTGTACGACCCGTTCCTCATGAAGGATATGGACGTGGCCGTAGAACGCCTGAACAAGGCAATGGGAAAGAAAGAGCGTATTCTGGTTTATGGAGATTACGATGTGGACGGAACTACTGCCGTAGCGCTGGTCTACAAGTTCATTCAACAGTTCTATTCTAATATAGACTATTACATACCCGACCGCTACAATGAAGGGTATGGAGTTTCGACCAAAGGCGTGGACTATGCCACCGAAACCGGTGTAGGCCTGATTATAGTGCTGGACTGCGGCATCAAAGCCGTAGACGAAATAGCATACGCCAAAGAAAAAGGCATTGATTTCATCATCTGCGACCACCACGTGCCCGATGAAGTTCTCCCTCCCGCCGTAGCCATCCTGAACGCCAAGCGCGAAGACAACACCTATCCCTACGAGCACCTCTCAGGTTGCGGAGTAGGTTTTAAATTCATGCAGGCATTCGCCATCAGCAACGGCATCGAGTTTCATCATCTGATACCTTTATTAGATCTGGTTGCGGTCAGCATAGCCTCGGACATTGTACCGATTATGGGAGAGAACCGCATCCTTGCCTATCATGGTTTGAAGCAACTCAACAGCAATCCGAGCGTGGGGTTGAAAGCCATTATCGACGTATGCGGGCTGGCGGAAAAAGAGATTACCGTCAGCGACATCGTATTCAAGATAGGTCCGCGAATCAACGCTTCGGGACGCATCCAAAACGGCAAGGAAGCAGTAGACCTGCTGACGGAGAAAGACTTCTCGCTTGCTTTGGAAAAGGCAGGACAAATCAACCAGTATAACGAAACCCGCAAAGATCTCGACAAAACCATGACCGAAGAGGCCAACCAGATTGTTGCCGGACTGGAAGGGCTTGCCGACCGCCGTTCCATCGTCCTGTACAACGAAGACTGGCACAAAGGAGTCATCGGTATCGTCGCTTCCCGTCTTACGGAGGTATATTACCGTCCCGCCGTAGTGCTGACGCGCACCGACGACATGGCAACCGGTTCGGCACGCTCCGTCTCCGGGTTCGATGTGTACAAAGCCATTGAATACTGCCGGGATTTACTGGAAAACTTCGGCGGTCACACCTATGCAGCCGGATTGTCCATGAAAGTGGAAAATGTTCCCGCTTTCACCCAACGTTTTGAAGAGTTCGTGTCCCGGCACATCCTGCCGGAGCAGACCAGCGCCGTAATCGACATCAATGCCGAGATTGATTTCCGGGACATCACCCCGAAATTCTGTAACGACCTGAAGAAGTTCAACCCGTTTGGCCCCGACAATACCAAACCTGTGTTCTGCACCCATAATGTCTACGACTACGGAACCAGCAAAGTGGTGGGACGCGATCAGGAGCACATCAAACTGGAATTGGTGGATAACAAATCGAACAACGTCATGAACGGCATTGCCTTCGGGCAAAGCTCCCACGTCCGCTACATCAAGACCAAGCGTTCGTTCGACATTTGCTATACCATTGAAGAAAACACCCACAAACGTGGAGAAGTGCAGTTGCAGATTGAAGATATAAAACCTAACTAAGCGTGAAAGGATGTGTCGGAAATCCGAACCGGCACATCCTCTTCATTTTTCAACTTTACAATCATGCCCGCTCAATCCGACAACTCCCAGCTTTCAACACTCAACGCCCAACTCTTGAAGCAGTACTGGGGATATGACAGCTTCCGGGGCATCCAAGAGGAGATCATCAACAGCATCAGCGAGAACAAAGACACATTAGGACTGATGCCTACCGGCGGCGGAAAGTCCATAACCTTTCAGGTTCCGGCACTTGCCAAAGACGGTCTGTGCCTCGTCATCACCCCCCTGATAGCCCTAATGAAAGACCAGGTCCAGAATCTGAGAAAGCGGGGAATCAAAGCACTCTCCATCTATTCCGGCATGAGCCGGCAAGACATCATCACCACCCTGGAGAACTGCATCTTCGGCAACTACAAATTCCTCTACATCTCCCCCGAACGGTTGGATACGGAGATCTTCCGCACCAAACTCCGGAAGATGAAGGTCAGCATGATTACGGTAGACGAAAGCCACTGCATCTCACAATGGGGATATGACTTCCGTCCCGCCTACCTGAAAATCGCAGAAATACGTGAATTGCTGCCGGACGTCCCCGTTCTGGCCCTGACCGCCACCGCCACCCCGGAAGTAGTGAAAGACATCCAGGCCCGCCTGCATTTCCGCCGGGAGAACGTTTTCCGCATGAGCTTTGAACGGAGCAACCTTGCCTACATTGTCCGCAAGACCGACAACAAGACCGGCGAACTGCTACACATCCTGCGCAGCATGCCCGGCAGCGCCATCGTGTACGTGCGCAACCGACGACGTACCAAAGAAATCACCGAACTGCTGAACAACGAAGACATAACAGCCGACTTCTACCATGCCGGACTGGACGATGCCACCAAAGACATCCGCCAGCACCGCTGGCAATCCGGCGGGAGCCGCGTCATGGTGGCCACCAACGCTTTCGGCATGGGAATAGACAAGCCGGACGTGCGCATCGTCATCCACATGGACTTGCCCGATTCCATAGAAGCCTACTTTCAGGAAGCCGGGAGGGCAGGGCGCGACGGACAAAAAGCCTATGCCGTCATTTTATATGCCAAGGCAGACAAGACCACGCTGCACAAGCGCATACCGGATACATTTCCTGAAAAAGAATACATCAAAGACGTGTACGAGCACCTTCAATACTACTACCAAATGGCAATGGGAGACGGCTTGGACTGCGTACGCGAATTCAACATCGAAGACTTCTGCCGCAAATTCAAGTATTTTCCCGTCCCGGTGGACAGCGCACTGAAAATCCTGACGCAAGCAGGATACCTGGAATATACCGGCGAACAGGACAACACCTCGCGCCTCCTCTTCACCATACGACGGGACGAACTTTACAGGCTGCGCGAAATGGGTGATGACATGGACAAGCTCATCCAAACCGTACTCCGTTCCTACACAGGCGTATTCACAGACTACACCTACATCAACGAAGATTCACTTGCCATACGCACAGGGCTCACCCGCCGGCAAATCTACGAACAGCTGGTGCACCTCGCCAAACTGCGCATCGTGAGCTACATTCCCCGCAAAAAGACACCTTATATAATATACACGCGCGAACGGATAGAAGCACAACTCATCCACATCTCCCCGGAAATCTATGAAGAACGGAAAGCCCGTTATGAAACACGCATCAACGCCATGCTGGAGTATGTGACCAACGACACCCTATGCCGCAGCCGCATGCTGCTGGACTACTTCGGAGAGAAAAACGAACACAACTGCGGGCAATGCGACACCTGCATCGGTTTACGTAAACAAACGGCAACCTGCCAACCGGACAGAGAAGAACTTTATGAAAAGATCCATGAGATACTGTCCGGCGCCCCGCAAACTCCCGCCGGACTGCTCGAACAGCTTCCGATAGAAAAAGAGCTTTTGACCGAAGCATTACACCGGCTCTTGGATGAAGGGAAAATTATTGTCGTCGACGGAATACTGCAAATCAAAAAATAAATCATTATTTTTGTACGGTGCATTGACGACACATCAATTCTGTCAAACGATTAAACAACATAACTAAAACAACATCACAACCATGGGATTCTTTAAATCTTTTTTCTCCGGCAAACCGGCAAACCCGGAAGAGGAAAAGCAAAAAAATAATCAGAAAAACTTCGAGATATTCAAGTACGACGGTATGCGCGCCCAACGCATGGGACGCGCCGACTATGCCATAAAGTGCTTCACCGAAGCCCTGGCGCTGCAAGAGGACTTTGAGACAATGGGGTATCTCGCGCAGGTGTATATCCAATCCAACGAGCTGGACGAAGCGCACCAACTGCTGGAGCGCATGATCCGGATAGAACCGGAACACACCTCCACCCTACTGACCCTTGCCAATGTCTGCTACATGCAAGAAGACTACGCTGCCATGGCAGAAGCCGCCCAAAAAGCCATTGCCATTGAAGAAGGCAACGCCATGGCGCACTATCTGCTGGGCAAAGCCGGCAACGGGCAAAACGACGGCATCATGTGCATCGCCCATCTCACAAAAGCCATCGTGCTGAAAGACGACTTTACCGAAGCCCGCCTCCTGCGTGCCGAAGCCCTGACGAAGATGCACCAATACAAAGAAGCGATGGAAGACATCGACGCCATACTCGCCCAAGACCCGGACGACGAAAGCGCCATACTGCTCCGCGGAAAAATAAAAGAAGCAACCGGTGCCGAGGGCGAAGCAGAAGCCGACTATCTCCACATCACAGAGCTGAACCCCTTCAACGAACAGGCGTTCCTCTATCTGGGGCAACTGTACATCAGCCAGAAAAAGCTGACCGAAGCCATCGCCCTGTTTGACGAAGCCATCGAACTGAACCCCAACTTTGCCCAAGCCTACCATGAACGCGGCCGGGCCAAGCTGCTGAACGGTGACAAAGAAGGTTCTGTGGCAGACATGAAACGCGGGCTGGAGCTGAATCCCAAAGACATACAAGAATTCAACGGACAATATGCCAACCAACCCGGCAATAATACGACAAATATATTAGGGTTATAGGGAAGTTTTCTATAAATTGACGCAAATATCAAAAAAAACATCGTTTTTTATTTGCATATAAAAGAAAAGTGTTACTTTTGTCGCGTAATTCAAAACGAAAAGCAAGAATGAAATCATTTACTTATGCATATTACTTCTTTTTTTACTTTTACTTTAGCCAGAAAGTAGAGCGGGAGTTTGTATGTATCAAGTGACAGTGATGCTTAAGGACTGAATAGAGAACTAAGTAATATATAGAATCCCGCTCCATTGTATGGAAGCGGGATTTTTTTATAGCATAAACCAAGAAAAAAGATAGTCAGGAATGAAAAAGGTAGCCATTCAAGGAACATTAGGTTCGTATCACGACATTGCCGCACACAAGTACTTCGAAGGAGAGGAAATACAGCTGATCTGCTGCGCCAACTTCGAAGATGTGTTTGCCGCTGTCAAGAAAGACAGCCAGACCATAGGTATGCTGGCAATCGAAAATACGATTGCAGGCAGTTTGCTGCACAACAACGAACTGCTCCGCCAAAGCGGTGCACAGATTGTGGGCGAATACAAGTTGCGCATCTCTCACAGCTTCGTTTGCCTGCCCGAAGAAGACTGGGACGACATTACGGAAGTGAACTCCCACCCCATCGCCCTGATGCAATGCCGCGAGTTCCTCGGACAGCATCCCCACATCAAAGTGGTGGAAGGCGAAGACACCGCCCTCAGTGCGGAGATCATCAAAAAAGAAAACCTGAGAGGACATGCCGCCATCTGCTCCAAAGCCGCCGCCGAACGCTATGGCATGAAAGTGTTGCAGGAAGGCATCGAAACAAACAAGCACAACTTCACCCGCTTTCTGGTTGTGGCCGATCCCTGGCAAGTGGACGAGCTGAACCGCCACCGCAACAAAGAGGTCAACAAGGCAAGCATGGTATTCACACTTCCGCATACGGAAGGAAGCCTCTCGCAGGTATTGTCCATTCTGTCTTTCTACCGCATCAACCTGACAAAGATACAATCACTTCCCATCATCGGACGCGAATGGGAATACCAATTCTACGTAGACGTAGTTTTCGACAATGTACTGAAGTATAAACAGTCCATCGTGGCTATCACCCCACTGACCAAAGAACTTAAAATATTAGGAGAATATGAAGATGGAAAATCAAATATCTAAAATAAAGCCCGCCGACCGGTTGGCAAGCGTAAGCGAATACTACTTCTCCAAGAAACTGAAAGAAGTGGCCCGGATGAACGCCGAAGGCAAGAATGTCATCAGCCTGGGCATCGGCAGCCCCGACATGCCGCCTTCGGAGAATACGATACAGACACTTTGCGATGCGGCACGCAACCCCGACGGGCATGGCTACCAGCCCTATGTAGGTATTCCCGAACTGCGCCGCAGCTTTGCCGGCTGGTACAGAAAATGGTACGGCGTGGAGCTGGACTTCAATACGGAGATACAGCCGCTCATCGGTTCCAAAGAAGGTATCCTGCACGTCACACTGGCTTTCGTCAACCCTGGCGAGCAGGTGCTGGTTCCCAACCCCGGCTATCCCACCTATACGTCATTGAGCAAAATATTGGGAGCCGAAGTCATCAACTACAACCTGAAAGAAGAAAACGGCTGGATGCCCGACTTCGACGAACTGGAGAAGATGGACATGAGCCGCGTCAAACTGATGTGGACCAACTATCCCAACATGCCCACAGGAGCAAACGCAACGCCGGAACTTTACCGGAAACTGGTGGACTTTGCACGCCGCAAGGACATTGTCATCGTCAACGACAACCCGTACAGCTTCATCCTGAACGAACACCCCCTCAGCATCCTCAGTGTGCCGGGCGCAAAGGAATGCTGCATCGAGTTCAACTCCATGAGCAAAAGCCACAATATGCCAGGCTGGCGCATCGGCATGCTCGCCTCCAATGCCGACTTCGTCCAATGGATACTGAAAGTGAAGAGCAACATAGACAGCGGCATGTTCCGCGCCATGCAACTGGCCGCCGCCACTGCCCTCGAAGCCGGTGAAGAATGGTACGAAGGCAACAACAGGAACTATCGCGGACGCCGCCGGCTGGCAGGCGAGATTATGCACGAGCTGGGATGCACCTACGACGAAAACCAAGTGGGCATGTTCCTTTGGGGAAAGATTCCCGACAGCTGCGCCGATGTAGAGGAACTGACCGAACGCGTATTGCATGAAGCCCGCGTGTTCATCACTCCGGGATTCATCTTCGGCAGCAACGGCAGGAGATACATCCGCATCTCTCTTTGCTGCAAGGACGGCAAACTGGCAGAAGCGTTGAAGCGCATCAAGGAGATGAAATAATATCTTTACAGAAGGTCTCTGTCCGGATAAAGGCGGTATCTGTTTTACTAAAACAGACCCGGAGATTTACTAAAACTCCGGCAAAGATTTACTAAAACGTCCGTCCCGTTTTAGTAAATTCCGCAACCGGGCTCAGGAAGGACTCTTCACAGGGAGAAGAAAGACCGAGAAACATTTATACAGAAAGAATATAATTAAACAAATCAAGAATATGGAACTTCAATTAGAATCTATTTTATTGCCGGGCATCGAGGAGAAACGTCCCTTAGTCATTGCCGGCCCATGCAGTGCCGAGACAGAAGAACAAGTAATGGACACAGCCAAGCAATTGTCTGCTAAAGGAATGAAGATATTCCGCGCAGGAATCTGGAAACCCCGCACCAAACCGGGCGGCTTCGAAGGCATCGGCGTAGAGGGCTTGTCCTGGCTCAAAGAAGTGAAAAAGGAAACAGGCATGTACGTATCCACCGAAGTGGCCACTGCCAAACACGTATATGAATGTCTGAAAGCCGGAATAGACATACTCTGGGTGGGTGCCCGCACCACCGCCAATCCCTTTGCCGTACAGGAAATAGCCGATGCCCTGAAAGGCGTGGACATTCCGGTATTGGTGAAGAACCCTGTAAATCCCGACCTGGAACTGTGGATCGGCGCTTTGGAACGTATCAACAACGCCGGACTGAAGCGTCTGGGAGCCATTCACCGCGGCTTCAGCAGCTACGACAAAAAGCTCTACCGCAACCTGCCCCAATGGCACATCCCCATTGAATTGCGCCGCCGCATCCCCAACCTGCCCATCATCTGCGACCCAAGCCACATCGGCGGAAAGCGCGAACTGGTTGCCCCCCTCTGCCAGCAGGCAATGGACTTAGGATTCAACGGGCTGATTGTGGAGAGCCACTGCAATCCGGACTGCGCATGGAGCGATGCCGCCCAGCAAGTCACACCGGATGTGCTGGATTACATCCTCAACCTGCTCGTGATACGCAAGGATACGCAAAGCACCGAAAACCTCAGCGAATTGCGCAAGCAGATTGACGAATGCGACAACAACCTCATTCAGGAATTAGCCAAGAGGATGCGTGTGGCACGCGAAATCGGCACATACAAGAAAGAACACGATATGACGATTCTGCAAACAGGACGCTACAACGAAATCCTCGAAAAACGCGGTTCGCAAGGCGCACTCTGCGGCATGGATCCGGAGTTCATCAAGAAAGTTTTTGAGGCGATACACGAAGAGAGTGTGAGACAACAAATGGAGATAATCAACAAATGATGATTAATTTTTGAATTATGCGAATATTAATACTCGGAGCCGGCAAAATGGGCTCTTTCTTTACGGATACTTTAAGTTTTCAACACGAGACGGCAGTGTTTGACGTCAACCCGCACCAGTTGCGTTTTGTCTACAACACCTACCGTTTCACCACGCTGGAGGAAATCAAGGAATTTGAACCGGAGCTGGTAATCAATGCCGTTACAGTGAAATACACCCTTGAGGCCTTCCGCCAGGTGTTGCCTGTGCTACCCAAAGATTGCATCATCAGCGACATCGCTTCGGTAAAGACAGGCTTGAAGAAGTTCTATGAAGAAAGCGGTTTCCGTTATGTCTCGACACATCCCATGTTCGGACCCACATTTGCCAGCCTGAGCAATCTGAATACGGAAAATGCCATTATCATCAGCGAAGGAGACCATCTGGGAAAAATTTTCTTTAAGGATCTATACCAGACCATGAAACTCAATATCTTTGAGTACACCTTCGATGAACACGATGAGACGGTGGCATACTCCCTGTCCATTCCTTTCGTTTCGACCTTTGTGTTTGCAGCAGTCATGAAACATCAGGAAGCTCCGGGAACAACCTTCAAAAAGCACATGGCCATCGCCAAAGGTCTGCTGAGCGAGGACGACTACCTGCTTCAGGAAATCCTGTTCAATCCCCGCACCCCCGGACAGGTGGAGAATATCCGCCTGGAACTGAAACGGCTGTTGGAGATTATCACCAATAAGGATGCCGAAGGGATGAAGAAATACCTGACGAAAATCAGGGAAAAGATTAAATAAGCACTCTTGCCGGGGTTTTCCTCAAAAGCACCTTTATGGGAATTCTTTTGAGGAAAACCTTAACAAATTCACCATCACGTCCCCCTGCCGTTCTAAAAAAACGTCATTTCTTTTCCTCATCCGATATATTATTCCTACCTTTGTCGCAAAGGCATGCGACTATATAATTTAATAAGACTACTAAGTTTCTGATTTAAAATTAGTTTATGTTATTTCATATAGCAAATTGTTTTAAATTATTAACTGAAGTAAAGTCTGTAAATTATGAGCTTGTTTTATAAAGAAGAACATCTTACCTGCTATAACTACAAGCTATCGGCATCTGCCAATTTTGCAGTAACCCACTTCAAGAAAAACGACGCCCCTCAAGTAATCAACATAGACCGTTCCGTCCTATTCTTCATACTATCAGGAAAAGTATCGGTAACCTGCAACCAATACAAAAACAGGGAACATCAACAGGGAGAAATAGCCCTGATACCCCGAAACCATTGCTGCTATGTGCGTATCATCGAAGATACAACAGTCGTCAGTTGTTCTTTCCTGCTGAACTTCGATTTCTGCAGCCACTTCTCATTCCGCAATCTTTCCAATTTCATACCGAACAACTTTGTCTACGATTTCACCATACTGCCCATCCGCAAAAGGGTTTCCGAGTTTCTGAACCTTCTCGCTCACTGTCTTGAGGACGGAATAGAGTGCATGCACTTCCATGAGTTGATGGAAAAAGAGCTATTCATCTTTTTCCGCGCTTATTACTCCAAAGAAGAGTTGGCTTCCTTCTTTTATCCGTTACTGGGAAAGGATTTGGACTTCAAGGATTTTGTAATGAGCAATTACCTCCTGATAAAAGACCTGAGCGAATTTGCTTCCCAAGCCAACATGAGCCTACCCACCTTCAAACGCCATTTCCGAGAAACCTTCGGACAACCTGCCCATAAATGGATCACAGAAAGAAAAGCCGAATGGATCTACAAAGACATACTGCTGACAAACATGCCGTTCGCTGAAATAGGAGAAAAATATCACTTCCTGTCTCCCGCCTACTTCTCGGCCTTCTGCAAAAAGAATTTCGGCCTTTCTCCTCAAAAGATACGCGACCTCCAAGAATAAGCAATTCTTTTCCAACCGGTTGCATTCTTCCTGACCGATCCCCGCATAAACAGAAAAAGAAAAACAGGACAAAAAAACTTTCAAAAGGAGCTTTCTTTTTATCAAAAGGAAAAATACCAACAAAACAAGGATAATACAGTAATCTATTTTGATACGAAATCTAAAGAACTTGATTCTTTTTCAAAACAAGAGACTGTTATTTGTAAGTTAATTTTGCAAAATCAGAACAACAGACAAACGACATTCCCGAAAACAAAACATTACATCCAATCAGAATGAAGAGAGCACTACTATATATAATAAGTATATTAGAGTGGGGATTTAGCTCAGGCATACAGGCGCAAGACATTTCATTAAAAACAAACACTCTTTACTGGCTATCCACCACTCCCAATATAGGTATGGAGATAGCACTAAGCCGGAAAAGTACGATTGACTTAACTGCCGCCTATAACCCATGGACATTTAAAGATGGTGACAAACTCCGCTTTTGGATGCTCCAGCCCGAAGCAAGATACTGGTTCTGCGAGAAGTTCGAAGGGCACTTTGCGGGCGTTCACCTGCATGGAGCGCAATTCTTCGGAGAGCTTGGCAGCAAACGCTACGACGGCTATTTGGCAGGTGCCGGACTTACCTACGGTTATCAATGGATTCTTTCGCCTCACTGGAATCTGGAAGCCGCCGCCGGCATAGGCTACGCGCATCTTTGGTATAAGGAAAGTGAGCGCATCCCCTGTCTGAAGTGTTACCGGCAAAGACACAAGAACTACTTCGGCCCTACCAAAGCAGCCGTATCATTAATCTACATTTTCTAAAAGACACGCATGATGAAACTAAACAAATGTCATATCGCCCCGTTTATCGCCTTGCTCTCCTTCAGCTTGGCAGGATGCGCCCCGCACAGACAGGCATCCCGTACAATCAGCCGTACCCCTGACTTCTGCACAGTCATACCGGACAGCACCAATCGTATAGAAATGGACCTCACCTTTCACATTCCCTCACATTACTTCTCGCGGAGAAGCCGTTTGGTCATCACGCCCCGGCTCATGCAGAAAGATACGGTGCAGGAAGAATATATGCCCCTCATTGTGGATGCTCCCATCTACGACAAGAAGCTGAAACGACTGAAAGTACTTGAAAACCATACCGACCCGCAAGAGGCAAGAGCCTTGAAGCTGAAAAAGACTTCGAGCAGCTTCAACCTCCCCTATAAAGCTACTTTGCAACTGCCCGACAAGGCAGAGCAGGCGCGTCTCGTGGCTTTCGTTTCGACGGACGGTTGCGGCGAATGTAGCGGTGTGGATACGATAGAGGTGGCAGCCATCAGTAATCCGGCAAGTCTGCTCAATGAAGATGCGTTCAGGAAGTCGATGAAGCTGCCCTATATGGAACCTGCTGCACGTCCCAAGCTGTTGAAAGGAAGCGGAACAGCCCACCTGCAATTTGTCATCAACCGTTCGGACATCAACCTATCGCTGGGTAACAACGAACGCGAGCTGAATGACATGCTGGGCAAACTATCGTCTGTTATCAAAGATACGCTCGCCACGCTCCACTCCATCCGCATCACCGGTATGGCTTCTGCCGACGGTTCTTTGGCTTTCAACACCGTACTGGCTCAAAAACGTGCCGCCGCTGCCCGATGGTGGCTCATCACGCAACTGGATATTCCCCGGGAAAAACAGCAGAACATCACAGCCGATTCGCAGCCGATAGGTTGGGAACCGGTACTTGCCGCCATGACAGCCGACGGCAACCCCGATTCTGCAAGCGTGAAAAACATTCTCCGGGAATATGCCTTCGCCAACGATGACGTGCAAGAGCGCCATATCCGCAGCCTGTCCTGCTGGAACAGCATCAAGGAGAATTACCTGCAGAAAGACCGTAAAGTAAAATATGAGTATAGCTATACCATAAAAGGCTTCACCGCCGATGCCGGGTTGTCGCAAGCATCCGATTCACCGGAAGCACGCTACAACTTGGGATTGCTGCAAGCCCGGAGACGTAACTTCCATGAGGCATACAGGCTGCTTCGCCCCTTTGCCGATGTAAGCACCGCCCTTGTAGCCCTGAGCCTGAACCGTACCGCAGAGGCCGACACCCTGCTTGCAGCCTTGGAAGACCATTCGCCCATAGCCGAATATGCACGTGCGCTGACGGCGGCGCGGCAGAAAAAGCATGATGAGTTCTACCGCCATCTGGGCAACGCCTGCCGGGACACAGCCCTGCGCCAACGTGCAGCCAACGAAGCGGAGTTCCTTCCGTATAGCGGGGAAGAAGCTTTTCAGGTTTTGGTGAACAGACAATAAAAGAAATGAAGATGAAGAAAACAGACCACATATTACTCTTGCTGACAAGCCTTTTGCTGAGTTCGTGCATACGCAGCGAAGTTCCCCCTTGCCCCCCTTTGCAGGTCAACCTCACAGTGAAGGACAAAAACTACTTCAACGTGGACAAGGTGGAGGAGGAAGAGCGCAGAAGCGAGGACCTCGCTTTCAAGGAGTACGTGCCCACGCTCTACTACCAGCTGTGCGATGCCGCTACGGGCGAGGTGATGGAAGCGCAGGGAGTATTCGAAGTGCAAGGCGATAGGCAGAGTTTTCCCATTACCTTCTGCGACTGCCTGCCGCATGGCAAGTATGTGCTCACTGTATGGGGAGGACTTAAGGACAATACCCTCTTGCACCCCGACGGAAAATCCGTCACCCTGCATCCCGACGGTTCGGAAGGAATGGATGTGTATGTCGCGCAAGGTACACTGGTGTACGACGCCTATCAGTACAACCACACGCTGGAACTGCAACGCGTCAAAGGGAAACTCATCATCCGCATGGAGAACCTGCCGAAGAAGATAAGCCACTCTTATAAAGAGGTGGACAATCTGTTTGGGAAAATCATGCATGGAACGGGCTATGAGGGAACAACTTCGGTTACTACACAAACAAAGTGGGAAAGCCCCACCGCAGTGATAACCAAAACGATGCTCAGCCCGTCCGCCGAGAAAGACAAATCAAAGTTAAGCATCCGGTTTTACACCCAACCGGAAGCGGCAGAGCCGGTGATAAAAGCCAAGCCGGTGTACATCACAATGAACAGAAACGAGCTGACCGTCCTGAAGTATATCTATCAGGAACAGGAAGACGACTTCGCAATCTACCTGCTGGTAAACGACAACTGGGAAAAGATACATGGAATGACAATCGATTAAACAACAACATATTATTAACTTTTTATTTCAAAAGAATGAAAAAGAATTATTTATTAGCTGCAATGGCATCCGGAGTGATGTTGTTCAGCGCATGTAGCAATGATGAAGCCATTATGAATGGCAGTGATAACAATGCGGAGCAGACTTTAGTGCTGCAAGTGGCAAGCACAGGCGACAACCTGACCACTCGTGCCGGACGCCCCCTGCTTAGTTCGGAAGCCAAACAGGCAATTGACAATGTAAAAGTGATTATCTGCCAGGGAACAGGAAACGGTAATGTGAAATACGTCAAAACCCTTGACAAGTGGTCTGATACATCAGATGCAAGTTCTAAACCTTATGGTGGCGATACCGGAGGACATGGTCGCGAAGCTATCATAAAACTGGCAGATGGCGATAAATTAGCAACCGGAGATTATACGGTGTATGCTTTCGGCTATAGCAACAACAGCGATTATACTGACCTTGCAACAAAGATTACAGATATCGCCAAAAACGGAGATTTCAGCGAGAACGTAACGCTTACTTTAAACCAAACTGGAGGAAACAAAATCGGTGAAGAAATCTTTGCAGGTTCTTGCGCGCTTAAAGTAGAAGACGGTAAAGGTTTTTATACTCCGGTGGTACTGAACCGCCAGGTAGCAGGTACGATGGCCTACCTCACCGACATCCCTTGCGTAGCCGGTGGAACCAAGCTGCAATTGGTAGCTTCCGACAGAAACACAAATTTGGTGTTAGGACATTTTGCCAATCATGATTTGGACGGTAACGGTACAGCTGCCGATGCTGACGTGAACTATGTGGTAAACGGTACTGCAACTGCTGCCGACAAAGTAATCTATGAAATAGTTTTAGGCGATTGGTTCAGCAACCCAGCTTTGGATGCCGACAAAAACGGACTGATTGATGCAGAGACTAACTGGAAAGGGGATGCAGCTAAATATGCCAATGGTTCCGTATTTGCCGGAAACTTTGTGATTCCTTTTGCTAAAACAACTGAAAGCACTTTCACACTCCAATTAGTCGATAATTCCAACAACGCTTTAAAGAGCTGGAAAGTGAAATTACCCGCCAGTGACAAACAGCTATCATCACATACTTCTTACATCTGGAACAGCAACAATACCTCATTTACAGAAAGTACTACTGCCCAAGATGCTGCTGACATATTCAACGTAGTCCGCAACCACCTGTACAGCATCGGTACAAGAACATTAGACGAACCGACCCAACCGGGTACAGATCCTGATGACAAACCCGAATCACTCGTCAACAAACAAGAACTGGTGTTGAAGGTCAATGACAACTGGGAAGTCATCCACAATATGGAACTTGAATAATCCAAGTCTCTGACGTTTCCGGACGAAACAAAGAATCATCCATAACAGGGATGTGCCAAAGTATGAACAAGCAATTGTGATTTTTATTTTGGCACATCCTCATTAATCAAACAGGAAACTTCATTAGTCAATGAAAATAAGATACTACATATTCCTCTTCACCCTATTTCTCTCCGTTGCCTCCTGCCAGGACGAAGACTACCCGCTTGTGGACGCTCCGGAAAATAGCACTCCTCCAACCACCCGCGCCACAGAAATAGCGTCCGCCCTGACCAAAGACGCCAACGGACATTGGAAAGCAAGTCGCCGGGTGCCTCTGGTAGGTGTAGGACGTATCGTAGACAATTATTCGGACGCCTTAGTGAGCGTAGCCGGTTGGAAAGAAAACATTGCCAATCTGGTAGATACCGACATCAGCAATTCCACTTCGTTCAGTGGGGTTGCTAATGCCGACCTGCTTGCCAACCAGATAGCCTCTGTCAGAGACCTCAACCGCGTATATGCCGGAGGGCAGGAAGCCGGATTTGTATACCGCACCTCCACCAACGGCGTGCTCGAACTATCTGTACTGAAGCAATTTTGGATAAAGACCTTTCTGCACGGAGTAGAACAAGAAATGAAAGGCGGAGACCCAAATGTCGAGACACTGCAACTGAACCTCATAAGCGCCGGCAACAACAACGGAAAGCAGGCGCTCTCCATCTCCGCCTCCTTGGACAAGCCTTTCGATGAAGTACGCATCGGCATGAGCGGTGTCAATGCAGACGTTTTAAAATCGCTGGAACTGTTCTACGCCTACGTAGGCGAAAACGAAGAGCAGAAATGTATCCAGGGCAATCCCGACTTCCCCGCTGTGAAAATACACGACGGTGGTAACGGAAGCTGGACAAGCATCAAATTTCTTCTCACCGCCAAACAACTGGTAGATGAAAACACAACGAACGGAGTCAGCATCGGAACTCTGGGCAGTTTATTGGGAGGTCTTTTCGGAGGCTTTTGGGCAACCGTTGATTTCGGGAAAACCATACCCGCAGGCTCGGAAGTGGGCTTCATCATGAACGAAGGCAACCTGCTGAATGCCGGTATTGCCGAAACCATGTCACTGACCACTTTCGACGAGAACAACGAGCAACAGGAAGAATTTGCCGTAGGTTCCGTACTGGGCATTTCCGCCATAGGAGGCGGGAAAAACGCGGTGAGTCTCGTGACCACCAAACCTTGTTCGCAAATAAAAATCTATATATTCAAGATAGCCGTCAACATCGGAGCCACCGTCATCAACTATGCCTTTGTGCGCGACGAGACCAAAGTAGACCAGTCCGCCTATCTGTCATTACCGGATGTCACCATACATACCGGTTCCTACTACCTTGCCCCTCCCAAGACGGGCAGCATCAGGTATGCGGTGACAAGCGCTCCCCAAGGCAGCAATCCGCAGGTAGACAAAGACGCATCGGGAAGATACCGCATCACCGGCATGAACGTCAATGGCGACTACCGCATTCTCGCCGTTTACACCGCGCCGGACGGAACCGTCATGCAGGAGACTTTCACCATCACCAAAGAGGTGAACACCGGCGGAAGCGAATGTAACAAAATAATCACCAACGAGGCCGAATACGCCGCCGAGGCTTACCTTCCCAAAGGAGGAGGCAGTTTGCTGACCATAGACGGCAAGCCCGAATCTCTTCAACATGTAGTCAGTCCCTCCACCGAAGATTACGTAACCTATACTTCAGGAGTCAGCATAGCTGCCAACGTAGCCATCGTCGGTGTAAAACTGGGAGACGGCAAGAGCATCAAACCCGCCACAAGCGGCAAGAACCGCGTAGGCTTCACCATCCAGACCAATACAAATGTGCTGGGAGCCGATGTGTTGAAATTCATGCGCGTGCGATTGAAAAAAGACGGAGCTTACCTTAATGGAAATTCCGTAACGGAAAACAACGATGCCGTTTCCGCCGGCCTGATAGGAAACAGCGGAGTGAAAACACGTCTCAGCATCACTACCGGACATGAGTTTGATGCCATAGAACTTTGGACTTCGGGACTCCTGAACATCAACACCAACTCGTTCAGGATATACAACGCTTTTTGGGAACCCGAAACAGAAAATTGTACATCGAGCGCACTGGATGCCTGTCTGGAACTGATGACTCCTGTCAACTACGGAGCAGAAATCAACTATGAAGAAACCAAGACAGTGGGCGTGGCAAGTGTGGGCTCTTCCTTCAACAACCTGGGCAATATGCTGGACGGAAACATGGCAACCACTGCACTCCTGACGCAAACTCAAGTGGGAGGAGCCATGACCGTAGCCGTAAAATTCACTCCCGTTTCTATCGGACAGCAGGTGGGCTTCATCCTGAAAAAAGTAACCGGACTGGCCGATGCCGACTTGATAGCGATAAGTACCCTCAAACTATACAGCAAAGGAGCCGAAGTGGCAAGTACCGCCGCCGGAGGAGTCTTGGGGCTCGACGTGATAGGCAGCGGAGATTACCAATACGTGTCCACCATCACCAAGCACGACCAAGTAGATGAAATCCGCATCACTTTCGGTTCAGTACTCTCCGCATTGAAGAACATCCAGATAGCAGGCCTGTTTACCCGTCCGGACACCGACGGAGACGGATTCCCCGACTGTTCGGAAGAGCAGGAGCAAGGAGGCAACAAACTTGCCTCGGCAACAGCCGAACCCGAACACGTCTGCGAGGGTTCACCCGTAACCATCCGCCTCACCGCCACCGTAGGCGCCGAACTCCCCGCAGGCAGCTATACCCTCAAGTTCACCGACATCACCGGGAAAAACGAAATTGCGCCCCAAAGCATCCAGCTTGGTGTCGGCAACACGCTGACCGTAAACAATCTGCCTGCCGGAGACTATTACATCAATGTAACCAGCGATGCCGACAACCAGACTTTCTGGAACGGCGTGCACGTCGTGGTTCATCCGCAGGAAACCACCTGGAAATCCCATAACCGCTCCACCGACTGGAACGACTGGAGCAACTGGACCAACGGCAGCCCATGGGACTGTACCAATGTCATCATTCCCGCAGGATGCACCTCCTACCCCGACTTGCAGGCGGCAGCAAGCAACTATTGCCGCTACATCCACTTTGAACATGGCGGCGAGGTGGTGAACACCCACCGTCTGAACTATCTGAAAGCCTGGGTGGAACTCTCGTTGCAACCGGGACGCTACTACATGCTCACCGCCCCTCTGTGCAACATGGTGACGGGCGACATGTTCATCCCCCGCTCCCAGAACGGCAATCACAGCACCGCAGAGAAATTCAACGACCTTGACAAAGCCACCTCTCCCGAAAACCGTTTCGCCCCGCGCATCTTCCAGCGTTTCTGGAGCGCCAACACCACCGGCAAGAAAATAACGAACGGCAATCTGGACGACGTAGCCGTAACGCCCGATGAGACCAACTGGACCGCCCCCTTCAACGCCCTCAACGAAGCCTACAATCCCGGCATGGGATTCTCCGTAAGAGCCGAAAAGGAAACGCTGCCGGCAGGCAAGCTGACGTTCCGCTTCCCCAAGTTGCACGACAGCTATACCTATTTCCGCCCCAATGGCGCCTCCACCGGAAAGACCGAAGCCATCGGCAGGGACGCCGCCTATGCGGGCAGATTCATCTACGAGCAACTGGGCACTAAATTCCCCCTCCGGCTCACAGTGAACAATCATAAAGAAGGCACCACCTTCCTGATAGGCAATCCGTTCATGACTCACATCAACCTGCCGAAGTTTCTGGCGGAGAACACGCATGTCACTTCCCTCAAAGTGTATGACGGCAACCGGAACAACTCCCAGATTCTGGCAGACGGCGAACTGTTGAGCAACGGCGATACCTATCACTACATGGCTCCCATGCAGTCGGTCTTTGCCACCGTTGCCACACCGGGCACTTCGCTGACAGTGACCTTCACCGAAGATATGCTGCTGCAAGTACCGGGCAACATCACCCGCTCCCTCAGCCGCAGCATCATGCCGCGACAACGGGCAGGCCGCCTGCAAATCACCGCCACCGACAACCGCGGACACAGCGCAAGCACACTGCTCCGCCTCTCGGCACACGCCACAGACGACTATCGCCCGGAAGAAGACAGTCGACTACTGTTCGACAACGAAGCGGAAACGCCTTTACACCTCTTCACCGAGGCCGACGGCAAAGCACTGGACATACAGCAACTGCGAGGCAGCACCTCCGGCATGCACATTCCATTAGGCTTCCGGCTGAAAGCCGCAAGCAACATCCGCCTCAGCCTGCACCACCTGCCCGGCGACGGCTGGAGCGGCTGGGCGTTATGGGACAGCCGGACCGATAAACGCTACTCCCTGCAAGAAAGCGCCATCGAAATAGAACTGGGACAAACCGGGACACATGTAGGAAGATTCTTCCTGATTAAACAAGATTAAAAAAAGCATTGGCTCATGGCAATAAAGCGAAAAGACATAAGGTATATATTCATGGCAGCGTGCATTGTTTGGTTACTGCCCGGGTGTAGTCCCGATTCTCCGGCAGCCTTTCCGGAAGAGGAAGCTGTCGGAGCCATCTACTTCACCCTCGGTCTGTCGGACGGTACAGAAACGCGGGCGCTGCCCCAAGGGTCGGACAATGTGCACCACGTGGATTATGTGCAGCTCTACATCTTCGACGGTACGGATGACAATGCCCCTTGCATCGCCTCCGAAAACGCGGAATGGGCTGCCTACTTTCAGAACAACCTGCCCATACACACTGCCGAAATGATTTACCGGGTGAAATATCAAGGCTTGCAGTTGGGCAAGGCCTACACCTTCCTGGCAGTAGGCGTAAACACAGCGGGCAGGCAGACCTTCGACGTTCCCGCCTTCATTGCGCATGGCGCCACACTGGGCAGCCTTGAAGCAGCTTGGGCTGCGAGGACAACAAGCACAGACATGGCACAGTCCGAGTTGTTTGCAGGCAAATCGGTAATTATCCCGCGCCGGACAGTCTCACAAGGAATGGTGGAAATGCGGCGTCGCGTGGCAGGCGTAATGGGCTGGTTCAGCAACGTGCCCGCCACCATCAACGGGATACCGGTGGGGGAGCTGCGCATTGCGCTCTATACGTCCCAGAACACAAGGATGCCGCTTCTCCAACGTCAGCAGTCGCCCGTATTTCAGGATTTCCTGTTGAGCCCCTCCACAGAAGCAGACGGACAGGCTTTGGTTCGCATCCGCGTTCCGGACAATCGGGCAGACATCGCCAGCGGAGGTTCTTTCGTCTTGCCCGCCGACATGCCGCCGCCATCGGACGGCGACGCCTACACCTTGCGGATGGAACTGACGGACACCAACGGCAACCTCCTGCAAACACGCCGCATCCTCCTGCCTTCCGGTGACCCTTCGGACGGCACTACCGGCGGCGGTACGGGCATCATCGACCCCGAAGGGTTGTCACGCTTCCCTATCATAGCCAACCACTTTTACAGCGTGGGCAGCAAAGACGCTCCCATAGATGTGGGTGGCAACAACATCATCATCGTCTCCATCAACCCCGACTGGGACGAAATAAACGATGACATGGACGTTGTGGAAAAGAGTGGAGGTTCGGCGGGCTGAAGTTGAACTTTAGATTTCTAAAGTAGAGGTTTAGCGAGCCAGAGTTGAGGTTTAGAACCGTAAAGTTAAGGTTTAGCACACAGAAGTAAAAGGTTGCTTCACAAAAAAGAAAAAAAGTCAGAACATGAAGAATATAAGAACAACATACCGGATATTTCTTTTATTGTCAATCTGCCTGCTGGCAGCTTGCAACAAAGCGGAAATGCCCCAAGCAGGACAGGAGCGTACAGGGGAAGTGGTGATTTCATTCGTTCCCCGGCAGCACGACTCCGGGCAGGCCGCTGCCGGACAAAAAGGCATAACCCGTTCCCAACTGTCGGGCGCCGAGGTGGATTACCGGAATGTGGCCGCCGTCTATCTGTATGTGTTCGACGCCACCAACACTTGCGTGCTGGTGAAAGATTTGGGTTGGAACGGCGATCTCTCCAAAGAATATGTATTGGGACAATTGTCCGGCGAAGGTCAATATACCTTTCTTGCCGTCGGCGTGGACGACCGGGCAGGAAGCGTTTACCAATTTCCCGACGCTATCAAGGTGGGAACCAAACTTGCCGACTGCCAAGCGAAGCTGGACGAAGTGCAACGCACTTTCATGCCCAATGCCGATCTCTACGTAGGCGTCACCACGACACAGATACAGGCTGCCAATTACAACCGGGTGGAAGTGGAGCTGAAACGTAAAGTGGCGGGAGTCATCGTCTACCTGCAAAACATCCCCTGCCAACCGGAAGGCGTGTTCGTGAAGCGGCTCGAAGTGAACCTGCACACCAACCAGCACACCGCCCTGCCCCTCATCAGGAATGAGGCAAACCCTTACGGAAGCGGTGTGCTGAACGACAGCCGTCTGCTCTTCAGCTACGCCTTCGAGGAGTCGGAACGTACGGAAGGCAGCGACATCTTCGACCGCCTGAAACCCCGGACAGACGATATAAAAGTAATAGAGAACACACTCTTCTTCGGCGCTTTCATGCTGCCGCTCGAAGCCTCTGCTACGGGTACCCCTACGTTGAGCATCACCCTGATTGGCGATGATGCCGTAAACCATACGGAGAAAGTGTTGAAAACCTACGAGGTGAGATACAAACAAGCGGGCGGCGCTCCCACCACCGCCTATCCCATCAAAGAGAACTGCCTCTACTCCATCGGAAAGAAAGTGACGGGCAGCTCCACCGACGGGGACAAGCCCATGGACTTAAGCGGAAACATCATCGAAATAATCGTGCAGAATTATGACGAGGATTATAAGGGAGACGTAGAGTTTCCGCCCGTATCGCAGCCTGCCTATATCCGTACGGAGTTCACTCCCGAAAAGTATATATTCAATTGCATCAGTACCACAGAAGTGATACACATAGACCCTTCTTATCCGGTTCACCCATGGACACTGACCATACCCCGAGAGGTGGATTGGATTCATATAGTGGACCGCAACGCAACAGATGGAACGGTGAAGTATCTGCACAGCATATCGGGAACGGGGAAAATGGATGTGGAGTTATTGATAAATGATTATGTGGTAAAAAATGAAACGGTGATAAATGGTACAGCGGTGAAGCCCAATGCTGTCAATATAATCAAAAACGACTATCGCACCGTTAAGCTGAGTCTTCATACAAGCGTATCGGGACTAGACAAGACGGTTCAAATTCGACAATACAATGCGATTACCATATCACAAGGAGTATTCGATGAAGAAGAAGCCAATAATGTATTTGGTATCAGCCGATTGGATTACGGCTGCTACTTCGATAAAAAAACCGGAGAGGCTGTGCGTCCCGATACAAGCCCAATAGATTGGGGATTCTTCATCTCAGACAGTTACTATATGTATGATGCGTTCGAATCGACGATTATATCTAAAAACGATGGCGAATATAACCTTAAAAAGGTAAAAGAGAATTACGGAAATCGTCCGGGAATCTACAACGGAAGCCTTATAGAAAAAACCAGCAAACAGGCTATAGAATATAACAACACCGGAATAAATACAGTAGGAGAACGAATATGGTTTACTCCGGCATATCATCAACAACGAAGCATAACAAAGACCAACAACGCACTAAAAACAGAAAACAGTGAAATCAGTATCAAAAACTTGATGAATATTACAGACGGACTTTATTGGACAAGTTGTGCTTGTAAAGGTCCTGCCACAACCGAAGCGACGCCCAACAAAGCTTTTGCCATCCCGCTTATCAGTAACGGTGGCATTGAAGAAAAAAACCGGCATACCTTTCTACCGGTCCGCCAAGCCCGGTATTTCAGCCCTAAGCAATAAATCTTCCTTTTAAAGACAAGAATCCAATATGAAAAAGTTTTTTTACTTATATATTCTTCTACTCCTCTTCGCCTCCTGCGAAGAGGACATTCCCGGGACTGACGCTCCATCTCCGGATTCTCAAGAAACCGTTATCAGCCTGTTACCGGAAGACATTACATTAGTCGAGACCCGTACCGCCACTCCCGAGATGGCATTGCCCGACGGTAAAGTGGAACGGGTAGCACTCTTTGTATTCGATGGAGGAAGCGGCGCACTGCTTACTTACAAAGAACAAGAATTGGACTATCCGGACAACGAAATACGCATACTGCTGCCCAAAGGCAAAAACATAGCATTGCATGCCGTATGCAACGTCAGCGACGAATGGGTAAGCAACATAAAAACCGCCCAAGAGCTTCGCGATAAAATGATTATCATCGACAAAGCCGATGATGTGTTCCGGGGTAGCTTAGTGATGTACGGCGTCTTGGAACTCGGCGCAGCCCAAGTAGCGGATAAAAACACGAAGCAGCCCTTACCCGTCCGTCGTTTAGGCTCGCACATCAGCATGGACATCTGTTTTGCTCCCTACGTGCAGACCGACAAGTTCTATCTGACCGAAGTGCTGGCATGCAACCTGCCCGACCGCAGTTGGGTAATCGGTCGTCCGGGCAGTCTGGAAGGAAACGAACGCTACAAATTCGACTCCAACGACGGGGATGCCACCTACGATGCCCAACCGGACATCATGGAAACCCGTTACCTGCAAAACCAGCGTCTCTCTATCAAAGAAACCCCTACGGGCAGTTACCAGACCTCCTTCTATCAGTTTGAAAACCGCCGCGGCGGACTGGATAACAGCAAGGACTGGTTCGACATGATTTCCGACTCCAATCCGCAGAAAGAGAATCTGAAACAAGTATATAAAGGGAAGTTCGCCGACGAACAGTTTCCGTTAGGCTCATACGTACTCATCAAAGGCACGTATGTGGCGGACAACGGCAAAGTCACCTACGACAGCAGTTACAAAGTGTATCTGGGTACCGACAACCACAGCGACTTCAACATACAGCGCAACAGCCGGTATGCCTACACCGTCACCATCCGCAGTTGCGACGAACTGGATACCCGCGTGGATGCCGTAGCCCTGAACCAGGCAATGCTGGCTCCCTCCTTTGCCTCTCCACTGGACGCGCACTGCAACGCCGCCCGCTGCCTTGCCTACGCAGCAGGCAGTTGGGAGATATTCGTGGAAAATCCCGACCGGACTCCCTGGTTGGAGATTTCGTTCGCCCCCCGCTACGTGCCCCATCCGGCAGGACAACCCTACACCGAAGAACATGCCACCACCCGTCTGCAAGGCGAACAAGCCCTGCTGCGCTACTTCTACATACATACCGACGAATACGTGCCCGAAGCCCTCGCCGAAAGCGGCCTCCCACCAACGGAAGCCGATTATCGGAGCGGAGTGATTGTGCTGCACGACAAGAAGAACGGGAAAGAGACCAAACTCACCATCACCCAACGCCCGGCACAACCGGTAGTGCTACCCCGTAAGGATTTATTAGGAAACATCATCGAATACCACAAATATTACGTGGAGCATACCCTCGAAGAGAAAAACCTGCAATGGGGCTTCCTGAAATATCCCGCCAACCCCATCATGACCAGCATGATAAACGACCGCTGGGACGGACTGTCCAACACCCGCAAGCTGTACAGCGAGGCCACCAAAGAAGGCGGCATGTATAACCCCGGCAACGCCGACCCCGCCACCATCGACATTCCCCAAGACATCGCCCTGGGCTATGCCATCCGCAAGAACCGTGACCGCAACGGCAACGGACGCATCGACCCCGAAGAGATAGTGTGGTACATGCCCGCCCTGGACGAACTGGCGGAACTGCGCCGGGCAATGGACGAAAACCACCTCTTGTTCGAAAATGATCAGGATAAGTTTTGGTCTTCCACCCCTTATCTGGCAGGATATACCGACGAAATACCCGGTCGCGCCTTCTACACCAAAATGAGAAACGGCGAGAAAGCCTTTGCCATGCGCAACCGCTACTACAACGTCATCTGCTGCCGCCGCCAAAATGCCTGGACAGGTAATGATGACAGCAGCGGCAATGGAAACATCGGCTTGGAAGATCCTTGGGAAGAAGAAGAGGAGATAATGCCTGTCAAATGATTTGTGATTTGCAAACCGTAATTTGTAATTAGTAATTTGTAAACTGTAATCCCCCACTAAATAAAATATACAATGAGCCCAAAAACATTCATATTCGGCATATGTCTTTCCGTACTGACAGCTTGTTCGCAAGAAGAAGTTACCGACCTGTCGGCAGAACCCGCCACAGCAGTATTCGGCATATCCACTCGTGGAAGCAACACTACCGTACAGCCCGACGCAACCACCCAGCAAGTACGGCTATATGTAGGAGAGCATAAACCGGAACATCTGAATGACAAAAACCATCTCCACCTGCGCCAAGCCTACGATTTGGAAACAGGCGCTTCCTTCCATCTTGACAACCTGCCTCCACGCCGCTATAAACTTGCCTTTATATGCGTACCCGCCAATCTTCAGGGAATCTTCTCCGAAGAAAAGCCCGGAGAGAACTCATGCGACTTCAACCAGCAACTGATAGACTACGGCACTGTGCTCACCGCCCAACAAAACCCCGACTATGCCACCGGCGGACACCTCTACCGGAAAGTTATCAACCGATGGTTGAAAAGCGGGGAAACGCTCACCGAAGATGTCACCTTGAACCGCCTGAACGGGCAGCTCATCATCGACATGGGCATCCCCGAAGATCAGTTCGAGCACAAAGTGACCGAGATAGAAGTCATTATCGAACAGACTCCCACCCTAATCCGTATTGCCGACAACGACAAAGACGAACTGATTATGTCCGCCCCTACCAACAAAGCATTCACCTATACAAGCGTTCCCGAATGGGGAGTACGCAAACCCCACCGAATCATCCTCAACCTGCTGCCCTCCGAACTGAAAGGCAAAATCGTCGTGACTACCGGCAGCAATCTCAAAACCTACTCCCTGCAAGGCGTATATGGCGGCGGAACGGTTCTCATTAAACAAAATACCCGGACTACCCTTGAGTTCAACGGGCTGCACAAAGACTGTTTCACAGTGAAGTATGCCGGCTTCGAAAACTCGCAGATCGGTGTGGATGATGACGAGTGGGACGGATGGCAAGAGCAATGACCCCCTCAAAGAACAATGCCTCTAAAAAGAACTAATACGTAACAGATATGAAACTCTATCCCCAAATAGCATTACTGGCAGCCCTGCTGATGAGCGGCACTGCCTGCAACCACGAACTTCCCGGCGAGGAATCTTTTCACAACTCCACAGACGGCATGCTGCTGATAGACTATTCACTGGGTACCGGAGAAAACGCCAGACCTTCAGGAGCAGACATCACACGTACCGGCGAGGACAACCGTATCAACTCCCTGCACTACTTGGTTTATGACGTAGATAAGGATGTGTTAGTGAAGCAACGCAAGATTCCCGGCATAGCCCAAGTAACTTCGTGGCCTCTGTCTCGACAGAACATGACTTGGGAACAACGGCTGGCCCTGCAAGACACCTTACCGCTCAAGGCTAACTATCAGATTGTGTTTGTAGCAAACGCCGACCCCGAACTTTTCAGTGACACCCAAGCGGAGTTATTGCAACGCACAGACAAGTACTCCACAGCGTCCCTCACCCTGCCCGACACTCCTTTCACAGAGGATAACCTGTACTATCTGTGGTCGCATAGAATCAGCACCGGCAACAGCAACCACGATAACTTCTACCTGTGCAACGTCTTGCTGCAACGCATCGTCACAAGAACGGACGTGCAGCGCATGGATATTCCAGCTACCGAACCCGAAAGAGACGATTTTATTTGCCGGATGATTGAAGAATCTCTGTTTGAAGACCTGACATGCAGGAAAAATGCTTCCAAGGAAGAAGGAAGAATCAGAACGGAAATAAAAAAGAAAATACAGGATTTTCAGAATTTGACGAATACAGCTGTAGCAGGCGGAGTGCTTACTGCCTTTACAGCCCACGTAGCAAGCATGAATTTGGTATTGAACGAAGAAGACAATATCGACTTAATCATCGCCTCGCTCAGTGACCGAATTATCCGTGACAACCTGCTTCCCAAGCTGAAGAACGGGACTTTACTGGACTATTACCTGCAAAGCTGGGACTTGGGTGCCAATAAGAAAGCAGAAGTACACTACAGCACCAGCAAGCGAGTGAACAGCTTCCGGCTGAACCGTTCTTTTGCCGGAAATGAAGGTACGGACATCCCCACTTATACCTGCCCTGCCAACAACGGCACATTTTCCATCTATGCATTCGCTGCCAACAATGCAGCGGATGCAGATTTGAACCAAATAGAGAAGATTTCTCTCTACGATGAAGACTTCGCCTCCGCTCCCGGTACTCCCCGAATAGAGATAGGAGGTATATGGAACACCCGCCAAGATATGAACACCCTGCGTACCGTTACCTGCAACCCCATCAGATACATCCGCGAGCAAAACAATCTGACCGAAAAGACAGACTATACAGTTAATCTGGAAACCGTACTCCGAGATAAATGGAATACCTCACTTTTTACGGATGATTTCAAGCAGACCATGAAGAATGTCATTTTCATCTCAAGTAACCCGTTTGGTACAGGCTTTGCCGATTTCTCCTTCTCCCTTTCTCTGCCCACGCTGGATGAAACCCAGGAAGGAGTATCGATAAGCGCCGAATGGAATTGGCAATCCAATCCTTGAACAGACTTGGCAGCTTTCTTGATAATTCAAGAAATATCATGTACTTTTGCGCAAGCATAACAAAGGAATTATGATAGACCAAGCCACCATAGACCGTATACTTGATGCCGCACAAATCGTTGATGTGGTATCAGACTTCGTCACCCTGCGAAAGCGCGGGGTGAACTATGTAGGTCTATGCCCGTTCCATGACGACAAAACACCGTCGTTCTACGTATCGCCTGCCAAAGGATTGTGCAAGTGCTTCGCCTGCGGAAAAGGCGGCAATGTCGTACACTTCATCATGGAGCACGAGCAGATGTCCTATCCCGAAGCCTTGAAATACCTTGCCAAAAAATACGGTATCGAAATCAAGGAACGGGAACTGTCCAACGAAGAAAAACTGGTTCAGGGCGAACGCGAAAGTCTCTTCATTGTCAATCAGTTTGCCCGCGATTATTTCCAGGATATCCTGCGCAACCACGTAGACGGCCGTAGCATCGGTATGGCCTACTTCCGCAACCGCGGTTTTCGCGACGACATCATCGAGAAATTCCAACTGGGCTATTGCACCGAAAGCCACGATGCCATGGCGCAAGAGGCGCTGAAAAAAGGATATAAGAAAGAATTCCTCATCAAGACCGGACTTTGCTACGAGACGGACGATCATCGCCTGCGCGACCGCTTTTGGGGACGTGTCATCTTCCCTGTGCACACGCTGTCGGGCAAGGTAGTGGCATTCGGAGGTCGTGTGCTTGCCAGCGCCACCAAAGGGGTGAAAGTAAAGTACGTCAACTCACCCGAATCGGAAATCTACCATAAGAGCAATGAGCTGTATGGCATCTACTTTGCCAAACAAGCCATTGTAAAGCAAGACCGTTGCTTCTTAGTGGAAGGTTATACGGACGTTATATCCATGCACCAGTCCGGCATAGAAAACGTAGTGGCTTCTTCGGGCACCGCACTGACACCTGGACAAATCCGTCTGATTCATCGCTTCACCAATAATATGACTGTGCTCTACGACGGTGATGCAGCCGGTATCAAGGCTTCTATCCGGGGAATTGACATGCTGTTGGAAGAAGGCATGAACATCAAAGTCTGTCTCCTGCCCGACGGTGACGACCCCGACTCTTTTGCCCGCAAGCACAACTCTACCGAGTTCCAGCAGTTCATACAAGAACATGAAACCGACTTTATCCGTTTCAAAACCAACCTGTTGCTGGAAGATGCCGGCAAAGACCCCATCAAGCGCGCCGAACTGATCGGCAACCTTGTACAAAGCATCTCGGTTATCCCCGAAGCGATTGTACGTGACGTTTACATCAAAGAATGCGCCCAACTGCTGCGCGTAGAAGACAAACTGCTGGTTTCGGAAGTTGCCAAGCGGCGTGAGATGCAAGCCGAAAAACGTGCCGAACAAACAGAACGTGAGCGCAGAAATGCGGTAAGGTCGGCAGAGGGTGCACCCAATACGCCAAAAGTTGAAGGTTCGAATCCCGCTACCCCGACAACAACAAACGGAGCCGCATTACCCACCGGAGAAGCCGCCGGATATGACACGAATGCACCTTTTCCACCGGAAGACAATTATATTTCCTTCATCCCGCAAGAGGGAAAAGAAGGGCAAGAGTTCTATAAATACGAACGGTTGATTCTCCAGATGATTGTGCGCTATGGTGAAAAGATTATGTGTAACGCCACCAATGACGAGGGACAGGAAGTCCCTATAAGTGTGATTGAATACGTCATCAACGACCTGAAAGAGGACGAACTGTCATTCCATAACCCGCTGCACCGCCAGATACTGACGGAAGCCGCCGTCCATATACATGACGAGGGCTTCACTGCCGAACGCTATTTTCTGGCACATCCTGAGGCAGCTATCAGCAAACTAAGTGTGGAACTCATCAGCAACCGCTATCAACTGAGCAAGTACCATTCAAAAAGCCAGAAGATAGTAACGGACGAGGAACGTCTTTATGAACTGGTCCCGGCATTAATGATTAATTTCAAATATGCCATCGTCAGCGAAGAGCTGAAGCACATGATGTCCGCCTTGCAAGACCCCGCCGTAGCCAACAACGAAGAGAAATGCAATGCTATCATGAAGCGTTACAGCGAAATGCGTGAAGTGCAAAGAATTATGGCAAAACGATTGGGAGACCGGGTGGTGCTCCCCTGACAATTATGAATTATGACGGATAAGGTTCATGAACTCCTCGCGCGTTTTAGCCTGATTGAAAGCTCCCGTAAAGTCGGACGTAGTAGTTATTGAATTCTGTTTTTCCACACCGCGCATTTGCATGCACATGTGTTTGGCTTCTACCACCACCATCACGCCCAAAGGATTCAGTGTTTCCTGAATACATTCTTTTATCTGCAGCGTCATGCGTTCCTGCACTTGCAGGCGGTGAGAGAAAATATCCACCACGCGGGCAATCTTGCTTAAGCCGGTAATATAGCCATTGGGAATATAGGCCACGTGCGCTTTTCCATAGAATGGCAGCATGTGGTGTTCGCAGAGAGAAAAGAAATCAATGTCTTTCACAATCACCATCTGATTATAATCTTCCTTGAATTTTGCGGAACGGAGCACTTCGTGCGGATCCATGGAATAGCCCTTAGTCAGCGTCAGCATAGCTTTTGCCACTCGTTCCGGGGTTTTCAGCAAGCCCTCGCGTTCGGGGTCTTCACCCAACAAAGTCAATATACGGTGATAATGTTCTTTCAGTTCGTCCAATGAAGGAGATACGATTTCTTCTTTTCCTAACATGCGAAGATTTATGATTTATGAGTTATGAATTATAGAGGAATGTTGATCTGGTCTTTCACAATTGACACTTCCTTAAAGACACCGGTTGCACGCAGCTGGCGCATCATGGCATCCGCTTCCTCAATGCTTCGGAAGTCACCCGCACGACACAACCAGCGGGGCGGATTGAAAGATGTATAAACGGGAAGATCAGGAAAACGCTCTTTTATATCGGAAGCTACCGAATAGGCTTCGTTCTTGGCCTGACGGGTATTATTACCGGCATACACCTGTACGCGATAACCCGAACTCTTAATCACCTTCTGGTCTTCCGAACCGGTAGGAATATACTCTGAACCTATCAGCGCTTCAATGCGGGCATCCTGATGAATGGATACCTTGCCTTGTCCCGGTACATTACGCTCCAGACTCTTTACGATGTTATTCTGCGCTACGGATACAAGGGTAAAAGAAAAACATGCAATTAAAAGCAAACCAAGTTTCTTCATAAAAGGGTGTCTTTATACAGTTAAAAAAACAGACTTTAAATCCTTGAAGCTGAGAACCGAATGGTCCACACCAAGGTTTAAGCATCAAGAGTTGGAAGTTGGCTGCATCATATCGGATGCAACAATTTCCAACTCTCTGTTATTTATTAATTGAACGCGTCAATGATACCCTTGAAGTCGGCAACTTTCAGAGCAGCACCACCAATCAGGCCACCGTCCACATCAGGATTTGCAAACAATTCCTTTGCATTGGAAGGCTTGCAGCTACCACCATAAAGGATAGAGCAGTTTTCTGCGATTTCCTTACCATACTTTGCTTCAACGGCAGAACGGATGAATGCATGGATTTCCTGTGCCTGTGCCGGAGTAGCAGTCTTACCGGTGCCAATGGCCCAAACCGGTTCGTATGCCAAGATAATCTTAGAAAAATCTTCAGCAGACAAAGAGAATACAGATGCCAACTGGGCGGCAACCACTTCATTCTGCTTGTTAGCTTCGCGTTCTTCCAAAACCTCACCGATACAGAAAATCGGAGTCAGTCCGTTGGCCAAAGCCAGTTTCACCTTTTCTTCCAGGATTTCCACTGTTTCACCGTAATAAGCGCGACGTTCAGAGTGGCCGAGGATTACATACTTGGCACCGGTTGAAGCAACCATAGCTGCCGATACCTCACCGGTATATGCACCTGATTCCTTATCTGCACAGTTTTCTGCACCTACACCGATCTTAGCGGCATCCACCAGCGGAGTAACAGATGCAAGGTGAATAAACGGGGTACAGATAACTACATCACAATTAGGCTTTTCGTTAGCCAACGCTTCATTCAGTTCTTTTGCAAGAGCAATACCCTCTTGAAGGGTCTTGTTCATTTTCCAGTTTCCTGCAACAATGTTCTTTCTCATTTTGTTTTAATTATTAAAAGGGTTAATGTATGTTTTTAGTTATTGGCGGTTAATGACTGGTGATTTGCACAGCCTCTCAGCATAATAGCGCAACTCACATTATCAACAAATCATTAATCACTCTTATTCTTTTTCTCCCTGCGTTTGATTACCAGAATATCTACACCGAGAACCAGCATCAAAGGTACGATAAACCACAATAATACGTAACCGATAGTATGCAAATTGTTTTCCTGTTTTTGCTGTCCCAATTCCAGCTTGTCCAAACTGTCGTTCAGTACATATTCATCGGGAAATTGGCTATCGCTCCATTTATTCAAAATTGTGCCGTCTTTTATCAACAGCAAACCGGGGTTGGAACGTATAATCGTCTTCAGCGTAATATCATCCATCTGGCAGAATGGGTATTCCGCACCGGTTCTGTCACGCCATGCTTCAATTTCCTCATCCGGCGAAGAGGTCAGTGCATAAAAGCCATAACCATGTTCTATGCTGTAATCATAGATTTCATTGATCAAATCAATATTGCTGTCATCCGCTTCCTCTGTCCGATGAGCTACCAACAGGAAAGTATATCCTTTATCCGTCAACACACTATCGGTTATATCTTCTCCCGTACTCAAACTTATCATGGAAAAGTCGTGAATGGGCGGTTCATAGCCTTTTTCTTTCAATACGGTACGCGTTTCAACAAAAGTCCACGTGCTGTCCGGATAATTATCCAATGTGAATTCCTGCTGCCTGCCGTCTTTTTCCAAGACAAAACGACTTTCAAAAACACTCGGCTTCGCACCTTCGGGTATCTCCATACCCGCTTTTATGTTCACGCCAATCTTATAGGGCCTGAAATCCAGCACCGGCAAATACTCCAAGCAATAAAAAGAGAGTGCAAAGACAAACAATATGGTATATAAAGACACCATCCACTCCATTTTCAAAGTGATAAAACGGATAATGAGTTTCCGCTCTTTGAATACGGTTACAGCCGCAATCAGCAATATGATGTTTTTCCCGAATGTCTGCCAGTTCGTCAATACCCAGGCATCGCCAAAGCATCCGCAGTCGGATACGGGATTTGCCAAAGCAAGGTAAAGAGTCAACGGAGTCATTACTCCCATAAGAAAGAGTGCCAATGTAGATGCAACCTTCCGGCGTACGCCAAAAAAGAGGAAAACGCCTACACAAAACTCTGCCGATGATAAAATTATGGCGAAAAGCAACGGCAGGTATGTAGGAAACCATGAAATCATACCGAATGCCGTCAGATAATCCTGAATCTTATAAAAAGAGCCGAGCGGATCGACAGCCTTCACAAATCCGGAGAAAATAAACAGCGCAGCCAATAAAAAACGGCAGGCATTGACCCAGACAAGCTTTATGATATGTTTTCTCTCAGTCTCCAAACTCCAACTTAATCAAACCAAAGACCGAATAATTAATCATGTCCATATAATTGGCATCAACACCTTCCGAAACCAACGTCTGGCCGGACAGACTCTCAATTTGCTTCGTACGATAAATCTTCATCAGTATCAAGTCCGTATACGAACTGATACGCATGCTACGCCAAGCCTCATCATAATCATGGTTTTTGGCAAGCATCAGTTCCAGCGACTCTTTTGCATACTTATCATACAAGGCCATTGCCTCTTCATTCGTGATATCCGCCGCCTCGGCATAGCCCAATTCCAACTGTATCAAACCGATAATACCGTAATTGACAATGGCTATGAACTCCGAACGAATACCTTCGTCCACCAAAGTCACCCCTTTAGTTTCAATACTCCGAATACGATTGGCTTTAATAAATATCTGATCGGTTACGGAAGCCGGACGAAGAATACGCCATGCCGGACCGTAATCATGAAGTTTCTTAAAGAACAAATCACGACAAATAGCAATGACATGCTCAAATTGTTGCTTGGTATCTTTCATATCCTTACAAATAGACCGCAAAGTTAGGAATAATTAAAGAAAAAAGAAAAGAGGGCACTCTAAATTATATTAAAGTGCCCTCCTTATAGAGATTGTTTACGTTTAGAGAGTATTTTCGTTTTTTATGAACAACGCAACACCTGTCCCGGACGAAGAATAGTCTTCCGGGTGATGCGGTTCAGCTTGCAAAGCTTGTCAATGCTCGTCCCCTGACGGGCTGCAATCTTAGACAAAGTATCACCTCTCTTCACTTTATAGAACAAGCCTTCACCCGATGCCATGCTGCGAGCCGTACCGGAAGTACCTTTTGTCTTACGGAAAGTATAAGAGTCGGCAACAATATCTTGCTTTTCAAAATCGAACATTAATGCAGGATTGATAGGAATTCCCAAGAAACGGGTTTCAAAATGCAGGTGTGAACCGGTAGAACGTCCGGTGTTACCTCCAAGTGCAATCGGCTCTCCTGCCTTTACCAACTGGTTTATATCAACCAACTGTTTCGACAAGTGTCCGTACACTGTTTCCAAACCGTTATCATGGCGAATAACGACATATTTTCCATATCCGCGGCGCCCCTGATTCTTGACGATACGCACCTTGCCGTCAAAAGCTGCGCGAATGGTATCGCCTACATACACCTTGATATCCAGGCCATAGTGCGCTCTTCTTCTGCGAGGACGGTAACCGAATACATCAGTGATACGGGTATGTTCAGTAGGCATACAGAAACTTTTCAAATCAAATGTATAACTTTCCGGCACAATAGCGTTGCCATAAGCCTGCACCAATTCATTGTTCCAGCTTGGATACAAATCCAGTCCCGGATACAAAGCCTGTTCCGCACGAATCTGTTTCTGCAAAGCCAATGAATCCACACTTTTGAGTTTTCTATCAACAGGAGCTTGACGGGCAATCAGATCCTGAGAGAAAGAGTTCAGGCTGACCATTGCCGCTGCCGCTAATAAAGCCGTTCTAATCCAATTAAAATTCATTCCGTTTCGTCATTCATTTTGATATCCGTAGAGCATATCCGGCGCATCAACCACACCTAATTCTTATGCGAATATCCAGATTATTTTCAAAAATTCTTCCAAAGGTAACATTTCTCTCCGAAAAGGCGTCTTTCTCATTAACTATTTTTTTGAAGCAGGTGGATTAAAAAAGGAGAATAGTATTCTTCAAACCATTAATAATAAGAATATTACACCGCAAATATGTTTAACAACATAAAACCGCAAATAAAGCGTATGTTTAACCGTTTTTCAACTAATGGCCGCCCAATTGATGTTTGTTTTCCTCAAAGCCTTCAACTGCCGCCACAATATTTCATTTTCGGGAAGCTCACCATTCGGGTCTTTATCCACAATGGATTCGGCAACTCCACGTACATACTGCAAAAGTTGTCCGTCGCGGGCTATATCCGCTATCTTCAAATCGAAAGCGATGCCGCTCTGTTGCGTCCCTTCCAAATCGCCAGGGCCACGCAGCTTTAAATCCGCCTCGGCTATTTCAAAACCGTCATTCGTACGCACCATTATTTCCAGACGCTTGCGGGTGTCCTCCGCCAGTTTATATCCGGTGACCAAAATACAATAGGATTGTTCCGCGCCACGCCCCACACGACCGCGGAGCTGGTGGAGCTGGGAGAGACCGAAACGCTCGGCGTTCTCTATTATCATCACCGAAGCGTTGGGCACATTCACGCCCACTTCAATTACCGTAGTAGCAACCATTATCTGTGCTTCACCGGAAACGAACAACTGCATCTGCGCATCCTTTTCCGCCGGTTTCATTTTTCCATGCACCTTACAAACCTTGCAATCGGGAAACTCTTCACAGATATGCAGGAAGCCTTCCTCCAAATTCTTAAGATCAATCTTCTCACTCTCCTTGATCAAAGGATAGACAATATAAACCTGCCGTCCTTCTTCAATCTGTTTGCGCACAGAACGATACAGACTGACACGATGACTGTCAAACTGATGAATAGTAGCAATCGGCTTTCTTCCCGGCGGAAGTTCATCGATTACCGATACATCCAGATCACCATAGAGCGTCATTGCCAGCGTCCGCGGTATGGGAGTTGCCGTCATCACCAGTATGTGAGGCGGCTGCGTGCTTTTTGCCCATAAGCGGGCGCGCTGTGCCACTCCAAAGCGATGCTGCTCGTCGATCACGACCAAGCCCAACGATGCAAAATTCACCGTATCTTCAATCACCGCATGCGTACCGATAAGTATCTGTACATCCCCCGTCAGCAAACCGAAAAGAATGGCTTCCCGTCGTTTTCCCTTTATCGAACCGGTCAGCAGTTCAACCCGCACATCCATTCCATACAGCAGTTCACGAATTGTGTCGTAGTGCTGATTCGCCAATATCTCGGTAGGCGCCATCATGCACGCCTGATAACCGTTATCAAGTGCCATCAGCATGCTCATCAGGGCAACCAATGTTTTTCCACTCCCTACATCCCCCTGCAACAGACGGTTCATCTGCCTGCCCGAACCTAAATCCCGGCGTATCTCCTTCAGGACGCGTTTTTGGGCATTCGTCAACTCAAAAGGAAGGTTGCGGGAATAAAAACCGTTGAACGTATCACCCACTTTCTCAAAGACATACCCTCGATATTTGCGTTGTCTGTCTTTGGCATAGCGCAGAATGTTCAACTGGACATAAAACAATTCTTCAAATTTCAGGCGGTACTCCGCTTTCCGCAGCACATCCGGACTGACCGGAAAATGGATATTCATCAAAGCCTCCGTCAGAGGCATCAGGTGGTGCTCTGCCAGCAAAGCGGGAGAAAGCGTTTCGGGCAAAGGTTCATCCAACTGCCGAACGATGTTTTTCATCATCTTCTCTATGGCATGCGAATTGAGCGAACTCCGCTTCATCTTCTCCGTCGTATTGTAATAGGGTTGCAGCCCCATGGCCGACAGTTTCAATTCGGAAGCCGGGTCAATATCCGGATGAGCTATATTTATCCTGCCATTAAAGACAGAAGGCTTGCCGAATACGATATATTCCTGATGGACCTTGTACTTCCCAATCAGATATTTGATGCCTTGAAACCAAATCAGGTCAACCACACCCGTTCCGTCCGAGAAATGGGCTATCAACCTTCTCTGTCGTCCTTCGCCCGCCGTCTCAAAACCCAGTATCTCGCCTTTCAACTGAATATACGGCATCGTCCCGTCAATCTCCTGAATGTAATAGATACGGCTACGGTCCACATATTTGTAAGGGAAGTAATACAACAGGTCGTGAAAGGAAAATATGCCCAGTTCCTTATTAAGCACCGAAGCACGTTGCGGCCCGACGCCCGACAAATATTTTATGTCACGCGTAGTCAGATCGAACATGATTTCAAAAGGGCGGTAGCTATTTTTAAATCAAAAGGAGTTGTTATTTTAATATTTTCCCGGTTACCTTCTGTCAGATAAACAGACTTGCCCAATGCTTCAACAACCGAAGCATCGTCTGTGAAGTGCGAGGTATAAGGCTGTTCGTAAGCCTGTTTCAGCAAATCCGCATCAAACACCTGCGGAGTCTGCACCAGTTTATATTCGTCGCGGCTAACCGTCTCACTTCCCTCCCCGACCAAATGGCGCACCGTCTCCACCACATCTGTCACAGGAACCACCGCCTGTTTTTCGGCAGCCAGCGAATAGCAACGGGCTATAACTTCCCGGGCCACAAAAGGGCGTACGCCGTCGTGCACCCCGACCAACCCCGGCGTTGTAACAAATGCCAGTCCGTTCTTCACCGAATGGAAGCGTGTTTCCCCACCGTTTGCAATATGATGAGGAATTGAAAAATGATGCTTCCTGCATAGTTCATTCCAGTAGGACTGCTGGCTATACGGAAGCACCAGTATTATCCGTATCTCCGCATTGTAAGCATAAAAGGCTTCTATGGTACGCATCAGCACAGGCTTCCCCCCTATCGGAAGAAACTGCTTGGGAAGTTCACATCCCATGCGCAACCCTTTACCACCGGCAACAATCAGAGCATACTGAACCATTTTGTTTTTTTTATTTTGAATTACGAACGGTTCTTCATTCATAATTAAACAATCATCGCTTTTCTCAACTCAGCGACCTTATCCTTGCCTTGCAGCAGTTCCACCACAGCCAAAGCAAACTCCATTGCAGCGCCCGGGCCTTTGCCTGTGATGATATTACCGTCTTTTTCCACCATTGCCGCGGTGTATTCAGCACCTTCCAAAAAGTTGTCAAAGCCCGGATAGCAAGTAGCTTTCCTGCCTTTCAGCAGTCCCAACTTGCCAAGCACCATAGGAGCGGCGCAAATGGCGGCAATAGGTTTGTTTTCTTCCGCGAAACGTACAATCAATTTCCGCAAATCATCACACTCTCCCAAAGTAGCCGCACCCGGCATACCGCCCGGAAGCACTATCAGATCGGCGTCGAAGAAATCACAGTTCACAATATTCTTATCGCACAGCACCGGTACGCCATGAGCACCCGTCACAATCTCGTCAGGAGTCACCGTAATCATCTCGACCTTCAATCCTGCACGTCTCATCACATCAACAGAAGTGAAAGCCTCTATCTCTTCAAATCCGTCTGCAAAAAACACATAAACTGTACCCATAAAAATATCTCCTCTTATTTTAAATTAAAATAATACGTAATCGTTCCTGTCTGGTTGTTCAAGCCACTTACCGTATTGAACCGCGCTTTCTTTGCCGCATCTTCCGCAGCCTTCCGCAAAGCGGGATTCACCGTATTGGTCTGTCGGTTGATGCTGGTTGCAATGACCTGTCCTGCCGGATTCACAGTAATGGTAACCACCACTTTCCCCTCATCCTGCACATTATATACAGGGCGTGGCAATCCGCCTTCCCCTATAGAACGTCCGCCAAGATTAAAAGTTCCATATCCCCCGGTTCCGGCAGTCGCTCCGGACGAAGAATTTCCGGTAGGGCTTCCTTGCACACCTTCCCCTTCCGTAGTGCCCTTACTTCCCATCTGCGCACCCTTGCCAAAGGCTCCCGCAACACGTTTGCGGGCAGCTTCCTCCGCAGCCTTCCGTTCACGTTCCGCTTTCTCGGCAGCCAGCTTTCTGGCCTCCTCTGCTTTTTCCGCTGCGGTCTTCTCCGGCTTCTTCGCTTCTTTCTTTTTTTCTTCAGCCTTAGGCTTTATGGCAACTGTTTCTTCCTCCTCCTGTGTCAGCATGTCCTGCTCCACCTCCTCCGGCATTTCCGGGGCGGTTTCTTCCGGCATCACATCCACTTCCACCAAAGAAGGATCGGCAGCTCCCCATGCATCGGGCACCTCACCCATCATCACAGGCACACCACCTTCCTCGGACTGTTCGGGCAACGTAAATCCCACCAGTATCAAAAGGGCAATGACAACCACGTGCACCAACAGCGCCCCTGCCAATCCTACGTATTTTCCTTTCTTCTTCCGATCCACTGTTTCGATTTACGATTTTAGCTGTTTATGACTGCGCTCACTTACCTTCGGGCGGACGTGTGGCCAGCACCATTTTGAAGTGATTCTCATTAGCGATATTCAGCACTTTCACAATTTCCCGGTAGGGAACTGATTCATCGGCATACAAAGCCACATACATTTCGGGTTCTTTCGCCGCACACGATTGCAGGAAAGGTGTCAGTCTGTCCAAAGTCAAGGCTTGCTCCTTGTCATTGCCGAAAGCAGCATAATAATTCAAATCCTTGTCGATGATGACCCTTGTCAGCGGTTTGGCAGATGTCTGCTGTTTCCCCTGCGGAAGCAATACCTTGATTGCATTCGGTGATACTACCGTAGACGTTATCATGAAGAAAATCAACAGCAGAAATATAACATCCGTCATGGATGCCATACTGAAATTAGGCGATATTTTGGCTCTACGTTGTAACACTTTTCAATTACTAATTTACTTATTATTATTTAGCGGGTTCGTTCAGCAGGTCCATGAATGCCATTGTTTTGGATTCCATTTTATTGACCACGCCATCCACCAGAGTCACCAGATAGTTATAGGCAAACATGGCAATGATACCCACAATCAAGCCGCCTACCGTCGTAATCATAGCCTCGTATATACCGCCCGAAAGCAGTGTTATATCAATATTATTGCCGGCGTTCGCCATTTCAAAGAAGGCACGCACCATACCGGTCACCGTACCCAAGAACCCAATCATCGGTGCGCCACCGGAGATAGTGGCCATGATAGTCAATCCTTTCTCCAACTTTGCCACCTCAATATTACCGACATTCTCTATGGCTGCCTGTACATCGTTCATCGGGCGTCCCAAACGGCTGATGCCTTTTTCTATCATACGAGCAGAGGGCGTGTTGACACTACGGCAATAGGCAATGGCCGCCTTAATCTCGCCCCCCAGAATATAGTCCTTGATCTTATCCATGAACATCGGGTCTTCTTTGCCCGCCTTACGGATAACATAATTACGCTCAAACAGGATATAGAAGCAGACAACGGAGAGCACTCCGAGAACCACCATAATCCAACCGCCCTTGACAGCCATGCTCCACAGATTCATTTCATCGGGAGCAGCAACGGGAGTAAGTACCGGATTGGCACCGGCAATAGAATCGGCCAACGCCGGAGCCACTTGGGCTAATAATAACATAAGATTCATCAGCGGAGACAATTTTTATATTCCTGAATGGTGCGTTCCAATCCCAGATACAATGCATCGCTAATCAATGCATGACCGATAGAAACCTCATCCAGCCAGGGTATGTTTGTATAGAAATAATTCAGATTCTCCAGACTCAGGTCATGGCCGGCATTCAGTCCCAGTCCCAAGCTTCGTGCCATCTTGGCTGCTTCCACGAAAGGAGCCACCGCAGCTTCCCGTCCTTTAGGGAAAGCCGTAGCGTAGGGCTCGGTATAGAGTTCTACGCGATCCGCACCGGCTTTGGCTGCATATTCTATCATTTCCACGTCGGTAGACACGAATACGGATGTACGGATACCTGCATTATTGAATGTATCCAGCACCTCGGTCAGGAACTCCAGATTGTTTTTCGTGTCCCACCCCGAATTGGAGGTCAGTTGCGTAGGGCTATCCGGCACCAGTGTCACCTGATGCGGTTTCACCTTCAGCACCAAGTCGATAAATTCGGGTGCGGGATACCCTTCTATATTGAACTCCGTACGTAACAACGGACGCAAATCATAGACATCACTCCTGCGGATATGCCTTTCGTCGGGGCGCGGATGCACCGTTATGCCGTCGGCGCCAAAGTTCTCGCAATCCAGCGCTACTTTCACAACATTAGGGACATCTCCTCCACGTGCGTTACGTAACGTTGCTACTTTATTGATATTTACACTTAATTTAGTCATAAATCGGCCTATAGTTTGGGGCAAAAGTACAAATAATAGCAATATGTTGGCAGTATTCTGAGAAAAAAACTATTTTTGCAACCTACAAAAACAGAAATCAATTATGAAATTTGCCATATTTGGAAATACCTATCAGGCGAAAAAGTCATCGCATGCCGAAAATCTTTTCCGCCTGCTTGCCGGACGCAAAGCACAACTTTGTGTCTGCCGCGAGTTCTACAATTTCCTGACCTCCGACCTGCACCTCAACATTCCCGCCGCCGATTTGTTCGACGGCAACGATTTCTGCGCAGATATGGTCATCAGCATCGGAGGCGACGGCACATTCCTGAAAGCTGCCAGCCGCGTGGGCAAAAAGAACATTCCCATTTTGGGCATCAACACCGGACGTCTCGGTTTTCTGGCCGACATATCGCCCGAAGAAATGGAAGAAACGATTGACGAAATTTACAACAACCACTATAAGGTAGAGGAACGCAGCGTGTTGCAGCTGAAGTGTGACGACGAGAAACTAATGGCGTCTCCATACGCCCTTAATGAAATAGCAGTGTTGAAACGCGACAGTTCGTCCATGATCAGCATCCATACCGCCATCAACGGAGCGCATCTCACAACCTATCAGGCCGACGGCCTGGTCATAGCCACTCCCACCGGGTCTACGGCTTACTCCCTGAGCGTCGGCGGTCCGGTCATCGTTCCCCACAGCAAAACGATTGCCATTACACCCGTTGCCCCTCATAGCCTGAACGTACGGCCCATCGTTATCTGCGACGACTGGGAAATCACGCTCGATGTAGAAAGCCGCAGCCACAACTTCCTCGTAGCCATTGACGGGCGGAGTGAATCATGCAAAGAAACCACACAACTCACGATCTCACGCGCAGACTATTCCATAAAGGTGGTGAAACGCTTCAATCACATCTTTTTCGATACACTGCGGAATAAGATGATGTGGGGGGCGGATGTTAGATAACAGGATTTTGGAAGAAACTTAATTAAGTTATGAAATATCGCAATTTATTATTTATCTTTTTGCTGAGTGTATTCGCCTCATGCTCCAAAGACCCGGAACTGGGGCCAGATACGCCGCCTTCGACCTTTAAGGTGCGGATCGACAACGTGATCCACGAAACCTATTTCGACGGCTATCCTCAGGGGCCCTCCCAGTTTGTTCCTTACTTAGTGATGAGCGGCTTGCCCGAAGGCGAAAAACTGCTCGCCTTCGGAGGCTATTACTCCCCGGAGAACCCCAATCCCGACGGATCGGACTATACGTTCATCCGCGATTGCGCCGACGACGAGCTGATCCAAGGGTGGGACTGGACGCAGGAGTTGATCTATTCGGCCGGATGGATCGACCTGCCAATTCCCGGCAAGACCTATTATTTCAAGGGTGTAGTCCGAACCAACAAGGCGGTTTATTACTCCAATACCGTAACGATAAATACGGACGGGTTGCCCGGTTACACGCCGGGTCCGCAGGACCGGGTGCTACCGGTCGTGTTCCATGTCATGCCTCGTAAGGACGGCACCTATCCGCATCCCTACTTTTTTGACGAAATGCTCGCGTGCGCCAACCGCCTGTACCGGAACGTCTGGCCCCTGCCGGGGCTAGCCGACGCCGGCATCCGGTTCGTCCCGGCCACTCACACCCCCGACGGTACTGCACTGTCCACACCGGGTATACACTATCTTGACGAGCGTTACGAACTGGACCTCGATATATCCAACGAAGAGCTGAGGCAATGGGTCGGCGACAACCTGTGGGAAATGACCGAGGTTATCAATGTATGGGTATCTCCCTTCATTAACGACCATATCGTTTCCGAAGACACTAGTACAGCGGGATTCACCTTCCTGCCTTATTTCGCTCCGGAGGAGATGCTGCAAGGGTGCAATACCGCTGTCCCGGGCTGTTTCAGCGGTATATTCTTGAACCTGGAGGAGGTAGTAGGTAACGGGTACTGCAATGCCGGGATAGCCGCGTTTGCCCACGAAGCGGGACACTACCTGGGCCTAGACCATGTGTTCGAGGAGGACTGGTGTGACGACACTCCGCAGTACGACCGGGCACGGTACCGCACAGAACAGTACATTCCGGGTATCGACACCTATTTGCGCTATCCGATCGATGCTTCCGCAGAGCCTTATACGGCGCTCAACGTGATGGACTACGACATCGTGATCTACTCGGGTATCACACCCCAACAGGCCGAGCGGGTGCACTACACCTTGCAGCACGCCTGTCTCGTTCCAGGTGGCAAGCCTTTGCCTGGCAACATGAAAAGCTGTGCTGGTCCGGCACCAAAAGTCATGTATTAATAGCAATGATTAAATATCTATAAATAGATAAGTTGTTTGCTGCCACATTATAACTAATTAGTTATATTTGTGCAATGACATCAGTTGACGGTAAAACCACCGATATAAGAATCATATTCAGAACAGAAGAATTTGAAAAATTCTACAATAGTCTGAATACAAGAGTAAAGGATAAGTTTGAATATACATTTGGACTTGTACAAACTGTATATGCTTTACCTGTAAAGTATATAAAACATTTAGACGGAACAAACTTGTATGAGATGCGTGTATCTGTTGGTTCAAATGAATATCGGACGGTGCTATTTGCGATTGATAACAGTAATGTCATATTATCAACAAAGATAATCCTGCTTAACGGCTTCCTGAAAAAATCCACAAAAGATTATGATAAACAGATAGCCAAAGCTGTGCGGATCTTAAAAGATTTAGCGTTATGATACAATTAGATGAAAAAAAGTTAGCAAAGCTCAAGACAACCAATCAGTTGCTTGATGAAAAATACGGGAAACATGGTACAGCTTCTCGTGAATCTTTCAATGAAAGGACAATGGCGTGGTATTATGGTGATATACTTCGGGAACGGCGCAAAGAACTTAAATTAACCCAAAAACAGTTGGCGCAGAAAATCGGCAAAGAACAGAGCTATATTGCCCGCGTTGAAAAAGGAGAAGCTGATATACAATTGTCAAGCTTCTTTCGTATTGCTCGTGCTTTGGGTATTGAGTTTACTCCAACATTCATTTTATAGAATTATCATTGAGATATTTGAAAAAGCAAGAGAGCTTGAATCTAAAATAAAACAGCCGGAACCGCTTCATCAAGCAATCCCGGCTGCGCCTAAAACAAAATAACCGCTGTTATCTGTCGTTTATCAATTTCGTATTGCGCTCACATACTGTCATGCAGAACTTGTGAAGCGTCTCTTCTCCTGCGTACCGCCAACGGCGCTCCGAGTTCCTCACGCTCCACTACTTCGATATATCCGGCCTGTTCCAGTTCAAACAAGGCGGGATATACCCGCAGTTTGTCCGCACCGGCATTCTGAATAATATCTTCCACTCCAATAACCAAACCGGGAAAAGAGTAGATATAATCAATAATTCTCCGGGTGTCAATAGCTTTGTAATCCATATTCCTTTATTTTTTACTTTTCAACAATGCACGCCAAGCATAATGAATAAAATAATAGCAAGCCTTTAAAAAGCCTATTTTTTCAACATTCCTGTAAATATTCCATTGCCAAGAAATAACAGCTAATTTGTTGGCAGACACAGACTGCTTTCTCACTCTATACAACGCATGAACCACATTCGTATTCCTCGCGACAAACCCTTTCTTCAAAATAGACAACCACAATACATAATCTTCATGGTGTATCTTAGAGCAATAAACCTTACCTACTTTCTCCGTATCATAGATTCCGGTCAGATTGCCTATCACATTTCCTTTCAACAGCTCCATATAGGAAACCTGTGGCGGAACTGTCACAATTCGTTGTCCCCGTTCTCCGTCTTCATTGATTTTCTCATAATTGGAATACACAATGGCTGTGTCCGCATCTTCAAACAACTTTAATTGTTCTTCCAATTTATTCGGTAGCCATACATCGTCACTATCCAAGAAAGCAATATAGCGGCCTTGCGCACTCATAATTCCGATATTGCGAGGTTCGCATGGAGAACCGGAAGGTAAATCTGTCTTCAAATATTTGATCCGAGCATCCCTCTTACTGTATTGCTTAATAATACTGGCAGAATCATCAGTAGAACAATCATCTACAATCAGCATTTCCCAATCTGTATAGGTTTGAAACAGCACAGAGTCAATCGTTTGAGAAATAAATGCAGAAGAATTGAAAGAAGGAGTAATAATAGAAACCATTATTTAAATCTCAAAAACAGACTTATCAGGGAGTATTTTTTCTAAAATATCAATTAGTAAGTGACGGGTCGGTTCAAACTCATCCGTTCTTAGATAAGTACTGTCATTTGCACAAAAGAAACGGGCATTTTCTATTTTCGCCTTATTTTTACTTAAACAATCATAACTGTTGATATTCAGGCAAAATACATCGCGAGGGGTATAGGGTACAAAGTTACCACTTGCCAACTGTACATCCCTGTAAATGTACTGGCAAATATCCTTCCTACTCCTAAACCTGCGGGTAGATACATCGGACAATACATCGCCATATAGCTCATGAGCCAGCAATAACGAACTCTTCAAATAGGGTTGCGGATGGTGATATAGCCCCAGCCAGACATACCGCCGCCAAAGCACATTACACAGAAAATTACAACAAACGTCTGTTATCGCATAGTTATCCGAATAGAACAAAGCGGGATTCTTGCGCAACAAATCTCTTTTGGAGAAACGGGCATTGAGCAGATTCAGTTCGTTCTGCACAATGTCTACATAAATCTCATTGGAGCGCAGTTTTCTGTATAGGAATCCTTTTCGCGGAATACCTTGTGCGATAAAGTCCATCGGCAACCCGTTCCGAAAAAAACGTTCCAGTGGAGCCGGCTTTAGTACCAACATGTCATCGTTGAAATAAACAAAACGGTCGGCCAACTCCGGTATCAAGTGTAGATTAGCCTCAATGGCATTGGAGTTGAACACCGGCAAATGCGCCTTATCGGCAAAGAAATCAGTATGCCGCACCACGCGTAACCTACTGCACACCTTGTTCAGCCAAAAGGGAGTATGTCCCCAGGTCACAAAATGTACCTTATCTATCCATGGCATAAAGGCGTCTATCCCCCTCAGCACATACTTCACCGTACCCCAGTCTCTAAAATATCTATCTGCCGCAGATTGCATAGCATAACGGTTTCTCTCTCTTATCCAAGCATCATCGTTACCGTCTACCCACGTAATTACGGCATCTATTTTTCGATTCATCTCCATACGTTTTCTTTTTTCTCTCCGTTACCGTTTTTCAAATGTTCCCGCTATTTGATAATACAGGGCATGCAAAAAACTATTGTCTTTTTTATAATGTGGATGCTTCACAACGGAATAGTAGAACGCATATGCCCAAGCCCCGATCAGTCCAAGCAACCTGCGGTTCACCCATCCTCGGTTCCTAAAAAACTGATCGGTATGTCCCTTAAACCATTGCGAATTCGATTGCCCTACCGTAGCAATCAGTACCGGTACATACCACAGTTTGAGCCCGCTGCGTAAGCAGTCCATAAGGAATTTGTTTTCTTCTCCACCGCCATTGCCCGTACCAGACCCCATCTTCACATCGAAACGGATATTCTTTTCCAAAACCTTTTCGCGGCGAAAAGCGATCTGAAAACTACAACTCTTCAGTGCACCGATGTAACCAAGTTTTTTGCAGTGATTGGGAAACTTACGTTGGGGATGATGCAGAGCAAAAGTGATGACATCCGCCTTCGGCATCTGTTCAAAAACCTTGATAATAGCATCCTTATATCCCTCCTCAAAGATTTCATCATCATCACAAATCAGGCAAATGTCACCACAAGCATTCTCCAATGCCATATTGCGGCTTTTGGAGAGCCCCCGTTCTGTTGATGAGATCATACGAATGTGGTGCACCCCGTCCGTAACTTCGTCTATACCGTTCTTATTGCACTGGTTAATTATCAGCAAATCAGACTGTACACGAGCACGCACTGCAATGCCCATGTCCTCTTGATACATACAAGAGAGTAAAACTTCCAAATTCATAAATGATACAAGATATAAAGACAACGAATACTTCAAGAAAAATAAACGGATTCATACTGATATTCAGCACTTGCAAATACTGTAACCTTCAGGATATAAAAAACAGACAATAAAAATACGATGGCAACAAATACAAAGCTGCGATTATTTCTAACGAGATAACGGAGATAATAATAAAACGGAAATACGGATAAAAGCAGAAAATAGTCGAATATCCGGTACACGACACTCATATTCAACACCATCAATCTCAAACAAAAAGAAATAAAACCCCATTTAAAAAGTACTGTTTCCAGCTCCGTCAACTCCATCTTTTTGAAACGAAAAAGAGCAAACAGGTAAAACGGAATAAAAATCAATTTTGTAATTTTTAAAAGAATACTTTTATCCCCACTCTCCTGCCCCATTATGTAGTTTGTATAGATATCAGATAAATAAGGAATTATAAGCTCAAGCATCTCCACACGAAGCACAAAACTGCAACAAAGAGATATACACAACAGTACAAACAGAGACTTCGGCATAAGCCTACTTACCAACCTTGTCATGCCAAGCGCTACCAGCAGAAAAAAAGCAGACCGATGAATCAGTGCCGACAATATAATAAAAAAGAACGCTTTCCACTTTTTCCTCTCAACAATCAGAATGAGAGCATAAGTTCCCATATATATCGCCGTTGCTTGCCTCAAAGCGTTCAACTGATTGTTGAACAAACCGGTGATCGTGATATAAAGCAGTATGAACAGAAATATATATTTAAGGTCTATCCGCTTTAATATAAGATAGAAAAAATAAAAATTAATTCCATAGAACACGTAGAACAGAGACTGTCCATAGAGTCCTAACGAGTTACATAAAGAGATGATCCAAGCAAACAAATACTCACCGCTATCCCGAAACTTATAAAAATCTTCTCCGTTAAAAAAGCCATAATACGACCAATAATCAGTGCCTACATCATACTGTCCGCCACAAATGGAAAGCCATATCAAAAATATCGGCAACAGAACTCCCAAAAATGCACCAGCTGAGACTTTTACTCGTGAATAATTCTTACTGATGAGATATGCAAGAAGAAGGGAGTATACATAATTCAGGAAAAACACCATATCTACAAACCAGCTACCTGACAAGCCTCAACTTCTTGAATATTACGGCTACTTTATGCGCCATATTCCTGCCTATAATTCCCGATACGCACCGAAAAAGTTTATGTTTCATTCCATGCCACGATGCCGCAAAGTGATGAATAGTATAGGTATGTTTCGTTACTTCTATTTTTCCATTGAGATAAGATTTGGCGGTAAGGTAATCCGAAGGGAATAAATACATCATGCTGGAATCAAAAGGAATACCAACAGAATTTCTTTCTCTCAAAACATAATTATCAGTCAGTATTTCGAACAAAACAGAAGGTAAAGGACGCATGTCAAACGTCCCATCTTCTTTCAAAAAAGATCGTCTTTCATAATAAGACAAAATTTTTTTCAAAAAAAGGCTGTATCTTTCTGCTCCAAATACACCAGCCTCCACCCCTTTCTCCGATTCCAAGCCCAAAATATAGGGCGATGCTAACAAATCATCAAAAGGTCTTACTACTTCTACATCCATATCCATATAAATTCCGCCGTAATTATAAACCGCATATAAGCGGATATAATCAGCAGCAAAAGCATACTTCCGCGCTTCAAAAGCTTCCTTTACCCATTGAGAGGTCTTGATATCAAAACGCTCCAAGTCCCACAATACAAACTCATAGTCCGGAAGGAATTTCTTCCAGCTATCCATACAACGCTGTAACTTTTCGGGAATAGGATCACCGCTCAACCAACAATAATGAATAACTTTAGGTATCATACTATTATATTTTTATTTACGTTGTTTCTTCTGTAAGCCACTCTCATAATTCCTAACAGTTTACCAGCCCCATCCAGAACTCCCTGAATTCTTCTTCCGTCATTGCGCGGCGCAGGCATGCCAAAAGTCGCAGCAGGCTGTCGTGCCTCGACCCTCTTCCCTTTTTATTTTTTGGTAGGTGTAGGGACTTATCCCTGCTTCTATGCATAAGTCAATTTGGTGAATACCCAAACGGTTACGCACTGCTTCAATCTTTTTTCCCCAGTTAAGAGGGGTAATGACATCATTTGTCAGTTGTTTCATGTTAACGTTATTAAATTATAATAAATTATTGTATCAGGATTACACCTATACGTGTAATCCACTACGGATTATTCTCTCTAACTTCGTCGGAAATTTCAAAACCAAAAGAAATAATGAACGAATGTAAAATGTCACTGTTCCAAAACCCCATCGCACCCCAGCGAGACCCGCAGGGACGAATCCTAAAAGCTGCCACACTGACTCCCGCCATGGAGGTGACCCCTGCCGATGTGTACCAACTCATCACCTGCAACGAACCGTTGCACCTTGCCACCTTACAGGTGCGGAACGCCGCCGACATACGCGCAGCCAAAGCCTCCCTGTTGCCCTACGTCACTCCCTGCGGCGTATTCACCCGCCGCAACTGCCGCTCGTTGCTGAAAACCTCCGGACTGGTAGTGGTGGACATCGACCATTTGGACTCCCTCCAAGAGGCCGAGCAGATGCGCCGGACACTCTTCGATGATCCGTTCCTATGTCCCGTACTCTGCTTTGTAAGTCCCGGCGGACGGGGAGTGAAAGCCTTTGTGCCCTATCGGCAGGAACATGCCGCCGATGCCGCACAAAATGCCGCAGAAAGCATGTATTGGGCAATGAACTACGTAGAGATGGCCTACGGAGGCGATACGCAAGACAAGCCCACAGGCAAAGGCGTGGACACTTCGGGCAAGGACATCGTGCGTGCCTGTTTCCTGTGCCATGATCCCGAAGCCTTGTTCAGAGAACAGAAAAATCCTCTTCCATGCCCCATAAATCACAACTTATAAATCACAACATGTTTGAATCATTAGAAAAACTTACGGCTGCCGTCGAAGCAGCCTGCGCAGACATTGCGCCCTCCTATGCCGAATACGTACAACTCGCCATGGCGATAGCCACCGACTGCGGCGAAGGCGGCCGGGCCGACTTCCACCGCATCTGCAGCTTCTCACCCAAGTACCAGTCGTCGCATGCCGACCGTCTCTACACCAACGCCCTGAAAAACGGACATGGCAACGTACACCTGGGCACAGCATTTCACCTGGCCCAAACAGCAGGTGTGGACATCCGCGAAGAAAAGCGGGCAAAAGACACAAAAAATGCACTCGATGCAGAGAATGCAGTACCGCCGTTTTCTCACACACACGCACACGTATCTTATAATGCGAACGGAAACGGACAACCGGACACAACCGACACTGCGGATTGCCGGGAAGAGAAACTTTCAGGAAGCGAACCGCTGCTCCCTCTTCCACTGCTGCCCGAAGCCGAATGGCCGGAGCCCCTGCAACACATCCGCAGCTACGGCGCCACAGGAGCACAGCGCGACGTGCTCCTGCTCGGAGCGCTCACCGTCTTAGGAGCCTGCATGGAGCGCAATGCTCGCTGCCTTTACGGCGGAAAGATGCAGTCGCCCTGTCTCCAGACATTCGTCGTGGCCCCTTCCGCAGCCGGCAAGGGCATACTGGGCTTTGTGCGTCTGCTGATAGAGCCCATACACGACGAGATACGCCGGCAAGTGGAACAACAAATGAGCGCCTACAAAAAAGCGAAAAGCAGCTACAATGCCATGGGCAAGGAGCGCAGCAAGGTGGAAGAACCGGAGATGCCGCCCAACAGGATGTTCATCATATCGGGCAACAACACAGGTACAGGCATCCTGCAGAATATCATGGATTCCAACGGAACGGGAATCATCTTTGAAACGGAAGCGGACACCATATCCACCGCCATCGGCACCGACTACGGCCATTGGAGCCACACGCTGCGCAGGGCTTTCGACCATGACTTCCTCTCGTACAACCGACGTACGGACCAAGAATACCGCGAAGTCAAGAAGTCCTATCTTTCCATCCTCATTTCCGGTACTCCGGCGCAGGTGAAGCCGCTCATACCCTCGGCAGAGAACGGCCTGTTCTCCCGCCAGATCTTCTACTACATGCCCGCCATACACGAGTGGCAGGACCAGTTTGGCACGCACAACACCGACATGGAAAAACTGTTTACCGCTATGGGCGAAGAATGGAAACGTCAACTGGATGCGCTGAAACAAGGAGGGCTCTACACCCTGAAGTTCACCGAAGAGCAACAAAATGAGTTCAACAAACTCTTCTCCGCCCTTTTCCTGCATGCCCATACAAACCAAAACGATGAAATGAGCAGTTCCGTAGCACGCATGGCAGTAAACATCTGCCGCATAGCCACCATTGTAGGGCTATTGCGGGGAGACCTCACCCCCGATGCCGAACTGTCCGCCGACAACCTGAAAGACGGCATCGTTACCCGTTGGGACATCCACCTCTCTCCTGCCGACTTCAAAGCCGTAATCGGACTTGTGGAACCTCTCTACATCCATGCCGCACACATCCTTTCCTTCCTGCCTCCAACGGAAATAAACCGCCGTACCAACGCCGACCGCGACAGTTTCTTCAACGGCATGCCGCCCACCTTCAGTCGTGCGGAACTGTTGGAACATGCTACGGAGACGGGCATCAACGCCAACACCGCACAAAGCTGGCTGCATCGCCTGCTGAAACATGGTGCAGTGCAAGAAATGGCAAGCAAAGGCCATTATCGCAAAACCTGATGCTACGCAGCGCGGACAGGCTATTATTATATAACGCGTACGTGCGTGTGTGAGAAAACGTCTGCACTGCATTTTCTGCATCGGGTGCATTTTTTCGCATCACAGGCATGTTTCCGCAAAGTTCCATTCTACAATTCTAAAGTTCTATTCCACAATCCGGAAGTAGAACTTTAGAACTCCCGATCCTCCATTCAATATGGTTCTCCCAGTGCATTGTAGATGAGTTGCACCTGTGCAGGAGTATATGTCCGCACCTTGTCCGAAGGAACCAGCGCATGAAGCTCGCTCCGCAATGTGGGATGAAAATCTATCCATTGGTTCAGCTTGCGGAAAGCGGCTTGCGGACAAAGTCCCGGACAATAGAGTTGGGCGAGTTCCGTTCGTCCGTAAGTGCGTATTTTGAAAGGTTCCATTTCTCTTTGTTTTTGAAGTTCTTAGTGTCACAAAGATAGGCAAAAATATTCACATTTCAGCCACTATATGCGTATATAACGGATAGAAACGAACCGTAACGAACCATTACGGACAACCCGGCTTGCACCCCGTTGTATCTTCGCATCGTGATCACAAGAGAATTGAAAACCAAGAACTGAAATTAAAAAACCGAAAGAACATGATTCGTTACAAAAAGTATCAATTTACCGGCGAAAACCACCCGTTGAAAGGTTTGTGGTATGCCCGTCCCGTCATTGAAGAAACCTTCGACACCGAAATGCTTGCCAAACACATGGCAAACCACAACACTCCCTACTCGGCAGGATTAATCAAAGGGGTGCTCACCGACATGATTGCCTGTACCAAAGAACTTATTCTGGACGGCAAAAACGTGAAACTGGACGACCTCGCCATCTTCTCCGTAGGCATCGTCAGCAAGAAAGGCGCCGCCTCGGCTGCCGAATTCACCCTCGCCAACAACGTGAAAGGGCTGAAACTCCGCGCACGTGCCACCGGCGAATTGAGCAACGCCCAAATCAATCTGGAAGGCCAACTGAAAGAGGCCTTCAAATACAACGCGGACAACGGTTCCGGAAACGGCGGAAGCACCCCCGGCGGGAACGGTGAAGAAGAAGAAAATCCGCTGGGATAGGCCTTCCGTCCTTCGGACAAACGTAGCATACAATAGTTTATAACTTATAAATCAAATCATTATGGCAACAAAATCAAAATCAGTATGGGGCATCGTCCTCAAATCTATCATAGCAGTGGCTACCGCGCTGGCCGGAGTATTCGGTCTTACTTCCTGCATGGGCCGATGAGAATCATCACGCTTATCATCATTCATTGTTCGGCCACGCCTCAGGGCGTGAGCCTGAGCTTTGAAGATTGCCGCCACGACCACATCTTCCACCGCAACTTCCGCGACATCGGCTATCACTTCTACCTGACACGCGACGGAGAAATTCATCGCGGACGTCCGTTGGACAAAATCGGTGCGCATTGCCAAGGTCACAACAGACATTCGATAGGTATCTGCTACGAAGGCGGACTGGACAGCAACCATAAACCCTCCGACACCCGCACACTACCGCAGAAAGCCTCGTTGGTAGCTCTGCTGCGCGAGCTGAAACAAATGTTTCCGAATGTGTTGGTGGTGGGACATCACGACTTGAATCCGATGAAAGAATGTCCTTGCTTCGATGCGGTGACGGAATATAGGGGGCTTTAAAAAAGCTCCCAACAGCTACAAACTTTCATTTTTTCTATTCAATAATCCATTTCTCTATATTTCGCGTCTTATTGCTGAAATTAATTCCTATCTTGAACAGTTTCCGCGAGTCTGTTTCAAAAGGACGGGCATAATGTTTCTTCTCTATCTGCTCCATTGCCTCCTCCGCAGTACCCTGAAGTTTGAACTCCATAACATAAACATAGTCCGGAGCTTTTACCACAAGATCAATACGTCCCTCCGACGTATGATATTCAGCTTGAGTATAGAAGCCTACCAACTTAAAGATAATGAACAATACATTCTGATAATGCAACTCCAAATCGCTCACCAGTTCATAAGGAGTGTCAGCAAAGAAACCTTGAAGTCTTTTAAGGAAAGCTTCAGGCTGTCCCCTACGTATTTCTTGAACAAACTTCTGTATCTCAAACGGAGCTTCAATTTTAGAAAAGCGGGTATAGAATGGAATCAGAAACTTAGCAAAACCTTCCTCTACTTCACGATTAGGAAAGCCCAATCGATAGAGTCCAAACTCTTTGTCATAGCTTTTTATAGTAAGGTATCCGCTTTGGAAGATGACCGGTATGGGATCTTCGTCACCATAAATACTGTTCAACACATCGGAATCTGTCTCCACCTGTGTCATCCGTTCTAAGTTGTAATGATTGCGTTTAAGCAACTCCACAAGATAAGTAGGCGTACCGGTTTCGAACCAATAGTTGCCGAACTCTTTCTTCTCGAACGTATTGAGCAGGCTGAAAGGATTGTAAAGACCTTCACAGTTGTAGGTGAAATGATAACCGTCATAGCAGGTTCTCAACTCATTACATGTTTCCTCATACGTCATACCTTGCATACCGGCTAATGCCTGCAGATCTTCTTCAAAATTATCGTGTATCTCTTTCTCCGTTATTCCGCACAAATTAAGAAAACGCCTATCCATACTGATGTCGTTCAGGTTGTTCAAATCGCTGAATACACTGACTTTGCCAAACTTAGTAACCCCTGTAAGCAAAGCAAACTTGATGCAGCCGTCCATAGTCTTCAATACACCATAGAACGGTTTCAAAGTACTGCGATAGGCATTTTGCAACTCATAGTTGCCAATAGCTTGCAGCAGAGGCTTATCATATTCGTCGATAAGGATAGCTACGCGTTCGCCCGTCTGCTCATAGGCGCGCCTCAGGATGCCGGCAAAACGCAGAGCAAGAGTCACTTCACCTACTCCTGTGCCGTATATAAGTTCCCATCTCGAAACGGCCTCGTTCAGTATTTTGTCCAAGCTGTCCGGCGCATCATATTTCCCGATATTCAAATCCAGATGGAATACAGGACGCTCCACCCAATCTTGCTCCAGCCTTTCCAGTGCCAGTCCTACAAAAAGTTCCCGTTTACCTTGAAAATAGGCTTCGAGCGTAGAAATAAGCAAACTCTTACCAAAACGACGCGGACGACTCAGAAAGTAATAACTCCCACTATCGACCAACTGATATATCAATTCGGTTTTATCGACATATAAAAAATCTCCTTTCCGAATCTTTTCAAAGTTCTGTACCCCGATGGGAAATTTCCTGTTATTCATATACCTTTCTCCTTATCAAAATGGTGTTGACAAAGGTAGTTTTTTTTTGTGAGAAAGCAAATTTCTCCCGCCTGTACACTCTGCAACACAATCATAAATCTTCCTCGCTTGCATCGCATTGTCATATTGCGCCTTGAATGTGTCTGAAATAACTTTTAGCTGTTCCTTTGTCGGATAATTCTTCAACACTTCCATTATTTTATTCTTCAATGCAATGTGATCTAAAGCCGGCTCATAATAATTCACCAAGCCCATAGTAACTTCGGGCAATGCCGTTTCCCTTGTACAAATGACAGGAGTACCGCACATGGCTGCTTCTACCGGAGTATAACCAAATCCCTCGTAAAGAGAAGGGGATATGAACACATCAGCAGACCGATACAAACGGGCTATTTCTTCATCGGACACATAATGAGACAGATGCACAATCCTGTCCTGTATACCGGATTCTACAATTATAGGAAGTATTTCCTTTTCCCAATAATCCGTACTCTTTCCTACCACCACCAGTTTATGAGAGATTGTATCCTTCAGTTCTATAAAGGCTTTAACCAAGGTTCCTACATTTTTATATTCGTGCAAGGTGCTGATATACAATAAATATTTAGAGTCCGATTGTAAGGAGCGACTAAGACCTGATGAAGGTAATACCACGCCGTTATGTATCACTGCAATTTTATCTGCAGAAACAAAAGGATATGTTTTCAAGATGTCTTGCTTTACAAAATCGGATATGGCAATTATCCTATCCGAATGTTTTAGGATAAACGGGGTAAGTAAACGAAAAAATAGTTTCTTTTTCCCTTTCCATACCTTTAATGGTTGAAGATCGTGAATTACTTGTACCCTGCAAATTTTTACTCTCAGAAAAAGCAACATATTTGTTCCCGGAGAAAACACAATGTCACATCCTGACCGATTTACAGTTCTTCTCCACATCAAACTATTTAAAACCGGTTTCAACCTAAACATTGTCTGTAACTTATTACAACAGGAGTATCGTTGTAAAAGAATATATTCGAATTCGGCATATTCGGCCTTAACCGATGGTTCCATTTCTTCTCTAATCAGCAATATTATATCAGCATCTAAAGATTTACAATCTCTCCAGGCTGACAATACACGAAACGCATATGTCCAATAACTATATCCCTTTGTGCAACCTGTTAAATCCACCAATATTTTCATAAGCATCAAAAGTCAATCGTATATTCATGATGATTCCAATGATTCATACAAATTATTCTGAAAAAAATGAAATTTGTTGAGCTTGCTTTTTTTTCAGTGTCTTCCAAAATGCTCTCATAAGATTATAAATAAAAAGAATTCTTAGTGATGCAAAGAAATGTGCTACCAGCCAATAGAAGCTACTCTTTCTGCTAACTGTTAGATATTTAAGCTTAATAAAAGGAGGTATATCCGAATAAAGTGAAATGATTTTTCTCTGTAATTTTCCTTCACTTCTAAAAAGTAGAATTACAAAATGCGAAATCCTCCACATCAACAAATCTTCATAAACTTCCTTATGCATTCCTTTTTCCTCAAAAAAATTCATGATTGCTTTTTCGCCTTGAATTATATTCTCCAAAGATTTACGCCCCATGGATTTAACATACGAGGACATGTTATATTGTACATAATGAACAAAAGCCTTTGGAATATAGGCAACATTTTCTGCATAGCAATACATTTTACAACTTAAATTAAAATCCTCTGCAAAATCAATGCCTTCATCCAATTTGATGTGGTGGTCCACTAATAATAAACGTCTTATTAATTGGCACCATAAATAGCCTTGGCGCTTATTCTGTAAAAAATCTTTTATTCTACTGATTTTTGTAGCAGATACAATATTCGTACAATACAATTCCCTATCCGCCCCAGATCTCCAATAATCCGCCACCACAATGTCCGCATCTTCTTCAACAGCCTTCGCATACATCTTCTCCAGCATATCCGGCTCGCAATAGTCATCACTGTCAATCTGAATGATATAGTCGCCGGAAGCTGCATCGAGCCCGGTATTGCGAACAGCAGCCACTCCCCGATTATGTTCATGATAAAGCAGCTTAAATTGTATTTGCCCTTTATAATCGGATACCATTTTCTCCACAATCTTCATACTGTTATCAGGCGTACAATCATTGACAACAATACATTCCACACTCTCTGTATAGGTCTGACTCATGATAGAAAGAATACAACGTTCCACATATTTCTCAACGTTGTAAACCGGAATAATAACAGATATATTCATCTCACTTTTTTGTTAATAACAGTTTGAACCTTATCACATAAGAACGGGAGGCCTTGTCCAAACAAAGGAAAAGAGCCAAACTGAATAGGGTGTACAACACAAGAAGTTTAAAAGCATATAAGCACCACTGACCATATGAATGAAAAGAGTTTGAAAATAAGCAATCACCCAACCATGAAATAGAGATGCACGAAACTGCTATTAAAGCTAAATACTTAAAAAGCCGAATAACATACTCACCTATATTTTCCTTAAATCCGCATTTGTACAGAAAAAGCGGTTTCCAAATACAAACAATAACCAGCAGACTGATAAGAACACCGGACAAAATGCCCGTCAACCCATAATAATACCCCAAAAGAATGGAAAGTCCCAAATTCAGAACAGCTTCCGTCACCGGTGCCCAAACATCCTGAAACAGTCCATAAGCTGCCAAAAAGGTATCATTCGTCCGAGACAAGCCGATAAAGGTTATCGCTATCAAGACAATAAAAGCCGACTGTTCCAATAAAAAGTCATTACCTACCCAAAGAATTATAAAAGAATGTCCCAATTTATAAATGCCAAAACAGACAACAGAGGCCAGCCACAATCTGAGCGATGTCAGCTCCCAAAAGACTTTTTTAATTCGTTCTTTGTCTCCTTCGGCCACCAAGCTACCCACCCCTGCGTTTATACTCCTTAAAAGTGCATCCATGAGCAAAGTTACTCCCGTAATAATAAGCATATAGTTACCATAAACAGCGACCAATGTCAGAGAAGCATAAGTATATATTATCAGCGGACTGGTTTGAAAAAGAACAAAAGCAGCAATCTGATGAAAGAAAACCTGTTTGGTCTTAGAAATGATCTCCGGATATTTCTGCCTCAATGTTCCCCCCTGCATTATTATTGTCTTCAGCCATGGGTATTCCCGCTTCAACAATTTATCTAATGCTACAGCCGTAGTTACTGCCATTAACAATTCCAAAATCATCCAATAGACATAACCATTACTCAAGTAATAGATAGCAGCTATCTGCAAGAGCACTTTTATGACTTTGAAACCTTGTACATTCAGCGTTATCTTATATTCTTTCTGATCGGCCGTCAGCACTATCTGACGGTAATTGACAAAATAGCCAAGCAGCGCACTGACTAATAAAACAATAAACGAACCGTAAGTGTACCATAAAGGTACTTCTGCTTTTTCAAAAATCAAGGGAAAGAAACACATCAGGACACAAGCACCTGCAATAACCACATACGCCACCCGCCGATAAAGCCATCCTTGTAGGGAAACAATCTCATTTATAACTTGCGTATTCTTTTCATAAATAGGTTTGTAGAGTGTAAAGGCAATAGCACCGCCAATTCCCAACTCCGCCAGATTCAGAAAACCGATTAGGTTTTGCGCCGTAGTATTCAGTCCCAGTACTTCCGCTCCCAAATAGTCAAGAAAGACTTTGCGGGAGAAGAATTGAAGAACTAAATTAATGAAATAAAAGATAAGGGCTACCTTCGCATTTTTGATGC
>OGLG01000042.1_pt1 | contig 117455 bp, 117 predicted proteins | sample 1572621 | NCBI WGS metagenome assembly OGLG01 (sample SAMEA2581912, study PRJEB24529) | metagenome | biome: Human gut stool | place: China | collected 2011 | reverse complement strand
AGTAGAATATTTTCTGGCTATGCTATATAGGGAATCGCCTTTTTGAACTGTATAATTAATGGTATTTTCTTCCTTCTCTACATTGCTTACTTTATCACTTGGTAATTTTAATACCTGACCAATACTTAGAATATTACTTGTTAAGTTATTTATTCTTTTTTATTTATGATAAACTTTTATTTCTTGCCTTTGGTTAAAACAAGTTGTTTGCTCATGTTTTTTTTTAAGTTTTTTTCCAAAGGTTTAGTCAAATCACCAGAATATACAATATCCAATTCATGTAAAGCCCTCGTTATTGCAACATATAAAAGTTTCATATCAAGATTTTTGTCGGATGAATAAATTGTTTCACTTGCATTATTAATTATTACAGCATCAAATTCAAGTCCTTTAGCCAATTGATTAGATATTGTACAAATTTTGAATCTTTCATCACTTAAATCATCATTTACTGTTACATTCGGTATATTAATTCCCAGACTTGCCAAATCATCATTAATATAATTTGATAATAAATCTGTTTTGCTTATTACAGCTATAGTTTTATAACCTTTTTCTTTATACTCACAAATTTTTTGTGCAATATATTCAGGAATTGTTTTTTCATCTGCACCGGTAAATTGTACTTTGTCACCATGTCTTACTACTAGGTCTGAGCGTCTTAATCCTATACTTTCGGCCACATCATCAGCAACATCCATTATTTCTGCAGTTGTACGATAACTCTTATTGAAATTGATTATATTACCATTTGCATCGAACATCGTTTTGTTAACTTCCTCCCAATTATCAATACCACGATAATCATAAATTGATTGTGCTAAATCACCAAAAATACTAAATGTCGCTGATGGTAAAGTACTTTTTAAAGTAAAGAAATTAAATTCACCTAAATCTTGTGCTTCATCCACTACAGCATGTTTTATCCTTACATAATCGCTATTTGGTGAAGTTAATAATTTAATATAAAGTAAGGCTGCTAAATCTTCAAAATCATAAGAATTGTTTTTAATATTTTTAGCGGTTTCTCTTTTTAATTCATTTAATTTGTCATATTGATAAATATTAAAATCTGAAATGCTACTAATAAACAATTTATATAATTTTGTTGTATTTATTTTTGACTTATTAAAATATTTTCTTATTGAACTTCTACATCCCTTAGTTATCTCTGTTCTATCTTTTGCAAACATATTTCTCATTTTTGTTTTTTCTGTTTCTGATGTTGCGGTTTTAAACAATTCATATGAATAGTCACTATATCTCTGTAATATATCATCTCTATGGTCATCAATATATCTACATAATCTTTCAATTGTGTTTTCTATTCTATTATTTAAACTACTTGAAAAACTATTTGTTGTACTATGGAAAATACTTTCTATTACTTCTTTTGGTAAAACTTCGAAATCACCTAACATAAGTGCCTTTGAAGTAATACTATAAAAATATAAATTCATGAATTTTTCAATCATTTCTTTGTATTTCATTGAACATTTAAATTTATCTATATCAGAAGTTTTTTTACCAGTAATACTTTCAATTACTTTTTTATCAGAAGCATTTATATTAATATCTTCTTCAATATAACTTTTAACAAAGCCTTCATAAGTACATTGTTCAACGCCATCGACATCTAATTCAGGCAAAACAGATTTTATGTATTTTAAAAACACAGGATTTGGGCCTATTACCAAATATTGATTTTGCTTAATTGTGTTTATATAGTTATATACTAAGTAAGCAATTCTATGCAATGCAACTGTTGTCTTACCAGAACCTGCTACTCCTTGAATAATTATATTATCAGATAAACTTCTTCTAATAACATCATTTTGTTCTTTTTGAATTGTTGAAACAATACTTTTTAATCTAGCATCATTATTGCTGTTAAGATACTTTTGAAGTAAACTGTCTTGTGATACTAAATCAACATCAAAATACTCTTGTAATTCTCCCGCTTCTATTTCATATTGTCTTTTTAAAGACATATTACCTTTTATTATTCCACTTGGTGCTTTAAAACTACATTCTCCAATTTCGGCATCATAATAAAGTGAACTAATAGGTGCTCTCCAGTCAGTTACCACAATATCAGTATTTTTTGAAACACCATTCTTTCCAATATAGATAGTGCTAGTTTTTCCATCATCTTCTGATGTAAAATCAATCCTAGCAAAATATGGTTTATCTAAGGCAACTTCTAAATTACTTATATGAATTTTTTTGCCATCAGCAATCCTCCAAAGTTCTTCTCTATCACCAATAAAATTATTAAATAAATTTTTTAAATTTATTCTTTCATCCTGTAAAATACTATCTATGATTGCAATAGTCTGTTTCAATCTTTCTTTTTCTTTTTCTAATTCTTTAATTTCCATATCTATTTCCCCCCCTTAACACCAATAAAATATAATTTTTTAATCGGTCATTATTATACCACAAAAACGACTTTTTTCCAAGAAAAAAATCGTTTTTTTTAGAAATTTGTAATGTTTTATTCATTTTAAATGTTATTTATAGAAATATTGAAATTACTTTTGTTCAGAACCTTCATTTTTCTTTTTAAATACTGGCTTTCCATCTTCAAAAACTAAATAAGTATTATAAAACTTGTCATAATATTCTTTAAAGATAAAATAACCAGTGTCACTTGCTTGTCCGCTTGCTATTATTGACTCAAAAGTAGGAATAGACACCCATTTTGCTGCTTGTACTTCATCATCCTGTAATTTCAATTCATCCACATTAACATTAGATTTTAGCAGAAAAACCTCAACATAATCATTAACTCTTGCGTATGAACCAATAAATTTTAAATCTTTTTTGTCCGCTTTTATTCCAAGTTCTTCTTCTAATTCACGTAAAGTTCCAGTGATAGCATCATCACCAGCAATTGCACCTCCTGATGTTGTTTCCCACATATTTGGACACTTTTTTGCTGTTGCTAATCTTTGTTGAATTAACAATTCATCTTTATCATTAATAATCCAAACAAAACAAGATAATCTAAACTCGCCATCTGAAAGTTCTTTTCTTCCTTTTGTATAATTTAATTTTTCATGTTTATCATTATAGATATCAACCAATTCCATTATTTATGCCTCCTCATTATTTTTTTAACAGAATTTATTATTCTTTCCTCACTATTCTTTTGCCATAGTTTGTTTATATCTTTATCTAATGGTATTATATCATCTCTGTCTAAATAATTCAATACATCGTTCGAATTTTTAATAAAATAGACACCTTTTTTAATATTATTAAAAATATCAACAGTCTCAATTGAACCAAACATACTACTAACTACTAAAGTTGGTACTTTCATAGCAAAACCTTCATATAAAGATGTTGAATACGAACCAATTTGTAAAATAGCCTGTTGTTGAATGTCATATATTGTTTTTTCACGTTTAATCTCAACAATATTTTTCTTTTTCAGACATTCATAATTTTTTGACATTTCATTTGGATGATATTTAAAGATAATTTTATACTTTTTGTTTTTAAGTAAATCAGCAAGTTCTGAGGTAAACAATGCCATTTCATCTCCAATTGTTGATTGACTTATTATCAATATAATTTTTTGCTTTTTTTTCTTTTGCTTATTTACAACTTTTAATTTCTCTTCAAAAAATGGAAACCCTACATTTATAACATTTTTTATATCTTTAATTGAAAGCAAATAATTATTAATTTGATTTTTTCCAAAGCCAAATATATATTTAGTGTCGTTCTTTAATAACGATACATTGGAACATTTATTAACCAACGGATCAACTTTTGTAATTGTACCATGCTGAATTTCCACTGTAATTATTTTTTGATTATTACATTCATTTATCAACATTTCCTTAAAAATAGACGGCATATAGTGTAACATAACCATTTGAGGTGATATTTTTTTTAATATTTTTCTAATGTATTTTCTATCAATTTCAAGTCTAATAATGGAATCAACAAAAAAAGTCTTAAAATCTACAACATCATGTTCTTCTGTATACCATGAATTTAAAATGTATTTTACTTCGTTATATTCTTTAATTATTTTTTTATATTTTTTAAAATTAATTATCTTATATAATCTCTTCCTTACTAAAAAAAATATTTCATGAATGTCTGTTAAATATATATTACTTGTGTATATAGGAAAATCGTGAGCCGTATTTGAAACCCCTAAAGAACTCCAAGATGGCTCTTCCAGAGCCAGAATCTTATAGTCTCTTTGTAAATAATCAATGTAATAATCGATATAATTGTTTTTATACTTGCCATTACAAAGAACTCTTCTTGGCTGTGATACTATCAAAATATCACATTTTTGCTTTTTTAAAAAATATTTACGAATGTTCTTTAAATTCAGAAAATACTTTTTAAAACAAAATGGATTTTTAGCAAACATAGCCGATCCACCAGAAATGATGGAATTTGTTTCACAAGAAATAACTGGTCTAACATATTCCCAATAATTAATTCCAAATATTTCCCTATCAAACATTTTATCTTCAATCTCTTTTTTTAAAAATATATTAATTGCTTTCATAACTACTCCGTTTCTTTTATTTTAATTTTTTTAAACTTAATTTCTTTGCATGAATCACATAGTTCGTGACATAATGGAACTGGAATTTGCTCAATATTATATATACAATTATCACAAATGTATCCTGTTCTTGCTTGCTTTAAATGTTTTTTTCTAAAAGAACTAATTATTGAATTGTTCCACGCTTCCTTTAAAGAAATTTTATTGAGATCTGCATAGGCTAACATGTTTTCAAAATCCATGCAACACGCAGTAAGCAATCCTTCTGCAGTAACTACTATCGAATTAAAAGGATATGGACATGGATATTTTATATTTCCATTAATATCAGAACAATTAGTTGTTGAAATCTTACATATGTCTGGTATTAATCCTCCCTGATTAATTGCTGGCATAATAACAACTTCATCACATTTGCCATTAAATAATTCTCTAACTTTATTTTCGTTTCTCGTAATATCTATTGAAATATAAGAGACATAAACTTTTAAATTCTTATTTTTAGTATTTTTCCATCTAAAAACATCAGATAGATTTTTTAAAACTTTATCAAAATTATCAGTTCCGTGTATAAATTTATATTGTTCCTTATTAAAAGCATTAATACTGTATTTTATACTATTTAATCCATTAGCATAAAGTTCCTTTACTCTTTCTAAATCAGCCAATATTCCATTGGTTGTTAAATATATATATTTATATCCTAGTTCATGTGCATATGAAACAAAATGTGATAACCTTTTATCAAGAAATGGTTCACCTACAACATAAAATCCAACTTCTCTCATTCCTAAATTATAAGCATCGTTTAATATTCTTTCGCACAGTTCTTTATTTATAAATTGCTTTTGCCTTTTCATACAGTCATTGTAACAAAAAACACATTTATTATTACAATAATTTGTTAATTCAATTAATAAGTTTTTTTTAGGAAAAGGTGTTTCATTTTTTTCACATATAGTTTCATTTATTTTATCAATAATTCTATCCTTTAATTCCATTATTTTTATTATCCTTCTTCAAGACTTTTACTTTTTTACCAGAAAGGTTTACATCTTCTTTTGAAATTCCTCTCCCTATATATGTATTAATAACACCTAAATCCGCTTTATACTCTCTTTCATCATCTGTTACATGAAAAACATTATCAAAAAAATAATATGCAACAAGTTTACTGTACTTTCTTCTAATATCCGTTTTCATGCTTTCCAAATTAACAAATACGTACCTTTTTTTCAAAGGGTGGTATTCCATTTTGGATGTCTCTATATCAATTAAAAGAATTGTCACCTTTCTTTCCTCACTACATTGAAACATAGTTTCAATTTTTTTATCGACTTTCCATGCTGCTATTTCATCTTGAGAATATATCTCTCTCACAAATTTTTCATACTCATCTCCCAAATTCAATGAAAAGATATCTAACACATTTCCATATTTCTCAACATCTTCAACAACATTTTCTAAATGCTCCTGCATACTATTCCACAATATTCCTAAACAAACCATATTTCCTCCTTATATTTTATATGTATTACCAAATAGAAATAAATTTTTTCTGTATATTTCTTTTCCAAAGATTATCACATTCTAATATTTTTAATATTCTTTTATCACTATCACCATTGCCAAACATTTTATCCTTATATTTATATTTTTCTATTTCATTAATTGCGTTTATAATTTCTGATTTTTTTTCATTGACACAACATATATTTTTTTGTGTTCTTAAATCGTATCTTCCATTTTGTCTTGTTCCGACATTTATAGTGGGAATCCCGTAAATTCCGCTTTCTCTTATTCCCAAACTTGAATTTCCAATTACAAAATCCGAATACTTTAACAATGTCAAAAAATATTCAAATCTTATTGATGGATACATAATAATTTTATCATTACCTATAAGTCTTTTATACTCTTCTAAAATAATATCAGAACCCATATCGTTATTTGGATAAATAACAACATAATTCCTATCTGATTCTATAATCGAGTCAACTAAAACTTTAATTTTATTTTTCAAAAAATCTATTTCAGAAATAACAGGATGATATATCATAATAGCATAATTTTCAAAATTAATATTATACTTTTTTTTAATATAATCAATATCATAATTATTTTTCACCATAATATCTATATCTGGAGAACCTACAATGAAAATATTATTTGCATTCTCACCCATTTGAATCAAATTTTTTTTAGAAGATTCATTCGATACAAAATGAAAATTTGCAAGTTTGCTTATAGCATGTCTTATCGATTCATCTATAGTGCCACTTATTTCTCCTCCTTCTATATGACTTACATAAATATTATTTAAGGCTCCAACTATAGCACCTGCCATCGCTTCAACCCTATCACCATGAACAAAAATCATATCAGGTTTTATGTTTTTAACAAATTTTGTAAACTGAAGTATGTTATTTGCTAAAATTTCATCCATAGACAATGAATTGTCAATTCGTTTCGACAGAAATATATTGTTAAATCCGTCTTTTTGAATTTCAATGTAGGTACTACCATATTTTTCAAGCAAATGCATTCCGGTGACGTAAATATAAACATCAAATGTATTACTATTATCTAACATCTTAATTACGGATTTTATTTTTCCATAGTCTGCTCTTGTTCCTGTGATAAAAACTATTTTTTTCATTCTATCATCTCCCACAAAACATGAGTATCATTTTCTATGTCACATTTTGCAACTTTTCCAATAATATTATTATAATTTTCTGCTAAAATCCCGATATTTCCAGGCCTCTTAACCCATATATTTTTTTCTGTTAAAAGTTCTCCTTTTTTTATTGGTGCTATACTTACAATTGTTGCATAAGCAAAATCAATTGTAACCTTTTCTTCGGGCAAAGGAATCTTACTACCTCCACGCATTAAAAATATTTCATTTGTGCCATCAATTAATTTTTTTAATTCTTCTTTATCAGCAGAACAAATTATGTCTGGACCTTTTCTATTTTTTGTGTCAGTAAAATGTCTTTCCAAAATTGATGCTCCTAAAGCAGTTGCTGCAAAACAAGCGTTATTATTTATTGTATGGTCTGACAATCCTATTATATCTTCTGGAAAAGCAGATTGTAATTCTTTTAAAGCACCTAATCTCACTTGTTCCGGTTGTGTTGGATATAAGTTTGTTGTATGCAATAATGCATATTGAATATTATATTTTTTTAAAATTGCCACAGTTTTTCTTACACTTTCAATATCGTTCATTCCAGTGGAAACAATCATTGGTTTTCCAAATTTTGCAATATGTTCAATTAGTGGATAATTGTTGCATTCTCCTGAGCCAATTTTATATGCCTTTACATTCATTTTTTCCAGTCGGTCTGCCGCTGCTCTAGAAAAAGGTGTACTTAAAAACAACATACCCTTACTTTCAACATATTTCTTTAGTTCTATTTCATCTTTTTCTGATAATGCACATTTTTTCATAATTTCATAAATTGATTTCTGCGAATTTCCTGGTATAACTTTTTTTGCCATATGTGACATTTCATCATCAATAACATGAGTTTGGTGCTTAACAATTTCACATCCTGCTTCATAAGCAGCATCAACAATCTTTTTGGCAACTTCTAAACTACCATTATGATTAATTCCTATTTCAGCAATAACCAAAGGCTTATAATCCATCCCTATTTTTCTATTATCTATTTGAATATACTTGCTCATATACTTCCTCCTTTAGCAAATTACAATCCAATCTATCAATTAATTTTATTGTTTTAATAATTTCACCTGACTTTGCATCATTCACTTTAAAGCCATATTTTATATTCAACTTTTCCATAACACATAAGGTATTTTTATCAAAAGAACCATATGGAAATGCAATTGATAAAAGATTACTATCAATTAAATTGTTATCAATCAAGAATTTCATATTACCATTAATTTCATTAAATTGATCTTTTTTTGGTAAAGTTGACAACCTAGGATGTGTGTTCGTATGTATGCCAAAAAAAATGTTGTTTTTTTTCATTTTTTTCATTTCCTCTATAGTAATATAATTTAAATACACATCAGTTGACAAATTATATTTTTTCGAAAAGTAATACAATATATCATGTCTTATCATTGGTGATAATTTGTATTGAAGTAACTGTTTAAACATTGCCATTTTCCCCTTATCAAGTGAATCATCAATTTTATAATCATGTAATTTAATTTCTTTTTCTTTTAAAACCATCATTAAATCATTATATAAAATGTCAATTCCGACTTTAGATATTAATTGATGAATTATTTGAATATCTAACATCTTACCTGTACTAATGCAAGATGGTATAAAGAATAACCCCGAGCATTTATGTTTTTTCAAAATTGGATAAACATATTCAAAATGATCTTTTGTACCATCATCAAAAGTAAGCATTACATATTCATCAGAAATATTTTCTTTATTCTTTAACAAATTGTCATAATCTTTTAAAGAAATTATCTTATATTTACTTTTTAAATATTTTATTGTTGCTTCAAATAATGATAAATCATAGTGATAATAATTAGAACACGGTTTTACGTAATGAAACATATAAACTTTCATTTTTTTATCTCCATTTCAGCCCTATTAAAGTCTTCTATAGTATCTATATCCACATCATATTTATTATCAATAATAAATGGTGTTTCATTTTCGTTCAATACAGTAGTAGATGAAATTTTATTTAAATTATTAATGTATATACATCCTATAATTTTATATATCTTCGGAAAATCCTGACTTCTTATATCGGATGAAAGAGAAATAATCTTATTCAACTTACCATTCTCAATTTTCCTCATCATTACAGGCTGTTCCTTCGACTCCACAACTGTTATTAATGATGTTTCATTCTCAAAATATTTTTCTATTGCCTTATCTAACATATCGACAGTTCGTATTGGAAAAGTAGGTTGTAACAAAACAAGTGCACTGTAATTATTTAACCTATTCTCTTCTATTTCATATAAAATAGCGTCTATTATTCTCGCCTTATCTCCTGAAAGGTAATCTGGTCTCAAAGAGTTTTTTATGCATCCCATTTTATGAGCACGTTCTAATATTGCATAACTATCTGTGCTAACAATAATTTCATCAATATATTTTGATTCTTTGGCAATATTAACACTGTATTCAAACAATGGTATTCCATTCAATAACTTGTTATTCTTTCCTTTGATTCGTTTACTACCTGCTCTTGCTGGTACAAATGCTAATATCTTTTTTGACTTGTACATAATAACAACTCCTTCACTTTATTTTTCTGCTTTTCGGCTAGTAAAATACAATCATTTAAGTCATTTTTTTCAAACCAAGATTTTGAATAATCATTTGGTACTATATTAAATGTTTCTTCAGTTGTATATGTTGAAATCAATGGAATGTTAAAGTAAACTGCACAAGCCATTCTATGAGCACCATCTATTATCAAACCTTCTTTATTTATTAAAATAGGATTCAAAAAATCAAATCCATCTTTTTTTATTGAACAAATCAATTTTATAAACTCATTTTTATGGTTCATCATTTCTCTGGGTATTATTGAAATTTGTTTGCATCTTGTTATTTGTAATTTATCATATAATTTCCAAACATCCAAATTTCCATTCAGGTACTCATCTATTATAGCCATACGAAAATAAATATCGTAACTATAATCATTATTTTTCATTGCTTTTTTTAAAACATTTAAAGTACATTCTTTTCTCATTTATTCCTCCAAAAAACATTAAAAAAGGGGACTTAAAACAAGATGCTTGCCCTTGTTCTAAGTCCCTTTTATTCAAATAGACAAATATAATTATTAATCAATATATAAAGTATGTATTTCGGGCAAACATCCCAAAATCTGCCTTTTATTCTACTCTAAGAAATAAAATAAGTCAATAGTTTTTATTAAAAATTGTGGAATATTTTGTCAAATTTATTTAATCTGTCCACAAGTAGTGTGGATAATTCTATATTTTATAAGGATTTTCATATGTAAAATGGTGTAAACTTTAATAATACTTTTATGAGGAAGACTAATCTTAAGGCTTACTCATTTTATGATAGAGACAAAATTATTTGGCTCTATCATACCACGGAAAACATAAACTTGTTTATGGTTAAAGTGGACAAAAAAAAGAAAATATATGGTTATATACTTTCCTTATTATTAATCATTATATTATATATCTCATTTATAAAGGGACTACGGTTATCAGCATCTTTATTTACTAATAGATATACATTATTCTTGGTTCTCGTTAAGGCTACATAAAATAATCTTCGTTCTTCTGCAAATGGTATTTTTTCTTCATACCAATTATTTTTATATATTTCTTTAAGCCAAAAATCACCATAATATGGTTTAGGAAACCTACTATCTAAGCCTATTATTATTACTTCATCACTAGTTAGTCCTTTAGATTTATGAATTGTCATTCCATCAATATCTATATCATCATATCCTTGATACTTTACTTTTGTTTCCATATCATCTATTAACTCTGGTTCTTCATACATAGTATCTATTATTTTGTTTGTTCTTCCTAGTATTAATATATGACTATTTTTGTTGTTTTTATGAATAGCAAGAATTAATTCTTTTAACTTTTGGTATTCTTTTCCTTCTTCAAAAAAAACAAATTTTATAGGACTTGGATTTTCTTTAGTTGACAATAGTTGTTTAGATATTTGATCAGTATTTTTCATTATAAAATCACTAGAATACTTTATTAGTTGCCTACTGTTACGATAAGCTTTTGATATTTTTAATATTTTGGCTGTTGGGAAATATGATAGAAAATTATATGTATATTCTATTTTGGAACCTGCAAATGAAAATATTGATTGCCAATCATCGCCTACCGCTACTACTTTAGCAGTATTTACTGTGGATACATTTTTGGCGAGGATATAGCGATCTTCGGATATATCTTGATATTCATCTATTATTATGTACTGGAATTTTAAGTTAGTGTTTGTACCAATATGATTTATGTATAGATTGGAGTAATATATCATGTCACTGAAGTCAAAACCATAGTTTTCACTGCCATATAATTTCTTCTGATAATATAGATAGAAATCGTTTATATAGGTATATTGTTTTTGACATATTTCGGTTTCTTCTAGTGAAGTTAAGGTGTTTATATATTTTACTGCCAACTTTGAATAGTCTTTTCTATTTTTTGATGACTTTATCCCATCTATTACTGAGTAGAGAAAATCTCTAAAGGGGAATAATTGTGATACTTCGTTATTATCTAGAATTCTATTATATATTTCGATATTTGTTTTTTTCTTTAATATAAAGCCCATCTTTGTTAGTTCTTCTCTTAGGGTGTTTTCTAAATTTTCTCCTCTTTGATAATCTATCTTTATGAACTTGGTATGGTGCCTAGCATGGTAGTCTTCTTTTATTTTTCTTATTTTATTGTATCTATTTAATTCATCATCTTTATAATTCGATAATCCAAAGTATTCAACATATACCTCTTCTCCTCCTAAATTTAAAGTGAAGTCGGGTTTATATGTTTTGTTATCAGGCATTAATTTTTCATATACTTTTTCATATTCATAGTCAATGCTATTTATGTATAGAAAATTGGCTATTATGGCTTCACCTTTAGATTTGACCATTTCTCCACGAATGGTATATATTACTTCGGAATCGTTTATGTCTTTATTTATTCTATCTTCTAGCCATTTGTCTAAGTCAGGTATTTCTTTTAATCTATCTATTTTATAGTTTTGGAAATATTCTTGGAAAGTGTTGTATTTTTGATAGTTTCTTTGGAAATAATCTCCGAATAACCATATTTTTTTAACGGTACTGGTAGTGAATAATTCTAGTAGTTCTTTTACTTTGTTTTTATAGGGAAAGATGTTTTCTTTGAAATATTCTAGAAAGATGCTGTTGCGAATGTTTTTATCTACTACGTAGCATTTATGGGGTTTAAATATTTCTCTTATGTACATTAGGCCTAGGGAGTGGAAAGTTGTTACTTCTGCTGGTATGTTAAAATCCACTACTATTCTTTTTTGTAATTCTTCAGTGGCTTTCTTGGTAAAACTTATGGCTAGGATTTCGTTTGGTGGTATTTTCTTGATGTCTACTAAATATTTTATTTTGGAAGCCATCGTGGTTGTTTTTCCGGTTCCTGCTCCCGCTATTATAAGGGAGTATTCTTCATCTGTTAGGATGGCTTTTATTTGGTCTTCATCTAGATGAATATTTGGGTCTATATTGTTATACATATTTTGAAAATAGTCTTTATATTTGATTTGGTCGCTTGCTAATACTTCATTATTGTATATGTCAAGATTAAAATTATTTGGTATTAGTGATGGGATTTCTTTTTGAACTTTTAGATATAAATATTTTGATATATATTCTTTATTATTTAATTTTTTTATAAATTCTTCTTTCACCTGCTACACCTACTTTATTATATTATATCATAGGTGTTTATTTTTTTATAGAAAAAAATTTGTTTTTGATAATAAGCATAATGAGGAAGACTAATCTTAGACTTACTCATTTTATGATAGAGACAAAATTATTTGGCTCTATCATACAACGGAAAACATAAACTTGTTTATGGTTAAAGTGGACAAAAAAAAGAAAATATATGGTTATATACTTTCTATATTATCTTACTATTAGTATTTGACCTATGGATAGTAGATTTGACGATAGATTGTTTAACTGTTTTAATCTATCAACAGTAGTATCATATTTTTTGGCTATACTATATAGTGAATCTCCTTTCTGAACGGTGTAAGTTGTCTCTAGGTTGGTATCTGTTGGTATTAGTAATACTTGACCTATCGATAATAAATTAGTTGTTAGATTATTTAAATCTTTTATTTTACCAATGGTAGTAGAATATTTTCTGGCTATGCTATATAGGGAATCGCCTTTTTGAACTGTATAACTAATGGTATTTTCTTCCTTCTCTACATCGCTTACTTTATCACTTGGTAATTTTAATACCTGGCCAATACTTAGAATATTACTTGTTAAGTTATTTATTCTCTTTAGTTCATCAACGGTAGTATTATATTTATTGGCAATTGAATATAAGGAATCGCCTTTCTTTACAATGTATGTTGACTCTGGTAATAATGCACTTGGTATTTTTAGTAATTGTCCAGTTGATAGAATATTGGATGTTAGATTATTTGTTTTCTTTAATTCATCCACGGTAGTATTGTTGGCTGCCGCTATCGAGTATAAGGTATCACCTTTTTTGACTATGTAGACATTTTCTTCTCCTTCATATATTTCTTTAGTTGGAATACGAAGTACCTCTCCTATTTGTAATGTATTTGACGTTAGATTGTTTTCTTTTTTTAGTTCTGAAACAGTAGTACCTAATTTATTTGCTATGCTATATAGTGAATCGCCTTTTTGAACAACATAGGTATTGGTTGTTATTCCCTCTGGTGGTGTGTATGGTACTCCTATATAGTTTGCTACTGCTGATATGACGGCTTCTGCTAGTTCTTTATAGTTTTCTTTTAGGAATTCGACATCTTTGGTATCGTCAATAAAGCCATACTCAACAATTAGTGGTTCTAGATTGCCAGTATTTCGATGTATGAAATAGTAGTCTTTTGAGGTATCACTAGGTAGTCTTCTTTGGTAATATTTTCTTGTTTCTTGTCCAGCGGCTCCTATATTTTCTAGTATTCTTCTGGCTAGGGTATCTCTATTTCTTAGAGCATAGATGACTTCGGCTCCTTCGCCGCCTCCTGAATTAACATGGTTTGATATTAGTATAACATCAGATGAGTTACCAAACTTATTTAAAATAGTATTTACTCTATCAGTTGGAGATAATGTGGTATCTGAGTCTCTAGTTATAGCTACTGGTATTCCTAACTCTTTAAATCTATCATACATGTATTTGGATATTAATAGATTATAGTCTTTTTCTAATAAATTATTGCCTGTAGCACCAGAATCCGTACCACCGTGACCTGGGTCAATTATTACTTTACGGACCGCTCTATCTTCATTATTATTCATAGTTATCACCTTCAAAGTAGTATATGTAAATAATGTTAATTTGGTTAACTTAACTAGAATAAAAAGATACTATTTTTTAGTACCTTTATTCTTTATTTAATGTATTATTTATTATTTTTCTTATTTCAATAATTCTTTTTTTCATAAAGTCTGGATTATCTTTAAACCATTTTATGTTAAGTGGTGATGGATGTGGCAAAACTATTGCTGGTTTATTAAATATTATATTATTTTTAAATATTAGGTCATTATAATTTTCATTTGGAAAAAATGTTTTAGCGGCTTTAGCTCCAATTATTATATATAATTTATTATCTATATATTCTAATTCTTTCTTTATCCATTTTTCATAGCATATTTTAGGTGGTGCTTTATCACATCCATTTTTATCTTTTCCTGGGTAGCAATGCGCTAAGGCTGTGATAAAGAAGTTATCTAGATTATAGAATTCTTCATCGGTTATTTGATACCATTCATATTTTAATTTTTTACCACTTTGATCAGTAAATGGCTTTAGTATGGTATCTACCGTTTTAGATGGTGCTTGACTTATTTGAACTATTTTTGAAGTAGCGGAGCCTATGACTACTGGATGTGGTTTGAAGCCAAACTTATCTTCACAAATGTTGCATTTTCTTATTTCGTTTATTAAATTACTAAAGTCTTTTTCCATAATACCTCCTAATTCATGATGTGTTAATTTATTTAATATCCATATTTACTATTAGTGATATAGAAATTAATACTACCGCTAATAGGATTAGTAATATAGTATTTACATAACCATTAGACGGTAAATTAGGTTTTAATGTTCTTACTTTCTTCTTTGTATTTTCTTTTTGATATGTATTTAAGGCACTAGTACTCTGTTCATTTGGCATATTTATTTTACTTTCAATCAATGGTTTTACTTTTTCTACTTTATCTTTCATTGATGGAATTAATCTAGCACTATTTTTTTCTACATTTTGTAAGATTATAAAATTTGCATTAGGATCGATTAAATGCTCTCTTGATTCTCTAAAATAATTATTTTCTGTTATATAATATGCTGGACTCGGAATGTTGGATATTTGAAATTTTTCTGGTGATATTTTTTCCATACAAACATTACCTTGATGTTCGGTATATTCTTTAGAGCCATCTTTTAATATATAAGTGATATTACTAATTAAGTCCATATCAGTATTTACTGCCCTTGCAATATTGTCTTTTCCTACTACTTGTTTTGGTATTAGAGCAACATTTAATTTTATTGAACTAAACTTATTATAAAATTTCTGATAAAATCTAATTACTTTTTGTGTTTCTAATTCACTTAAATCGGCATTTTTACATAAATCATAAACATTTTGTCTACAGGCTTCTTCATTTCTTAATATGTATGGTGAAAATCTTATATCATTATGGTAAGCAGATGTGTGATCCGCTGATGTAAACCAATCAAACCATTCTGGTGAATCTATGGCATGTTGAAAGACTTTAGTAAAATCATGTTCATAATATATTCCTGCTCCACCATAATATGGGTAGCCTCCTAGAGGAGCCATAATTTTTCTTTTCATAAACATTGCTTGGATTTCTTCTATATCTTGTGGATTGCCTTTTCTATCACCAGCGTTAGGGATTAAACCATTTTGTAGTATTGATGTATAATATGCATCAGGAAAAGAATGTGATACATATCCATAAGTTATATACTCTTTTAAGAAATAGTTTTTTACCATCTCAATATCTTCTTCTTTTATTTCTTTGGTATAATCAATGTTTAGTTTATTCGCTATTACGGTGGCAATTAGTTTAGATTTCTGCACTTCAAAATTCTGATGTGATATGTGTCTTTCTTCTAGTTGTGTATATAGTTCATTTATTTGTGTAATATATTTTTCAAAACCATATCCATCTTTATTTATTATATGATGAAGATATAGTTCTCCTATTAAGTTACCTATTGAATGAATACTGTGATTTTTATTCCAATTATCTCTCAAAATATTTATAAAAAATATTGAATTAATATTTTTTTCTATATTTGAAAGCATCATCTTTTCTCTATCTAATCTGTTTTGTTCCATTTTATTTAACACCACCATATTTGTTCTTTAAGTTTATTATATCATATTTTCTTCTGTTATTTTGATAAATTAATTAGTTATATTAAAAGATACTAATTTTATTTTCTTAGTATCTTTTATTTGATAGTCTATTTTGATATTTTTTTCTTCGAAGGAATATGTTTCAGTTCTTTTGGTAGCGGCGAGTTCTAGAAGGTCGGTAATTAGATTATTCATCCTCTCTCCCTCTGTTTTGGCGTTTTTTAGCCATTTTATTTCTTTAAGACAAGATGAAAAAGGAATATTATCGTAAAAATGTGCTGTATAACGATTAATAATAGTACCTTTATCTACATCTGGTATTAAATTACCATAGTAAAATAAATCTTTATTTAAATTTAATTTTTTATTAACTTCTTTTGATACTGCTAAATGGACTGACCAATTAGGCATTATATCACCTCTATCGTTAATTTAAGTATATCATAATTTTAATAATTTATATGTTATATTTGGCTATTTTTACAGTATTTTGACATTTTATATGTAATTAGTTATAGCTTATATATAATACAACATAATACTTTTAATTTAGAGACTATATAATAGGCTCTAAATTACCTCTTAAGACCTAGGCTTAAGAGGATAAAGAAAAAAAAACATAGACTATATTAATCTACATTATTTACTTTTATAGTACTTACATATTTAATATTCTAGCATAATATAGTAACTTCTATGTTAATTTTCATTTGCCTTTTCTAATTCTTCTAAAAATTTATCTTTTAATTCGGGATATATATTATAAAAGTTATTTATATTAAATCCTTTCTTATACCATCTTAATACTTTAGGAATTAAATCACTATTATCTATTGGAACATAATCAGGTCTATTTGGATATAAATATAATTTTATTAATCCTTCTTTATCTAGTTTAATTAATTCATCATAAACATTATCTATATATTCAGAAGATATTACTTTTTCATCTGTGTCACTTACCACTTCTGCAGACCATCCAGTTTGGTTTTCTTTAAAATTAGATGCATCTAGTTTATAAATATATCCGGAACAATTAAATATCTTTTTAAACATACCTGGCTTTCTTTCTACTAGTTCTACTGGATAATTTTTTCCATCTCCTGATAATGAATAAAATAAGTCACTACCTTGTTTTGATAGGAAAATTGTTGCTATTATCTTTGAATGACAAGCATATACCCATTCCTTCATATGAGTACTTTTGTGTTTTTTAATTACTTCTAAGTTAGGAATACTACTTCCATGATATACATAATTCATATTTATCTTTTATTTTTTCTCCCTATTCTATTTATATCTCTAAATTCTTTAAAATAATTAACTGCTTCAGCCATTTGTTTATCATATTCATTTATAATATCTTCTTTAGTTAAATATACATATTTATTTGGATGTAATAATACTGGTTCAAGTAATTCTTTTTTATTATTGAAATAGGTATTAAATTCATCTTTTCCATAACCAGTAAGTGATAATTCTTTATCATAATACCAATATGTGGAACTACTAGTTACTCTTAGATTTAATTTATCTATATCTAAATTACTAGGACAATTTCCGAAACAATTTAAACTTGTTCCTATATCTGTTCCTATTATATAGGCTCCTATTTTCTTTAGTTCTACTAATGCCATACGACCACTAGAAAAAACATATTCATTTACTAGTGCTACAACATTTTTATCTTTAAGAAAATTTATTAATGGCTTTATTACTGATGAATTACCACCACCATTATATCTTAAGTCAATTATATAATTTTTTATATTGCTTTCTTCTTTTAATTTTGAAATTAGTTGTTCCATTTTATCTTTATCTCTACAAGAGTTATAGTGGATAATACAGCAATCTTTAATAACTTCTGTAGAGTAGTTTTCTGGAAAGTGTACACTATAAAATTCTGGTAAATTATTTATGTTAAAAGTAATATTTTCTTTTTCATTATTATCATTTAAAATAGTATAGATAAACTTTTCAGTATTATTTTCAATACTTGGTAATGATTTTAAAACATTCACATCAGATAAAAATGACTGAATCATTACTGATAAATGTTCTTTTGTTGAATAACAAATAATCTCTTCTAATTCACATAATATTCTTTGTATATCTATATTATTTATTTTCAATAACTTACCACCTATTAATTTTTTATAAATTGGAGAAATATTTGTAACATAAAGACTATTTTCTTCTACTGTAAAATCTATTGGTATATATACATTATCTTTGAAACTTACTTTAGTATGCGAATCATATCTACCCAGCATAAATTTTATTAATAATGAAGTTATATAATAAAGATCAAATTCATCATATTCATTCTCACTTAATAGTTCATTTATCTTTTCTTTTAATTCTGTTTTTGTATGAAAAAAATATAACCCAGGATGACCTTTAAATTTTGAATCTCCATTTTCAATAAAATCAAATATTTTTATTAGGTAGTATTCTGCTTCTTTTTTATTTAGTTTAAACATTATTGCCTCCTAACTAAATGTAATAGTATATTTGTTTAGTATTGTATTCAAATTTCTTTCTTTTATATTTTTTCAAAGTAATAAACATTTTCTGGTAACTGTAATTTTTCAAAAATTCTTGTCTTTATTAGTTTACCACCCATATGTTTATAGAAATCATTACTTGGATTGCCTACTAAGCAACCAATTATCATTTTATCGTAACCCATTTTTTTTAATTCTTCTATTCCTGCTTCAAATAACTTTTTACCCAAACCTTTACCTTTATATTTATCTAAAATATAAATTGCATGTAATTCACCACAATTATCATAATTTGTATCGTCAGTATCTCCAACATTGACAAACCCAACAATGTTATTATCAACTTCGAGAACTAATTGATGATTATCTTCTTCATTGAATTTGTTATATATCTCTTTTGCTCTTTGCTCTTCAGTTTCGTATAATTTATTTAAAAAATCATCATCTACTATTCCTTTATAAGTTTCATTCCAAGCAACTGTTGCAACATGAACTACAGGAGCACAATCTTCCTTAGTTTTTCTTCTTATTAAATAATTCATATTATTATTCCTCATTTCAATTATTTATTTTTAATTTATATCTAGTTCTTTATCAATGGTCAATTGTCCTATATTTATAAATTCTTTCATTACTTGATTAATGCCAGTTTCACTTTTATACCAATCTTTTTTACTAATATTTCTATTATCTATTACCCCATAGAAATCACATTTCTCTATAGGAAAATTATATTTTTTAGTATTCATATACCATCTTCTAGCTACGAAGTCTTTGGCTACTCTAAGTATTCTATTATATTTTGTAATATCTACTAGTTTATCAATATTTCTTAATATCTCTGGATTACTAATATATTTATCACTAATAATTATTTTATTTGTTAATCCTTCTTTTTTTAAGTAATCTATTAATATACTAGCACTTCTTTTTTCAGTATTACCATGGCCTTCACATATTATAAATGTAGTATTATTATCTATTATATTTTTATCTAACATTAATTTCATATCTTTAGCTAATTGTTCTTCGACCCAATCAGCATTTATGATTAGTAAATCATAATGAGAAAGTTCTTCAAAATCTTTACCTAAAAATATAAAATCAGTAATATCTTTTATTGTATTTGGTTTCATTCTTTATTTTCCTTTCAAACATATACTTCTTAGTTATCTGGATTTTGGAGCATTTATTCTTAAAAAATAATTTTCAAAATCTTTATAATATACTTTAACAACCACTACTGGGATTAGACTATGATAACATTTATATTGAGTCGAATTATTATGTTTATCTTTAATCATGGTGTCATCTTTTTTAAATACATAAATATATCCAAACAAATCTTCTGGTATATGGTCTGCTTCAAACTCCATTGAAGGTAAGTTACCATTGTTATTTATTGAAAAAGAATAATTATCATTAGTTTCTTTTATTTTGTTTCTAAATGCATAAGCAAGTGCTGTTGGTTGGTAACTAGTTAGAAATACTGCTGTATCTTCATTTTCTTTATTTACACTATCCTTTGCCTCTCTTGGCTCTATTTTTTCCATAATATATGGACTTCCGTGATATAAATATTCTGGATTAAAAATATCTTGGTTATTATATTTTTCTAGTTCATTCATAATAACAAATCACCTTTCTTATGAATCAATTATATCATTTATATTTATAATTTAATAGTTTTTATAAAAACTTTACACTTTATTAAGTAATTGCATGTAATATAAGTAATTGATAATAACTTATTATATCTCTATTACTTTATATATAATACAACATAAATATTTTTAATTTAGAGACTATATAATAGGCTCTAAATTACCTCTTAAGACCTAGGCTTAAGAGGATAAAGAAAAAATAACATAGACTATATTAATCTACATTATTTACTTTTATAGTACTTACATACTTTATATTTAATACTTTATCATATAGTAATTGCTTATTTTTTAATATTTTTATAAAACTATATATATAGAAAATTATAAATATTAAAAATGTATTTAATCCTATTATTACTGATAAATAGTTAGGTATATTTTTAGCTAATAACATTTCCAAATGTACCACTAATGAAAATATTCCATAGTAATATAAATATATAAAGATATTTCTTAAAGTTATTCTAAGTAATCTCTTATCTGGTACTTCCAATGATACATTTATTATTCTTCCAAAGATAGTTTGGTTATGGTTAAAATATGGAATGATAATAAAGTAAAGAACCGCTAGTGAAAGATTTATATATTTATTATTTATTAAAATTGATACTAACATTATCATTAGTAGATAGATAAAGATATCTCCTAGAAAGAGTGTTATTCTTCTTAAGGAAGATACTTTTTGTCCTTCTTTTAATGATTTGGTATCGATATCTTCTCTTGCTGGTAAATATTTTTGAATAGGACTTATTATTAAATATCCCAGAAGACCTCCTAGTGTGTTTATTAATAGGTCATCCACATCAAAATTACGATATGGTCTAGGATAGATATAATATAGTCCTGTTAATTGAGTTAATTCAAAGAATAGTGATATTAAGAGGCTTATAATTATTGTTTTCTTTAATGAGCATTTATAGTAGTATCTTAAATAGACTCCTAATGGCATAAACATTATTATATTAAAGATAACAGTATATATACTAGGTATAGTTATTATTTTTAGAATGTTTATTTGTTTTAATTCTATTAGGTCCTCTACTATATCTTTTATGAATGTTAATGGGATTAACTGAGGGTTAATCACTTTCATTTTGATTACTTCTTCTTTGGTTGGAAGAGGTAATATTACTAAAAAGTAGATTGTCATTAGATATAAGATAAAGGAATATATTATTAAAGTTCTTAATTTGTTTACTGATCCATAATGATGATATTCATATATTATATATGGTAATGTTATTAATAAGGCTAAAAAAGGAAAGATTATTAAAGCTGTTTTTATTGGTACTAAATAGCTCATCTTATCTCTCCTTTATTATGGTTTTACTACAGTAGTATGTTACTAAGAAATATCCTCCATAGATTACTACTAGAAATACTGCTGTTAATATTATTGATGATAGTAATGATTCTGTTCCCATTGTTTTTAAGATATAATTAGCAAATTCTATTCCAAATATTGAATGAATTACAGCTAGTAATAATGGGAATAGGAAGAATACTGCTATCTGATTAAATAAGGCTTTGTTAATCATTTTCTCATCAGTTCCTATTTTTCTTAACATATTAAATCTTTCTTTATTATCAGTACTTTCTGATAATTCTTTTAAGGCTAAGATAGCTGCACTTGATATTAAGAAAATTATTCCTAGATATAGTCCTACAAATGTTACCATTGCTCCTAGTCCTATGGATGATTCATAGATATCTATTTTAGTATTATATGATAATAAGGTATCTTTGTTAAAATGGTTATTTATTATAGTACTAACTATATCTTCAACATTTTCTTTTTCTTCTTTAGTGTCTGCTTGATAGTTAGCTGCTAAGACATTTTTATATGGATGAATACCTTCTAAGGCATTATCTGGTAATATTATTACTCCTGTATTAGTAGCACTTCCACTTAGTTCGATAATGCCATCTTGACATTCTTGATATTTTGGATAGTAGTCTTTACCATTTATAGTTAGTTTGGTATTATTTTTTAGGGATATATTTCTAATATCCGCCATCATCTTATAATTGGCTATAATTACATATTCATTATCTTTCAGAGTTAATTCTTTTTTGTTATATAGTTTTGCTAGACGATTGTAGTCACTTAATTTTATTAGTGTTTCTTTATCTTGATATGCTAGTAATGGATAATTTTTTCTTATTTGTTCTATTTGGTCTCCAAAAGAATCTTTTAGGGTTATTTCTTCTAATCTATATATATTTATGTCTACTACTTCTTTTAGATACTTGTATACATCTAATCTTTGTAAGGTATCTTTGACAGTGGTGTTATAATCCTCTATTATGTCTTTTGAAAAGTTTTCTTGTTCTTCTTTAGATAATGGTTCTTGTAATTTTGAGAACTGAATATCAACAGGAGCTAAATCTTTTAGATTACCTGATAGAGAGTTCTTTATAGATAATGCTGAGGAAAAGATACATATGGTAAAGAATAACATTAGGCATATTATTGTCATTGAAAAGACAGTGGTATTTATTTTGCTACTTATTTGACGAACGGTAAAACTATTTAGTCCTTTGTAGTAGTATTTTTTTAGATGCATTACTATCTTTAGGATTAGACCTGATAGTGACCAAAATATTAGAAATGTTGATATACAACCTAGGGCTATTGGTATTAATATCCCACTTATAGTATTCATAAGTGGTGAAGTACCAAAACCATCTGTTACTAGATAGTAAGCATATGATAGTGCTATGACCGCAATTATAAATACTATAGTGCAAATGATAGGATTTTTTAATTTTACTTTTTCGGATTTTTTATTACCATGTAATAGATCTATTAGTTTACATTTATTTACAATTATGGTGTTAAATATCATTACTATTAGATACATTATGCTAAAGTATAATAAGGTTTTTAGGGCTGCTGAAGATGAAAATGTAAACTGAAATTTTGTTAGGTCTGCTTCAAACATATTGGCTACTAAGATACTCATTAGTTGTGATAAAACTATTCCTAGGGCTAGGCCAACTCCTAAAGAGATAACTCCTATTATAAGAGTTTCAAAGAAAAGTATTAGAGATATTTTTCTTTTTGACATTCCTAGGGTTAAGTAGATTCCAAACTCTTTGTTTCTTCTTTTTATGAGAAAACGGCTAGCATAGATGATTAAAAATCCTAGAATGAATGAGACAAAGACACTTACTCCTCCTAGAATGGTGGTCATTAGTCTTATTATTTCACTTGTTGATGATGATACATTTAGCATTACTGTTTGACTATCTATAGCATTGAAAACATAGAAAATAGCTACTCCTAGTACTAAAGTAAAGAAATAGATAGCATAATCTTTGATACTTTTGGTTATGTTTTTTATAGACAATTTAAAGAGCATCATTTATGTCTCCTCCTAGTAAGGTTACGACATCTATTATTTTATCAAAGAATTCTTTTCTGGTATCATTTCCTTTACGAATTTCGTTATATATTTTACCATCTTTTATGAAGATTATTCTAGTAGCGTAACTTGCGGCATAAGCGTCATGAGTTACCATTAGAATAGTGGCTCCTAAAGCATTATTTAGGTAGGTTAGTTTTTCTAGTAGCATTTTTGATGACTTGGAATCTAGGGCTCCGGTTGGCTCGTCAGCGAGTACTAAGCATGGATTTGTTATTATGGCACGAGCAGCTGCTACTCTTTGTTTTTGTCCTCCACTCATTTGGTAAGGATATTTTTTTAGTACTGATTCGATATCTAGTTCTTTTGCTACTTTCTTTATTCTTTTATCTATTTCTTTGGGACTTACATTTTGAATTGATAAGGCTAGTGCTATATTTTCATAGGCTGTTAAGGTATCTAATAAATTAAAGTCTTGAAAGATGAAACCTAAGTCTTCTCTTCTAAACTTGTTTAAATCATTTCCTTTTAGTTTTGTTATGTCAGTTTCTCCTACAAAAATATGTCCGGCGGTTACTTTATCAATTGTGGATATGCAGTTTAGTAATGTTGTTTTACCTGAACCTGAAGAACCCATGATAGCGACAAACTCTCCTTTTTCTACTTCAAATGATATGTTATCTATGGCTTTAGTTAAACTTGATTTACTTCCATAGTATTTTTCAATATTTTCTATTTTTAGTATATTTTCCATATTATTTTCCTTCCTTTCGTAATTAATAATACTAGATAATAGGATATTTGTCGTAAGTTTAATATTACAGTATATTACTTTTTTGTAATGTTAGTCTTCTGGGTGATAAAGTTTATTTTTACCAAAGGTTATTTTGACAATGGTATATTCTTTTTCTTCAGATTCTATTTCTATTTTATGACCTAGTTTGGTACATAATTTTTTGGCTATGTATAGACCCATGCCTGTTGATTTGATTTTATCTCTGCCATTAGTACCGGTAAATGATTTTTTGAAAACATTTGGGATATCACTTTTTGGTATGCCAATACCGTTATCTTTGATAAATAAGGTTATTTGATTATTATCTTCAGTAGCATTTATTTGGATATAGGAGTTTGGAATATCTTTTTTGTATTTGATACTGTTATTGATAATTTGATTTAAAATGAATTCTAACCATTTGGTATCGGTATAGACTTCAGTATTTTTTATATCGACGATTAGGTCAATTTTATTTTCTAAGAGGTCATCTTTATTTTTAAGGGCTACTGATGAGATTATTTTTTCTAGTTTTACTTTTTTGAAGATAAAGTCTTCACTGGTATAGTTACTTCTTACATAGTAGAGGATTTGGTCGATGTAGTTATCTAGTCTTTTTATTTCTTCAATGTATTCTTTTGGTACTTGGTTTTTATGATTATGGGTCATAAGGATTAGACTTGATATTGGTATTTTGACTTCATGTATCCACATCTCAATATAATCTTTGAAGTCTTTGGTGCTATTTATGTAACTACTGACATTTTCAATCATTGATTTGTTGATGTCGCACATGATGTTATATATTAGTTCTTCTTCGTAAGTGGTTGGTTTGGGTAAGGTTTCTAGGACTAGGTATTTTTTATCTAGATTTTTGGTATTGGTTATGAGGGTGTTATAGAAGGTTCTTTTTTGAAAATATGATATTAGAAGGGCTATGATTAGTGTTAATAGTAGTAATACTATGGTTACTATTATTAGTCCCTCTGGTACTTTGAAGGCTATGTCTAATAGGGTTATTAGAATTATTGATATGATAGTGATAATGATTATGCTTATTTTATCTTTTAGATAGTTTGTTAATTTCATAATAGTATATATCCTTGTCCTTTTCTTGTTTCTATGGCATTTGGATAACCAAAGTCCTCTAGTTTACTTCTTAGTCTACTTATATTTACGGTTAGTGCATTATCATTTATGTATTCTTCATTATTCCAAAGAATGGTCATTAATTCATCTCTTGATACAATTCTATTTTGGTTATTTAATAAGTGCTGAAAGATTAGCATTTCATTTTTGGTTAGTTCTAATTCTTTGTTACTACCAGATAAGGTACCTCGTGATATTGATACTTCTAAATCTTTATATTTCAGTACTTCGGTATTATTATCTAATCTTTTGAAGATATTTTGTATTCTTAGTAATAGAATGGTTGGGCTATAAGGCTTGGTTATGTAATCGTCTGCTCCATAAGAGATTGATAATATTTCATCGGTTTCATTTGCTCTTGAGGTTACCATTATTACGGGAATATTTGATTCTTTCCTTATTTCTTTAAGTAACTGCTCACCATTTTGATATGGTATATTTATATCTAAGAGGATTAGGTCTATATTACTTTTTAATATTTCTTCTTTGGCATTTGAAAAGTCTTTTAGTATTAACGCTTCATAGCCAGCATTTACTAGTAGTTCATATAATTCTTTAGATATTATAGTATCATCTTCAATTATCATTATCTTTTTCATATATTATATTTCCTTCTTTCTATAGTTATATTATATCATTATATTGATGGATTTTATATTACAAGTTTGTAATGTAGAAGAAAAAGGCTTAGTACATCTTTGTGATGTTGGTAAGTCTTTTTGATATTTCGTAAATAGCTGCTCTCTTCAGTTAGAAGAGACCAAATTATGTTAAACTCTTTAAATATGGGCCTTTTTATATTGGTGCAAACCGTCATTTACCATGGCTTTTTAGTATTTTTGTACCTAAATTGTACCTAAAAAAGAATTAGTACCTATTTTACTAACTCTTAAAATGGATGCTTTTCTCCAAACAATTTGTTTTCAACTATACATAATATAGCATACCCTAAAATAAATAGAAATGCTACTAAATAAAGATTAGTTATAAATTTAGTTATCAATAAAAATAAACCTGTTAGGAATGCATAATTAATAAAGAATCCAAAGCTACCAACTGCTTTAGCACCACCTTTATACCATGTGCCTGTAAGTATATATGCAAGTGGAATAAAAATACCACCACATATCCAGTTAACAATTGTAGCTGTATTTGGATCTTTAACTATATTAGCAAATGGATTAGGAAAACAAAATTGTCTTATCAAATAACTTGCTATACTTACTAATCCTCTTCCATTATAACTTTTACTTCTATATCTTCGATTCATTATATCGCCCCCAAATTTAATAATTATTATACCATAAATTCCAAATAATAAATAAAGTCCAGAATTATTTTTCTGAACCTTTTTTTATATTCAAATTATTATAGTATAAACAAGCAGTGTTTATTACAGATGTGAAATATGATAACAATTCAAGTATCATATCATAGCTCAATGCTTTCATCGTTCTTCCGTTCAAATGCGCTAAATCATTTCTTATGTTTAGACCAACATTTGTATCATAATCTACCTTTGTAAGTAAATATCTTAAGCATCGCGATTGATTTATTCCTATTATTTTATGTATTATTTCTTCATTATCTAAAAGATTTCCTAACATAATATTTTTATCAGCAATATAAATATCTGAAGAAATACTATTTTTATATATAATTCTTAAAATTTTTTCTATAAATCCACATAAAAACATAGATAATCCATAATACATATTTTTTAAACTTATTACACTTTCTTTATTTATACTTTTAATATCTGTTAGATAATAATATAACATTTCTATATCATTATTAAACTCTTCGTTATTGTGATCAACTTTTAAATTTTTACATATATATTTTATTTCTTCATATATGCTATCAATATATTCTTTTATATTTTCACTAGAGGAAAGAATGACATCAATACGTCCTTTTATTTCAAAAGTATATATTTTTAAATTTCTTAATCTCGAGTTTGTAAAATATTCATTAGTTCCAGGATTTTTTCTTGACATGATATCAAATAATCCACTGCTCTCGTTATTAATTGCATTATCAATAAAACTATTTAAATTGTTATCGTCATCTTTGGCATGTGTCACTGATATAATTCGAATTTCCCACGGAATGTTCTTGTCTTCAAATCCAGTTTTGAATGGTTCTAGATCTATTTTAAATGATGTAGTTTGACCATTTCTCATTACACTATCTTCAAATATATCTCTTTGAATATTTAATTCATCTTCAACTTTATTTGCTTTTGAAGATTTTATTTTTCTAAAAAAGCATAAGCAATCATTTAAAGTATAATAACTTTCCCAAATAAGATTGTCATCTTTAGTACCGAAAAATCTCTCACTTATAATTTCAAATATTGATTCTGAAATTTCTTTTATTTTAGTCTTAAAACTATCATTATTATTGAAAATAACTAAAATATCAAAAATACTTTGGTATCGCATATAGAACACTTTTTCTATATTTTCTTTACTAAATAATTTGGCAAATTTTATTGGATTCTTTTTAAAATATGATTGCCAGTATTCAAAATTATCAATAAGAGAATAGAGCTGATTATCAATCAAATAATCTATTAGCTCATCATTTATATTTTTACTATAACTAGCAATATTAATAATCGTATACTCTTTTAAATCATATTCTAGGCAAGAAATCATATCATCATTTTTGTATTCAAATATTTCTCTATAATTATTAAGAATGTATTTTATAAAGTCTTTTTTTGCATATTTTTCAAATAGCGATCTACAATCATTTACAAATATTTGAAACTCATTTTTTTTATCCTCTATTACATATGGAATTGCTTCCTCAAATTTTAATATATGTTCCAAATATACATAATCTATATAAGAATCTATATCATTTATTGCAAAATCAATGTAGTTTTCTAAAATTATTTTTTTACCTTCTAAAAACTCATTAATTGAAATGCCCGTTGACAAATCATTTAGACCATAATATTTAATCTGAGTATGAATGTTTTTCCCTTTTAATTTTTCAATAATATTCATATTATTTAATTACTTCCCAGTTATGCTAAAGAATCTATCAAAGAAATCTAATAACCTATCTATTACTTTATTTTTTTTCTCTTGTCTATCATTTGTAGGAGTAAACATATTCATTGGAGGTAATATATTAGATACCTCTACTCCGTTTGTTTCTACTCTACCTTTATCAAATGACCTTTGAATAAAATTATATGTTTCTTCTTTGTTTAGACCTTCGTCGTCTATTATTTTATCTAATTCTTCTTTTTTCTTACTATTCATAAATGATTCAAAATCTGCATACACGTTTGAATCTTGATCTAAAGAGTCAATGAATGCCATAATTAAATCTTTTTTATTTCTTAAATCTGGACTTGCCATAATAGCTTTTTGAATACTTACTAATATTTCTTTGTCTTCCATATTAGAATCGTGATATTTTTTAACTAATGTTAAGATATAGTCTATATTAACTTCAATTGATTTAATCAACTCCATTTCAAATACTACATCTTCTGTAACATCAGTTTTCTCTTGTTTGACTCTATTTCTGAATTCATTATAAAGTTCAATATAAATGCTATGATAATCCTGTTTATCTCTTTCACTAATTAATTCTTCATCTTTAAATTCATCAAATGAAGATAATATGTTAGTTACTTTTAATATTGCACCATATAATTTGATAAACTCTTTTTGTTCTGCTTCACTTTGCATTAATTCTCCTGGTACGAATTTTGAAGTTAATTTTTCAACTAAAGATTTATAGCCTTCAAATGTTTTACCATTATCATCTTCATATCCATAGTAATAATCTTTATATGGTTTTAATAATACAACACCGCGTGCATTCTCATCACCGAACTTAGCTAAAGCTTCATTTAATCTATCTTCTAAATTTCTAAATGAAACAATATTACCGTATGTCTTAACACTATTTAAGATTCTATTAGTTCTTGAGAATGCTTGAATTAATCCATGCCATTTTAAGTTCTTATCAACCCATAGTGTATTTAATGTTTTAGCATCAAATCCAGTTAAGAACATGTTAGCAACTATTAAGATATCTATTTCTCTATTCTTCATTCTTAGAGATACATCTTTATAATAATTTTGGAATCTTTCTGATGATGTATCATAACTTGTTCCAAACATATTGTTATAATCCTTAATAGCATTTTCTAAGAACGTTCTATCATCTGTACTCAGTGCTTCTGTTGATTCAGAATTCTCATCAATTACTCCATCTTCTCCATTAACACCATATGAATAAATTAATGCTACTTTTAAATTACTATTTTTAAGAGTTAATTGTTCCTTAAATTCAGCATAGTATTCTTTAGCCATTTTAATACTCGATACGGCGAATATTGAGTTAAAACCATTAATACTTTTTTTAGATTTTATTTCTTCTGCATCCTGCTTCTTAGCTACTTCTTTTACGTTATCTAGTGTTGAGAAAACATAACTTTCAGATGTTTTAGTTTTAGTACTAAAATGATCAATAATATAATTTGTAATTAAACTTATACGTATTTGATTATCAAATAATTTTTCTTCATCTATGTTATATACTTTTTCATCTTTTACATCATCAGATATGTCTACTCTTCCAACATATTCATATCTGAATGGTAATACATTCTTATCTGCTATAGCATTAACTATTGTATAAGTATGTAATCGCTCTCCAAAGATTTGTTCCGTTGTTTCTGATATACCTTTAATTGTTCTAGCATTCTCTGGAAATATTGGTGTTCCTGTAAATCCAAATAAATAATATTTTTTAAATTTCTTTATTATAGATTTATGCATATCTCCAAATTGAGATCTATGACATTCATCAAATATGAACACTACATATTTATTAAATACATCACTATTTTCATTCTTTTTAATAAATTGTGATAACTTTTGAATAGTTGTAATTATTATTTTAGCATTAGGATCATTTAATTGTTCTTCTAGTACTTTTGTTGAAGTATTAGAATTTGCAGCACCTTCTTTAAATCTATCATATTCTTTCATTGTTTGATAGTCTAAATCTTTTCTGTCTACAACAAATAATACTTTATCTATAAAGTCTAATTTACTTGCTAGTTGTGATGTTTTAAATGAAGTTAAAGTTTTACCTGATCCTGTTGTATGCCAAATATAACCACCTGATTTTAAAGTTCCATAAAACTTATTATTATATGCAATATTAATTCTATTTAAAATCTTTTCAGTAGCAACTATTTGATATGGACGCATTACTAATAAATCCTCTTCAGAGGTAAACACACAATACTTAGTTAATATATTTAATAACGTATGTTTAGTAAAGAAAGTTTTAGCAAAATCTATTAAATCGGTAATGCCATTATTTTTTTGATCTGCCCAATAAGATGTAAATTCAAATGAATTAGATTTCTTTTTCTTTTGATTATTTATATGAAACTCTCTTGTAGTATTAGAATAATATTTAGTTAAAGTACCATTAGAAATAACAAATATTTGAATAAAATTATATAAGCCTGATCCTGCCCAGAAAGAATCTCTTTGGTATCTTTCTATTTGGTTGAAAGCTTCTCTTAAGTCTACTCCTCTTTTTTTAAGTTCTACATGTACTAAAGGTAGTCCATTTACTAAAATAGTTACATCATATCTATTATCAAAGTTACCATCATTATTAACATACTGATTTAATACTTGAAGACTATTATTATGAATATTATTCTTATCTATTAAATAGATATTTTTCTTTTCACCTGAATCAAGAGTTATTTCTTGTTTATAATCTTCTTGTATTAATCTTGTCTTTTCAATAATATAATCATTCTTATTAGCAATAACTTTACTAAAGAAAGAATCCCATTCACCATCAGTAAAATGATAATTATTTAATTTTTCTAATTGTTTCCTTAAATTAAGTATTAACTCATCTTCAGAATTAATATAAATTCTTTCATATCCTTGCTCTATTAATGTATTAATTAATTCATTTTCTAACTGTGATTCTGATTGATATGATGATTCTACTTTATCAAGTACTTTATATTCAGCTAGTACTGTTGAATTATCACTTTCACTTATTAAACTAATATTATTCATCATTTACCTCCACTTTGTAATAATTAATAAAATCTTCAAATGCCTCTATAAATATTCTTTTTTCATGTTCTGTTAAATCTATATATTCAAATTCTGGAAGACTCCCATGACTATATAAATTGATAAGTTTTACAACCTCTTTTTTACTATCACTGTCTGGTATGCAATCATCATATTTTTTATATCCAAAATAATTAGATGTCTTTTCGAGTAAAATTCTAAACATATTAAAATGATTTTTCTCAAGTGCATTTTCATCAATGGCTTGCTTTATTTTCTTGATCAAATTTAAATGATATCCAAATGGAGAATCACCTTTTTTATCAAGTAAGTATGTATATCCATTCTTGCTCAGAACATATGATTTTAATTTAATTTCTTTTTTTCTATTTAAAAGATTATATATTGAATTATAAAATAAAGCATGATGAGTCGCTATTAAAATATTTGGTTTAACTAGAGTGGTTTTCATTCTGTCAATTAATTCAAATATTTTTATAGCTACATTTAGTATTTTTATGTCATCAATGGATGAAACAGGATCATCTATAATTAAATATTCAACATTATCAAATATATTAGTAGACCTATCTTCTTGTTTTTCTTTAAGTTCATATATCATTGTATCAACAAATGTATAGAATATAGACCATATAAATATACTTTCTTCAGCCTTTGATATTTTTATGTTATTTTCATCACCATCTATAGTTTTTGTACCAAATTCGACTATTCCAAGATTTAAATTTAATGAAGCCATTATTGAATTGTCACAAAAAATTTCAAAATTTTTTTCAATATCGTTTTCTAATCCTTGGTCTTGTATAAATTTAAATATCCAAGAACATGTATTAAGTAATAAAAATGAATAAGAGTTATTCCATGAAAATTCATCTTGAAACATGGAATTAAAACATAATACTTTATCTTCAAATTTATCTGTAAACATTCTTGATATTCTGGTTTTACCAGTTCCATTAAATGCATAAATTAAATCGACTTTTACTTTTTCTGATTTTATATCAAAATCTGATTTTATAGCATCAAAAACGTCGTCCAATCCGTTTAATACACCACTACTCATTTTTCAATTCCTCAAAGCTTAATAATTTATTTCTATAATATTCATATTGTTTTTTTCTTAGTTCTATTTCTGCCGGAAGTCCTTTGCTTATGTTACTAGTCAATTCATCAAATTTATCTAAAATATTAACAATTCGTTCTTGCTCATTTTCAGACGGTAAAAATATTTCAAAGTTTTCGGTAATAGGTAACGATATTTGTGGCATTGAACCCATTTGACTACCAACCATTCTAAAATAATCAACTCTATTTTTTAAATAGTAATATAAATATTTAACTGTTACTTTATTTGCAAAAGTGTATGCCCACATTTCATTTTTAAAAGTTAACGGTTTATCATAATAAACGAAATCTATCAATCCTCTTGACTGAACAATAACGCATGGCGAATTAATAATATTTGCGTTAGGGATATCTTTTAAATTAGCACTAACAACGGTTTGCCCTCCTGCAAAAATTCTTATATTTCCATTATCATCTTCAATTTTCTTCATTTTACCAGCAGTGATAGAAGTTCCTTTTACTCTTTTAAAAATATCTGAAATTTTCGTTTTTCCCTCTTTATTCAATAATTCCCCACGCCAAAACTCATATTGACTCTTTCTCGCTTCTAGCTCCGCTTCTAGCTCCGCTTCTAGCTCCGCTTCTAGCTTGCCAAATTTATCAAGAATTCGAACTATTTCTTCTTGAACTTCTAGTGGTGGAACAGGAATTTTATAATTATCTATAGTACTTATATGAACGTGTGGAATTCCTGCTCCTCTTTTTTTCAAATAAATATCGTCTTGTATAGATAATAAGAATTGATAAATAAATTTATTTAAAATCAAATTTTTATTAATCGATGAAATAGTAAAACAGTCAGTACACATAATCTTTCCGTTGTAATAATTAACGCATCCAGCATAAGCTCCAGATCCCGCTACCGTAATAAATTCTCCATTTCTGTTATATTGATTGCAATAAAATGATGGTTTTTGTCCTCCTGCAATTACTGGATATTCACCATTCTTCATATTTTTTATTGTTATTGATTCTCCTCTTTTGAAATAGCAAACTTCTCCAAGCTTTCTAAATTTAACACCATTGGGACATAACTCTTTTATTAAATCATTAAGCTTACTCATGATAATCAGACTCCAATTTTCTAATTATCTCTTCTAATTCTTTTCTTATTTGTTGTTGCCTTGGTACTATTTCTGCTAATTTTCTATTTACTTCTTCAATATCTATTTTTACTTCAATTGTGTTTGTTTTTAAATACGAATTTACTGATATATTATAATCATTTTCTTTTATTTCATCGTAAGTTGCTAAATATGCTTTATTTTCTACTGATACTCTATTCTTTAATAAATTAATAATATTACTTATGTTTGTATCAGATAATTTATTTTTATTTGTATTTCTAACAAATTCTTCACTAGCATCAACAAATAAGATATTATTATCAGTTTTATTCTTCTTTAATACTAATATACATGTAGCAATAGGTGTCCCAAAGAATAAATCTGATGGTAATTGAATAACTGTATCAACAAAGTTATTATCAATCATATATTTTCTTATTTTTTGTTCTGCTCCACCTCTATAAAGGACTCCAGGGAATTCAACTATTGCTGCTGTTCCTTTTGAACTTAACCATGATAGCATATGCATAGTAAAAGCTAAGTCTGCTTTAGAAGATGGTGCTAATACTCCAGCGGGAGAAAATCTTTCATCATTTATTAAGATTGGATTTTCTTTTCCTGCCCATTTAATCGAATATGGAGGATTAGACACAATTGCATCAAATGGTTCATCATCCCAATGTTCTGGATGTGTTAATGTATCTCCTCTAGCTATATTAAAATTATTATAATTTATATTATGCAAAAACATATTAATTCTAGCTAAGTTATAAGTAGTAAGATTTATTTCTTGACCAAAAAATCCTTCTCTAACATTTTCTTTACCTAGTATTTTAGCAAATTTTAATAAAAGTCCACCTGAACCACAAGCCGGATCATAAACTTTATTAACAGATGTCTTATCCATTATAACAATTCTTGCAAGCAATTCTCCGACTTCTTGTGGAGTAAAGAATTCTCCTCCAGATTTGCCTGCTGATGATGCATACATTGTCATCAAAAATTCATAAGCATCACCAAATAAATCTATTTTATTTTCTTCATAATCTCCAAAATTTAAATCTCCAATTGCATTTAATAGTTTAACTAATTTTTGATTTCTTTCATCTACTGTATTACCTAATTTATTATCTATTGTAAAGTCATCAAATAAACCTTTAACATCATCCTCAGATGCTGTTCCTCTAGCTGATGATTCAATATTATTAAATATATTAGATATTACTACATTTAAATTTTCATTTTTATCAGCATTTTTTCTTACATTACAAAATAGTTCGCTTGGTAAAATAAAGAAACCTTTCTCTTCCAGTATTTGTGTTTTACCTAATAATGCTTCTTCATCACTAATATTTCTATATTCAAAATTTTCTAAACCTGCTTTTCTTTGATTATCATTAACATAGTTTTCTATATTTTCAGAAATAAATCTATAAAACAATAATCCTAATACATATTGTTTAAAATCCCAACCATCTACAGATCCTCTTAATTCATTTGCTATTTTCCATATAGTTTTATGTAATTCTTCTCTTTCATTTTCTTTTTTGTTACTCACAATTAATACCTCCTACTGCCTATGTATTAATTATATCATACTTTTTGTCATTATTTATTTTTAAATTCTATTATAATCTGATAAATTTATTTATGTTTTTGTTTTGAATTTTCGTCTAATCTTTTATTAACTATTTAGTTTTCTATTTTTCTTAGGTTTATTGAATATTCTTTTTTAATTGATTTATTGCTTTCTGTGTAAATATATATTGTCATTTTATCACTATTTAAATCTTTATCAATATAAGATTTAGTAAAGTCTATTGTGTGTAAAGGAACACATGTTTCAGGCAAAATAATATCTGATACATCATATAATAAACTTTTATATCCACCCATACTATATCTGCCATCTGTTACTTTATAATATTCAGGACTTTCTTCAAAAATAATATTATCAAATGTAATTTTAACTTTAATGTTTTTTGAAGCCATATTTCCATCATTACATAAATTTATATACCAATAATAATCTGGATATGTATTGTTACTTAAATTCAATCCTTCTTTATTTAAAATTAAAGTGTCAACATTTTTAATACTCATTGATCTACCATCTTTAAAAATTATATCAATGTCATCAGATTGATAGCTTAATATTGAGAGCAAAAGTGTAATAAAAACAGATATCATCGCCCATAATATTCCACATATAGTTAATTTTTCATTTTTATTATTTTCACCATTAAATATTATGTATAGTGTAATAAATATAAATATAATTGTTACAATTAATAAAGATATTAAACATGACTTCATATTTTAATTCGCTCCTACTTCTAAAAAACACCAGCACAAAGAATCTATTAAATAGACCTGTACTAGCATCTTTCTTTAACTAACAGATTCAATACTATTTTTATTTTTTATTAACCTTTAAAGATTGCTTTATCAAAGGCATAACATTATCAATGTCGTCTTCATTAGATATTTCTACCCTATAATCGCCATTTCCCCAATGACCAATACTAGTTATATCTCTTGTTATTCCTAATGGATCGTTCAATGTTCCCTTTTTCATATTAATATCTAGTCTCAATTTATTCTGAGTAAATTCTACATCAACTATGTTTCTTCTTCCTTTAAATGCGATATATACTTTTTTTGCTTCTACATCAATATCATCTAATTCTAATATTCTTTCTTTTAGTATTTCATAAAGTTTTTTTGTCGACAAAGATACTTTATTCAAATGATCATCCTCGGTATATACTTTAATTTCTTTATTTACCTCTTGTTGTTCTGATTCTATTTCTACATCTTCTACTTTTACATTGCTTGTCTTCTTTATAAATTCTATATCTACAATTTCTTCTTCATATCTTGTTACTTTGATTAAATCTACAGGAATGTTTTTAAAATCAGTAGCATTAAGTTGATAACTTGTATAAATTGGTGAAACAAATATAATTCTTGATTGACTCCAATCTATATCTGATAATTTTAAGTTTGAATTATTCTTTTCATTAAATTTAAGTACAAAATCTGCTTTTCTTTCTAATAATAGTTTTAAGTATGTATAACCTTGATCTACTAAACTATGATTTTTAACATTTTTATATTCTATAATTCTAAAAGATTTGCTTTCTTCATCATATGATAAGGTATCTATTCTAAAATTACCTACTGTAAATTCTGTTTCTATAAACTTATATCCAAGAATTTTTTGTAAATGTTTCTCAAAATAACTTTGTAATTCCTTTTCGTTTTTAAAGTCATTCTGTTTTAATTCTTTATTATTCTTTATTATCATTTAAACCTCCTATAAACTTCATTTCTTATTTAATTATATCATATAAATTATATTTTTAAGCACTTTCTTTTATTTATTAACTAACATATTAATATAATCTTTCCCTATAAAATAATCAGTATAATATATATATACATTATCTTTTGCTCTTGTTATTCCAACAAATAACTTATTTTTAAAATCATCTTTTAACTGAAATGTACTGTCTAAATATATTATGACATTTTTACTTTCTAATCCTTTAGATGTGTGAATTGTCATTATTTTATTTTTTTTGTCTGAGACATAATAATAATATTTATATTTTTCATCTAATAATTTATTTTGAATTATAGATATTGTATTTTCACAAATGTCTATATTTAATATGTTTTTAGTTTTTATTAAAAACTCACTCAAACTTAATTTATTCAAATTTAGATCTTGCTTTCTTATTTTGTTATTTGTGAATGATAAAATTTTTATTAATTCATCTACCGGATATTTATATTTATCATTTATGTTATCATAATTAATATAATACTTTATCAATTCATCTATAATTTCTTGATTTATTTCATAATCATTTGGCATATTATCTAATTTTTTTGAATATAAAATATCAAAATCGTTTTTATATTTTTCATATAATTCAATCGCCGTTGCATTTGATTCTACCAACAGGTAAATTCCACCATTAATACTTTTTAAAAAATCTAAATTAATTTCGCTTATTACTTTAACATGTGATTCTTTAAATGTTATAGGTGTATTCGGGTCAAATATTTTGTTTGCATAATATAAAATACTTGGGTGGCATCTTACGCTAACGGTTATTTTTTTTATTTTATAATCATTTTTTGATAATTCGTTAAAAAATTCCGGCCTTGCCCCTCTAAATTGATATATTGATTGATTTGGATCTCCAAAAAGTACTATATTTATATTTGTTTTTTCTTTTAATGCTTTTAAAAATTGGTGCTGAAAGAAATTTAAGTCTTGTGCTTCATCTATATAAATTGTTGGAAATCTTATTGAAAAATATTGGTTAAACAAATTAAACTCAACTATTTTTTTTGCTAACATATATGCTGGAAATGATATTCTATAAATTCCATTTTTTAAATCGTTATACCATTCTTCAATATAATTATTTGCTTGTCTCATGACACCATCATATTTATCATAATTTCTTACATAATTATTTATTTCTTTTTTATTCTCAATTGTAATTGATTTGATAGCTACTCTTTTGGTGATTTTCCCACTATAAAATAAGTATCTATTTAAAAATGGAAATATAATCAAATTCATTATTAATGAGTCTATAGTTCCTATAAAGCAATTGTTTAATTTATTATCAACTATATTTAATCTGTTTTTTATTTCATTTGAGGCGGCTTTTGTAAAAGAGCAAGCTATAATTCCCTGATATTCCTTTAATGTTTCTAATTCATTTTCCATTTTTTTTATTAGTGTATATGTTTTTCCTGCACCTGGACATGCTGACACACATAAATATTTATTGTTATCATTTATTATTTCTGATTGTTGTTCATCTAATATTTTTTTTATTTCATTATTTATCATTTTCAACAAATCCTAATAGAATAGATGTTTTATTTGCTTCATTAATTTTTATATCTATACTATGGTCAACAATAAATTTATGTAAATTTGTCAATTTTGCATCTTTCAAATACTTAATAATGTCATCATAATCTTCCTCATTATATTGTATATAATCGAGAAAATCTTTTTCAAATCCTAAATTATGCTTTGATAATAATATTTTATTTTCTTTAAACACTCCACATAACTTATCAATATTATTTTCTATTAGTTCTAATTTTTCATTTTTATTAGTGAATCGAAAATTTTTACTGTTTGATAAGTCTTCTATCCCCAGAATCTTTTTTACTTTTTCTCTTCCTTCATCGCCTAAATAACTTATACATCTTGTTATTCCAGCATAATAGTATGAATCATTATTGAATGGAACGCTAAATATATCATTGTCCGTCTTAATGTACACTTTAATACCTAATGCTTCTAATAACTCTTTAATTTTTTTAAATGCAATGCCATTAACCGAAAAAATCCCAATATTGTTATCAAAAATTATATCTCTAAAATTTTGATCCTGAGATAACAAATAACTGTAAAAATATTTTTCTGATTCACCTTCAATCAATAATACCTTATCATAATACATCATTTCTGCTATTTCAACATTTATTAGATATCCATATTTTGCAAACTCTTGATTATCTACATTATATATAAATTTTTTTCTTCTATATATTTCATCCAAATCATCAAAATATCTTTGAATTTTAATTATTTGATTTGTTTTTTCGAAATCAACAACATGTGGTGAATGTGTTGTAACAATCATTTGACTGGGTTTAAATGATGCTATAGCACTAATATAATGCTTTTGTAGTAACACATACAGATGATTTTCTGGCTCCTCAACAATTATTATTTTTTTCCTATCATCATCATAAGTTTTTTCTTTTAATAACATAGAAAACATTTTATTTTTTCCATCACCAATATTATTAAGTATATTCCCATAACTGTCTAATGTTGAAATTTCTAATGACTTATAGATATTATCTAATTTAATATTTGGTGTTAATTCAAATTTCATTCCATCAAACATTTTCTCAAATTCTCCAAGTTCGTTTATATCTTTTATTATTTCTGCTAATGCATCATCATTTTTTACATTTTCTTTTAACTTTTCTATCGTTTCTTCTATATTTGGACTGATATGAGTATTTGCCTCTATATGTCTCGCTTCTTTATATTCAAAAAAATGTTTTGTTTCTTGTTTAGTATCATATGTTGGATTAATGTATATAACTGATAACACTTTATCAAGAGGGTTTTGTTTTGTTACATTGTATTCTTTATAATCTATTTCCATATCACCAATTAATAATTCATCTTCATATATTAATACTTCATTATTATATGTTGATGTTAATTGTGCATAAATATATTTTTTTTCATCTTTTTCATTTATTACTTCATGTAATTGAGCCAACTGTTCATTTGTTAAATCATCTATCTCTAGTTTTATTTTTATAAATATATTCTTTTTATTACTATTAGTTGAATCCGAATCAAAAAATGGAATTCTTCTTTTATTATAATCTAATACTTTTAATATTGCAGCACAAATATTGCTTTTTCCACTGTCATTTTGTCCAATTATTGTTACTATATCATTTATCTTTTCTAATTTTATATCTATCCCTCTGAAATTCTCAATTTCTATTGAACTGATATGCATATTATTTACTTCACTTCCTTTACTTCTAGTTAATACAAAAAAACACCAGCACAAAAAATCTATTAAATAGACCTGTACTAGCGTCTTTCTTTAACTAATTTAATTATATCAAATTATTTATATTTAATCAACAAATTTAGACAAATTTCTCTATACTAAAATAATATTAGTATATAGCTATTGCCTATATATAATAGATGCAATAGGCATATTGTTATTAGACCTTAGGCTAATAACAACACTAATAAGACTTACATAGTAAGGCTTATAGTGAACATAATAAAATATATATAATTATTTATTATTAACTATCTCATCTAATTTACTTCTTATAATACTTTCTTCTCTACTACCATTAGTAGTTAATCTTATTAATGGTATATTATATTTAGATAGTATATTATTCTTTAACATATCTCTTTCTTTTTGTTTATTATCTTTTTTATGATATTTATATCCATCTACTTCTATCACTAATAATGGTATTTTACTTATTTTATTATATATTAAGAAATCTATATGAGTATTATGGTGAGAAACATATTTTCTTTCTTCTTCTGTTAATAATGTTTTATCTTTTATTAATATATTTACGGGATATCTAAAGGTAAATGTTAAGTCTTTATAATCTTCTAATACTTTATTTAGTAAATGATACATGATATTTTATGAATCATAATTTGATATCTTTTTATGCTTTTGCTAAATAAAAGAAGCATTATTTTTAGTATTGCTTCCCTTATTTAATATTAACTTATTTTTTATTAACTTCTATTTCTTTCAAAAAGATCTCTTGAATTATCAGACTCATAGTTTGGATCATTTCTTTTTTCATAAGCTTCATCAATCCATTTTTCTAATGTTTCTGGTTTTCCAGTTGGATAGCTGTATACTTTTGCATATCCACAGTCAACATTATCTTGAAGTCTATAAGGAACTTCTGAATCTGATTTTCCTGGTAAATATATTCCTAGTAGTCCACTTCTTTTGTTATTAGGATCATTTCTTAATGTAGAAGCTATTTCCCAATCTACATATTTTCTTTTATAGGTTTCATCTCCTATTAAAACTAGTGTAACTGTTGAATCTGTTAAATAGTCCTCTCTTATTTTTCTCATGATATAGTCTGGATCTTCGCTATTTATAGTTGTGTCATAATTGTCTCCAACTATTTTCTTTATAAATACTCCCTTTTCATCACAAAAATATTCAATAAATTTGTTTACTTCTTCTTCATCTGCATGATATCTTGAAATAAATACTTTGTGTTTTTCCATAATTATCCTTCCTTTCTTATTTTATCTAATTCTTCTGTAAATATTATCATGTTATTATTTACTCTTTTTAAATCTTTTATTAACTCTTCATATTGTGGATATTTTTTCTGTATTTCTTGAGGATCTTCACCAATTGTATTTTTATTTTCTTTATACCATTTTCTGAATCTTGCTTGCCATTTAGTTAAATGTCCTCTTAATTCTTCATTTAATATTTTAAGAATTAGTGATGATAACTTTTCCACTTCTTTATTATTATTTATTGGCAGTTCCTTAAGAATTTCCCTAAACCTTTTAAACACTTCATACCAAGAATTATACACTTCAATAATTACATCATTTTCTTCATCAAATGGTAATGCTATCTTCCTTGTTGATAGTTCTATCCACACTTCATTTGCTAGTTTTTTGACATAACTATTGCACTCTAAATCCACTGATATTCCATTTATTGTTATTGTCTTTATACTTACCCTACCTTTTATAAGTTTTAATATTAACTTTATAATAAGGTATACCGCTAATGCAACAACTATTATAATTAATATAGCAATTACTACATTATCTAATGATACTGTAAATTTAAGTTTTCTTAACTTTTCTAAAATATCCACCAAATCACCTCCTTACTTCGCAGAATTGCTTTCTCTTTCTACTATTTTTATATCACAATTTTCAAAGTCAATATTAATATTTATGTTGCTTTGATTATTGTTTTCTAATTGTTTATTTATCATTGCTGTAATTATAGCAGTAATTATTGCTTTGAATATGTCGCTTTTGACAATTTTAACAATTGTGTTTTTTGTTTTTATTACAACTTTTTGCAAATCATATTTTCCTTTATTTGTTGCTAATTCAAACTCAATTATGTCACCCTCTGATAGCATACATGATTCTTTATTTTTAAATACACTACTAGCAAAAAATATATCTTCACCGCTTCCGCAGTCGATAAAGCCATATTCTCTTTCATTATTAACCCATTTTATTTTTCCTTTAACGGTCATACTTTTCACTCCTACTTCTAGTTAATACAAAAAAGACGCAGTACAAAATCTATTAAATAGACCTGTACAAGCGTCTTTCTTCCTTTAACTGCCTATATTGTATCAAACTTTTTATATTTAATCAATATATTTTGACAAATTTCTTATTCATCATCATCCTCAGAATAATAGTCATCATCTTCTAACTCTTCCTCTTCAAAATTAAATGAATCATACTTCTTTTCTTTTACTAATTCTTTTTGCCAATCTTCTAAATCATTATTATCTTTTTTATTATCATCTTGAGTATCAGTAAATGCTTTTATTAAGTTCCATATTAAACACATAGTCTCACCACCTGAAGTTATTATATCATAGTTTTTTGTTATATATGACTATATGCTTATTTTTCTACTCTTATTTATATAATTACTTCTTTATACTAAAATAATATTAGTATATATCTACTGCTTATATATAATAGGTATCTTGGATACATTTAATTAAGATAAGTTTACTTAGCTTAATTAAACACTAATAAGACTTACATAGTAAGGCTTATAGTGGACATAATAGAGATAATATATAGGTATATTAAAACTAAGACTTGATATCTTAGTTTATTATTTAGTTAATGTTAATGTTTTTATTTTGAATTCTTTAGTATCATAACCCCATGGATTAGATACTAATCTAGTATTATTTATTATTATATCTTCTTCTTTATGATCATGTCCATATATCCATACTGGTGATTTATATCCTTTTATTTCTGTATAGTAACAAGAGTTATTACCTCTACTATTACTTTTATTTCTAAATGGTGGTACATGAGTTATTATTAAATCTATATTATTTGGTAAGTTATTATACCAAGATATGCTATCGTTATGTAGTTTTTGTATTTTATCTTTCTTAGATAATTCTGATAAGATAAATCTTGAATCATTCTGCATAGGATAGTTATATAGTTTATCTACTAATGTTACTGGTTTATACCAAAGGGTATCTCCCGCTAATAAGAAGGTATTATAGGTATATAGTCCTTTAGTATTATTCGTTTTATCTAGTATGATTATATCTTTATTATCTTTAAATATTTCATTTAATCTATATACTTTATTCATACTATTATAGTTATATTCTTTTGCCATAGGATCAGTATAGATATATTTTATTACTGGTATATAGTATTCATGATTACCTAGGACAAATATTACTTTTTTATAGTATTTTGAACATGAATATAATAGTTCACTCACTCTATTTATATCTTCATCGATATCTCCCGCTACTACAAGGATATCTCCTTTTACTTGCATACTTATTTTATCTTGGACTAATTTATCTATTTTTGTTATGCTTTCTTTTTTACTTATGTAGTGAGTTAAGTGTAAATCGGATACATAGTCTATATTTAATTCCATGGTATTTTCCTTTCAATGCCATATATTATAATGTTATATGAAAATATTGTCAAATTATAGTGATTTACATTTTATCTGTCAACAGGTATTGTGGATAAGTTTTTTTATTATAATTATCTCTTTAAAGTTTTATTTAAAGTTGTATCTTCAAGCAAAACATCTCCATCATGTAATGTTTTATATTTTAAATTATTTTCTTCCAAATACTTTACTACATTATACATTAGTGATGATTCTGGATGATTTGGCGTATCAAAATGTGGTACAGGCATATAATCAATTAATCCAATACCATCCCATATTGTTTCTTGATAATTATATGGATCTGCCTCAATAGAATCTGCTAGATGAATTCCATGCAAATCTTTTGCTAATACACATATTCCTGCACTAAATCCTGAATATAAATAATCATCTGATTTTGATAGTTCTACTAAAATTTCGTCAAATCCACTAAGCTTCATAGCGGTTCTTAAAACAAAAACGTTTCCCCCTATTACATAAAAAGCATTGACACCATTAATATGGCTCAAAAGTTCTTCTTTTTTATGAAAAAAGTTTCTTAAATCTAAAATTTGAGTTTCAAAACCTAATGCTTCTAAATCTTTACCTTTGTCTTGAATGCCGCTTGATTTTCTTTCTCCGTCTGGAAATACATCTACTGCATTTGGAATAACGAATATTTTATTTCCGTGTTTTTGTTTCCATTTTAATAATTCATCTGTTTTATTTCCTATTCTATATGATGATAAATATAATTTCATAATATCAACTCCTACTTAAATTATACTATATTTTCATTATAATTGCTATAATGATATATAAAATATCTAATTTTTTTAATTGCTATATCTATCTTTTATTTGATTTTTAATATTATCTTCTTCTTTTATGTTTTTTAGTTTTGGTATGTTATTCATATTTCCTCCTTCTATATAAGAATTATAGCATACTTATTTATACACTACAAGCCTATGGTCTTGTTAGTGCTTCTATTAGTCTAAGGTCTAATAGAAGTGTATCTACATACTTATTATATATAAGTAATTAATATATATTTAAAATTATTTGGTATGGTTAATAAATTTAAATAGAAAGAATAATATTATTATTATTAATTTTATTAGTTTACTTAATTAGATTCATTTTTTCTTGATAGTCATCATAATTACCTATATATTTTGTTATGCTTTTATCTTTTATTTCTATGATACTAGTGGCTATTTTATTTATGAAATATCTATCATGAGATACAAATAATATAGTACCAGTAAACTCCTTTAGTGACTCTTCAAGCATTTCTCTTGTATCAATATCAATGTGATTAGTGGGTTCATCTAGAATTAAGAAATTATAAGAATCTTGAATTAGACAGAATATTTTTAGTCTTACTTTTTCTCCTCCGGATAAATATTTTATTTTTTTATGAATATTTTCTCCTGCAAAGAGATATTTGAATAAGGCACTTCTTAAATATTGTTCTGCCCCAACGAAATATTTTCTGGCTTCTTCTAGTACTGATAAATTAATGTCTTCAAACCCTATCTCTTGAGGAATATAACCTATCTTGATATTACTTCCTAGTTTTATACTATTATTTCCTTTTAATATTTCTTTGATTAGAGTTGATTTACCAACTCCATTATCTCCGACTAGACAGAGTCTATCTTGATATTTAATACTTAAATTAAGGTTATTAAATATTTCTTTAGTACCATAAGATAGATTTAGATTATTTATTGTTAAGACATCTTTTCCTGACCTACTAGCGGTATCAAAAGTTATATTTAGTTTTTTCTTATCTTCTGGTTTATCTAACTTTTCTAGTTTTTCTAATCTTTTTTCGATACTAGCGGCTCTTCTAAAAAATATTTCTCCACCACTTGGTCCGCAAAGCCTACCATATTCTTTTAATCTTTTGATACTATTTTTCATAGCGGTTATTTGTTTTTGTTGGTCTTTATAGTTTTTTAATTCTAGTAATAGTCTATTTTCACTTTCTTTAATGTAGTAACTATAATTGCCATGATATACTTCTATTCCTCTTTTAGTTAATAAATATACTTTGTTTATGACATTATCCATGAAATATCGGTCATGGGATACTAGTATTATTGTACCTTTATAGTTCTTTAATGTTTTTTCTAACCAAATCATTTTATTTATATCTAAATGGTTAGTTGGTTCATCTAATAATAAGACATCTGGTTCTTGTAATAATAATCTTATTAGAGATATGATGGTTTTTTCTCCTCCGGATAGGGTATTGAAATTTCTATTTAATATTTCTTCAGTTATATTAAATACTGGTAGTATTTTTTGTATCTTTGTTTCGTATTCATATCCTCCTAGTGAGATAAACTTCTCTTGCAGATTCATATACTTTGTTATTACTTTATAATCTTCAGTTAAGAGTTTATCTTCATATCTTTCTAATTTTTCTTTTAGTTCGATTATTTCTTTGAAGGTACTATTTATATAGTCTTTTACTATTATATCTTTTTCTTCAGGTATTTGACTTAAATAGCCTATACTTATATTATTTCTTATTGAAAGGGAACCGGAATCTATACTTTCTTGGCCTGCGATTATTTTTAGTATAGTACTCTTTCCACTTCCATTTGTTCCAATTAAGCCTACTTTTTCTCCTTTTTGTACTGTTATATCTATATTATTTAATACTAAGTCAAAACCAAATGACTTACATACTTTACTTATATTTATATCTATCATAATATTCCTCCCATCAAAAAAAAGTTATATGAATATATTGCATCCATATAACTTCTATTTATATATATAGATGCAGGCACGACAAAAACTCACACCCACATCTCATTTTTTTTACTTTTATTTTTGATGAGATAAAGGTGTGATATTTATAGTAAACATGATTACATTACCTACATATTTATACATAAATATCCCTCCATATATAATATATGATAGTTTTTTTGTTTTGTCAATTGTTTTTTATCACTACAAGTCTAAAGTCTTGTTAGTGCTTCTATTAGCCTAAGGTCTAATAGAAGTGTATCTACATACCTATTATATATAAGCAATTAATATATATTTAAAGTAGTTTATTATTGGTATTTTTTTTGTTATTTTGAGTATAATAATAGTGCAATATACTTGACTTTTAATGATAGTTATAGTATTATTGTATTACCGGAGAGAAATCTCGTCAGGTCGATAGCTCAATGTTGATTTTATTAAATTAAGTGTATGTTAAGTACACCACTTGAGTTGGGAAGAGACTAGAAATAGTCTCTTTTCTTTTTATGGAAATAATAATTTATGATCTATGATATCTATATCATCTTTATCAGCAAGTGCTTTTTTTCTAGTAGTGCCTGCGATTAGGTCTGCTGCTTGAACTAAATAACTCTTACCTGAATCTTGATATGTTAATCTTATTTCTAATTTTCCATATAATATATTTTTATATTTTATATCATAATTAAAATTAGATATTCCATGTAGTAATTCTTCAGTTAGGCCATCTTTTAAATTATAATAACCATTACTTTTTGTAGATTGTTCATCTATATTTATTATTAATCTAACATTTTTATATGGATCTATTTTTTTATCTTTTATTAATTCTTCAATTGTACTTTTTATTAATCTTCTTATTGTATAATCTATATATCTTCCTTTTGATGCTTTATTACTTATAATATGGTTATATACTTTTGTATTATTTATTACTAGGGCGATAGTATAATATTTACTTATGTAGTTCATAATCCTTCTTTTATGACTATTTTTAATATTAGTATTTTTTATTTCTTTACATTTTTTAGTACATTTTCCTTTTTCCTCATTACAATAAGAACATTTTATTTCATTTATTATTTTACGATACTGAGTTATAAATTTATCTTTTTCTTGTTTTGATAAAAAGACTATTCCTGCATATACTGATAATTCTTCTTTTTTTGATAATTTACCTGAATCATCTAAGTTTATATATATTTCTTGGTATTCTTCTTTTTTACTCATATAATTGCTCCCTTCAATTGTTTTAATGTTTATTATAGCACTTGCTTTTACTCTTGTCATTATTTTTTAGTAATTTTATTTATCAACAATATATGTGGATATAAGAAAAACTATAGACATAAATCTATAGCTTATATAAATACTTTTATTTTAGAGACATTTGGCCCAGTAAATTTTTTTGAAAGACTTTGGGCTTTCAAAAACCTCGAACAATGTAATGTGAGAGGGATATATTACCTTCTACTTTTTCCTTTAGAAGATAATAGTTCTTCTCTTAAACATCTATAGTATTCAATGCAATTAACATATTTATTTTCTTTTTCATTAAATATCCATATAGCAGTTAAATCTTCTAACGAGATAGCTCCCATTTGTCCATCTTTTACTTTGGTATAAGGGGCTTCTAGTACTGGCCTTTTATCGTAGTAAAATAGTTTATCTCCACCTCTAGTCCAAAATAATTCATTATTATGACCCCCTTTTACTTTATCTTTACTTCTTGCATATCCACTAGTTATAATATCTTCTACTTGATCCATACCGGTTACTCTATATACAAAATTATCATTTGTCTTCATAGCAATAGGACTATCTTTACCAAAAGCTAATTCTTGGACAAATACTCTATTTCTAGTAGTTTCTATTCTATCATCTTCCATAATGTCGTTTTTAATCCTTAAAAATATTGATTAACCTTTCTTTTACTTCCTCTACTAGTTTAATTTGTTGATCTAAGAAACCATTTTCATCTAAAGAATTTGTTATATAATCTTCATCTTCTTTTTCTTTACCATCTATTAAATCAATTACTGCTAGTATTCCACGAATATCTAAATTTAATTTATTTCTTTTTTCTTCAATTAAGCTATTATTCATTATCTACTTCTTCCTCCCTGTTCTTGTAGTGTCTCTCTCATTTCTTCTTTTAAATTTTCATCAACCATTATATCACTCATATTTTCTATCTTATGTATTTGTTTAGCATAATCTGAAAAACTTAGAAATTCATTTTTATTTTTTAAACTAGTTCTATACTTTATGTATTCTTTATAAATGGTATCAGCTTTTGGCTTTACAGTTTCTCTCGCTTTCCAATCTTTATAGTCCGCCATGAATGAATATGCATTATCACTATAACCTATTCTTATATCATTTAATTGTTGTGGTGTTAAATCTTCAACAGTAGCATCATTTTTTATTCTTCCTTGTTTTTTTAGATCATATAGTCCTCTTTCTATCGGAGTCATTTCAGCTAATTTCATTAATTCATCTATTTTTCTTTGAATCATAGTTTCTCTATTTATAGGCTCTGCATATACATCACCATTTCTTTCTTCAAAACTACTATCTTCAAAGGCTTTAGATGTCTCTAATTCTCTTATTGCTTCTTCTCTTATTTCAGCCATTACTGTTCTTCTTAATTCATCTTCATACTCAATTTTTGCTTTAGCAGATTCTACTTTTGCTTTTTGTGCTTTGGCTTCACTTTGATACTTTGCTTTACCATTATTTCTTGCTAAATCTAATTCATTTTCCGGAATATCAAACTTTCTAGCAAAATCTTGCATTGCTGCTTTAATTTCGTTAATATTTTGTAGATCATCAGGAGTTTCCGCTAACGCTTTTTCTAGTTCATAGGCTAGATTTTCATATGTTGTTATTCTATTTTCTTTTTCATTCTCTTTATTTTCCTTTGCATCTTTGGCTTCTATCTGTTCTTTTATATTACTAAAGTCAAACTTGGAAATAAACTTATTGGCTTTATCCAATTCTTTTTGATATTTATTTTGTATTTTTGATAAAAAGGTTTTTATCATAGTGATATCAATTTCGGTAATTTTATTTAATTCAGTCATAGCATTAGAAATTTTAAGTGTTATTCTATTTGCTTTTTCTCTTGTTAGCATTGCCTCTTTTATTTCAGCAATATTTGTGACAATATTATTAATACTTTTAGTTGGTTCTAATTCTCTTTTACTAATCATTTCTTCTATTTTAGATATTAATACGCTTTCACCACTATCTAAAGAAACTTCACTCTTATTTATATTAATAGGAGTGTACTCGGGAGTTAAATCACTAAGTAATTCTTTTTCCATTTCCTTGGTTGCTACTTCAAAGGAAATACTTTTTTTATAATCTAAACCATCATATACTAGAAAGGCTTTGTCTGATAGTCCGAGTTTCCCTAATATTTTTTGTACTTCTAGGCTGGCATTTTTTATATTATCTTTCTTTTCTTTATTGGTACTTCTAAGACTACTATTAACAACATTTCTTAGTTCAGCTGTTTCTTCAGCAGTTAGTAATGAGCTTATATCATCTAAACTCGAAGTTACAACTTCGGGTAATTTATATTTGCTACTTTCCGAAAATTTTAAATTACTCATTGCTTTACTTAATTCTGTTAATCTTCTAATTTCTTCTTCATGACTTTTATTTTCACTATTCATTGTTAGTCTATCAACGAATCCAACTTTTCCTGGTCCATTAAGTTTTTCTTTATTTCTTTCGATTTTGCTACTTAATTTTTCAAGTTTTTCGCTGATTGATTTTTCCATTGATCTATAAATGTCTAAACTACTTACTTCTTTATCTTTCATTCTATTTCCTCCTAAATAATGCTTTCTTTACTATTTTTGTACTTCTGCTATATGTTAATATATTGTACTATAATATTTTATATATTAATTATACTATATATTTTAGTTTTTTGTATATATTTTACTACAAGTTTACACTTTTTATCAACAATAACTGTGGATATAAAAAACTATATACATAAATCTATAGCTTATATAAATACTTTTATTTCAGAGACATTTGGCTCTGAAATTTTTTTTGAAAGACCTTAGGCTTTCAAAACCTCGAACAACATAGTGTGAGAGGCATATAATTTTTTATTATATTTTTATTATTTTGGTTCATAATATTTTTGAGGAGGATATTTATGAAAGAAAATTATGAATTAATGGAACATATTTATAAAGATGCTGAAATGGCTGTTTATACTTTGACTACTCTTACTAATGATTTAAAAGATAAAGATAATAAAATAAAGAAGACTCTTGAAGATATTCTTAAAGAATATGAGTCTTGGAAAAAGAAGAGTATGAAGTATTTAAAGAAAGGAAAAGCAGAAATTACTGATAGTGGAGTTATGGCCAAAATGATGGCTAAGATGGATATTAAGAAAGAAGTTATTAATGATAATAGTGATTCTTCGATTGCTAAGATGATTATTAAGGGTGTATCAACAGGGTCTGTGGATATGGAAAAGAAAATTAAGGCTTATGATAAAGATGTTGATAAGAGTGATTTGAAGATAGCGAAAGAATTTTTGAAATTTCAAGAAAAGACTATAGATGAACTTAAAGAATATCTATAGTTTTTTTAATATTTTTATATACAATTATTTATTTATGTGGTAAAATTATAATAGGTGAAGAAGAATATGTTGGGGAGAATTATTGCTATTAATGATAATATTGTTTCAGTACAATTATCTGTTAATATTTATGATTATGATAGTTTAATTAGTAAAAATGTTATATTTAAAGATACTACTGCGATTAGTATTGGAGAAGTTATTGCTATTGGTAATGGTATTATGCAGGTATCTTTAGTGGGAGAAATTAGAAATAATAAGTTTTTATTTGGAGATATTTCTAAGCCTTCTTTTAAGGCTACTTGTAATTTGATTGATAATAGTGTTCTTGATATTATTTTAAATAATGATGGACCTAATAGTATTAAACTTGGTAAGTCTTTTATTTATCCTGATTATGATATTAAACTTGATGTTGGTAATTTCTTTTCTAATCATTTTGCTATACTAGGTAATTCTGGTAGTGGTAAATCTTACTCTGTTGCTAAGATTCTTCAGAGTGTCTTCTACCAATGTAAGAGTTTACCTTTCTATTCTAATATATTCTTATTTGATGCTTATGGAGAGTATCAAAGAGCTTTTTCTAGGATACATGAAGTTAATGATAATATTAATTATAAGGTATATACTACTGATTTAAATAGTACTGAATTTGATATTTTACAATATCCTTTTTGGTTACTTGGTATTGATGATTTAGCTTTACTTATGGGTGTTACTTCTAAAGAACAATTACCAGTTATTGAGAAGGCTTTAAAATTAGTTAGTTATTTTGCTAGAAAAGAAGAAGAAGTTATTAATCAGAAGAATGATATTATTGCTAGATGTTTATTAGATATTTTATTTTCTGGTAAGAGTGCTAGTATGATTAGAAATAAGATTGTTTCTATTCTTACTAAATTTAATACTAGTAATCTTAACTTAGAAGTTAAACTTGTTAAGGGTGGATGGACTAGAACTATTAGACAATGTTTATTCGTAGAGAATACGGGTGAGTTTTCTGATGTTGAGGTTGTTATTGAGTATTTGGAGAGTTTATGTTTAGATAATTTTGAACTTTCTTTACCTAATGGAGAATATATGTATACTATGAAGGACTTTAGTACTGCTCTTGAGTTTGCTCTTATATCTGAAGGGGCTCTCAATAGTGATAGAGCTTTTGAACTTGCTAATGTTCTTAAGGTTAGATTTAACAATTTAATGAATAGTAATTATGCTAGATACTTTGAATATGATGGTTATATTAATAGAGAGAGTTTTATTAATTTACTTCTTACTACTAATGATGGTAAGAAAGCACAGATTGTTAATTTTAATATTAATTATGTTGATGATAGATTTGCTAAGAATTTGGTTAAAATATTTTCTAAACTTTTATTTGATTATATTGTATCTCTTAATCAGAGAGCTTCAATGCCATTTCATATTGTTCTTGAAGAGGCTCATAGATATGTTCAAAATGATGAAGATGCCACTATACTTGGATATAATATTTTTGAAAGAATTACTAAGGAAGGTAGAAAATATGGATTACTTCTTGGTATTGTTTCTCAAAGACCTTCTGAGCTTTCTGAAACTACAATATCTCAGTGTAGTAATTTCTTAGTATTTAAGATGTTTCATCCTAGAGATCTTCAGTTTATTAAAGATATTATTTCTAGTGCAGATATTACTTTGACTAATAAGATTAAGACTTTACATCCTGGTACTTGTATTATGTTTGGTACGGCTTTTAAGATGCCTACGATTGCTATTTTGGATAAACCTAATCCTGAACCTCTTAGTCAGAGTTGTGATATTAATAAGACTTGGTATATTCATAATTAGTTATAATAAAAAGATAATTCTTGATATTTAGAATTATCTTTATTTTTTATGCCACTTCAGCCTATAGTCTTACGTGGTAAATTAGAGCCTGTAGTCTCTAATTTAATATTCTTTTCTTTTTTGTTTTTTTGATAAGACTATCTTTAAATATATTTATATTTTCTAATATTTTATTTAATGATTTTTTATTTAATTTTATATCAATAATTTTTAAAGCATCTTCTAGTGATATATTGGTCATTATTTCTTTATTTAGTTTTTTTAATTTGTTTAAATAATTAGAATCTTTTTTATATTCAATATAGTTATAGAAGGAGATTATTGCTACTGAATAATGTAACATTAGAAAGATTATATTTTGATTCTTATTTTTTTCTTCATCAAATATTTTTAGTGAGTCTTCATATTCTTCTTCATCTTTATATAATAATTTATAACTTTCTTTAGAGACTTCTCCTAGTAAATAGTATAGAAAGGTTATTTTTATTACATGATAGGCTAGTCCTATTAGACGATATAAACTTTTATATTCTTCAATCATAAACATTCTTGCTTCTTCTTCATAGCCTATCTGTCTTAGATAATCAGTATAAATTAATTCTTCAGTATAGGCTATTAACTCTGTTAATATAAGATTTACTTCTCCTCTTTTTTCTGGAGGTTGATTTTTGTAGTGAGATATTTCATGTACCCATATTATTGAGTCATTTAATAAGTCATTATTATGAACATTTATAGTTTTATCTAATTTTCTATAAAGTACTATTCTTTCTTTTTTTTGAGGATTGATATATGCTTCTTCAGTTATGACATAATTATTGCTACCTGTATATATTTGACTATGGGTTGCTTCTTTAGGAGTGTTTGTACTTAATATATTTAGTATACCATTTCTTGTTATATATTCCATTTTAAAGTCAACATTAATACTTTTATAGAAGTTATCTATTATTTTAGATTTTTCTACATAATCTTTTCTTGTTCCATTTTGTATATCTTGTTTTTCTATATTTAATTCTTGCATATTATAATATAAAAATATAATTAATAGATATATACTTTGCATATTATTAAATAATACTTTATTATCATTATATGTTGTATCAAAAAAATTTTTTAGAAATGAATTAGCAGACTCTTCTATTTCTTTTATTTCATCCATAATTATTTCTTCTTTCTTTTTACTTTTATTTTAGATAATTCTGAAGATATATCACTATATAATTCTTGATGTTCTCTATAGAAATCTTCAAATACATCTCTATTTTGTTCATATATTAGTTTTGTTTCATCAATATATACTTGGTCTTCACTAAATGGTGTACAAGATGGGTAAGTGTCTTAATTACTTTTTTATTTACTGATGGTATTATTTTGGTATCTCTTGCCGCTATTGTATCTGATAAGTAGTCTTCTAATATGGTACTTGGTTTATATATTCTTGACTGAGTTGGATCTAAATAATATGTATTTCCTTGATATACCGCAGTTGTTATTTTATGATTACCGGTTTTTATTGTTTTAGTATCTCCTGATGGTATGGTATACTCATAATATCTATTTAATTCTTCTTCATATTCATGGATTAGATCTATCAAGGGAATGCCTGTTTTTCTACTTTCTTCACATATTTCATTTAATATTTTTAATATATTTTTTCCTTTGTTTTCTCTCTCTGAGAAATCTCTCTGAAACACATTTAAGGTATTACCTTCTATTCCATAAGCATTATAAATATCTTTTAACATTACTGCTATATGACGACATACTGCTTCACCATTTATAACATTAGTTGGTGATATTCCTCTTATATCTTTTACATTTGTATCTCCAAAATGAAATGTTTTCCCTTTAGATAAATATCCACTTTGTAACATCTTATTATATAGTGTATATAGTTCAAGAGGATGCTGAAGTTCTAATTTTTTATTTAGTTTTACATATTCTGATAGAAATTCCTGATAAAGTTTTTTTATTTGTTGTATTTCTTTAGTATGTTCTTCGGAATTTATAGAAAATAATAAATATGCAGAATTTAACATACTGATTCCTGATACTGTTAAATATTCAATAGTAGTGTCATTAGGTAATAATGCTGCCATACTTACTACTCCTGCCGCTATTAAAGCTAGATCTATTTTTGTTATCAGTTCATTAGTATTATAACTTATATTACTATAAATTTTATCTTTTATATTCATTTTATTTTCCCCCCTTTGAATAACGACTATTATAATAACATAATATTTTAAAAAAAGCAAATTTTTGTTTGCTTTACTTTCTTACTATTTTACTTTGTATTTCTAGTGGTGTTTCATAATATTTATTTTTTTCTTTCAACTCCTCTTGATAGCGGTCTTCAAATTCTTTATTTGTTAGATTATATTTATAACCTTCATAAATGTGATCGGCATCAAGAATTATTAAATCTCCTTTTTTTAGTTGAGGAGCATTTATATATTTTTTTAATTCTAATGCTTCATCAGTAGGATATAATGGTGTATTCCAGTGTACTATGTTATCTTTTTTTAATCTTCCAACATTTCGCTTTGCAACATCAGTCCATACTAAGCCTAGGTCTCTTATTTTTTTATATAATTGATATAATTCTTCAGTCGTTACCTCTGTTTTAGTATCTACTCTCTCTGTTACTTCTAGAAATATTTTATTTTCTTTATTTATTTTTATACTTTCTCTTAATAATGGAGTAATTATATATGGATTATTTGGAAAACTATCAGTATATCTTTTTATACCTATTTTTAATACTTTATCTCCTACTGCTAGTACATAAGAAAATGTTCCTTTACCTAAATATTCTATGTCACCATAAGTTTTATTTTCATTTTGACATAATTCTTTTATAATAATTTTTATTGTATCTATTCCGACTTTAAAATCTTTATTGTTAAATTTTTCCCCATATATTTCTTTTAATATATCTTCTATGGTATTATTTAGATATTCTTCGTTATTTTGAACTATTTTAGTTATTTTTGTACTTGTTTCTTCATTTAAAGTACCTTGCTTTTTTAATTCATATAAATCTTTAATATTGTTACTTATGATATTATCAAAGTTTTGATATACTTTATCTATATATAAATTATTTTTTAATAAAAAGGAAGTTAATTTAATGGATATCGTTGAATTAATTAAATATTTTTCTATAATATAACTCATTACTTCTTCATTATCTTTTATTTTATTTAATATATTATGTAGTGTAAAATCATCTATGACTGGTATTAGTTTATCTATATATGATATTAATTTATCATTTGGATATTTTGTTATTTGATTTATAATTGGATATGTATCAATATTATTTTCTTTTAATTTGTTATAATTATTTATTATGGCATCAATTAATTCATTTCCATCATACATTATTAAGTAAGATGTTATCCAGTTATAATCAGAACAGTTCTTTAAAATATAGTCTGCATATTTTCTTATTTTATCTTTATTTCTTTTGCCTTCTTTTAGTAAAAATTCTTCTAGTTTACCTATTCTATTGCTTGATAAAGCTTTATTCAATCTTATTTTAAATATATCCATATTAGTCACCTACTATAATTTTAACATATATTTATTTTGTTTTCTACATAAAATATCTAATTTAAAGACTTTGGCTTTAAATTATTATAGAAAGACCTTAGGCTTTCTATAAAAGTGAACAACGAAGTGTGAACTTAAAAAATAGTCTAGTATAATTACTAAACTATTTGTTTAATATTTGTTTTAGGAATTCTCCAGTATAAGAATTAGGGTTATTAGATACTTCTTCAGGAGTACCTACTGCTACTACTGTACCTCCACCAGAACCTCCTTCAGGTCCTAAATCAATTATATAGTCTGCTACTTTGATAACATCTAGATTATGTTCTATTATTATAACGGTATCGCCATTATCTACTATTCTCTCTAGTATTGCTAGTAACTTTTTGATATCAGCTTGATGTAAACCAGTAGTAGGTTCATCTAGAATAAAGACAGTCTTACCAGTAGGTTTCTTTTGAAGTTCTTTGGCTAATTTGACACGAGCAGCTTCTCCTCCGGATAGCGTTGGAGCGCTTTGACCTAGGCGAACATAACTTAAACCTACATCATCTAGTACTTTTAATTTATTTAATACTTTAGGATGATTTTCAAAGAAAGGTATGGCTTCTTCAACACGCATATTTAATACATCATATATATTTTTTTCTTTATATTTTATTTCTAATGTTTCACTATTATATCTTGTTCCATTACATACTTCACATGGTACATAAACATCTGGTAAGAAGTGCATTTCTATTTTTTTAACACCATCACCCCAGCAAGCTTCACACCTTCCACCTTTAACATTGAAACTAAATCTTCCTTTGTCATAACCTCTTATTTTAGCTTCTTTGGTTTCTGCAAAGATATCCCTTATATCATCAAATACTCCAGTATAAGTAGCGGGATTACTACGAGGTGTTCTTCCTATTGGTGCTTGAGATATTTGAACTACTTTATCAACATTCTCTAAGCCTTTTATTTCTTTATATTTACCTGGTTTATCTTTAGAACCATATATTTTTTGAGCTAAGGCTTTATATAGTATTTCATTTATTAAACTTGATTTTCCTGAACCTGATACTCCTGTTACGAGAGTCATTGTGCCTAGTGGTATTTTTACATTGATATTCTTTAAGTTATTTTCTTTGGCACCTTTTATCTCTAGATATTTTTTATTACCTTTTCTTCTTACTGAAGGTACTTCAATTCTCTCTGTTCCTTTTAGGTATCTTCCAGTAATACTATTTTCATTATTCATTACTTCTTCAGGAGTACCTGCCGCTACTACATTTCCACCTTCTAGTCCAGCACCTGGTCCTATATCAATTAGGTAGTCTGCTGCTAGCATTGTATCAGTATCATGTTCTACTACAATAAGGGAATTGCCTAAGTCACGCATTTCTAATAGAGAATTTATTAGTCTTTGGTTATCTCTTTGATGTAAACCTATACTTGGTTCATCTAAGACATATAAGACTCCTGTTAGTCTTGAACCTATTTGAGTAGCTAATCTTATTCTCTGGCTTTCACCTCCGGATAAGGTGCCAGCTTCTCTTGATAGTGTTAGATATGATAGGCCAACATTTATTAAGAAGTTTAGTCTTGAATCTATTTCTTTTACTACTATTTCAGATATTTCTTTTTGTTCTTTTGTTAATTTTAGATTAGTTATAAATGTTCTTAGATCTCCTATTGACAAACATGTTACTTCATAGATATTTTTGTTATTTATTAGAACATTTAATACTGATGGTTTTAGTCTTGAACCATGACAAGTAGGACACTCTAGTTCTGTCATATAGCCTTCAATCCAATCTCTTATCCAAGTACTTTTGGTTTCGATATATCTTCTTTCTAGATTGGTCATTATTCCTTCATAGTAACTTGTTGTCTTTCTAGTATTTCCATTTTTGGCTTTATAATTAAAAGTTAGAGGTTCGGTTGAACCATATAATATTAAATTTAATTCTTCTTTGGTTAGGTCTTTAACGGGTTTACTCAAATCAATATGGTAGTGGTCTGCTAGTGTTGTTAGTTCAGTATACATAATACTTGATTCTTCATCTAGATTTATTGGTTTGATAGCACCATCTAGAATAGAGATATCTTTATTTGGTATTACTAAGTCAACATCTATTTTATATTTTACTCCTAATCCTTTACAATCAGGACATGAACCATATGGAGCATTGAAAGAGAAGATTCTTGGTTCTAGTTCTTCAAGAGAATAATCACAATATGGACAAGCATAGTCTTCACTCATGGTTATTTCTTCTTTACCTACAACATCGATTACTACTTTACCATGACTTAATTTACTAGCAGTCTCTAGTGATGAATATAGTCTACTTCTTATTCCATCTTTGATTACTAGTCTATCAATTATTACTGATACATTATGTTTTTTATTTTTTTCTAATTCTAAATCGATTGTTAGTTCTTTTATTTCACCATCTACTTTTATTCTTATATATCCTTCTTTTCTTAGCTTTTCAAATAAATCTTTTTGAGTTCCTTTTTCACCTTTAACTACTGGTGACATAACCATTATCTTGGTATTTTCTTCTAGTTCTAAGATTTTATTGGTCATTTCTTCGATTGACTGAGATGAAATAGGGATATGATGATTAGGACAATGGGGAACTCCTACTCTAGCAAATAATAGTCTTAGGTAATCATATATTTCGGTTACGGTTCCAACAGTACTTCTGGGATTTTTGTTAGTAGTTTTTTGGTCAATAGAAATACTTGGGGATAGACCTTCGATGACATCAACATCAGGCTTACCAGATGAACCTAAGAATTGTCTAGCATAAGCAGATAAACTTTCAACATATCTTCTTTGGCCTTCGGCATAAATTGTATCAAAGGCAAGGGATGATTTTCCTGAACCTGATACACCAGTCATTACTACTAATTTATTTTTGGGTATTTCTATATTTATATTTTTTAGATTATTTTCTTTAGCACCTTTTATTATTATTTTATCCATATTATCACTGCTTCCTTTTCCTTTGGTATTATACCACACTTTTTAAAATTTATAAACAAGAAAAAAATGCTAATTGATAGCACTTTATATTTATTATAAATTTAGTTCACCAGGGGATACGGTTCTAGCACCAGAGTCGGCCCATGGGTTGTTTATTTTTCTTTCTAGTACCTTATGTTCCTCTTGCTCTTCAGGAATAAAGTTATCTAGGTCTGGGCTTGTATAGTTTGCTTCTTTTGGTTCTTCTTTTACCTTGCTAGAATCTTCTTTAACTGAATTATCAAGTTCTTTATCAAAAGTAACCGCAAGTTCATTTATAGGTTCTTCTGGTATATCCATGGTTAGAACTTCATCACGAGGATGAGTTAGTTTATCTTGGTTTACTAAATTAGTATATTTTGAATCATAAATACTTGCTTCACCTGGAGTACTTGATAAAGTTTCTTCTTTAGGGGAATCCTCTAATGCTTTGGTATCTTTAGGTAATGGTATACTCTCTTCTTGTGGAGGCATTGTTTCTTTTTTTGATTCTTCAGATAGTAATTTATTTACTGTATCTAAAAATTCTTCTTTACTTTGAGTAACCGCTAGTAAATCTATTATTCTTAACTTTTCTTCTGGGGTAAAATTATTATTCATACTTGTGCCTCCTTTACACTTATAGTATATATTAGAAAAGAAAAAAAGTAAATATTATAGTTAGTAATTATTTTTATTTGACACTATACTTGATACTTTTTTTCTTATCCTATTAATTATATTATATACAGTTCTTTGATTATTATCTATTATTTCAGATATTTCTTTTGGTTTATAGTTTTGTTCTTTTAATTTAAAAACTAATTCTTCTTGCCAAGTTAATTTACTTATGATTGTCTTCTTTAATTTATTATAGTTATATTCTTCAAATACTTGTAGTTCTGGGTCATACTTTTTATCATATGAGGATATATTTAGATAATCAGTACTATTAAGTGATGTTGCTTCACTTAGAACTCTACTCTTTTTGGTATTGTTTTTTCTAAAAGCATTTTTTAAAGCATTATCTAGGCATCTATTTAAATAGATATTATAGGGAGTAGTATCGCGATAATTATCTATTGTTTCATATAATGCTAAAGTTCCTTCACTTATATAGTCCTCTAGCTCATTATTAGTGTTATTTCTTTGTGAATATTTTCGAGCTTTATAATAAATTAGATTTTTATATTTTTGATAAATTAGGTCTTTTACTTGATCATCATCTTTAGCTAAATATAATAGTTCATAATCATTATCCATATTATACTCCTCTTGATCTATTTATTTCTGCTAGAAAGATGCCACAAGCTACGGAAGCATTTAAACTATTTACTGTTCCACTCATAGGTATTTTGGCTAAGTAGTCACAATTTTCACTTACTAATCTACTTATTCCCTTACCTTCATTTCCTATTATTAGAGCAGTTTTCATTTTATAATCAATATCGGTATAAACTGTTCCTTCCATATCAGTACCTACAACCCAATAACCATAGTCTTTTAATTTTTTGATGGTATTATTTAGGTTTGTTACTTTGATTATTTTTACTTTTTCAATGGTACCTACTGATGCTTTTACAACAGTTCCTGTTATATCTACTGAACGATCATTAGGTATTATTATGGCATCTACACCAAAGGCTTCGCATGATCTTATGATGGCTCCAAAGTTATGGGGGTCTTCAATATGATCTAATAGGACCACTAGTGGATACTCTTTATCGATATTTGGTATGATATCTTCTAGTGAATAGGTTTTAACATCTTCTACTTCTAATATTATACCTTGATGTAAACCTTTACACATTTTATCTAAATCACGCATATCTAGAAGAGTAGGATTTATATTTCTTTTTTTGATTAGAGTGATTATTTCATTATCTTTAAATTTATTACTTAGATATACTTTTTTTATTTTATCTTTTGTTTGTAATTTTTCTCTTGCTACATTCTTTCCATATATTTGCATTATTTCACCTCTATTTGCTCTAATATTTCTTTTAATCTATCTTTATTATTTAAGTATAAGTCCCCTAGTAAGGCTTCAAAACCAGTAGATAATTTATAGGTTATGATATCGGTATTTTTGGGATGGTTTTCTTTTTTGTTATTTCTTCCTCTTTTTACAATATCTAATTCTTCTTCAGTTAAGAAGTTATCTTTGGTTAACTTATCTAATATTTTTACTTGTCCTTTAGCGGATACATAAGGAACTGCTGATGCATTTAATTTATTGGCATTATTGATACCTTGTTTTAATAATTTTTCTCTTATATATAAGGATAATACAGCATCTCCTAGTAAGGCTAATACTTGAATATTTATTGTTTTAGTATTCATTTTATACACTTCTTTCTTTGAAAAAAATATTGTTTTTCTTCATATTTAAATGACACATATAGTTTATCATATATAGTTATCTTTGTCTATAATTTTGTAAAAGAAAAGTAGCATTTTTATCTGCTACTGATTATTTTGCATTATTTGTCCAAACATTGATGGTCCAGTTGTTGTTTGTCCTCCTACTGGGATGGGATTATTTACTTGATTAGACTCATTTACTGGATTACCAAAGAATGGATTATTATTTAAATTAGTATTAACTCCCGAATTCATGTTTGGAGTACTATTTATATCTATTTTGAAATTATCTGTTGTATCCATTAGATTGGTTGGTTCTGGCGTAGGTTGTTGATACAAATTACCACTGAAGTTTACTGGTTCATTACTTTGATTATTTACTACTTGATTATCTAATTTAGGAATTTGTTCTCCCATCGGTTGATAATTAGTTGGTTCTAGAACTGGTGTTGGTACTTCAAAGTTATTTGTTTGTAAATTTGGCATAGCCTCAGTTTGATTCATGTTAGGAATATTTAAATTATTTGGTACTTGTCCTTTTTGGCTTGATACTTCTACTGGTTCTGGTGTTGACATTTGAGGTGTTACTTCTACAGCAGGACTACTTGGAGTATTAAATGCTGGTACTTCAAAACTTGGAGTACTTACAGGAATACTTTCTGTATTTACTGGTTTCTCTTTTGGCATATCGAATGCTCCTGAATTAAATGTTGGAACTTCAAAACTAGGCATGCTATTTGCTACACTTTCTTTAGGTGGATTAAATACAGACTCCTGAACAGGTAACTCTACTTTTTCTTCTTTATTATATTTGTTATTAAGATTTTTTAATGTCTCACGAGTAGGTTCTTGTAATAACTCATTCGTTATATCCTCTAACTCTTCTTTTGTAAAATATTTCATATTAGGCCCCTCCTTATTATAAATAAATTATAATATAAAAAAGATAAAAAGTAAATAGAAATATCACTTTTTATCTAGAATAATTTTTGAATTAGTCTGCTAATTTTTTGTTATGCTTTATTTCTTCCCAACCTAAATTTCTTTTAAATATTGATATCATAAGGCATAAGATATAGCTTAATAAAAATAATGGGTTATATAATGTTAATTTTGTTTTTGATACATTTAAATTTAATTTATTTTTTTCACTTTTAATTATTATATATGTTATACCCGCTAATTCTAAGTAGATTAGTAATAAGACTACTACTAAAGTTTTTATAAATGCTGTAATATCATTTATTGTTAATGAACTTACTATTAATAAAAGAACTCCTATTAAAAGGTATATTAGTGGTTGTACTCCTATTACGGTACTTATTTTTGAACCATAGTTTTTATCTTTATAATCTAGACTTCTTCTAATTTCTTTGATATATATTTTACGAGCTTCAAAATAACCTTTTACCCATCTTGTTCTTTGTTTCATAGATACTTTAAAACTATCTGGTTGTTCATCATAAAAGATAGCTTTCTCATTATAGGTTGTAGTTAAGTTATTCAAAGTACTATATAGAGTTAATTCATAATCTTCAGTTAAGGTATTAAAAGGGAAACCTTGCCAATCTTCCACTAAAGAGCCTTTGATATAATATCCTGTTCCTGATATGGTTAAATTATTGGTATATTTACTTTTTAATTGATTACCAATTGTATTTATCATAGAAAAGGTTAAGGCAGAAGAAGCTGCTACTAAGGTAGAACTATTTTTAGTATTACGATAACTTATGCCAATATCATAACCTTCTTCAATACTATTTATCATTTCTTTGATATAGTTTTTATCTAAGATATTATCGGCATCAAAGATAAAATAGGCATCATATTTTTTATTTTTTGATAATATTTCTTTAATAGCATCATCTAAGGCATAGCCTTTTCTTTTTTTAGTTAAATCTTTTCGATAGATGATATTCATATTATGCTTTTTGACTATTTCTACTGTAGGATCTTCTTTTGATTCTACAATTATATAGACATCTTTGGAATTTATTTTTTTAGTTTGTTTTTCAATACTAATTAGAAGTTGTTCTATTACTTGAGATTCGTTACGTGCAGGTATTAAAATACAATATTTATTAGTTACTGTATCTGACTTCTTGGGACTATTGTTATTTCTTGTCATTACAAAGAAACTATATACTAACAAGAATAGTGAATAAATTATTAATAAAAAACTTATTATTGTTGTCATCTTACCACCATATTCGTATAACTTTTCTTCATTCTTTCATCATTATATACTTTATCTAAAAACTCACCATATCCTGTCAGTGGTTTATAGCCTTCATGTCTTAGTCCCATTCTTATACATGCACTAAATGATATAAACATATCTATTGTTATTACTACTAATAGAATGTAATAAATTAGATTTCCTAAATTATATGGTATCTTTTCTATTTTGTTTGATACAAAGGGATATATTTTAACCATGAGTATATAACATAATAAACCCCAGAATAACATATATGGTAAAGTTGTTCTGCCATTTATATTTAATAGATATGTTGAATAATCCCATGATGTTGTTCCGGTAAAGGCCTCCTGCAAGAAGCTTATTAGATATTCGAAGGCTCCTCCTATTAAAGAACCTATTAAGAAATAATCTAATTTTTGCCTCGGCTTTCTAGCAAGAATATATACCATGATACATGCTCCCCAACCATATATTGGAGATAATTCTAAATATAATAGCCCTCTTTTAGTGGAATAATCTAGTATTCCATAATTGATATAATTCTTAGCCATAAATAGTACATCTTCATAAAGACAACCTAAGAAACTAAAAATGACAAAGATTAAAAACATTTTCTTAAAAGATAAACCTTCTGCGAAGGGTGTTCTATCTTTTAAAAGATATTCTTTTATTTTCTTCATACTGCTAACTCCTTTTATATTAAATTATTTCTTTCATATATATTGATATCATATTTAGTATATATATCAACTTTTCCTTTTTTAGTAAACTTTATGAAACATAAATCTTCAATTACGATATCTTTATCTTTTTCTAGATTGAATGTTATTTTTTTACATTCTTTTAATTTTGGATTATTATGAGTCATTTTTGTTATATTTAAGTTATTAGCTATATATATAGTAATATTATTATCTGTATAATAATCTAATCTAATATAGTCTTCAATTACTAGAGAACCTTTTCCTTTTAACTGATAACTTCTTGGTTTTATCTCTTTTTTAGGAGCTATTTTTTTTATTTCTTTTAGAGATAGATTATTTAGAATACTACCTTCATTTAATAAGCCCGGTGTATCTATTATTTTTAAATTATCTAAGTTTATTTCTATTTTATTTAGGGTCGTTGAAGGATATAGACTAGTTGTTACTTCTAGTTGTTTGTCGGTATAGTTTTTTATTAGTTTATTTATTAGAGTTGATTTACCTGAATTAGTCATTCCTACAAAGTATATTTCTTTATTACTTTTATTATATTTTTTTATTTTGTTTAATAAGCTATCTAGATTGTAATTTTTTATTGAACTTATTATTTCAATATCTAGATAGTTATTAGTTATATTAGATATATAATTTATTAATTTATAGTCCTGAACTGATTTTGGTAATAAATCTTTTTTGGTTAATACTAATATTACATTATTAAATTTATTTATATATTCTAAATTAATATTTAATAATGATGTTAAATAGACTACTAACGCATCTTTAGGGATACTATTTAAAATATCAGTATAGTCTTTATTATTTAATGTTACAGCTTTGTATTCACCATAATTTTTTAATTTAAAGCATCTTAAACATAGTTCATTATCTATATTTTCGGTATATCCTTCTTTATTTATATCTTCTGTTTGAAGAGTAATGCCACATCCTGTACACTTCTTAATCATAATATTCTCCTACTTTAAATATTCCTTTTTTATTCATTTTATTTATTTCTTTTCTTTCTATATAACGATGTATTTTAGTAAATGGCATATCAATATCAGACATTGGATTTACTAATACTGTTGTTATACCTACTCTATTACCACCATAGATATCTGTTACTAATTGATCTCCAATAATTGCTACTTCAGATAAGTCTAATTTGTATTCTTTTAATACTTTTATGAATTTTGCTTTTCTTGGCTTTCTAGCAGATGGACAACAATCAACATTTAAATATTTTTTAAATGGTTCTAGTCTATTTCTTGGTGAATTAGAAAATATTATTACTGTAAAACCTGAATCTTTTAGTTTATCAAAATGATTTTTTAATTTTTTAGTTGGTTTTTTATCTACATATGGTACACAAGTATTATCTAAATCAAAAAGTAAACATTTTATACCATTTTCTTTTAATTTATCGTAATTGATGGTATAGATACTTTTTTGATAAACATCTGGATAAAAATAATTCATATATAATTCACCTCGCTATAAATATTATACTATATTTTTTTTATTATTGAAAGTTAATGATTATTTTTCTTTACTTTAGTTAAATTTATGCTCATAACTAAAAGGGATAAAGTTAAAATTATAGTAACTATATTTAATACTACCGCACTTTGAGTTAAACCCGCTAGTAGGAGGAGAGTATAACCTGTAACTCTTCCAACATTTAATGTTACTTCTCTTATGGCATTAAATTCACATTGATTACTTTTATTTACTATTTTGCTATTAGATAAATTAAATATTTTAATTTTTCTAACTAAAGATAGTATTTCTGCAAATATTACATAACTAAATTTATATATTATTACTGTAGTATTTGTTTTTAATATTAAAAATATTATTAAAGATATTACTGGTATTATACTTGATATTATTATTACTTTTTTATCATCTCTTTTATTATAAATTAAACCATATATTTTTACTACTAATATTGATAATAATGTTGCTATGGAGGTTATTATTCCTAGATTGATATTTGTTTTAAAGGAATTTAATATTAAAATTACCATTACTGTTTCTAAAGCACCATTACAAATATTCATACCAATAAAGAATTCTCCTGCTAAGCAATTTATTACTTGTTTATTCTTTTTGAGTTCTAGCCAAGCTTTTTTTAAATTGTACTCTTCTAAATCTCCATTATGATTATCAGTTATGAAAAAAGATAATATTATTTGGATAAGTGATATAAATAATACTATAACTGCTGTTAATATATAATTGGTTATAGTTATTATACTACCGAAAATTATTGGAAATAGAATACCTACTACTGATATGGTTATAAATAATTTTACCATGTAGTTTGTTCTTTCGGTATTTTTTACTTTATTTATAATGAATAAATTATATGGAAAATAATAACAACTTGCTGATATACCATATAGTATTGATATGATTGGTAAATAATTTATTATTTTTTCTTTTAATAATATTATTATTAAAATATAAATAAAGTTTAATATTATTCCTATTCTAAATATTTTAATTCTATTTCTTTTTTCTGCTAGGGCTGCTACTACTAAAGTGCTTAATGCCATTGTTGCATATGTAAATATATAGTATATAGCTATATTCAATATACTATTAGTAGATGTACTTATAAAGTAAGCTGTTAAGAATGGACCAAGAAATATGGTCATTATTTTTTTGATTGCATCCATTATTATTATTATATTTTGTTCACTTTTTATTTTTTTCTTCATTGTTATACCTCTTATTTAATATATATTTATATTGTATCATATATTTTGGTATAATTAAATGTTTATTTTTATATTATTTAATAGGTGGTATGATGTTATTTAATTTATTTAATCTTTTATTTGGTAACCTTACTTTTTTTAGTGGTGCTTACTCTAATAATGTTTTTCCTGATCCTTTATCTAAAGAAGAAGAGGAAAAATATATAGAAAGAATGATAAATGGAGATAAGGAGGCTAGAAGTAACCTTATTCTTCATAATCTTAGACTAGTAGCACATATTGTTAAAAAATTTGAATCTACTTATAATGATGTTGATGATCTTATTGGGATAGGAACTGTTGGACTTATTAAGGGTATTGATAGTTTTTCTCCTAACAAGAATGTAAGACTTACTACTTATATTGCTAAGTGTGCAGAAAATGAAATTCTTATGCATTTTAGAGCAGATAAAAAGAATTCTAAGAATGTTAGTATTTATGATGGTATTAGTTATGATAAGGAAGGAAATGAGGTTACAATACTTGATGTTTTAAAAACTGAAGATCCTGATTTTAATGAAGAAATATATAAAAATGATAATATTAAATTATTAAAAGAATATATGAATATTCTTACTCCTAGGGAGAGGGATGTTCTTACTAAAAGGTATGGGCTTGATAATAGCGATGAAATAACACAGAAGGAAATTGCTAAAAATTTGGGTATATCGAGAAGTTATGTTTCGAGAATTGAAAAAAGAGCAATAACAAAAATTTTAAGAGAATTTATTAAAAATGATACTAAGAAATAGTAAAATCATAAATAATTGTTGACTAAAAGGCAATTTTATGGTAAAGTTAATTACGAACTGATGAGGAGGGAATACGATGAAGAAAGTAACAACTAAAAAAACTAGATCTGTAAATAATAGACCTAACTGTTTAAAAATAACTAAAAGTACTCAAAAAGTTAACTTTACTACTGTTACTGATAAAGATGGTAAAAAAATTAAGACTAGTGTTAGTGAAGCTAGAACTATGAAGAAGAATAACAAGAAAGCTGCTTAATGAAATGGATTTATATCCATTTTTTTATTTGTCCACAGAAGTTGTTGATAAATAAAAAGAAGACTAGTTACTAGTCATTCTATTTAAAATATTCATCAAATATACTTTCATTATATTCTTCTATTGAATAGTAATAGAAGGCACCTGCTTGATTTTTATATTCTGTATTTCTTTCTTCATAGTTACTATTATTAAAAATATTTTTTATTTCTTCATCAGCAGAATCTAATACTATTGAACCTGCAAATACTTCAAAAGTATAATTTTGATTATTTATTTGATAAGATACAGTTAAGTGATCTCTATCTTGTCCACCTCTTCCTAGACTATATGTTTTTACTAATTTATTTGTACTTATTTTATCTAGTATTTGTTTAAGTTCTTCTTTAGATAAAGTTACTTCTTTATCTATATCTTGAGAGTCTCCTAACTGAGTATTTCTTTTTCTAGATAATTTTATTTCTGATATATTATAAGATAATAATTTATCAGTCCAGTTTACTTCAGTATTATTATTTTCTATTACATCATTTTTATTGTCTAATTTGTCATTTTTATTATTTACATTTACTTTACCAGTTAATACTAATGTAAGAATTATTAATAATAAAATTATAATTATTGTTAGCATTATGATTATAACATTTTTACTTTTATCTTCTTTCATCTGCTTTTGTTCATCTCCTTACTTTCTTTTATTTTATTATATCATATTGTAATTATAATTACCAGTGTTTATAAAAAAATATGACTATTTTCTAGTCATACTTTTCTTTATCTTTTGGCATTTCTTTTAATAGTTTGTTATAGTATTCTTTACCTAGTCGATATTCTTCCTCAATTATTTCTTTACTTGGTTCCTTTTTATTTTCATTATTCATATTAAAAGCTCCTTTCTTTATTTATTATAAAGAGAGGAGCTATATTTATACTAGTGTTTTTACTTTTTCTATCATGTTATCACTAGTAGTTATGTATGAACCTACTACTGCTATGTCAGCAGTATTTACTAAGTTTATGGTTTTATCATTGATACCACCATCTACTTCTAGTAAAATATTTTTATCTTTTATTAAGTTCTTTATTTCTTTTATTCTATTTGGACTGTTTTCTAGGAATGGTTGGCCACCTTGACCTGGTTCGACAGTCATTATTAATATTAAATCGATATTATCTAAATATGGTATTAACTTATTTATGTCAGTATTTGGCTTAATAGATATTCCTCTTTTAAAACCATATTCTTTTATTTTGTTTAATATATTTTGAATATTCTCTTCTATTTCTAAATGAATTGTTATATATTCAATATTTTTTAAGTCTTTTATTTGTTCGATATATGATAGAGGTCTACTATGCATTAGGTGAATATCTAGTTTTTTTTCTGATACTTTAGATATTTCTAATGTTTCTTCTGCTGGTAAAGATATTTGTTTAACAAAATTACCATCCATTACATCGATATGAAAATATGATATATCAGTGTTATTTAATATTTTTATTGTTTCTTTTTTATCTTTGGCATTTAGTATCGATACTGATATTTTCATTTTTGACCTCCTATAAATGATTTATAATTGTTATATCTAGATAATAATATTTTATTTTGTTCTACTAGTCTCTTTACTTCACAGTCATCTTCTTTGATATGCATACAATCTTTATACTTACAATTATGTAAGTTATCAAACATATCTTTCATATTATCACGGATATCTATTTTAGTCATTCCACGGAAATCTACTGATGAGAAACCAGGAGTATCCGCTACTAAAGATGAATCAATGTCATATAACGTTGTACATCTTGTGGTATGTTTACCACGACCTAAAGCCTTGGATATTTCATTTGTTTCTAGATTTAGATTTTTATCTAGTTTATTTAATAAAGATGATTTGCCTGCTCCTGATTGACCAGCAAAGACTACTATTTTACCTGCAATTAGTTTTTTTATTTCTTTGATATCATTATTTGTTACTACTATGTAACCAATACTTTGATAGTAGTTAAATATCTCTTTAATATTCTTTTCTTCATCTTCATTTAGTAAGTCTGTCTTTGTTAAGCATATTATTGGTTCTATATTATTATAAGATATTATTGTTAGTAGTTTATCTAACAAGTTACTATCAAAGTTAGGCTCTTTTACTGATGTTACAATTAATGCTATATCAACATTAGCTATTTGAGGTCTTATTAGTGAGTTTTTTCTAGGCTTTATTTCTAGTAAGTAATTATTTATATCATCTATTACTACTTTATCTCCTACTAGAGGAGTTATTTTATCTAGTCTAAACTTTCCTCTTGGCTTACAGATATTTATCCCCTTATTTGTTCTTACTGTATAATTATTACTTTCGTTTTTGATTATTATACCTTCCATATTTTATTCCTATTCTGTTTTTTTATCTTTTTTATCATCTTTTGGCATTAATGAATCTGTTGGTTCTGTTTTATCTTCTGGTTTCTTTGATATAGTTATTTTTAAAGTATAACCATTATAAATTGGATCTCCAGGATCTCTGCCTTGTGATAATACGATATTTTCTTCTACATCTGTTGTTTCTTTATATGTTATATCTAACGTTAAATTATTTTCTTTAGCAAAATCTTGTACCTTTGATAAAGTCCATTTTTCTTTAACCATATCTGGATATACATCTACTTCTGGTATGTATAGTATTACTGAATCATTAGCATATAATTTTGTTTCTTTTTCTTTATCAAATTTTGGCTCTTGATCTATTATCTGCTCTTCTTTGTCTTTATAATCAGATGTATTTTCTACTTCTTTGGTTTTCATTTCTACTTTGATACCTTTTAATTCTAGTTTTGCTTTTATTTCATAATAATTTTTACCAGTATAGTCTTCTAGTAATAGGTATTCTTTACCAGAAGATTCTACTATTGTGATAGTACTTCCTTTGGTTTTTGTGGAACCAGCTTTTGGTTCTGTTCTTATTACCTTTCCTTCTTCAATATCAGCATTTTCTTCATCTTTTGTAGTATATTTTAAACCTTGCTTTTCTACTTTCTTTATGGCTTCTTCTAAAGTAAGACCTGTTACATCTGGTACTTTTACTTCTTTAACATCATGATTACTTATTAGTAGATATACTACTGCTAATACTATTAGAAAGGCTAATAATATACCTGCCAATATAATTGGTAGTTTATTTTTTTCGTCTTTTTCTTTTAGTATTGAATCATCTGTTTCAGTAGTTTCTTCTTTATCAAGAGGTTTATCTACGACGGGCTTCTTTGGCTCTTTTGGTATAGGAGCTATTACTTTGGTTTCCTCTAAATCATTTTCAGGATATTCATATACTATTCTTTTTTCGTTATCTCTTTCTAAAGCAGTTTGTAAATCATTATACATTTCTCTTACAGAGTCATATCTATTTTTTGGATTTTTAGCAGTTGCTTTTAGAATTATATTTTCTACTGATTGTGGTATTGTTGGGTTTTGCTTTCTAACACTAGGAATTTTTTCTTTCATGTGTTTTAAGGCTATTTCAACAGCAGTGTCTCCTTTGAATGGTACGGAACCAGTTAATAACTCATACATTAATATTCCTAATGAATATATATCACTTTTTACTGTTGATCCCTTACCGTTAGCCTGCTCCGGTGGTAGATAGTGGACTGAACCCATTACTGAGTTTGTTTGAGTTAATTGGGTTGAATTTAAAGCCATTGCTATTCCGAAGTCAGTTATTTTGATACGACCATTATCTTCAATCATTATATTTTGTGGTTTTATATCTCTATGAATTATATAGGCTTCATGAGCGTGAGCTAAACCATCTGTTAACTGACTCATTATATCTATTACTTCTGTTAGGGTTAAGGCTCCTCTTTTTTGAAGTAATTGTTTTAATGTCTTTCCTTCGATATATTCCATTACAATATAATAGTTTCCATCTTCTTCTCCAACATCATATACTTCAACGATATTTGGATGTGATAGGTTTGATACTGATAAGGCTTCTCTTTTGAAACGACGAATGAATTTTTCATCGTTTGAAAGATCACCTCTTAAAACTTTTATAGCTACTTTTCTTTCAAGAATGGTATCTTCTGCTAGATAGACATTGGCCATTCCTCCTTCACCGATGGTTTTTATTATTTCATAACGATCATTTATTTTTTGACCTTTAGTTAGCATTACTTATCACCACTTTCCTTCTTCAGATAAGCTATTGATATGTTATCTGTTCCACCTCTTATATTACTCTTTTTTATTAATTTTTCTACTTGTTCTTCGATTGAAGATTTACTATTTAATACTTTTTCTATTTGTTCATCTGTTACCATATTAGTTAATCCATCACTACATAGGAATAAACCGTTTATGGTATTATCGATATCAAAGATATCTATTTCGATTGGATCATTAGCTCCTAGTGCTCTTGTAAGCAAGTTCTTTCTTGGATGAAACTTGGCTTGTTCAGGAGTTAGTTCTCCGGTTGAGACTAATAAATTTACTAGGGTATGATCTTTGGTTACTTTATGTAATTTTTCATTTTTTATTACATATCCTGATGAATCTCCTATATTTCCATAAAGGATATAGTCATCTGTTTTGATGGCTATTACTAGAGTTGTTCCCATTCCTTTACTTTCTGGATGAATAGAGGTATATTCAAATATTTTTTCATTTATTTCTTTTACTATTTTTCTTAACCAATCTATTCCTTCTTCTTTTTTCCCTATTGTTTCCATACTTTCAAAACTTTGAACAATATGTTCTATTGCTATATTTGAAGCTATTTCTCCAGCTTTATGTCCACCCATTCCATCTGCTACTGCGAGAATGAATTCATTATTTTTATTGCCAACTATTATTACACTATCTTCATTATGTGTTCTTACTTTTCCGGCATCTGTCATATAAAATGTTTGCATTATTTCACTTCCTCTTAATTATTGGCTCTTAGTTGACCACATGCTGCATCAACTGAACCTCCAAATTCTTTTCTTATTGTTACATTTATCTTATTTTTCTTTAGTATATCATAAAACTTCATAATTTTCCACTCTTTTGTTCGTTTAAATTCAATATTTTCTGTTTCATTATATGGTATTAGGTTAACATAGCAATTTATTCCTTTTAATAATAAGGCTAATTCTTTGGCATTTTCTTCGCTATCATTTACATTATCAAGCATTATATATTCAAAGGTTACTCTACGATTTGTCTTATTTATATATTCTTTTATTGTTTCCATTAATTCATTTAAAGGATATGCTTTATTGATAGGCATTATTCTACTTCTAAGGGTGTCATTAGGAGCATGTAAGCTTATGGCTAGGTTTATTTGGCCTTCTTCATTCATAAACTTCTTTATACCAGGGATTACTCCACATGTTGATATGGTTATATGTCTTGAACCGATATCGATTCCTTTACCACAGTTTATTATTTTTACAAATCTTAAAACATTATCATAGTTATCAAATGGTTCTCCTATTCCCATTAATACTACATGAGTTATTCTTTTATTTATGTCTTCTTCTATCTGAAGTATTTGCTGTACTATTTCATAAGCTAATAGATTTCTTACTTTTTTTAATCTTCCGCTTTCACAAAAAGCACACGTCATATTACAACCAACTTGAGATGATACGCAGATACTTGTTCCGTAATCGTGAAACATTAATACGGATTCTATCTTGTTTCCATCTTCTAATTCAAATAGATATTTATTGACATTCTTGCCTTGCTGTTTTATTAACATTTTTATTTTATAGAAAGAGAAATCTTGTTTTAGTTTTTCTCTTACTTCTTTACTTATATTGGTCATATCATCAAATGATTTTATTCTTCTTTTATATAGGGCTTCATATACTTGAACTGCTCTAAATTTTTTTTCATTTATTGATATGAAATAGTCTTCTAATTCTTTTATTGTTAAATCATATATATTTCTCATTTTTTCACTTCTAACTTTCCATTATTATTATACCAAAAAAAATATGTTATTAAAACATATTTTGATTATTTTTCTTTATGTTCATGATGAGAATGTCCTCTTATTCCATATCTTTTGGTTATTGGATCTTTGAATAAGAAGTTTTTTATTGGTAATAATGTTAATACCATATAGGAACCGAATATTATAAATAATACTATTACTGATATGTATGTATAGAAGAAATGTAATGCTTCCATATTTATTACATAATTAAATACTAGATTACTTACGATGATTGTTAAATAGAATATTATGATATCTATTGGTAATATGGCTTTTTTGGTTATTAATTGATAGGCATAAAATAGTAATGGTATTAGAGCTATTATTACTAATAGACTTGCTACTTTGGCTGTAAAATAATTTGGGTTAAGGCCATATACTGCTCCATCATATAATGTCCATATAAAGGTTGGTGTTAAGGCTATTTTGATATGTTCCCAAGTACTTTCATTAACTGCGGCAAAAAGGGATACTACTTTATTATGTCCTGACCATTCATACATGAAATGTAAAAGTGTTCCTATTACCGATATAAAAATTATGGCTATTACTATATTCATATATCCTCCTATTTATAATATAATTATATATTATTTTTTTATTTATTACAACTAGTTATTTTAATGAAATCACAACAATTAAAAAATGAGTAATTCCTTATGATATATGGTTTTACTCATTTTTGCTGTCAAATAGTTATTTATTATTCTTTAATAATCTTAGAGTATTTAGAATACATAATACTGTTACACCGACATCAGCAAAGACAGCCTCTAGCATTGTTGATACTCCTAGTAGAGTTAAGATTAATACTAATAATTTTATGCCTATAGCAAAGATTAAATTTTGATTTATTATCTTTCCTGTTTTCTTAGATATGTTTATAGCAGTTATTATTTTATCTAGGTTATCATTCATTATTACTATGTCTGATGCTTCGATAGCAGAGTCTGTTCCTAGGGCTCCCATTGAGATGCCTAAGTCTGCTAATTTTAATACTGGTGCATCATTTATTCCATCACCTACAAAAGCTACGATTGTATTTTCTTTTTTATTATTTATTAGTTTTTCTAAATAATTATATTTATCGCTTGGTAACATACTATAGTTTACATCTTCGATATTTAGTTCTTTTGATATTTCTTCGGCTTTTTCTTTGGTATCTCCAGTAAACATATGAACTGTTATATTCATATCTTTTAATTTTTTTATTGTTGCTTTAGCAGTACTTTTTATTTCATCTTTTATTTCAATATCTGCAACTAGACTATTATTTATTGTTAGATATATATTACTACTTTCTTCTTTGATAGCACAGTATTTAGGGTTTCCTATTTTTACTTTATCTTTTTTATAAGTAAATTCTATTCCTTTCCCTGATACTTCTTTGAAATCTTTGATATCATTATGTGATACTTCTTTATTATATTTTTTTAATACTGATTTGGCAATAGGATGATTTGAAAGTGATTCTCCTTTAGCAAAAATTTCCATTATTTTATCTTCAGTATATTCTTTATTATGGATATTTATTTTTGATATATAGAACTCCCCTGTTGTGATAGTTCCTGTTTTATCAAAAGCTATTTCTTTGATATTTTTGATACTATCTAGATAATTACTTCCTTTTACTAGTATTCCTTCTCTAGATGATGCTCCAATACCTGAAAAATATGATAATGGTATTGATATGGCTATAGCACATGGACAAGATATTACTAGTATTGTTAATCCTTTATAGATACTTTCACTATATGTTAGATTTGTAAATAGTGGTAATAAGGTTGCGGTTAGAAGGGCGATTATAATTACTCCTAATGTATATTTAGATGAGTATTTGGATACTACTTTTTCGGTTTTGGTTTTTCTTTCGGTAGCAGTTTCTACTAATTCTAATATTTTATTTACTGTTGAATCTTTATAGATTGATGTTACTTTTACTTCTAGTAAACCTCCTTTATTTATGCTTCCTGATAGGATATTATCACCAACTTTTACTGATATTGGAAGTGATTCTCCGGTTAGAGCACTTGTATCTAACATAGAAGAACCTTTTACTATGGTTCCATCTAGTGGTACTCTCTCTCCTTCTTTGACTACGATTATATCTCCGACTTTTATTTCGGTTGTTGGTACTACTATTATTTTATTTTTTTCTTTTAGATTTGATGTTTCTTCTTTGATATCCATAAGTTCGGCTACTGAGTTACGGCTTTTATTTACAGCCATGCTTTCTAATACTTTTCCTAAATCATATAAGAATAGGACCATTAATCCTTCATGGGAATCTCCTAGTGCAAAAGCACCGAGAGCAGATATTGTTACTAGGAAGTTTTCATTTATTACTTTCTTTCTTAATTGTTTAATAGCAGTTAATAGTGTTTTATATATTAGGATTATGTAGGCTACTACTATTAAGATAGTACTTAAATAGTTTGGTAATTTTAATACTATTCCAAGTAATCCTATTAATCCTCCTAGTACTATTCTATAGATATCTATATTTTTATTTTCTTTTATTTTATCTTCACTTAAAATGGCATCTGGTTCTATTTCACTTACTATTTTTTTTATATAGGGATAAGCATCTTTTATGTCTATTTCCACAGTTACTGTTGATGAATTAAAATTAACGATGGCTTTTTGGATATTTTTATCTTCATTTAATTTATTTTCAATATTTTTAGCACAATTAGCACAGTCTAGATTTTTGATATTATATTTATATTTCATTTATATGTTCCTTTCCAATATTAAATAGTTTTTTCACATGGTCATCACTTAGTTCGTAGTAGACTGTTTTTCCTATTTTGGTATATTTTACTAATTTTGCTGATTTTAGTATTCTTAGTTGATGTGAAATAGCGGACTGCGTTCCTCCGACTAGTGTTGCTATATCGCTAACACATAATTTATTTTCTAATAAAACATTTATTATTTTTACTCTTGTTGAATCTGCAAATACTTTGAATAGTTCTGCTATATCAATAATTGTATCTTCTTCAAGTAATTCTTTTTTTATTTTATTTATATCTACAGTATCTATCATATTATTCCTCCCTATTATATATGAATATATATTCATATATTTAAATAATATCACTATTACCAAAAGATGTCAATATGTTTATATTATTTTTTATCAACCCTATTTATTATATATAAGTTAATTATTATGTACTGTGATCATTCTAAGAAGAAATATTTTTAGTTTTGAGATGACAAGCTCAAAACTTTTTTCTAATGACCTTAGGCATTAGAAAACGGCGAACAACATAGTGTGAGACGATACTGAAAAAGAATCTATTTAATAGACTCTTTATCTTTATATTCTTCTAGTGTTAGGTTGTTGTTATAAATACTACTGGCTATATTTCCTACATATCTTAAATGCCATGGTTCATAACTATATTTGGTTATATCTTCTTTTCCTTCGGGATATCTTATGATAAAACCATATCTATGACTATTTTGATGTATCCATTTAGTTTCTATTTTATCTTCAACATCATGTTCTATATAACATTTTCCATCTTTATATATACAAAAATCTAAAGCTAATCCTGTTTGATGTTCACTCTTACCAGGAGATGCTATTCTTGTTATGGCATAGGTAAATCCTTTTTCTTCTAGTAATTTATTATATATTTTTTCTTGATAATCATAGTCTCGATAGCCACTTACTATATCAATATGATATCCATATCTTAAGGCTTCTCTTTTTAGTTCTTGAAATGCTTCTAGGGCTTTATTATCTAGTAATATGTTTTCTTTATATTCACTATGGGCATTTTCTAATGTATTTGGTATATATGCTCTTGGCAGGGGATTATCTTTATTTACTAAAATACTATAATCCATAGATACCTCCTACTGTATTATATGTTATAAAAAAAGAAATAGATACTATTTTAATTTATCTATATCTTTCTTTACTTTATTTATTTTTGTATTTAGAGTAGTTATTTTATCTTCTAAGTCTTGTTTTTGTTTTTCTAGATTTTGATTATTTTCTTTGATTAATTCATAATTTTCTTTAATGTTTTTTAAATCTTCTATCTCTTCAGTTAATTCTTGATGTTCTTTTAGATAGTTATTTAATTCTTTATTTTGGTTATTTAAATTTATTTTTTGATATAGGGTATATACTAGAAGGCTAAATATTATTAGGGTTATTATTATGATGATAGGTGGTAATATTTTGTTTACTTTCTTCTTTTTCATTAGTAATATAACGCCTTCTTTCCATAATAGTTATATCTTTCTTTGAAGATACTTTTTGATTGGTATTTGGCTTTACCATCTATTGGATCAGATATTATGACTTTATCTTCGGTATAACCTATTATTACTACAGCATGCTCATTGGCCTTCCAGTAAATTGTTTCTCCTGTTGGTTCATATATCCAAGACTGTGATATATATGGGACTGCTAGTGACATGGAGGTCCATACCATAACTGGTTTGCCGGTTTTTACTACTTCTAGTATTTTTTCAAAACTGGTTCCTGTCGCTATTTTGATACCACTTTTATATTGGCTAGCAACATTAGCAATTGGTTTTTCATATACTCCGTAAGCATTTAAACTATAGGGATTACCTATAAACTCTACCTCAGGATTGCCTCCATATAGTTTACCATCTTTGGTTATAGGAACACTTCCCTTTGGTAATTTGTTTATGATATCATCTGGTGTTACTGCTACTCCATAGTAATTTAGAAGAATGGTTATGGCTACTGATTCACAACCGGTCGGGTAGTTAGGATACTGATTGATAAAGGGTACATTTGAAATATAGAAACTATTTTTTTCAGCATTTTCTTTGACTAATTTATAGTATTCTTTTTGAAGACTTGATAGTTTATCTTCTAAATCTATGATGGTATTTTCTAGTGATGTTATATTGTCTTCAAGATCTTTTAAGATTGTTTTTTCACTAGTCATTATTTCTTCTATATCTTCATCACTGAAGGTAGAGACTGCGAGTAAATTGGATACTGAGGTATTTAAGTCTTCTTTTTCTTCTTTTAAAGTACTTATATTTTTCTTATCTTTTAGGTCTTCTTGTAATATCTTATTTGATGCTTTTAGTGATGATATATCGTTATTTAGTATTAGTATTTCTGATATCATTAATAGTAATACTATGGTAAAACCTAGTAGTGTTTTTTTCATAACTACTCCTCTTTTCTTTTTTATAATTTGGTTATGTTTGGATGGCCTTTCATTAGTTTTCTTATACCAAATGGATGTGGAAAGGCTACGGTTATGATGGATTTATCAACACTTATTACTATTCCTTCACCAAACTCGGTATGAGAGATATGTTCTCCTACTTCATAAGTGGCATTTTTGTCGACAGTCTTTCTTACTTTAGTTATTATTTTTTCTAGTTTTTTTGGTCTTTCTTTATCGATATATTCTTTATCTATTTCATCAATAAATCTACTAGGTTGATTTCTCATTGGATTACCAAATAACATTCTGGTATCTGCTGATGTTATATATAATTCTTTTTTGGCTCTTGTTATAGCGACATAACATAGTCTTCTTTCTTCTTCAATAGCGGAATTACTTCCATCATTAATAGCATTATAGTGAGGGAATATTCCTTCTTCCATACCGACAATGAAGACATAATCAAATTCTAGTCCTTTAACAGAATGGACTGTCATTAGGCTTACTCTATTTGAACTATCTTGGTGTTCGGACATGTCACTTACTAATGAGATTTCGTTTAAGAAGTCTTCGAGTGAGGCAGTTCCGTATTCTTCTTCATAACTTTTGGTTACACCTTTGAACTCATTTAGGTTCTCTAGTCTTATTTCATCTTCGAGTAATTTGGATGTTGATAGTTCTTTTTTGATGCCGGTTTTTTCTAAAATTTCATCTATTAATTCAGTTAGTGATAATGATTCACTAGCTTTGGTTAGGTCTTCGATTAGGTTTTTGAACTCTAGTTCTTTTCCTTTGCTTATTGTTTCATATAGAGATAATTCTCTAGTTGTTGCTTCTTCAGTTAAAGTCTCAATTGTTTTATCTCCGATTCCTCTTCTTGGGGTATTTATTACTCTAAGCAAACTTACATCATCTTTATGATTATTTATTAGTCTTAAGTAACATAATAGGTCTTTTATTTCTTTTCTGTTATAGAAGTAGAAACTTCCTACAACTCTATATTTAATATTTTTCTTTAGCATTTCTTCTTCGATAACACGAGACTGGGCATTAGTACGATATAATACGGCGATATCTTCTTCGTTTATGCCTTCACTTAATAGTCTTTTTATTTCAGTTCCGACGAATGATGCTTCTTCTTTTTCATTTGCCACTTCTTTATATTTTATTTTATTACCAGTTGCATTATTACTCCATAGGTTTTTATCTTTTCTTTCATGATTATTTTTGATTACGCTATTAGCGGCATTTAATATGGTTTTGGTTGAACGATAGTTTTCTTCAAGTAGGATTGTTTTGGCCTCAGGATAATCTTTTTCGAAGTTTAGGATATTCTTGTAGTTGGCTCCTCTAAAGGCATATATTGCTTGATCATTGTCTCCTACTACGAAGATATTTCGATACTTTGCTGATAGTAATTTACTAAAGGTATATTGGGCTTCATTGGTATCTTGATACTCATCTATTAGGATGTATTTATATCTATCTTGATATTCTTCTAATACACGAGGATAGTTTCTGAATAGTTTTATTGGTAGTATTAGTAAGTCATCAAAATCTACGGAATTACCATTTTTTAGTTTTTGTTGATATTCTTTATAGACTTCGACTACTTTGTGATCAAACTCTACTTTGGCAAATGAATCTATACTCATCATTTCATTTTTAGCAGAACTTATTTTATTTTTTATTTCTCTTGGGTTATATCTATCTTTAGACATATTTTTATCTTTTAATATTTTCTTTATGATTGTTAGGACATCATCACTATCTATAATAGTAAAGTTTTTTTCATAGCCTAACATACTATAGTTTTCTTTTAATATTTTTAGGCCTAAGGAATGGAATGTTGATATTTGAATATTATAGGCTTCTTTTCCTATTAATCTTACTACTCTATCTTTCATTTCTTTAGCGGCTTTATTAGTAAATGTTATAGCTAATATGTTATATGGACTTATACCATTTTCGATTAGATTTGCTATTCTATTTGTTAATACTTTGGTTTTTCCTGAACCTGCTCCTGCTAAAACAAGCATTGGTCCATCTATATGATTAACTGCTTTTTGTTGTTCTTTATTTAATTCTTGTATTTGCATCTTGTTACCTCACTTTTCTCTATTTCATTGTATCATATTTTAGGGATATTATAAAGGGTAAGATATTTATTTTTTTATTTTTTGTCACTTTAAGTCTTGGGTCTTAAAGTGCTATTTAAAGCCAATATTTTTTATTGTCTTTAAATAGGATAACAGCCGTATTTATTATAAAGTAGTTAGGGTTATATAATTTTTATTGGTTTATTAATAAAAAAACTTAATAGTTTGTTGTCTATTAAGTTATTTTTTACTTTTTTTGTAATGGCATTTCGGATAATTACTGCAACCAATGAAAATTCCATATTTTCCTTTACGCTCTATTAATTTACCTCCACAATCTGGACAGATCATATTATTTTTCGAACTATAATCTTCCATTTTATTACTTTTACCCATATTACATCTATCACATAGGGTTTGAAGATTACTCATGATAGTTTTTCCGCCTTTAGATACTGGAATAATGTGATCAACGTGAAGTTTTGCTCCGTCTTTAGCTGATATACCACATAATTTGCAAGTAAAGTTATCTCTTTTCAAAACATTATATCTAATATCATCATTCATAATTTTTCTTTCCTGCTTTATGGTTTCTTCGTATTTATTACCATTTTGCCATTCTTTATACAATTTAACTAAATCTTCAAAAGAATAGTTTCCATATCTAGTTTCATTAACCTTTCCTGCATTACTTCTATAATAAACTTCTAGCTTTAATTTTATTAAAAACTCTTTTCTTTTATGAATAGAATCATTTAATACTCTATTTTCTATTTTTTGAAATTTTTTTAATGAATAATTTGTTTTATTTTCAGATTTATAATTAATAATTTTATCTACTTCTTTGGTATATTCTTCTAATAAATTGATATTATATATAGCATTTTCTATATCAGTTCTAATTAAATCAATATTATTTTCTATATGATATTTTATAATACTTGCTCCTGTCACTCTCTCTAAACTTTTTCTTGAGTATTCGCGGTCTATAATATTATGTTTTTTCTTTGTTATCCTTTTAAAATGATATTTTTCGTTTAATTTATTCAATTCTTGTATTTTTATACTTGATTTTGATACTTCTTCATTTTCTTTTTTTATCATTTTTCTTATTACAAATATATATAATATTAGTGTAAACAATCCTATCAAAGTGCTGATGACTACAATTGTTTGTTCATTTAATGCTAATAATTTAAATAATATATATGATGTATAATAACTAATATAACCACTAATGATAATTAATGTTGTTTTTTGCCATTTTTTCATATTTGACACCTCTTTTTTATTATAACATACATTTTAAATAATCAATATATAATTTAACTAAGCAATTTGACAAAAGTATATATTTATGCTATTATTAGTATGTAAGCAAGGAAACTTGCATAAAATAAAAATAGGAAATATTCAATAGTCACAATTGAGTGTTGCCAATAATTTGGTTTCACCTGACTTAAAGCATTAAGTTAGGTGATTTTCTTTTTAATTAAATGTTTTAAATAACAATATAATCAAAAGGAAGATTGTCATAGTTTGAAAGAAAATTAAAAAATCTTTCTTGCTCATAATATCGCCTCCCTTCCTTAATAGAAGTTCGGCAAGCACCCAACTTATTTGAATATCTCCTAATACAATTATAACATTTTTTATATCTTAAAAACAAGTAAACACCTTAATATTTATGGTGCTTTCTTTAATATTTACTATAACTTTACAAACAATGTAAATAATTCATAGACTTCTACTGATGGCTATGAATTACTATAGAAAGACATTAGGCTTTCTATAGCAGTGAACAACGAAGTGTGAACTCTAAAAAGAAGGATTTACTTTTTCCTTCTCTTAAATATTTTTACTAGTAATTTTATTATTTTATCTATAAACCATAGCAATGGATTTTGTCTCTCTAATTCTTTATCTAAGTCATTATTATTTATATTTTTTCTAAGACTCCTAATTCTAAATCTTTTATTGTATATAAGTGCTCAATTTTATCATAGGCATCTTCTAGATTCAGTCTAGATTTATTCCAACCATTTCCGTCTGTAATCCAAACAAATTTAACACCATTTAGTTTATTAATTTCATTATTTAGTTCTACATAACTTTTTGCAGTTTCATTCGGTTTAGATCCTTGTGTTCCATAAAAATTCACTTCCATTACTATTAATTCGTTATTTGAAGGACTCTTAAAAACAAAATCAAACTTCTTTGTTGCCTTTCCTATTGCACATAGATTTGTTCCATATTCTTTATCAATATCTTTATATTTCATTTGTTTTTGATATGGTACTCCAAGTTTTTTTATGAATTCCTCTACTAAGTCTTCCATTATTTTTCCACTACGATTTTTTCTACTATTTGAATCTAATCCCACTTCTATCCCTATCGCATAATCAACAAGATTCTTAATTTTTCTATTACTTATTAAGTCAAATAATCCACTATTTTTTAAAAAATCTGCATAATTGTTGATCGGCTTGTCAATTTCTTTAAAATTGTAACAAATAAATTTTTCTTCTAGAAATTTAAAGTCCATATCTTTTATGGAATTTAACATATCTACTGTTGATGCATTAATTATATGAAATTTATATTCGTGAGTTGCTAATAAAATCGGTATTGATTTCATTATTTCTGGATACTCATTTATTAAGTCAACAAATTCTTCCTCTATATTTTCTTTTCCAATCAGGCTATTTAATAAGTTTAAATGTCTTTCATAATCTTTGATATTTAAATAAACTTTAGAAAAATCAACAAAAAAATCCGCTGGGGTTATACTTTTTTTTAATGATAACATTAAGTCATTAAAATTTCTTTTCACTTATATCACTTTCCTTTCTCCTTATTGTTAAATCTAAATATTCTTTTTCTTTTTCTATTCCTATATATCTTCTTTTTAATCTGTTTGCCGCTATTCCTGTTGTACCGCTTCCATTAAATGGATCTAATATTAAATCATTTTCCTCTGTAGAAGCAAGTATTATTCTTTCTAATATTTCAATTGGTTTTTGTGTTGGATGTTTACCACAAGTCTTTTCGCTAGGCTTTGTTAAACTAGTTTCCCATACATCTTTCATTTGCTTATTATTATTTATTTTTTTCATTAGTGAGTAATTAAACTTATGTTTATTTTTTTTGTCGGCTTTTTTAGCCCAAAGTATTGTTTCAGTAGAATGAGTAAATGCTCTGCAACTAATATTTGGAGGTGGATTTAATTTTCTCCAAGTAATGTTATTTATTATTTTAAATCCCTCTTCTTCTAATGCCATTCCTATTGAATAAATATTATGCATGGTTCCACTAATCCAAATAGTACCATTTTCTTTTAGTATTTTTTTACATAGTCTAATCCATTTTTTATTAAATTCGTGTTTTTCTTTTATACTAATTGCTTTGTCCCATGGACCTTTATTAACTGATACCATCTTTCCAGCACTACAAGATATTCCATTATTTGATAAAAAGTATGGTGGATCTGCAAATACCATATCAATACTATTTGGCTCTATATTTCTTAGTACTTTTAATGAATCTCCTTGTATTAATTTGAAATTATTTTCTTCATAATAATATTTTTTTATCATATTATTTATCCTATATATTATAGGTCAAAGCCTCTTTTATTTTCATAATTTGTGATAATAACTTCTTCTACTTTGCCTCTTTTTTTACCATTGGCGTTGATACTTCTCTTTGCTTCTATTAAATGTATATTATAATCTTTATAAAGTTCATTTATTAGTTCAGTATTATGATTAGATAACATTACGTAGCAGCCTTTGTCTGATAATTCCCTATATACTCTGGCTAACCTCTTTTGTTGTTCTTTACCAAAGCCATCCTCTGTATAACTATTGAAGGTTGAGGTATCTGAATCATATGGTGGATCAAAATATATAAAATCTCCTTTTTTTGCTTCTTTTACTGCTTCTTCAAAATCTGTTGATAATATTTTTATATCATTGTAATTTAAAAATCCACATATAATTCCTAAGTTTTGTCCTTCATAGGTATTTACTTTTGCTTTTTTACCAAATGGTACATTAAATTCGTTTTTACTATTTACTCTGTATAATCCATTAAAACAAGCTTTATTTAAATAAATTGTTCTTGCTGCTCTTTTATAATCTACTACTTTATTAAATTTCTTCTTATCTCTATCCATATTCCTTATTGTATAATAATATTCTTCTGAATGTTTCATTTCATGATTATTTAGTTCTCTGCACATTGCTTCAAATTTTTTTTCATCTTTAATGCATTCGTATACATTCATAAGTTCTTTATTTGAGTCATTAATAACTGCATTCTTTGGAGATAATTCAAATAGTAAAGCTCCCCCTCCAACAAATGGTTCATAATATGTATTAAACTCATCAGGAACATATTTTTTTAATTTATCTATTATTTGTCTTTTTCCGCCTGCCCATTTTACAAATGGTCTTCCTTTTATCATTATTTCACCATCCTATGTTTATTATAATCTTGCTTTCTATACAATTATAACATTTTTTACATGCTAAAAACAAGCGAACACCTAATATTTATTATATTTTTTGCTATGTTTGATAAATGTTTTTATTTATCCTATTATTTATTAGTATGTAAATAATAAAATTTATATAAAATAAAAAAGAAGGAAACATTTAATAGTAATAATTGAGTGTTATTAATAATTTAGTTTCAACTGTAAATGCAATATAGTCAATCACAATTCGGTTATTTGTGACTTTTTTGTTCGGTTATTTGTGGATTTTATGATAATAATATATACTTAAAATCAGAGACTATTAAGAGGCTCTGATTTTCTATAGAAAGACATTAGGCTTTCTATAGCAGTGAACAACGAAGTGTGAACTCTAAAAAAGAAGGATTTATTTTTTCCTTCTTTTAAATATTTTTACTAGTAATTTTATTATTTTATCTATAAACCATAACAATGGATTTTGTCTCTCTAATTCTTTATCTAAGTCATTGTTGTTTGTATCTTTATTATCTTGATTATCATTATTTTCTTTATTATTATCTTCTTTTTTTGGTTCTTTAGTTGTCTCTTTATTATCTTCTTTTTGTTCTTCTACTGGTGGTTTAGTAGTTGTAAACTTACTATAATTATTAGTCCATGCTGCATCATAATATGTATTTTCTGTTCCTAATGCCATATATAATCCTTTATTATAGTGGTATTTTTTTACTATTGACTCAGTATTTTTAGTTAGTAACATTTGCCCTCCGCCATAACCTGCTGTTTCAGTTAGGTAGATATCTTCAGTGTTATATATCTTTGTTCCTACTATGAAAGGTCTGGCTCTAGTTTCTGATAGTTTTTCATTTATCATATTTAGAAATCTATCCCACCCCATATCTAGTGTTCTATGAGGACAATATTTATTAGTGTAATCCTGGTGTTTTGTTACTTTATCGATATCCCAATTATATCTATTTAATATGTCTACGATTAGGTCAACTGCATTCTGTTCGGCTTTAATAAATCGGTCTCCTCCTGATAGTGAATAACATATTTCAATGGCTATTCCTTCTCTATTTCCTTTACCATTTCCGTCACTGGCGTGCCAACCATTTCTATTTTCAGGCAAGCCTTGAACTATTTCTTTATCATCTACAGCATAATGAAATGATGTTTCATAGTCATTATTTGTCATATAACTTATTTCATTTCGAGCAGGAGCATCGTTAGCGGTATTATGAACTACTATTCTAGTTGGTGTCATTTCATAAGGGCATTTTAGGTAGTATCTACTCTCTGGTACTATCTTCTTTACTATGTTTACCATTATTTCCCTCCTTTATTAATTTTTCTATATTATGAATAAGATTATATCCTGTTTCGGCGAATAATCCACTTAAGGTTATGGCTAAATTGAAGTCTTTGGTTATTATAAAATAGAATATTGATACTGATAGTCCAATTACTATGTTTTGTATTATTATTAGATTGTTATTTACATAAGGACATCTTTTAGAAATAAAACCAAGTATCCATGTTAATGTCATAGTAAGTAGGGTTATTACTAGTTCGGTATTTTGATTTATGAATTCCATGTTTTTCACCTCTATTCATAATCACTTTATTTTATGTGAAATTATTTTTTATTGTAATAGAGATCGTCCTTAGAAATTAAAAAAAAGATTATATTTCTATAATCCTTATTTCCACTCTTTATATATGGTGTCTGTTGCCATAGCATTTAATGTTAGATCAGCAAAGATATTTTTTTGATAGGCAAAGTAGGCAGCAGCGGCGATCATGGTAGCATTATCTGTACAATATTTTAGTTCAGGGAAAGATATGTGAATGTTTTCTTTTTGACATTCTTCAGTTAATTTTTCTCTTAAACCGGAGTTTGCTGACACACCACCCGCTACGACAAGATTTGATACTTTATATTCTTTTATAGCTTTCATTGTTTTCTTTGTTATTATTCCTACGACTCTATTTTGGAATGTCGTACATAAATTTTCTTTGTTTATGGTGTTTCCTCTTTGTTCTTCATTATGTACAAGATTTATGACAGCGGATTTGATACCACTAAAACTAAAGTTATAGGTACTATCGTCTAGAGGATATGGTAAGTTATAGGTATCTTTTCCTAGATGGGCTAGTTTATCTACTTTTGGTCCTCCTGGATATTCGAGACCTAATACTTTGGCTACTTTATCGTAACATTCTCCAACAGCATCATCTAGTGTTCCTCCTATTTTGGTAAAGGAATAGTCTTCTTTCATATAGATTAGTTCGGTATGTCCTCCACTTACTACTAAGGCTATTAGGGGGAATGTTAATCTTTCTTTTAGGTTATTGGCATAGATGTGTCCTATGATATGATGAACTGGTATTAATGGCTTTCCTGTTACTAAAGATATTGTTTTAGCGGCTTGTACTCCTATTAAAAGACTACCTATTAATCCTGGTCCATATGTTACTCCGATAGCGGTTATGTCTTCTAGTTTCATATTTGCTTTGGATAGAAGTTCTTCTAGTACTATACTTATGTTTTCAATATGGTTACGACTAGCTATTTCTGGTACTACTCCTCCATAATTTTTATGAATATCTATTTGACTTAGCACAATAGTGGCTATTTCTTCACTACCATTTTTAACAATACTCATACTTGTTTCATCACAACTTGATTCTATTCCTAATATATATACATCTTTCATTTACATCACCTGTTTTTCCATTAGTATAGCATCTTCATCTCCATAATAGAATTTTCTTAGGGCTACTTCTCTAAAGCCAAACTTTTTATAGAGATTTCTAGCTATTTCATTACTTACTCTTACTTCTAAAGTTATATTTACGACATGTTCTTCGATTGCTATACTTATTAATCTACTCATTAATTTGTTTCCTATTTTTTGACCACGATATTCTGGCTCAACAAGAATATTATCTATTTCCATGCGATCATAAATAAGAGAATATTTTAGATATCCTAATATTTTATCTTCTTCAATATATTCTATATATTTTACATAGGGACTTGGGTCATCTTTTATTACTTCTCTTAACATTTTTTCTCCATCGCTTCGGGTAATTTTAGATAGATAGGGTTCACACCATGTGGATTTTCACTTTTTAGTTTCTTAGTATATGATACAATTTGTTCTACTTGATATGGTGTTGTTTGGTCTATAACTACTGGGGAATATTTTTCTTTTAGTTCTTCTACTTCTTTAAAGGAAGTAAACTTCTCTTCAATAGTATTATATTCTTTGTCATATATGCCAACATAATAATTATTGTGTTTGGCATCTATTGTTGTTAGTAAATAATTTCCGGTATGACCTAGTACTCTTGCTTTTAAAGATGTTATGGTTACGATTCTTATTTTTTTGATATAAGCAAACATCTTGGCTATGGTTACTCCTATTCGGATACCGGTAAATGAACCTGGTCCATTTACGACGATTATTTCATCAACATTATCTGGGGATAAGTTATTATTTTTTAGAATATCACTTATATACTTAGTTACATATATGGAATGTTTTCCTGGTATGTATTCATGTATTTGAGATAATTCTTTTCCTTCTTTTACTAAGGCAATAGATACATCTTCAAGTGATGTATCTATAAATAAACTTATCATATTATGGCCTCACATATATTTACATATTTTTCCCCATGTGGTTTTAATATTAATATTCTTGTGTTATCATCTGCTATTTTGATTTTGATATCTAATCTTTCTTCTGGTAAGATATCTTTTATCATATCAGCCCATTCTATTATGGTTACTCCACCTTTATCAAAGTATTCTTCTATTCCTATATCTTCATGTGAATCTTCTAATCTATATACATCCATATGATATAATGGTAGTTCTCCGACATACTCTTTTATTATTGTAAATGTTGGAGATGTTATCTCATCTATTCCCATAGCATGAGCGAATCCTTTAGTAAACATTGTTTTTCCACTACCTAAATCACCATTTAAACATATTACCATATTAGGAAACTTTTCTGATTCTATGTTTTGAGCTATTGCTATTGTTTCATTATCACTATGTGATGTTATTTTGTATTCTTCCATCTTTTTTCACCTTTCTTTTTGTCATATTTATTATAACAAATATTACATACAAAATACAATAGTTTTATATTTTTTTTACATTATTATTTTATTTTTAATATCACTGTAAGTCTTAAGTAGTCTTACAGTGCTAATTATAGCCAATATTTGTATTGTCTATAAGTAGTGTATCAACCATATTTATTATATAGAAGCAATGAATATATACTTAAATATTGTTTGTTAGGGAGACAAATATTTTTGGCTCACTAACACCACGGAAAACTTAAATTTATTTAAGGCTCCCGTGGAAAAAAAATAACCTAGAATTAATCTAGATTATTTTGATTCTTCAAGGGTTACTTCAGAAGTTAACTCTTTACCATTTCTATTATAAGTAACTGTTACTTTATCTCCTGGATTATGTTTATATAATTCATAACGAAGTTCTGCTACTGAAGATATTTCTTCTTTTTCTAGTTTAGTTATGATATCACCTTTCTTTAATCCGGCTTTTTCTGCTGGTGAAGATGATACTACTTCTAGAACTGCTACTCCTTTTTCAACACCTTTTGGTAAAGTTATTCCAGCCTGCCATAAGTAATAACTATCTGTTATATCTAACATACTTATTCCAATATATGGTCTCTTTACTGATTCACCTTTTTCAATGATACCAGCATATGATAGAGCGTCTTCTATTGGGATAGCAAAGCCCATTCCTTCGACACTATAACTTGTTGTTGAACTTGTTTTTTCTTCTGTAAGCTTTAAAGATGTTACTCCTATTACTTCACCATTTACATTACATAATGGACCACCACTATTACCTGGATTTAAAGCAGCATCTGTTTGTAATACTTTCATATAGTAATCAGAATTACTTCCGGAGAATGATACTGCTACTAAACGATCTTTTCCTGATAGGATTCCTTTAGTTACTGTACCACTATAAGTATCTCCAAGTGGGGCTCCTACGGCAAAGGTTGTGTCTCCTAATTTTATTTTATCAGTGTTTCCTAATGTTGCTACTTGCTTTATACTTGCAGCACTTACTGTTAATACTGCTATATCTGAATATGTCTCTCCTCCTAAGATTTGAGTATCTGCTGATGTCCCATCACTAAAGATTACTTTAGCAGAATCGCCTCCTGATATAACATGATTATTTGTCATTATATAGGCTGTTGATCCTTCTTTTTTATAGACAAAGCCTGTTCCTGTTGATACTGCTTTACCATCTTTATAAGTGGCTACTGTTACAGTAGCATCATATATTTTATCTACTGCTCCGGATATGCTATTTTCATTTATTGTATAGTTTCCCCCTTTAGTTACTGAATTTGTTGTACCTCTATTTAATTGATTTATTACTAGATATGTCCATACTGAACCACCAATAAAAGCTGCAAATACTAAAAGAGGTATTATTATTTTATTATTTTTCTTATTCATTATTATCACCTACTTATCTATTATTTCTATATAATTTTCTGGAAATCCCATTCTATCTAATACTTTACTTATTGGAATGGTATCCACTCTTCCATCTAATAATTCTATTTCATATTCTATTTCTTTCATCATTAAACGAAAGGCTTTTTTATTTAGTAATATTTTAAAGATTATAATTACTGCAAATAAGTCATTTTTACCATAAATATATTCGCCATCCATTTTTGGTATTTCCATCATATCATGATATTCTGTATCCGGTATTACTCTTTCGGTTTTATGTTCAAACACGATATCTTCATGAGCACATAAATTTCGATAGTTGGATAATATTATTAGTATATCTGATAAGACACTTGGTGTAGTATCAAAAACTTCTGCTACTTCTATTTGGTCTTCTTTCTTTAATATAGTATATAATTCACAAACTATTCCGAATGATAATACTTTTACTAAAACCCATAAGGGAATATAACCGTAGTTATTTATGTAGTGTATTGTAGCATTATGGGTTGTAGCATTGATTCTTATTTGTCTTTTCATCTTATCAATTAAGTCACGAACACGGCGTGCTTTATCATGATCTTGAGTGAAGTTTTTAGGATTTAAATAATCTTTTTCACGATATCCATACTTCTTGGATAATTGATACGATATTACTGATTTTAATTGATTTTCGATAACAAGTACATTTTTAAATATTATATTTCTAAAATTCCTATCAAATGTGAATAATGAGTATATTTCATTAAAAGTTGTACCGGGTATGAATTTTCTTTCCTTTTGCGATATAAGAAAGGCGTGACGATAACCCATTAAAAAGAAATAGTTTTCTCTGAGTAGGGTATCTTTAACGACATTTTCATCTTCAATTATAAGACCTTTGTTTTTTAATATTTCTACTTGTTCATTTATTGTCTTAAAATTTTTCTCCACAATATCAACTCCCATTATTCTATATTAAAGTATATCATAGTTTTGAAAAAAATGATATATTTTTTGTTATTTTTTTGAAAAATAAAAGGAATACATCTACTACTGGAGTTTAAAGTATATTCCTTTTTTTATTAGAATATCTGAAGAATTATAGTCTAATGGGACATAGCCATCTTTTAGTAGTTCTTCAATTACTATCATGTTATAGTTGGCTGCGAATAAGAGATTTATGACAAATAACATTGCAATACATATGATTATACCAATTATAAAGGGAATGAAGCACATTATTAAGGTTGAAACTGCTACTTCAGTCATTAACATGATATAAAACATTTTATAATTCTTTTTCTTGATTGGATATAAGAAGCCTAGGTAAATCATTTCTGGTATAAATCCATAGTCACATTCTACTGGTGGTGTATATTCATCATATTTTAAATATATTTTTTGCATATATTATCACCCTTCTTAGTCTCTATTAGAAGTATACACTATTTTTGTATTTTTTGAAAGGGTTTTTATTTATTTTGATAATATTTTTCGATTGAATCACTAATTAGAGTTACTAATTTATTTTGATAATTAACATCTCTTAAAAGATAGTTATCGTTTGGATTGGATATAAATCCGGCTTCGATTAGTACTCCAGGAGACTTTATATGTTTATACATATAATAAGTATTGTCTTTTTTTATTTCTCTAACATTAGATATATTTTCTTTTAGATAATTAGTTATAGTTTCAGCAATAATTTTATTTTCTTTATTATTACCTGTATAAAATACTTGAAGTCCTCTCCATGAAGAAGAAGGCGAAGCATTTAAATGGATGGATATATACATGTTAGGAGAAATATCATTTATATATTTAGCTCTATTGTATAAGTCGTTTCGTTTTCTATTAATAGTTGTTGTGGATAAGTCGTTGTTATCTTTACGAGTTAGGTAAACAGTTGCTCCTCTTGATATTAATTCTTTTTCTAATTTTTTTGTAAGAATTAAATTAAGCTTGCTCTCTTTGATTGGACCACTGCTGGCGCCTTCATCCTTGCCACCGTGACCGGCATCTAAAATTATTACCTTTCCCAGTAAATTTAAATTTTTTACAGTAGCAGTTACTCTGGGTAAACATAATGTGACAAGAAAAAAGCATATTATTATAAGTAGTTTATATTTATTCATATTACACCTACTTAAATATATGCTTTTTATTTATTCAAAATAACTTCCTCCAATAAACTCTCTTAATATTGAAGTTTTTGGTACTGTTTCACTTGGTATTGGTAAAACGAACTTTAATAATTCTATTAGTCTTTGAGCTGATTGATAGTTAGGATCTTCTTCAGATATGGTAAATAATAATGGTTCAGCATATGTTTTGATGACTGCTAGTTCATAGGCTAGGCTGGTGTTAAACATAACATCGGCATTATCTTGATATGGGAAGACATATTTTTCTTCTCCATCGCGAACATCAGACCACGATTCAAGTGTTTTCGATGGATTATATCCTCTTGTTCGATTATCTCTTACCATTCTTCTTAATAATCTTAAATCAGTCATACCAATACGATTATCATTATCAATATTTAGATATATTAATGGGCTTATGTATACTTTAAACTTCTTCTTTCTTGGTATATTAGTTAATAATTCTTCATTTAATGCATGTAAGCCTTCAATTATTAGAATATCATTATCTTTTAACTGAACTGTTCTTTTATATTCTTTTGTTCCTTCAACAAAGTTAAATGTTGGTACTGTTACTTTCGTTCCTTTTAACATTTTACTGACTTGACTATCAAATAATTTTACATCAATAGCATTAAGAGACTCAAAATCCGGCTTGCCTTTTGGTCCTAATGGGGTTTCTGATCTTTCTAAGAAATAGTCATCCAATGATAGATGAGTGGGATTTAATCCTAGACTTCTTAAATATAAAGATAATTTCATGGCACTAGTTGTTTTACCTGAACTTGATGGCCCTGATAATAATATTACTTTATAGTCATCTTTATTTAAAACTATCTGCTCTGCGATACTAAGTAATTTATAGTCCTGCATTATTTCTGATAATTGAATGATATCTCCGGCATTATTATTAGTTATAAATTCATTTAATTCTCCTAGGTTGTTTATATTTAAATTGTTTCCCCATGTTCCATATTCTTCAAGACTATTGAAATAATTCTCATGATGGGTATATTTTACTACTTTGTTATTATCATATATTGATGGGAATCTTACTACAACACCATGGTCTTTAATTAATGATAGGTCAAAATATTTTAAAGAACCTGTTGTATATGGAAGGTCTCCAATTATATAGTTATAGGTATCTCCTAGTTTATATAGGGTTACAAAATTTGTTTTTATATAGAATAATGTTCTTACTTTATCTTCTCTTTTTTTATTCTTGAAATATGCTATAGCATCTGATTTAGATGTTTCTATTTTTGTAAAAGGTATATTTTCTTTTATTTTTTCTTTCATTATCTTTTTTATTTTTGTTATATCTTCAGTAGTTAATGGTTTATTTACTTTGCAATAAATTCCTTTATCAATTGAATGTTTAACTATTATTTGAGTATCTTTTCCTAAGGCTTCAACTGCTGATACTTCAAATAGATAAAGTAATCCTTTTTCATAGATTTTATTTCCTTCTTTGGTATTTAAATCATATATATATAGTTTACCATTTTTAGTTAGTGTTTCTTCATAGTCAATCATATTATTGTTATAAAGGGCTCCTACTACGGTATTTGTTAATTTATCTTTTTCTTGTTCAATTATCTCTTTTAATTTTATTCCTTTTACATATTCTTTCTTTTTATTATTATCCAAAGTTATTATTATTGTTTCCATATTATTCCTCCTTTTGGATAGTCTATATTATTATTATATCATAGTTTGTTATATTTTGTCATACTTTTTTTGTTATGAATAGACTATCTATATATTATACTAATTATGGGTGACTAATTATGAATTTAATTCCTACGATTATTGAAAAGAATGATATGGGCGAGAGAGCATATGATATTTATTCGAGATTATTAAAAGATAGAATTATTATTTTGAATGGAGAAATTAATGATAATACTGCTAATGTTGTGGTAGCAGAGCTTTTATATTTAGATAGTTTAAATAGTGATGATATTTGTTTGTATATTAATTCTCCTGGTGGTTCTATTACTGCGGGTATGGCTATCTATGATACAATGAATTTTATTAAAAGTGATGTATCCACAATTTGTGTGGGAATGGCGGCATCAATGGCTGCTTTTCTATTGGCTGCTGGTAAAAAAGGTAAAAGATGTATTCTTCCAAATGCAGAAGTTATGATTCACCAACCACTTGGGGGAGCACAAGGTCAGGCAACAGAAATTAAAATTGCCGCTGAAAGGATATTAAAACTTAAGAAAAAACTTAATAAAATTTTAGCCGAAGTTACTGGTAAAGATATTACTACAATTGATAATGATACGGAAAGGGATTATTTTATGGATAGCATGGAGGCTTTAAACTATGGTATTGTTGATAAAATATTAAAATAGAACTTCTATTGAAGTTCTATTCTGTTTTTGTATTTCCTGTTTTAGTATATCCTTCTAATGATGTTTCTGTTGACCATTTTGTTTCTTTATTTTTTTCAACATAACGATAGTATGTTATGGTATCATAATCTCCTGATGGTTTTTCTTCTGTTATTTTAGGCGACATAAATTTAACTGTTACTTTTAATGGTACAAAGTATACATTATTATAAGATGATATGGTTGTATTTATATCATTTAATGTAACATCTATGTAGAAAGATCCCTTACGATAGTATGGAGATAATTTATATGTAAAATTGTCTTCAGTTAATGAGTAATTTTTAATACTATCTGGTAATTTATTTATTTTTGTTCCTTTAGATATTGATGTATTATTACTAGATAAGAATTCTTTTTCATTATTTGATAGGAATTCTACCTCTTTAACTATAGTAAAGTAGTAATCTTTATTTGGAACTTTATCTAATTTTATTGTGTAAGAAGCTGATGCACTGTTTTTAGATACCGCTCCTAATGTGTAGTATTCTTCAGTTGCAGTACTATAATACTCATACTTATTTTCTATATTATCGCCAGTTTTATTGCCTTTTGCCCATTTACTATATGTTGTTGTTTCTTTTACATATTCGTAATATGTTGTTTTTGTAGTGTTTGTGCTAGTGTTAGTACTGGTTGTATCTTTGTTAGTATCCTTATTTGTGTTATCTTTAGTTTCTGTTTTTGTATTACAATTTTTGCAATCTTTAAAACTAAATTTTCTTGTTATGGTATCTTTTTCTTTGCCACATACTAAAGTAGTTTCTACTTTATAATCTTTTTTATTTCTAGTTATTTTGGAGTAACTTTTTTTTACGTCACAAGTTGATTTTTTATTTTCATTGATAGAAACAATTAATTTTTTTTCTATCATTTCCTCTAATGTTATTTTAGTACTTTTTCCTTTTTCTTGTGGTAAGTCTATTTCTTTAAAATAAGAAACTGCTACTTCTTCCATATTATTAATATTGTTTTTAAATGTCTCTGATGGTTTACTACTATTTATTATTTTTGATACTAACCATATTAATATTATAGCAAATATGAATATGATTATTATTTTAATAAATAAGCTTAACCAATTTATTTGTCTTTCATCTTCCATTATATAAAACCTCCCTATTTTGGTGATATTATATTAATTCAACAATGAATATTATTAAACATATTATTAATAAAAATATTAGCAGTATGATTTCTTTTATGATGGTATTTATTTCTTTTATCTGTTTAATTATTTCTTTATTTAGCATATAATATCTTCCCTAAAATTGTAATTTATTATAGCATAGAGATAATTAGTTGTCAACAGATAAATAAACTATTGTGCATCCATCATTTAAGTTATCGGTATGATATTTTGTTACTTCTTTTCTTTTACTTAATACATTATGAACTGATTTTCTTACTACTCCTAGCCCTTTACCGTGTATTATTAATATTTTATCATTTTTTAGTATTATATTTTCATCTATAAAATCTTCGGTAGCTACGCGTGCTGTTTCTCTATCATAACCATGAAGATCTAGAGATGGTAAATTCTTTAAAAATATATCTTCCATAAAATCACCATTATATATTATAGCAGATATTTATAAATATTAAAACAATAAGATCACTAATATGGTAATCTTATTGTCACTTTTGTACCTTTATTCAGTTCTGATGTAAATAATAATTCTCCATTATGGGATTTTATTATCTCATTTGATAGGGCTACTCCTAATCCAGTGCCATTTTGTTTAGTAGTATAAAACATTTCTTTGATATTCTTTAATGTTTCCTCATCCATTCCTATTCCATTATCTTCGATTAATATGTCTAAATAGTTTTTATATAGATTAGAAGATATTTCTATTTTACCATTTTCTGTACAGGCTTCGCAGGCATTTTTTAATATATTTATAATTACTTGCTTTAATCTTTCATAATCTCCATTAAAATAAATTTCTTGATCATTACGATTTTTATATTCTAACTTTATTTTTTTATTAGTCATAAGTATTTTAAAAGAATCATAAACATCATCTAATAGACAGTTTAAATCTATTTGCTCTTTGACTACTTTAATTTTATTATACTCGACAAAATCACTTATAATATTTAGGCTTCTATTTATTTCTTGTTTCATTATATTAATATATTTTAAGGCTTTTTCCTCTTTATTTAAATCAATCATATCTATATATCCTTTACAAACTGCTAATGGATTTTTTATTTCATGAGTTAATTTAAATAATGCATCTTTTATTTTTTTATCTTTTTCTAACATTTTAATTGTAGTGTTTAGTGATTCTATTTTATCCATTACTTTAAATAAATATAGAATAGAAAATGTTGCAAAATAATAGATAAAAACTATTATTAATAATAATACAAAATCATTTACTGATACTTTTATGTCTTTAAAAAAATATTCAAATGATAGAAAGAAGCCCTGAATTATGGCTATTGATAATATAAATGAGTCACTGGTAAGATTCTTTTTTCTAGCACATAAGTATAAACCTAGATATGATGCATATTTTATAATCATTATGATTACCTCTATATTTAGAACATAATAACTATATAAAACATTCATGATTGATAAAAATATACCTAAATAATGTTTCTTTTTCATGTAAGCTATTACTATTGGAATATTACAAAATAATAATACTTTAGTATTTATTTCACTAGGAATATATTTTAAGCATAAATATAACGATGTAATTAAAGCTATTGTTAACAACGTATCTTTATTGTTATTATCTATATTTTCTCGATAGCAAACTAAAACTAAATATACTAATATAGGAAATGTAATTAATATTAAATTTAATATTATATCTTTTATTATAAATAAATTCATTCTACCACCTTCAAAACAATTATACGACTTTACTTTGTCGATTTTTGTCGAATTAAGTCGAAAAAAAGAACTTTTTGTAATTTTTTGTAATTACATAAGTTCTTATTTTAATTCATCTATATATTTTTTTAATTTTTTAGCATCTGATCCTAGAATTATTTTTAATTGGTCATCTATTTCAACAACACCTTTAGCTCCTAATTTCAGAATTCCTTCCTTATTTGCTTTAGTTATATCTTTTAATGTTACTTTGAATCTAGACATTTCTACTTCGGTATCAAGAATATTATCTTTACCTCCTAGTAAATCAACTAATTTATTAAATTCTAATTTAATATTCTTTTTATTCATTTTCACAATGGCAAGGGCTATTATTAATAAGACTACCATTATGATTATATATTGATATAGTTCCACTTTATCTTCCACCTCTATTTAATTATACTATCTTTTTTGCTATATTACAAGTAATATTTTTTTTAGTCAAAACAAAGTGCCGGTTACTCAATAGTTAACATAAAAAATGTTAATTATTTTGATTAATTTGTTTTATTAATTTCTATTTTCTGCTACTGCATTAGTGATATACTTGATTTGTAGGTAAAAATATGAGAGAAAAAATTTTAAATACTGCTATGATTAATATTAAAAATAAATATCCAGAATATAATGATGATAAACTAGAAGAAATTAGCTATGGTCTTGAAGCGCTTTATATTACTTTTACTAAAACAATTGTTATATTTGGTATTTCGTTAGTTTTAAATATTTTTAAGGAAGTTCTCTGTATATTGTTGTGTTACAACATAATAAGAACTACAGCTTTTGGTATGCATGCTAAGAAAAGTTGGCACTGCTATATCATATCTGGTGTACTTTTTATTGGTACTGCTACTATATGTAAATATGTTGATGTTAATATATATGTAAAATATATTATTAGTATTATAGCTTTTATTACACTTGTAAGATATGCTCCTGCTGATACATATAAAAGACCACTTATAAATAAATATAAAAGAAAAAGGTATAAAGTTATGACTATAATAACAAGTATGATATATTTGATATTTATTATTTTACTTAAAAATAGTGTTGCTAGTTCATTCTTGTGCTTTGGACTACTAGATGCAAGTTTGATGATCCATCCTTTTGTATACAGGATGTTTCAATTGCCATACGATAACTATAAGAACTATATTGTTACTTATCGTTGAGTTGGAAAAATATAGGATTAGGAGGTAAAAAGATGTTTGCTGGATTGTTGAATTGGATCGGTTCATTATCTGCTAAAGCAGGTACTAAAGCTTGTTTAGTTTGGTATACGGATGAACCTAAAATGCCAAAAAGTTTATTAAAATAGCCTTTCAAACTAAAACAATAAAAAAGAATCAAAAATACCGCAAGCTGATTCTTTTTTTATTTATTTTTCATTTATTTTGATAGTTTGAATATACAAGCTATCAGTTATTTTAGTTTCAGAAGTTATTCTATTATTTTCATTTAAAATTCTTTTTACTAATAATAATCCATGACCTCTGTTTTTACCTTTAGTACTATATCGTTCATTACCAACTTTATCTTTTTCAATAGCATTATCATAAGTATTTGAAATTATAATTTGTATAATACCTTTGACTTCATATATTTCTATTCCTAATTTTTTATCTTTAGAAGTACTTGCTGCTTCAATAGCATTATCTAAGTATACTCCTATTATTCTAGTTAAGTCTTTAAAATCTTTAGTTTTCATATCTCCTAAATAACTATTTTCAACTAGTTTAGATATATTTAATGAAACTTTTATTCCTTTTTTCTCGGCTTCAATAAATTTATAATAGAAAAAGCCTTTCAAACCATTAGATGGTAAATATTTAAATTTAGAGAATTTTGCACTATTAACACTTTTCTTATCTCCAATAATGCTATCAACATAACTACATAATTCCTTATCATTTTCCTCAGATAATTTACTTCTTATAGTTAATAGTTCATTTTTGGATTCGTGATTAATTGTTCTTTGTTCTTCAATATCACTTTCGTAGTTTTTCATTATTGTTAATAAATCATCATATTTCTTAAACATATTTTCGTTCTCCATCTTTTGCCTAATTAGATAAAATAACATAATCATTAATGTACCAATCAATAATAAATAAGCAAAAATATTATTATTTTGACGATAATTACTAATTAAACTATAAAAGAATACTGTAATAGTTGCTAATGTTAGCACTGATACCATAATAATCTTCATATTACTAGATAGTTTGTAATTAACTACTTTTTTAATAGGCTTTCTCAATAAGCATACCATTATTATCATTATTATACTAATTATTATATTTCCTAAAATACTTCCAGCAATATGTATGTGATAACATTCTTTACTCATATTTAATATTTTGGTTATTATTGTTAATGTTAATAAATCTGGTATAATTAACAATATTATATATAACACTGATGAAAAGATAGATTTATATACTTTTTTATCAAAGATTATATAAAAATACATTGTATATAGCAAACATATTGCAAGTGTTTTTATAGAACTATCTAAATATAAATTTATTATTGTATGTAATATAGCAAAGAGTATTAATATTAGTATGTTTTTTAATTTTATGTTCTTCTTTGATTCCTCTTTTGATGTTACTAATCCAAAGACATGGACTGATATCATCATAAAGATACTACTCAAAAATATCTTCAAAACTTCCAACACGTTGTCTCAACCCCTTTCTACATCCAGCACTCAACAAGGTAGTTGACGCACCATTTTTGAAGTGGATTGTGAATTTTGCATATTCAACTTTACTTATATTTTCTAAATTAACTAAACATGCTTTATGTGAACGATAAAATAATGGTGATAATTCTTTTTCCATACTTGTTATTGTTTTGAGTGTATGTTTTGGTTTATCATTCATAAAGTGAATAATACATTTTGATCCAGATGGATCTTTTTCTATGTAAGTTATATTCCTACATAAAACTTTGTATGTTGTATATTTGTAATTGAATGTTAGTACTCTATTCCTTAAAAGTCTATCTATTATATACCTTATGGTGTCCTCTACTCTTTGGGGATATATTGCGCTTTTTTCAACATAATCAATAGCTTCTAATCTTGAAAAGAATATATCATTTTTGCATTCTGGATGGGCTGTTATAAATACTATATAACTTTTATCATCTTGTTCTCTTATTCTTGAGGCTATTTCTAAACCTCCTACTACTGGTAATTCAACATCTAGTAAATAAATTTTTGTATCAAATGGTTCATTTATTATTTTTTCTAATTTTTCATTATATCTTTGAAATTTTTCTACCTTATATTCAATGTCGGCATATTTCATCATTGATTTGGTAATTGTTTGTACTGCAATATTTAATTCTTCTGCGTCATCTTCGCATACTATAAACTTTAGCATTTTTAATCTTCCTCCCATACTGCTAGTTACTTTTATTAATACCACTTTTTAATTCTTTTATTAGATTGTAAGAAATAATATCATTAGATACTTCTATTATTTCTGTAGCATAGTCTGCTCTTTCTTTTATGTATTCTTCACCCACTCCTTCTTTAATTATATCATATATTTCTGCTTTTGGTGCATTATAATATACTTTTGATGTTAAAAATGAGCCATCAACAAAAACTACAGTGTTATCTTTATCCTTTAAACTAAATATATCATGACCTATTTGGTAATCACTATGTATTCCTAGCATATTACCAATAGTAGGTAATACATCTATCATTCCAGTTGGAGTATCTACTTCAATATTATATTTTTTATCTTTAGTCCAAATTATTAATGGTACCTTTCGATCGAGCTCATAATCGTATTTGTTATATGGTTTATATTTATCATTTTCTTCAGTTCTTATTTTGTTTTCAATAGCATCATAATTATATAATAAATTAAAGTCATTATAACTTAGTCTTGCATCATGATCTCCATATATTATCAAAACGGTATTATCTAATAGTTTGTTTTTATTTAACTCTTTAATAAATTCTCCAATAGCAGAATCTGCATAATGAACAGACCTTAAGTAGTTATTCATTGTTGTTCCTTCAAGATAATCTCTTGTTATAGTGCTATAACCAGTATCAACTGATATTGTAGTATCAAATTCTTCCATTAAATCAACATCATCAAAAGGTGTATGATTAGAAAGCATTATTAACAGGCCATAAAATGGACTATCTTTTGTTTCTTTTATTTTTTCTATTTTTTCTACTGATTGTCTAAAAAATGATTTATCTGATAAACCTAAGCCTATCGTTTCGTCAATCACATATGATTCTTTACTATAAAAATCATCATATCCTAATGCTTTATACATATTGTTTCTATTCCAAAAGTCACCAGTATTTGCATGCATACTAAATGTATAATAACCTTTATCTTTTAATAAGTTTGGTATAGCAACATATTCTCTATCAAAATAGTTTACAAAGGCTGTTCCTTTTGTTGATGGCATTAAAGATGTATTAAAAGTAAACTCACTATCACTACTTGTTCCTACTCCCACTTCAGCATAAAAATTGTTAAAAAATATTCCTTCTTTTGCAAGCTTATTTAAATTAGGGGTTACTTCTTTTCCATTAAACTTTAAACCCATAGGGAAAGTTTGCATACTCTCTGCATGAATTACAATAACATTTTTTCCTTTAAATATATCTGTATATTCATTAGTTGTTTTTTTATAAGGATGTTCTTTATAATAGTCTGTAACTTTTTTTAAAGATTTATCGTGTCCAAAAATACTATTTATTTTAGGCGTTAAGCTTTGAAAAAAGTCATCCAGTTGATATATATATATTCCATAATTCATTACCACTGATTCTCTATTCCATAATTTATATAATCTATTCCAAGAACTTAGTGGCATTGTTAGAGCACCACTTATAAGTAAAATTAAAATAGTTATTAGAACACTTTTATTTAGTTTCTTTTTATTAACTGAAATTTCTTTTGCTAATTTATTTTTCTTTTTTAGATAATAATAAGATAAATATAATATTATTGGTGCTGCAATATATATTAAATCTGGAACTCTTAAAACGTTTTTAAATATGGCATCTTTTACATCACTGGCAAAAGAAATATTAGCAATTATTGAAAATGAGGCATATGAACTATAGTAATGGTAATATATGCTATTTACAATACATATTATGGTAAATAATATTGTCATAGCCATATAATAATATATTCTTTTTTTGATTTTTATTTTTTGGGCTAATAGGGTAATTATTAGTAAAAAGGATAAGTCAATAATAAATGGTGAATATCTTAATCCATTATTAACTGTGTTTATACGAAGTAATAGTGCATTTATTAAATTAAGTAAAATAAATATTACTTCTAGTAAATTATTCTTGTAAATTACTGCTAATAGCTTTTTAATTTTCTTTTGTATTTTTTCTTTTTTCATTTCCATCACTAGATTAATTGTATCAAATTTCTAATAAAAAATCTATGATATGTTTTACAAAATAAAAAAATGTGAATTAATCACATTATTTTTGAGTATCAAAACCAAATTTTTTATTAAATTTCTCAACTTGTCCTTTTTTAGAACCTAATGTTTGTTTTCCAGTATAAAAAGGATGGCATTTTGAGCATACTTCAACTTGAATATTTTCTTCAGTTGATTTTGTTTTAAATGTATTTCCGCAAGCACATGTTACAGTTGCTTCTACATAATTTGGATGAATGTTTTTTTTCATTTTTTTCTCTCCTTCCGCCATGACAAATGTCATAGTAATAAAATTACATGGTATATTATATCAGTTATTTTGCATTTTTTCAACTATTATTTGAGAAATTTTTTCATATCCTTCTAAATTTGGCACAAAAGTATCTTTTTTTGAGAAATAATTAGGATTGTTACTTAGAATCTTTGATAAATCTACATATATAAATTCTCTTTTTTGACACTCTATTTCTAATTTGTAATTTGCATAATCAAAAATATCATCTTTTGTTCCTAAAACGTTATAATATCCTAGAATTATTACTTTTTGATGATGAAACTTATTTATGTAGTTCATTATTTTTGTATAATCATTAATTAGTGAATCTATATAAGTATATATATTTTGATTATTGTTTAAAATTTTATTATATATTTCACTCATCCCTAATGATACTGTAATTATATCAGATTCTTTTATAAGTCTATTAAGTGAATAATTATCTTTTTTTTCGTTATATGATAATATTCTTATTATATCTAATATACGATAGTCATTTGAAGTAAATGTATTGTTGTATTCTTTTAACATTCCTTTATCTTTTAAATAATCTCTTATATAGTTGCTATAACCATTATTTGATACTCCATATTCATTTGTTCCTTTTGATAAAATGTCTCCTAGTGTCAGATATGACACTTTTTTATCTATTGTTAAATTATATATAAAATAGCATGCTATGAATATAATTAAGACCAATATGATTTTTTTCATAATTCACCTAATTAATTATATTTATATTAGTTCTATTTTAGCACCTACTTTAGATAACTTTTCACATATGTTATCGTATCCCCTTAAAATATATTTTATATTATCTATTTGAGTTATTCCATCCGCTATTAAACCACATATTAGCATAGAGGCACCACCTCTTAAATCTGTTGCTGTTACATTTTTGCCATGTAGTGGTGTTATTCCTTTTACTTTTGCTATTTTGTTGTTCTTTACTATGATGTTTGCTCCCATTCGATTCGTGTCATATATATTTTGAAATCTATTTTCATATATTGTTTCTTCAACAGTACTTGTACCACGACATCTGGTTAGGAATGGTATTATTGGTTGCTGTAAATCTGTTGGAAAGCCCGGATATGGTTGTGTCTTTACATTTACTGATTTATACTTATCTTTGGCATTTATTATTATTTCATCTTCTTTTATTTCCATATCTGCGCCAGCTTCTATTAATTTTGAAGTTAATGATTCTACATGGGTTGGGATAATTCTTTTAATTTTTAGATTTTCTCCTAATAGTGCACCTATAATAATGTAAGTGCCTGCTTCTATACGATCAGGAATTACTTCATGAAAGGCTTTATGAAGATGTTCTACTCCTTTGATCGTAATTGTTTCTGTACCTGCGCCTCTTATTTTGGCACCCATATTATTTAAAAAGGTAGCTACATTTACTATCTCGGGTTCTTTGGCAGCATTCTCTATTGTTGTAACTCCCTTTGCTTTAGTAGCAACTAATAAGGCATTGATTGTGGCACCTACACTCGGCATATCAAGATATATTTTGTTTCCTTTTAATTCTTTTGCTGTTATTGTATATCTATTTTCTTCCTCTATTATTGTTGCGCCTAATGCACGATAGGCTTTTAATGTTTGATCTATAGGCCTTTCACCTATTGAACATCCACCCGGAAAATACATTTCTACATGTTTGTATTTTCCTAATAGCGATGACATAAAATAATATGACGCTCTTAATTTTTGGGACATTTCTTCGGGGATTTCTTTATTAACTATCTTACTTGAATCTATTACTACACTATCTTTTGTTCTTTTGATATCTGCATTCAAATATGTTAAAATTTCTTCTAAAGAATCTACATCGGATATATTTGGTACATTACTTATTTCTACTATTTCATCACATAGTATTGCGGCGGGAATTAATGCTACAACACTATTTTTTGAGCCTGAAATGTCTATTGTTCCCGACAATTTATGTCCCCCTTCTATTTTGATTTTTGGCATTTTACTCCTCCACTCTTTACTTTATTGTATTCTTTAATGGAGTTTTAGTCAATGATAATAATTGTTTTTACATTTTATTTACACATTATTTTAGTATATATAAAAATCCTAATATGAAAAGTACCATTCCTCCTAATATGGTTGATATTTTTCCATACTTTCTATTTAATGTGTCTCCTAAATTTAATCCTAAATATGTAAATAGCATGCTTGTAACGCAAAATACAGTTGATGAAAAAATGCAATTTTTGGTTATTAATGATAATCCTATTCCTGTTGTTAAACTATCTATACTTACAGATAATCCAAATATTAAATAGCTAGGAAATGTTAAAAGAAATTTATTGTTAGTTTCTTTAAAACTAGATATTATCATTTCTACTGCTATTAGGGATAATATTATGCCCACTAAAATATTAGTATTTATTAGAATTTTGCTTGTTATTAAATTTCCTATTATTACACCGATTAATGGCATTATGAAATGATATACTCCTACTATCAATGATAATAATAGTTTGTCTTTTTTTGCTATTCCTTGCGTTCCATATATTAGTGCTAATGAAAAAGCATCCATAGATAGACTTACTGCAATTAAAAATATTGTTATTATTTTCAATCTTATCACCTATCTAAATATATGTATTGATTTTTAAAATATTTTGTTTATTTGTTTTACTAACCATGATTTATATTCTATGTCTGTTTTATTTTGTAAATCTACTAAGCATAAATTAGGAAACAAAAAACACCACCAATTATTTCCTTCTCCATTACCAATAGTTATTACGATTGATTCATAATATCCTTCTTTATATTTTATATTACGATACTCTTTAGCTGGAAAATAATTATATCCAAAGTTTATTTTATAACTCATATCATAATTATTTTCTTTAAATATATTTCCTATGTCATTATCTAGATTTTCTATATTTGCATTTATTAAGGTTCGAGCTTCTTTTAAGTCGCTTACTCCTTCTAGCAAAGTATAGGTGTTTTCTTCTAAATATTTTTTTACTTTATTTTTTATATTTTGATCTACTGAGGTATTGCTATTTGGAATAACTCTTAATCTAATGGCACTATCAGGTATTACTACTTCATTATTTTTAATTTCCAGATATATTAATGTTGATACGATTAAAGTTAATATGATTATAATTTTTTTCATAAAAAATATCACCCTTTCTTTTAAGTTATGAGTGATATTTGTCTTTTTTATTCTTATTTTTGTAATTTTATTATTATTTGATAGTCATTTGTTGTATCGTTTTCTTCTAATGAGACATTATAGCCAGCCTTTTTAATATCTGCTACTGCATCTTGTGCTAGTTTTATTGCTGTTGCATATTTTATTTTTGATATATTATTTACATTATTATTTTCTTCTATTTTAGGAATTTCATTATTAGTTAGAATCATATTATCATTTTCCTTTTGTGGCGTTTCTACTTTTAAATTTTCTTCTGGTGTATCTAAACTATTTATATTTATAAAATCAATATTTTTAGTTTGAGTATACACATTTGGATTTTTTTGTTCTTCATGTGTTGGTGGCTCATTAGCTTCATATAGTGGATTTTGCGTCTTGTCAATAGGAATTGTTAAATCTATGTTATGTTCATTGCTATTTGAAATTGGTGGTGTTTCTTTAGTAATTCCAAGTAGATTTTTAATATATTCATCAGTATCCCTTACATTTATTCTTTCACTAATTATTTTATTTAATACTTGCTTTTGTAAATCTTCATCTTTTATTTGTAATAAACATCTTGCATGACGTTCAGATATTAAATTATTCATAAGAGCAACCTGGACTTCATTGGTTAGTGACAACAATCTCATTTTATTAGCAATGGTTGATTGACTTTTTCCCATTCTTTTTGCTAATTCTTCTTGAGTAAAATTGCCCATATCTAGTATTTTCTTATATGATTTTGCTTCTTCAATGGCACTTAAATCTTTTCTTTGAATGTTTTCTATTAATGCTAATTCTGCACTGGTTTGATCGTCCATTGTTCCTACAATTGCTGGAACTTCAGTTAAACCTGCAATTGTTGAGGCTTTATATCTTCTTTCTCCAGCTATGATTTCATATTTGCTTCCTAAATCTCTTAATATTAATGGTTGGATTATTCCATGCTCTTTTATGGAACTTGCTAATTCATTTAATGCCTCTTCATCAAATGTTAATCTTGGCTGAAATCTGTTTGGTATTATGTCTGAAAGTTTTACCATTACTACTTCTTTATTCATTTTCATAGTTATACACCCTCTTTTAATTTCTTCTTTCCTACTCTAATATAATAATACTATAATTTTGTAGATTTTACAAGTTATTTTGTAATTTTTTTTGTATTGTTATTAAAAAAAGAAGAAACTAGTATGTCTCTTATATTTCTTTTTTTAGTATTTCATTATATCTTCTTGGGTATTTTTTATCTGTTTTTTTTGTCTTCGTATACATAATTATTGTTCTTAAGCTATTTTCTACTGGTAAATTAAATATTATTCTTTTTTTCTCTTGGATGCTTAATTTGTTTAAATAATTTTCTATATTTTGTTCTTCATTTTCGACATTAGCCTTCATTGCTATAAAATTGCCATTTACTTTTAATAATGGTATTCCATACTCTAACAAATGCTTTAATGGAGCTACTGCTCGTGCTGTTACTATATCAAACTTTTCTCTATTTTTTTGGGCATAATCTTCGCTACGCTCATTTATCACGATAACATTATTTAATTTTAGTTTTTCCTTTACTAAATTTAGAAAATAACATTTTTTACCATTTGATTCTATTAATGTTATTTTAGTTTTTGGAAAGCATATTGCTAATACTAGGCCAGGAAAACCAGCACCTGAACCTAAATCACATATGTTTTGACTATATATATCTATTATTTTATTTATTGTTAAACTATCATAAAAATGCTTTAAATATACTTCATTTTGTTCAATTATTCTTGTTAAATTATATTTTTCATTTTCCTCTTTTAAAATAATATAATATTCCTCTAGTAATGTTAATTGTTGTTTGGTTAGTTCTATATTTATTTTTTTTAATTCATTAATAAATTCTTCTTTATTCATTGTATTGTTTCCTTAAATATACTAATAATATTGATATATCAGCAGGGTTTACACCACTTATTCTTATTGCTTGAGCAATATTTAATGGACGAACTTCTTTTAACTTTTGTCTTGCTTCACTAGCCAAATTTGGAATTTTGTCATAGTCTATGTTTGTTGGAATTTGTTTTTCTTCATTCTTTAGCATTTTTTCAGCTTCTCTTTCAATCTTTTTAATATACCCTTCATACTTAATTTGTATTTCTACTTCTTCAATAACATCCTGTGGATAATTTATATCTAAATTATGTTCTTCTATTATATTTTTTAGGTTAGAAGTTGGATTTTTTAAGTAGTCATATACCGATATTCCCACTCTTCTTTTTTCATTATCAACAATTATTTTTATTTCTTTTAATTTATTCTTTAATTCTTCAATACTGTTTTTCTTATTAATAAATTTTTTGTATTTTTCTCCAGTTATTAATCCTACTTGATGGCCATATTCTCTTAGTCTTAAATCTGAATTATCATGTCTTAGTAACAAGCGATATTCTGCTCTTGAAGTTAACATACGATATGGTTCTTTTGTTCCTTTAGTTACTAGATCATCTATTAAAACTCCTATATAGGCCTCATTTCTTTTTAGTATTAGTGGGTCTTTATTCTCTAATTTTAATCCAGCATTTATTCCTGCTATTAAACCTTGACAGGCTGCTTCTTCATATCCACTAGTACCATTTATTTGCCCTGCAGTAAATAAGTTATTTAATACTTTTGTTTCTAGACTTGGTTTTACCTGTGTTGGATATATAGCATCATATTCAATTGCATAAGCATATCTTAATATTCTAGCTTTTTCTAATCCTGGTAATGAATGAACCATCCTTTCTTGTATTTCTTTTGGCATACTTGTAGAAAATCCTTGGATATAAATATCATCATAATAAAGGCTTTCAGGCTCTAAAAATAATTGATGTTTTTCTTTATCGCTAAATCTTACCATTTTATCTTCAATTGATGGACAGTATCTTGGACCAACTCCTGTTATATCATCTAATCCACCATACATGCTCGATTTATTTAAGTTATCATGAATTATTTTTTTAGTCTCTTCAGTTGTATATATTAAATAACATGGTTCTTGATTATTGATATCATATACTGGCTCGTTAGTATGAGAAAATGTATAATAGTTTTTATCACCATCTTCTCTTTTTGTTTTAGTAAAATCAATTGTACTTCGATCAATTCTTGGTGGTGTACCTGTTTTTAATCTTAGTATTTTGAAACCGTATTTCTTTAGATTGTCTGATAAATGCATTGATGGTTTTTCATTATGGGGACCACTTCTAGTTCTGGTATTTCCTATTAAAATGTCTGATTTTAGATAAGTACCAGTTGTTAATATTACTATATTTGAAGTTATATTTGTTCCATCTTCTAGTACAACACCATAAACTGTATTATCTTTTACTATTAAGTTTTCAACCATAGCTTCTTTTATTGTTAAATTAGGCTCTTCCCTTAATAGTTTTAACATTTCTTTTGGATATGTTATTTTATCTGCTTGTGCACGAAGAGATTTTACAGCGGGGCCTTTAGCATAGTTTAGCATTTTCATTTGGATTAATGTTTTGTCAGCTACCTCACCCATTACTCCGCCTAAAGCATCTATTTCCCTTACTATTATTCCTTTAGCAGAGCCTCCTATCGAAGGATTGCATGGCATTGTTGCTATGTTATTTATTCTACCTGATATTAATAATGTTTTATGCCCTTTTCTAGCGGAGGCCATGGCAGCTTCACAACCAGCATGACCACCTCCTACTACTATTATTTCATAGTCCATATTTACACCTACTTTCCTAAACAAAATCTACTAAATAATTCATCAAGTAATTCATCGGTATATGTTTCGCCAATTACTTCTCCCAAATTATTCCATGATTCTTTTAGACTTAATTCTACTATATCTATTGGATTATTATTATTTATTTCATTTATTGCATCATTTATATTATTTAAAGATTTTTTTAATAAGGCTATACTTCTAGCATTAGATAAATATGTCATATCGTTAGTAGATATTTCACCTATGTTAAATAATCTTTTTATTTCGTCTTTTATTTTATCAATACCAATATTTTCTTTTACTGATATTTCTATATAACTATCTAATAATTTTTTATTTAATTTTGTTTTTAAGTCTATTTTATTTACTACTATTATTCTTTTTTTGTTTTTTGTTTTTTCTAATATTTCTTTCTCTTCTTCAGTTATTTCTTCATTATTATTTAAAATGTAAATTAATAAATCTGAAGTATCAATTATTTTTAAACTTTTTTCAACGCCTATTTTTTCTACAGTGTCTTCTGTCTTTCTAATTCCTGCTGTATCAATTATATTTAGTGGTATTCCACTTACGATTAAAGAACCTTCTACTATGTCTCTTGTAGTGCCAGGAACATCTGTAACTATTGCTTTTTCTTCTTCTAGCAGCGAATTTAAGAGACTACTTTTTCCTACATTTGGTCTTCCTATAATACCTACTCTTATTCCTTCTTTAATTACTTTACTATCTTCTGATTTTTTTATAATTTCTTCTAATTTTTCTTTGAATTTTTTTATATCTGGTAATATACTTTCATTTGTTAATACTTCGATATCCTCATATTCAGGATAATCTATATTTACTTCTATATTACTAATTATTTTTACTAGTTCACTTCTTAAATTTTTAATTAAATTAGATGTTTCACCTGTTAAAGTATTTATAGATATTTTTCTAGCGGATTCGGCTTTTGATGATATTAGATCCATTGTAGCTTCCGCTTCAAGTAAATCTATTCTACCATTTAAAAAAGCTCTTTTTGTAAACTCACCTGGTTCTGCCAATCTTGCACCATTTTCTAATAATACTTCTAATACTTTATTAGTTGTGGCTATACCACCATGACAATTTATTTCTACTATATCTTCACGAGTAAATGTTTTAGGAGCCTTCATAACGCTAACTAATACTTCATCTATTTTTTCATTATTGCTTGTAATAAAACCGTAATGTATGGTATGTGAATCTACTTTTGTTAAATCTTTTGTAAATACTTTACTTGCTATATTTAAGGCATCATGACCACTTAATCTTATTATTGAAATAGCCCCTTCGCCAACTGATGTTGATATTGCTACTATTGTATCTTCCATATGGTTTCCTTCTTTCTTCCATAGTATTTTACCACAAGATACAAAAAAATAAAAGTAATTATTTACTTTGTTAATTATTTTTTACAATTATTTGTATATTTCTATTTCACCATTTTTATATGCTAATAATATGTCGCTGGATATTATTGATTCTACATATCTTGCTTTTTTAGGATGAATTAAGTATCTTATTTGCAATTCTATATGATCTGCATTTATTTTGGTATATATTATAGGATCATACTGATTATAGTATATTCGATAACTATTTGATACATTATTTATTTGTTTTTTTAATTTTGGTGGTATTTTTTTTATTATTTCATTTGAATTTACTATTTTATATAATACTTTTTTAGCTTTATTTACATCATAATCTAATGGTATTCTAATTGTTATCTCATCCCATATATATTTAAAGGCTTTGTTATAATTTTTTAAGGGATAGTTAAAGATTATAGAGTTTGGTAAATGAATTATGATTCCTGTGCTTTGACCTGTTGTATAAACATTTGATACTTCCAATATTTCAAAATTCATGGTGTTAATATTTACTACATCTCCTTTATAGCCATTTATTTCTATTCTATCTTCTACTACAAATGGTTTTACTATCTTTATATATATTCCACAAAAAAAATTAAATATTAAATCTCTTATTGCTATAGTAAATGCTGCTGATACTAAACTTATTAATGTCAAAAAGTTTTTGATATATTTTCCCCATACTATTATTATTGCCGATAAGATTATAATTCTTATGATTAATTTATATTTTTTAGTATAATTGTATTCTTTTTTACTATCTCTTGTTCTCTTTATTATTCTTATACCTATTTTTTCTACTACTAATATCAAAAAAATTATAATTATTGTTTTTAATATTAGGCCTATATATATTTCATCTATATTAAATAATTTACTTATTTTTTCTATATACTTCATTTATTCACTTCCTTTCTAATGTGATATTATATGTTTATGCAAAGGAAAAAAGAAGATTACTCTCCTTTTAGTTTAATTACTACTTTTCTGTTTGGTTCTTCACCAATAGATTCAGTATAAACGTATTTATCATCTGCTAACGCTGAATGAACAATTCTTCTTTCATAAGAATTCATGCTATCCATAGTTATTTCTGTTTTTGTTTTATATGCTTCTCTTGCTAATTTTTTTGCTAGATATTCTATGTTTCTAGCTCTTTTTTCTTTATAATTTCCTACATCAATTACTATTGATAATGGTTCTTTTAAATTTGAATTAACCATTTGTCTTATTAAAAGTTGTAAAGCCGATATATTTTTACCGTTTTTTCCAATTAATAAAGCATTATTGTCTGAGAATATTGTAATTGATATACTATTTTCTCTTCTTCTTACTTCAAGATTTGCTTCAGCATGCATTTTCTTTATTATTTCATTTATAGTGTCTTTAATAAAAGCTACTATTTCATTCATATTTAGAACTTCTATTTTTACAGATTTTTTTAATAAGTTATTTTTTTCTTCTGCGCTGTTGATTATTAAATCTTCTTTTGATACTTTTAATTCTTCTAGTGCTAACTCTTCTGCTTGTTCTTTTGTTTTTCCTTCATAATAATACTTATTCATTACTTCTTAGCCTTCTTTCTTTCTACAAGCATATTTTGTAGTATGGTAAATAGTGATGAAGTTATCCAATAGATTCCAAGTGCTACTGGTAAACTAAATGCTGCTACTAAAATCATTGCTAACATAAAGTAAATTGTTCCCTTCATTTGTTTTGCCATTGCTGTTTGATCTTTTAAAGTTTTTCTAAATGAAAAATATGAAGTTGCAAGTATTAATAATAAGAATATAATATATGCATACCATAAGTTTGACATTATTCCATGAGAAATTGTTGTACCCATATCTAACTTTAGAAATTTATTTTCAAATATAACGGGTGTTCTATTAATTGCCTCTAAGAAAGCAAACAATAATGGTATTTGAATGAATGATAGTAGACAACTTGATAATGGATTAATTTTATTTTTTGAATATATTGCCATCATTTCTTCGGCTTTTCTTTTTTGGTCTTCTTCACTTGTTTTATCTTTATATTTCTTTTCCAACTTTTCTAATTGAGGTTGAACTTCTTTCAACTTTTCTGATTGCATTGCAGTTTTTCTAGTTAATGGATAAAGTATCAATCTTATTACTAAACATGATATTACTATAGCAAATCCATTAGCTAATCCTTTACCTAGGCCTATTTTTTCAAGTAATAATCCTATATTTATTATAGCCCAGGCTAGTGGCTTTACAAATATTGTTGTCCATAGCCCTTCGTATTCAGAAAATGGTTTAAATGTCTCACATTTTGGTAATTTATCAATGTCCACATTATTTTCTTTATATATGTTAACTACATTTTCATCTGTAGGTCTACATAATACATTTTCTGTAAGTGCTTTACCTGTTTCTTCATATTTGACTGGCTTTTTATCCTCTCCAGTAAGAGTTTTGGTACATCCTGTTAGCATTGCCAAGCTTAATATTAGCAATAATATTTTTATTGTTTTTTTGTTGTTATTCAATTTTATCACCTATACTTATTAGTTTTAACAATTCTTTTTCCATTTCTTTATATGTTAATTCTAATATACCTTTCTTAATAATTATAACATAGTCATAACCATTATGCACGACTTTTTTATTGTTATCAATAATGTTTTTTACCCTTCTTTTAATTTTATTTCTAGTAACTGCTGGTCCTGTCTTTTTAGGAACGGTTATTCCATATCTGTTACTTTTATTATTTTTTCGATAGTAAACACTAAAGTATTTACTTTTTTTTGCTCTACTATTATTTATTATATCTGTATATTCACGAGATGATTTTATTATTTCAATCTTTTTCATAGTATATTCCTTTTTGGTAAAAAGAAAAAAAGAAAACAAAATTATGTTTTATGCGCATAATTTTTTTCTTTTTTTTGCTCTTCTACTTTTTAAAACATTACCTTTAATTCTACTAAAGAAACCGTGCTTTTTAGCTTTTTTTCTATTATTAGGTTGATATGTTCTTTTCATTATATAATACACCTCCAAGTCAAATGCTATTTTATTATATATTTTTATTTTGATTATGTCAAGTAATTTTGTTATTTTGTTATTTTTAATTTGTTGTGTTACAATTGATGTGAAACATTTCTATACAAAAAAAGTGATTCAAGT